>Ga0302157_10003348_pt1 | contig 18146 bp, 15 predicted proteins | sample I_Bog_N3_3_FD_193502 | JGI IMG/M metagenome (GOLD analysis project Ga0302157, IMG submission 193502) | Peat permafrost microbial communities from Stordalen Mire near Abisko, Sweden - I_Bog_N3_3 | ecosystem: Environmental > Terrestrial > Soil > Wetlands > Peat | place: Sweden: Abisko, Stordalen...
CGGTTGCAGGTATTGGCCCATCGTGAAGATGTCGACGCCGGCGGTGCGGGCGTCGTCCATCGCGGTTTCGATCTCGGCTTCGGTTTCGCCGAGGCCAAGCATCAGCGACGTTTTCGTGTAGCGCACGTTGCCGCTACGCCTGGCGTGTTCGAGCACGGCGAGCGACTGGCGGTAGTTCGCGCGGCGGTCGCGTACGGTCGCTTGTAGGCGCTCGACGGTTTCGAGATTGTGTGCGAGCACTTCGGGCTGCGCGTCGAGCACGATGTCGAGCGCGCCGAGGTCGCCGGCGAAATCGCCGGTCAGGCATTCGACCTTCGCACCGGGCGAACGCTTGTGAATCTGGCGCACGGTCGCAGCGAAAATCGCTGCGCCGCCGTCGGCAAGGTCGTCGCGGTCGACGGCCGTGAGCACCAAATACTTCCAGCCCATCTCGGCGACGGCTTCGGCGACGCGTTTGGGCTCGAGCCAATCGACCTCGCCCTTGGGCGAACCGGTCTTGACGTTGCAGAAGCGGCAGCCGCGCGTGCAGACGTCGCCGAGGATCATGATCGTCGCGGTTCCCGCGCCCCAGCACTCGCCGAGGTTGGGGCAGCGCGCCTCTTGGCAGACGGTGTGCAGGTCGAGTCGCTTGACGTTGGCCTTGACGTGTTCGTAGGCTTCGCCGCCGGGCAGCTGCACTTTGAGCCACGGGGGCTTGCGCGGCGGCTGCGGTGAGATCAGGTCGATCGTGTCCATGACTTCGTTACCTCGACGCCGCGAGAACGCCGGCGGTTGCGCCGTCGCGCTCGAACTGCAGGTCGAATTCGGCCTCGAGCGCGGGCAGCAGTACGTCGCGCGCTTCGGCCCACCTCACCGTGCGCCCGAGTTCGCGTGAGATCGAGGTGATGCCGAACTCGGGCGTCCCGCAAGGCGTGATCAGGCGGTCGTAGTCGAGCGGGGTATCGGCGTTGAGTGCGAGGCCGTGCAGCGAAGTCATCTTTTGCACGGCGAGGCCGATCGCACAGATCGCGGCGTCGCCGACGTACACGCCGCGGTGTTCCTTGCGGCCGGCCGCGTGAATGCCGAAGGTCGCGAGCGTTGCGACGACGGCGCGTTCGAGCGCCGAGACGAGCGGTGCGACTTCGCGAAAGCGCGGCAGCCGCCGGATCGGATACACGACGACTTGGCCCGGCCCGTGGTAGGTCACATCGCCGCCGCGCTCGATCGCGACGACGTCGACGCCGCGCGCCGCCAGCGCTTCGGCCCCAAGCAGCAGGTTCTCCGGCTTCGCGCTGCGCCCGAGCGTGACGACCGGCTCGTGCTCGACCACGATCCACGTGTCGGGCGCGGCGCCCGAAGCGACGGCGGCGTGCAGTTCGCGCTGCAGCGCCCACACCTCACGGTACGGCCGTCGCCCGAGATCGAGGAGCCGGGCGGTGGCCATATCAGACGGCGGCGGGTTGCTTCGCGGGCTTGGGATTGGGGATGTGGATCGCTTTGTTGTGCATCGCCTCGGCCGCGTCCATGATCGATTCGGTCAAGGTCGGATGCGGGTGGATCGACAGCCCGATGTCCTCGACGGTCGCGCCCATCTCGAGCGCGATCACGCCCTCGCCGATCAGCGATTCGGCTTGCGGGGCGACGATGTGCATGCCGAGTAGCGCATCGGTCTTGGCATCGCCGATCAGCTTGATCAGACCGTCGGTCTCGTTCATCGTGCGCGCGCGGCCCGACGCCATCAGCGGAAATTTCCCGATCTTGATCGTGTAGCCCGCAGCCTTGGCCTCTTCTTCGGAAAGGCCGACGGTCGCAACTTCGGGATCGGTGTAGACGCAGTTCGGGATCGCAACCGGATCGAAGGCCGACGCTTTGTCGCCCGCGATGACTTCCGCGGCGACGACGCCTTCCTTCATCGCTTTGTGCGCGAGCAGCGGCCCGCCGGTGATGTCGCCGATCGCGTAGATGCCGGCGACGGCGGTCTTGCGCTGCGCGTCGACGTCGATGAAGCCCTTTTCGTTGACCGCGAGGCCCGCGGCGGCGAGGTTGAGCGTGTCGGTCACGGGGCGGCGGCCGACGGCGACGAGCACCATGTCGAACTCGCGCGTCTCGGGCTTATTACTCGTGTACTCGCCGTTGAAGGTCGCTTTGACTTTCTGATCGGCGATTTTCTCGATCGTCTCGACCTTGGTGGAGAGCGCGATCTCGATGCCCTGCTTCTTGAGGATGCGGGCGAGCGTCTTGGAGATCTCGAGATCGGTGCCGGTGAGGATGTTCGCCAGCGCCTCGACGACGAGCACCTTGGCGCCCATGCGCGTGTAAACGGTCGCGAATTCCAAGCCGATCACGCCGCCGCCGACGATCAGCAGGTTCTGCGGGATGCGCTTGAGCGAGACCGCGTCGTTGGAGTTGATGATCGTCTCGCCGTCGTGCGGCCACGCCTTGACGTCGATCGGCGCGCCGCCGGTCGCGATCACGATCGCCGGCGCCGTGTACTCGTCGATCGTGCCGTCTTTCTTTTTCAGCGCGACGGTGTTCTTGCCGGTGAACGACGCGTCGCCGTACGCGAACGTCACGTTGTTCGCCTTGAAGAGTTGTCCGACGCCGCCGACGTTGGCCTTGACGACCTTGTCCTTGAATCCGACGACGCCTTCGCGGTCGATCGCAGCCTTGGGAACGGTGATGCCGATCTCCGCGGCGTGGTCGATCTGACGCACGATCTCGCCGACATGCAGCAGCGCCTTGGTCGGAATGCAGCCCCAGTTCAGGCACACGCCGCCGACTTCGTCGCGATCGAAGCACACGACGTTCTTGCCGAGCTGTCCGAGGCGAATCGCTGCGTGGTACCCGCCCGGTCCTGCGCCGATGACGACGGCGTCGACGTTAAAAGATGCCATAACTCTCCTAGAACTCCGTAAAAGGTCGCGCCGGTTGCTACAACAGCGTGCGGCGCATGTCGGCGAGGACGCCGGCAAGGTAAGTGGTGAAGCGCGCTGCCGATGCGCCGTCGATCACGCGGTGGTCGTACGAGAACGACAACGGCAGGATCGTGCGCGGCGCGAACGCCTTGCCGTCCCAGACGGGGCGCACCGCGCTGCGGCAGGCGCCGAGGATCGCGACTTCCGGGGCGTTGATGATCGGGGTGAAGTAGGTGCCGCCGATTCCGCCCAGACTCGAGATCGTGAACGTCGCGCCGGTCATGTCGGCCGGGCCGAGCTTGCCGTCGCGCGCCTTTTTGGCGAGCTCGCCGGACTCGCGCGCGATCTCGAGCACGCCCTTGCGGTCGGCATCGCGGATCACCGGGACGACGAGCCCGTTCGGCGTATCGGCCGCAAAGCCGATGTTGTAGTACTGCTTGAGGACCAGTTGCTCGCCGTCGAGCGAGCTGTTCACCGTCGGGAACTTCTTGAGCGCGGCGACCGAGGCTTTGATCAACAGCGCGAGCATCGTGACCTTGACGTCTTTTTGCTCGGCGTTGAGCGCGACCCGGAACGCTTCGAGATCGGTGACATCGGCGTCGTCGTGCTGCGTGACGTGCGGGATCAGCACCCAATTGCGGGCCAGGTTCGGGCCCGAGAGCTTTTGGATGCGGGTCAGCGGCACGCGTTCGACCGGGCCGAACCGCTCGAAGTCGACCTTCGGCCACGGCAGCAGTTGCAGGCCGCCGCCGCTCGTCGCCGCAGGTGCGGGCAGCCCTTCGACGAGCGAGCGCTTCACGAACGCCTGGACGTCTTCGCGGGTGATGCGCCCGTTGGGGCCGCTGCCGCGCACGGTGACGAGTTGCACGCCGAGTTCGCGCGCGAAACGCCGGATCGCCGGGCTCGCGTGGACGACGGCCTGGCCGTTGCCGTTGCCGTTGCCGTGCCCGTTGCCGTTAAGCGCGACCGGCGCGAGCGGTGCGGGGGGCGGAACCGGCAGCGGCGGAGGCACGGCTGCGCGCGCAGGCGCCGGTGCCGGCGTTGCCGCCGGCGGCGCGGCGGGAGCGGCGCCGGCGACCTCGACGATCGCGAGCACGTCGCCCTGCGAGACCTTGTCGCCCGGTCGGACCTTGACGTCGCGAATGCGTCCGCCGGCGGTCGCGGGGACCTCCATCGTGGCTTTTTCGCTCTCGAGTTCGACCAGCGGCGCGTCCTTCGCGATCGTGTCGCCGGTGGCGACGAACACGCTGAGGATCGGGACGTTGGTGAAGCCGCCGATATCCGGAACGACGAGTTCCGTTACCGTCGCGGGAGCGCTCTGCGCCGGGGCCGTTGCGACGACGGGTGCCGGCGCAGCGGTGGGCGTTGGTGCGGCTGCGGGTTGCGGCGCAGCGGCCGCGGCATCGGCAGTCTCGACGCTGAGCAGCACGACGCCTTCGCTGACTTTATCGCCGGGCTTGACCTTGATGTCGCGCACGGTGCCGCCGACGGTCGAGGGGACCTCCATCGTCGCCTTATCGGACTCGAGCATCACGAGCGCGCCGTCTTTTTCGATCGTGTCGCCGGGCGCGACGAACACTTCGATCACCGGAACATCGTTGAACCCACCGATGTCCGGGACTTTGATCTCGACGAGCGCCATGCTACACCGTCACCGGGTTGGGCTTGTTCGGATCGAGGCCGAATGCGGCGATCGCTTTCGCGAGGACGCTGCGCTCGATCGTGCCGGCGTCGGCGAGGGCCTTGAGCGCGGCGAGCGCGACCCAGCGCCGGTCGACTTCGAAGAACTCACGCAACTTCTCGCGCGTGTCGCTGCGGCCGAAGCCGTCCGTGCCGAGCACGACGTAGGGCGCCGGCACGAACTGCCGCACCTGATCGGCGTAGGTCTTCATGTAGTCGGTCGCCACGATCACCGGACCGGGCTTCCCGGCGAGCTGCTGCGTGATCCACGGGACCCGCGGCTGCTCGTCCGGATGCAAGAGATTCCAGCGTTCGGCGTCGAGCCCGTCGCGGCGCAGCTCGTTGAAGCTCGGCGCGCTCCAGACGTCGGCGACGACGCCGTAGTCCTTGAGCAATTCGGCGGCCGCTTCCACTTCGCGCAGGATCGTGCCCGAACCGAGCAGCTGCACGTGCGGCGCGTTCTTCTTGCCCGCGCCTTTGGAGAGCGGATACAGCCCGCGAATGATGCCCTCTTCCGCGCCGGCCGGCATCTCGGGGTGATGGTAGTTCTCGTTCATCACCGTGATGTAGTAGAACACGTCTTCCTGATCGCCGATCATCCGGCGCAGGCCGTCTTGCACGATCACGGCGACTTCGTAGGCGTAGGTCGGATCGTACGAGACGCAGTTCGGGATGAACGACGCCATGATGTGGCTCTGGCCGTCTTCATGCTGCAGGCCCTCGCCGTTGAGGGTCGTGCGTCCGGCGGTGCCGCCGAGCAGGAAGCCGCGCGAGCGCATGTCGCCCGCAGCCCAGATGAAATCGCCGATGCGCTGGAACCCGAACATCGAGTAGAAGATGAAGAACGGGATCGTTTGCACGCCGTGCGTCGAGTAGGCCGTGCCCGAGGCGATCCACGACGAGATCGCGCCGGCTTCCGAGATGCCTTCTTGCAGAATCTGGCCGGTCTTGTCTTCGCGGTACCACATCAACTGATCGGCGTCTTGCGGGCGGTAGAGCTGCCCGAGGCCCGAGTACATGCCGACTTGGCGGAACATGCCTTCCATGCCGAACGTGCGGGTTTCGTCGGAGACGATCGGCACGATGCGCGGGCCGACGACCTTGTCGCGCAGCAACGCGCCGAGCACGCGCACGTAGGCCATCGTGGTCGAGAACGTGCGTTCGCCGCTATCTTCGAGCAGCGCCTTGAAGGCGTCGAGTTTCGGCACGGGGAGCGGCGCTTCGACGTTGCGCCGGCGCGACGGAACGCTGCCGCCGAGTGCGGCTTGGCGTTCGCGCAAGTACTTCATCTCCGGGCTATTCTCGTCGGGCCGGATGAACGGCACGTCCTCGATATCCTTATCGGAGATCGGGATCGAGAAGCGGTCGCGGAATTCGCGCAGCTGATCGACGACCAGCTTCTTCGTGTTGTGCGCGACGTTCATGCCTTCGCCCGCGCTGCCCAGGCCGTAGCCTTTGACGGTCTTGGCGAGAACGACCGAGGGGCCGCCCTCGTATTCGGTCGCGGCTTTATACGCGGCGTAGAGTTTGTACGGATCGTGGCCGCCGCGGTTGAGGCGCCACACGTCGTCGTCGGAGAGATCCGCAACGAGGGCGCGCGTTTCCGGATATTTGCCGAAGAAGTGCTCGCGCACGTAGGCGCCGTCACGCGACTTGAACGTCTGGTAGTCGCCGTCGAGCGTCTCGCCCATCAAGCGCACCAGCGCGCCGGTCTTGTCGGCGGCGAGCAGCGGATCCCAGTGCCGTCCCCAAATAACCTTGAGGACGTTCCAGCCCGCGCCGCGGAAGTGGCCTTCGAGTTCCTGGATGATCTTGCCGTTGCCGCGCACCGGACCGTCGAGGCGCTGCAGGTTACAGTTGACGACGAAGATCAGGTTGTCGAGCTTCTCGCGCACGGCCAGGCCCAAGCCGGCCAGCGTTTCCGGTTCGTCGATCTCGCCGTCGCCGACGAAGACCCAGACCTTGCGTCCGCTGGTATCGACGATGCCGCGATCGTGCAAGTACTTCATGTAGCGCGCCTGATAGACGCCTTGCAGCGGCCCCAGGCCCATCGAGACGGTGGCGAACTGCCAGAAATCGGGCTGCAGCCACGGATGCGGATACGAGCTCAGACCCTTGCCGTCGACTTCGCGCCGGAAGTAATCGAGTTGGTCTTCGCTGATGCGACCCTCGAGGTAGGCGCGAGCGTAGATGCCCGGCGAGCCGTGACCTTGGAAGTAGACGAGGTCGCCGCCGTGCTTTTCCGACGGCGCGTGCCAGAAGTGGTTGAAGCCGACGTCGATCAAGGTCGCCGACGACGAGAACGTCGCGACGTGGCCGCCGAGGCCGTCGTTGTGCTTGTTCGCGCGCACGACCATCGCCATCGCGTTCCAGCGCATCAGGTGACGCAAACGTTCTTCGATGTCGTGATCGCCCGGAAACGCCGGTTGCGCGTGGGGGGCGATCGTATTGATATACGGCGTCGTGAGCTGGATTGGGATGTCGGCGCCGCGCGTGCGGGCGCGCATCGTGAGGGCCTGGATCAGTTCGCGCGCGCGTTGCGGACCCTCGGCATTGATCACGCCGTCAAGGGCGGCGATCCATTCATCGGTTTCGGCGTCGTCGGGCTCGGCCGAGGCGTTCCCGTTCTTGGCCAGCGCTGGATTCGAAACGTCAAGCATAAGGGCAGCCTCTTCGCGGGGGCAATGCGCAATTCCGGACAACGTTAGCAGGGGCGGCAAGCGTCCGCGCCGTCCAAGCGGGTGATTTTGCCATCCAATTGCCCGGCGCCCGCCGTCCGCTTGACGGGATTGGAGCGCCGCCTGCTGGAATTGGATCGGGTGTGACGGCAAATGGATGGGCTCCCGAAGCGCTCGTCGTCGATCGGGCCAGCGTCGTGCCGATTTACCGGCAGCTGTACGAGCGTTTACGGGAGCAAATCCTGACCGGCGCGCTCCCCGAGGGGACCCGGCTGCCGCCCGAGCGCGTACTCGCCGACCGGCTGGGGGTCAACCGGAGCACGGTCGTTCACGGCTACCGCGAGTTGGCGGCCGACGGCCTGATCGAGCAGCGGGTCGGTTCGGGCTCCCGGGTTGCTCCGCTGCGGGCCGGGCAACCGGAGCGCACCGCCGCGGGGGTGCCGTGGTGGGTCACGTTGCCGTCCTGGCGGGTGGGGCAGTACCCGGCGGTGCTCGGCGAGCTGGCGGCCGCCGAACACGGCGAGCGGATCGCGTTCGTCCAGGGCGTCCCGCCGGCCGAGCCGTCGCCGCTGGCGGATCTGGCGGCCTCGTTCGCCCGCGTCGGCGGCAACGTGAACTACGTGCTGACCTACGGCGACAGCGAGGGCTACCTGCCGCTGCGCGAGGCGGTGGCGGAGCGGATGCGCCGGCGCGGCTGCGAGATCGACGCGCGCAACGTGCTGATGCTGACCGGCTCGACCCAGGGCATCAGCTTGGTGGCGCAGTCGTTGGCCGAGCCGGGCGATGAAATCATCGTCGAGGCGCCGACCTATCCGGGCGCACTGCAGATCTTCCAGATCCACGGATTGCGCGCGATCCCGGTACCGGTCGACGAGCACGGCGTCCGCGTCGATCACATCGAGGCGATCCTGCGCACGCGCCGTCCGCGCTTCATCTACACCATGCCGTCGCTGCACAATCCCACCGGCGTTACCTTGAGCGAGGAACGGCGCGACCGTTTGGTGATGCTTGCGCGGCGCTGGGGCGTACCGCTGGTCGAAGACGATCCGTATGGCGAACTCGCGCCGGCGCGGCTCGCGCCGTTGATCGCGCGTGGCAGCGACGACGTGATCTATCTGTCGAGTTTCAGCAAAACCATCGCGCCGTCGTTGCGACTGGGCTGGATGGTCGCCCCGCGCACGATCTTCGACCGGTTGCTGCTCCGTAAGCAGTCGTACGACATGGCGACGAGCATGTACATTCAAGCCGGAGTCGACGATTTCGTGCGCACGTCGTACGACGCTCACGTGCGCGCGCTGCGGGTCGAACTCGCCGAGCGGCGGAGGCTCGCGAATGCGGCGATCGCGCGGCATTGGCCCGCGACGCTGCGCGTCGATGCGAACGCCGACGGCTACTATGTCTGGGCCGGCGCGCCGCGCGAGGTCCGCACGCGCGCGCTGCTGGCCGGCGCGGAGCGCCGCGGCGTCTCGTTTCTGTTCGGCGAGCCGTTCTTCGCGCAAGGCGGCGGCGAACACAATTTCCGGCTCGCGCTGACGCCGGTGCCGCGCACCGCGATTGCCGAGGGCATCGAGCGCATCGGAGCGCTGCTCGCGGGGTGAACGCCGCCGCCCTGCTCGCCTGGTACCGCATCCACGGTCGCGCGCATCTGCCCTGGCGTCAGACGCGCGATCCGTATCGCGTGCTGGTCAGCGAGTTTATGTTGCAGCAGACGCAAGTCGAGCGCGTGCTGCCGCTCTACGAGGCGTTCGTTGCGGCGTTCCCGGATCTCGCGTCGCTCGCGGCCGCGCAGGCGGCGGACGTCGTGCGGTTGTGGCGCGGGCTGGGCTACAATTCGCGCGCGGTGCGGTTGCACGCGCTCGCGCGGGCCGTCGTGGAGCGCCACGGCGGCGCGTTGCCGAGCGACCGCGAAGCGCTGCTCGCGCTACCGGGAATCGGGCCGTACACCGCCTCCGCGGTGCGCGCGTTCGCGTTCGAACTGGACGACGTCGCGCTCGATACGAATATCCGCCGCATCGCGCACCGCACGGCGCTGGGCTTGGAGTATCCGCCGCAAGCCGGCGAGCGGCACCTCGACGCGCTCGCGCGCGCCGCGCTCCCTGCCGGCAGCGCGCACGACTGGAACTCCGCCATGATGGACGTCGGCGCGACGATCTGCAGCGCCCGCGCGCCGAAGTGCTTGATCTGTCCGCTGCGCGACGACTGCGCCGCCGCCCCGGTCGATGCCGCGGCACTCGCCGCGCTCGCGAGCGGCGAGCGCAAACGCTCACCGCAAGAAGCGCTCCCCTTCGAGCGCACGACGCGCTACCTGCGCGGCCGCATCGTCGACCGGCTCCGCGACGTCCCGCCCGGCATCTCGCTGCTCATCGACGACCTGATCGCCTCACTCGCGGAGATCGTGCCGCCGGACCGCCTCGACGAAATCCCCGCCGTCACCGAAGCCCTCGAGCGCGACGGCATCGTGGAACGCCGCGACGGAGCGCTCCGTCTGCGCTAGTAGTTGCGAACCCCCTGTCATCCCGAGCGGAGCGCGTAGGCGCGGAGTCGAGGGACAGCGACCAAGCTCGGCGATTGCAGCGCTCCGCCAAGCTTGATGATTGCGGCTGTCCCTCGACTCCGCGCCTACGCGCTCCGCTCGGGATGACAGGGGGCGCGGATGCGTCGGCGTGGACGTTACCCCGCCCAGGAGGGGAGGTCGCTGTAGCGTTCTTCTTTCCAGGGGTCGGCGTCGTTATGGTAGCCGCGGACTTCCCAGAAGCCGCGTTCGTCGTGGTCGGTGAAATCGAGCCGGTGCAGCCACTTCGCGCTCTTCCAGAAGTAGAGCTTCGGGACGAACATCCGCACCGGACCGCCGTGGATCGGCTCGATCGGGCGGCCGTCGTATTCCCATGCGACGAGCACGTCGTCGTCGAGCATCGCGGAGAGCGGCAGGTTCGTCGTGTAGTCGTTGTCCGCGTGCTGGATCACGTGCGTCACCGACGGGTCCGGTTCGGCCAGCTCGACCAGCGTGCGGAAGAGCGTGCCGCGCCAATACGTCGCCTTCTTCGACCAGCGCGTGACACAGTGGATATCGCCGCGGTACTCCGTCGACGGTAGCGCGCGCAGTTCGTCGTACGAGATCGAGAACGGGTTGCCGAGCAGGCCCGTGAACGAGAGCCGGTAGGTTTTCGGGTCGATCGCCGGCACGTCGCCGACGTGCAGCACCGGGAAGCCGTCGGTCACGTGCTGGCCCGGCGGCACGGTCGGGTCCTTTTGCTTGAAGAACGGGCTCATTCGAACAGCGGCTCCCTGGGCAGGCTCATTCGCCGGTCACGACGCGAGACCATGGGAGTGCTCAGCACAGGGTCAACTCGTACGTATGTTCGGCAGCTTGACAAGGTGGCCTTTAGAGGGCTTCGACCTGCGGCCGACCTACTTTCGAAACTTATTCTACGTTTTGCCGACATTTCTAAGGTGTATACTCTCAGGCCGCGCCCAATGAGACTAGGCTAAAGATGACCACGACAGCGCTCCCGCTAAACGACTTGCCCATCATGCTCGACGATCGCCAAATGCGCATCGTGGAGCACCCGCGTGCTGCCTCGGCCCGGCTGATGCGTGAAGTTGCCGTGCAGCTCGAAGCGCTAGCTGATGCCGCGGATGCTTCTTGGTTTGAACTGCCCGAGGTGCACCGAGCAGCTATGCGCGAGCTCGCGCTAAAGATCCGGGAAGCTACTAGGTTCCGCGCACTTGGCCCGATCGGACTGATCAAGTCTTTACCTGGGGCGCTCGCTTGGATACGCCATGCAGATGATGTGATGACGTTTGCCTCGGCGCTTCAGCGGTTAGAGCGGGCGGTAACGCGCAAGATCAACGAAGAGAAGGATGGCTCAGCTGCGGCTTGGCTCGGGATCTCTAGCGACAGCACATTCATGGCGGCCTTGCGGCGCGGGGACGCCGAGATCAAGGACGGCTCAGTCATACGCGTGGATTGCGCGGAGCTGGAGTCGCGTTCCAGCTAGTATTCGCGTCAAGCGCGAAAGCCGATCTGGATTCGTTATGCGAGCCGCGCTTCGTTCGCGCGATTGCTAGGCTATCCGACGATCCGGCGCCCGATAAGAAAACCAAATTTCCCAATCCTTCAGCGGGGCCGCTGGATGGAGATTACTTTTTGTTGGTTCAGTTCGACGGGTGGGCGTATTCGGCGGCCTACTTCGTTGATCGAAAGCAAATGGAAGTGCAAGTCCGAGCCGTTGGCCGTCGCCGGATTCAGATTCTCTAAGCCCCTGATTGGGCGCCGGATCTGCTTGAAGAACGGCATGCCGCTTGGGACGTCGCGGCCGCGCAGAAAGTTGCCGGGCGAGGGCGAACGGGGGGAGGTGACGATTCCGTTTCCCAAGCGTAAGGTGACCCGAGCCGTAGCAACGGCCGAGCTGGCGGTCCTCGAGCGCACCTATCCGCACGCCGAGACCGCGCTCGAATACGGCAACCCGTTCGAGCTGCTGATTGCGGTGATTCTTTCCGCGCAGTGCACCGACGCGCGCGTCAACCTCACGACGCCGTTCCTGTTCGCGAAATATCCCGATGCGGCGGCGCTCGCGCAGGCGCAGCAGAGCGACGTCGAGGCGGTGATCAAATCGTGCGGCTTTTTCCGCACCAAGGCCAAGAACATCATCGCCGCGGCGCAGGGCCTGATCGCCGAGCACGGCGGTGAGGTTCCGCGCGAACGCGAGGCGCTCGAAGCGCTCCCCGGCGTCGGACGTAAAACCGCCAACGTCGTGATGTCGGTCGCGTTCGCGGAAGCGGCGTTCGCCGTCGACACGCACGTGTTTCGCGTCTCGCATCGCTTGGGACTGACGCTCGGCACGACGCCGCGCGCGGTAGAAGAGGACGTCACGCGGCTCGTGCCGCGCGAGCAGTGGCGCCACGCGCATCACTGGCTGATCCTGCATGGCCGCGCGCTCTGCAAAGCGCCGACGCCGCTGTGCGCGCAGTGCCCGGTGACGATGTGCCCGTCGCGGCCGATCGTCGCGCGGGCGTTTGCGGCGAAGCTTAGAAGCGCATCGGGCCGGGCGCGTCCAAGTGCGCCGGCCGCGGCAACTCCGCGTCGGCGGCGATCGCCTTCAGCAGCGAAGAACCGGTGAGCGCTTCGCCGTATCCCGCCTCGGTGGAGAGCTTCGAGAGGTTGATCAGCGCCGGCAGCTCGGCGGCGGTGTCGAACTGGTACTCGCCGTCGAGCCCGAGCCCGACGACGATCACGAGTTGGCGGACGCGGTCGAGATCGAGGCTGACGCGCTTTTCTTTGAAGCGCAGCCGCAGCCGGAGCGGGTTCTCGATACGCACGAACGTCACGCCGCTCTTGCCGAGGATCGAGTTCAGCCGTTTCGTGCCCACGGCCAGCACGTCGGCCAGCGCGGCGAAGCGCGCTTCGTCGTCGCCCGCGGCGCTACGGCCGGTATCGGCCGTGGCCGAATCGATCGCCGCGCCGAGATCGCGCCGCGCGCGAATCCTCGTCGCCATCGCGACGATCGGGTTCTGAGGGGGTTCGTCGTGGTCGCTCATCGTTCTGAATCAGGCGTGTTCGGCAGCACGAGCGCCCGTTCCGCGGCGCCGCCCGAACGCGTCTGGGAACGTCTGGCCGACGGCTTGCGCTGGCAGCAATGGAGTGCCACCGCGGAGTGGATGGTGGTCGAGAGCGAACTCGTGCCGGGCGCGATCGTCACCGTGAAGCGCAAACGCGGCCGCCAAACGGCATTTCGCGTCGAGGAAGCCGAGGCGCCGCGGCGGCTGGCGCTGCGGCTCACGTTCGGACCGGTGGCGTGGTTGCGCCTGGCCTGGACGCTCGAACCGGACGGCACCGGAACGACGATCGTGCAGACAGTCGAGAGCGGCGGGCGGCTGAGCCGTTGGTTGACCGATCCGCAAGCCCGGCGCGGCGTGGCGGCATGGGATGGCGATCCGGCCCGGTTGGCGGAGATCGCGGCCGGCGAAAGGTAACGCTGAGGGGTGAACGCCTCCTCCGAGTCGCTGCCGAAGGTTCAGCTCAGCCGCACGCAATCGCTGCGGCTGGCGGCCGTCGGCATCGCGCTTGCGTTCATGGTGCTGCGCGTCGTACCGGATGTGATTCGCATCGGCATTCCGCTCGGCGTGTTCGGTTACGCGACGAACGACGACGGCGTCGTGACAAAGGTGCCGGAGAAGCGGACCAAAGGCAGCGATGCGATCCTGCCCGGCGACATCGTTCGCATCGATCGCATCAAGCCGTTCGATCGCAAGCCGGGACTGGCGCGCGAGGGCTTTACGCGCGAGAACTTCGATCGCAGTTTGCCGATCGTGCGCCACGGCAAGGCGCGCGTGCTCGTCCTGAAGGCCGAAAAGGAAACCGTTGCGGTACGCGTGCTCGCGATGCTACGCATCGCGTTATACGTCGCGATCGCCGGCTTCGGCGCGTTGCTGTATATCGTCAAGCCGCGCTTGGCGACGTTCGCGTTCTTCGTGTACTGCCTGGGTCAACCCGAACCGACGACGTACACCGACGTGCTCTTCGACGTGCCCTGGCGCGAGATCCCGACGTGGATCGGCGATACGATCACCGGGCAGTCGCCGGTCGGTTTGCTCGCGTTCGCATTGTGCTTGCTCTTTACGGGGCGGCGCGAACGCCTCATCATCGGCACGGCGCTCGGCGCCGTCGCATTCGCGCTCGGTACGCTGTACGCGGCCGACGCGTGGCGGGTGAACTACGGCGCGCTGGCTTCCGAAGCGTGGCGGCTGACGTACGCGCGCAGCGTGACGGTCGTCCAGGCCCTCACCGTGCTCGGCTTCGCCGTCGCGTTCTTTCGCGCGCACGGCGCCGACCGCCAGCGCACCGGCTGGATCGTCGCGGCGTTCGTCGCGTCGGTCGGCGGCGCGTTCGTCTCCGATCAGGTGCTCGCGTCGCATCAGCACGTGTGGGAGAACGCCGTGCTGCTCTCGCTCTCGGTGCTGCCGGTGCTCGCGGTCTGGATCGCGGTGGCGCGGCATCACTACTTCGATGTGGATTTCGTCGTCAGCCGGGCCTTGGTCTACACGTCGATCACGGCCGCCGTCGTGTTCACGGTCGGCGGGTCGGAAGAGCTTCTGACGTATATCTTCTACAACAATACCGACCTCGCATACGGCTTGATCATCGCGATCTCGCTCTTCGTCGGCGCCGGCTTCGGCAAGGTCCGCAACGTCCTCGAACATTTCGTCGACCGGTTCATCTTCCGCGAACGTCACCAGCAGTTGGTCGATCTCGAACGCGTCGCGGCGAGTATCCTCGACGCCGAGGACGAGCAGGCCGTCTGGGACGCCCTGCTGCTCGAAGTGCCGGGGATCCTCGACCTCTCGTTCAGCGGCATCATGCTGCGCACGGCCGAAGGCGGCTACCAGCTCGCCCATCAGTGGCAGTGGCCGAGCGATTGCGTCGATGCGCTCAGCCCCGAGCATCAGCTCACGCGCGACATCTACCGCACGCGCGGCATGCTGCCCGACGACGCCGTGCGGTCGACGATGGTCAAAGAGCTCTTTCCGACCGAACGCCTCACCTACGCCGCGCCGCTCTACTTCGACCGCAGCGTCACCGCGCTCGTGCTGTACGGGCACAGCGTCAGCGGGCTGGACCTCGATCCGGATGAGCGGACCGCCCTCATCCACGTGATGGCCAACGCGTCGATCGCCCTCAACGCGATCGAACTGGCGCGCTATCGCAGCGCGGCCGCCGAGGGCAGACCGCTCCCAGCCTAGGTCTAGTGCCCGACGCCCTGGTAGCGCTGCAGCCCGGCGCGCCAGAACGTGTAGGCGACCGCGAGAAAGACGATCCCGATCAGCGGCGTGAGCGCGCCGATCGCCGTCGGCAGGCCGAGCCCGTTGGACGTCTTGTGCAGGAAGTACGTGGCCGGGAAGAAGTTCATAAAGCCGAACGGGATGACGAAGGCCAGCAGCAGCCGCACGCCGCGCGAGTAGATCGTGAGCGGATAGCGGGTGAACTCTTGCTCCAACTGCAGCGCGATCCAGCGCAGCGCGTCGACCTGCACGAACCAGAACGCCGCGGTCGAGATCAGCAGGTTGATGCTCAAGTCGATCAGCGCGCCGCCGGCGACGACGAGGGCCACGAGCACGATGAAGAGCGGGGTCACGGCGAGGTGGCCGGCGATGGTCGCCACCGTCAGAAACGCGAGCGCGAGTAAGAGTTCGTCGGGAAAGACTTGCCCCGGCGTCGTGATGACCTGATAGAGCGCGTCGAGCGGGCGCACGAGGAAGCGATCGAACTCGCCGTCGTGGATCCACTCCGGAATTTGGTCGACGGTCGAAAAAAACGTCGCGTTGAGCGCGTGCGCGACCATCCACAAGCCGTACAGGAAGGCCATGTCGCGAAAATCCCAGCCCTGCATCGATGGAAAGTTGTTGAGCATGATCCAGAGCGCCGCAACCGCCGAGCCGTGGTAGACGAACGTGAAGCCGAACCACAGCAAAAAGTTCGCCCGGTACTCCAGGGTCGTTAGCAGGTTGATCCGCCAGTACGTGCGGTAGACGTCGAACATCGTCAGCCGCCCTGCACGATCACGCGCCGGGCGCCGGCGCGCCAGATCAGCGCCGCCGCCGCGCCGAGGATCACGATCCAAAGCGCCTGCAAGCCCATGGCGCTCGCGTATCCTTCGGGCGGGATGCGGCCGACGTAGATCAGCAGCGGGGTGGAGTACATCGCCGCGAACGGCAGCGCGAAGATCGCGCCCTGCAGTGCCGCTGGGAAAAAGACGAGCGGCACGATCTGGCCGCCGAGCAGGTCGGTCACCCACGTCACGATCAGCTGCACGGCGCTGATCTCGAGCGTCCAGAATGCGATGCAATTTAGGATGAAGTTCAGAAAGAACCCGACGAAATAGCCGAGGAAGAAGCTCAGCGCGAACGCGGCCAGTACCGCAGCCGACGGGATATCGATGTGGACGATGAACGCCGCGAGCGCGAGCGACGGCACGATCAGGGCGGCGTGGAAGAGCACTTCGCCCGTGCCGTCGCTGAAGAAGTACAGCGGCACGCTGATCGGCTTCATGAAGTCGACGACGATGCTGCCGTCGTGAAGTTTATCGTGCAGCAGCCGCGTCTGATCGATGTCGAGCACGAGGCCCATCAGCAGCGCGATGGTCGAATACGTGATGATCGTGTGCAGCGCGACGCCCTGCGGAGCGGCGTTGTGGGCGTAGAGCGCGACCCACACCACGCGCAGCAGGTAGACGCGCACCGCGAGCGATGCGATGCTGGTGAAGACTTCGAAGCGGTACGTCGCTTCGCGCGCGATCGCCTTGAGAGCGAACTGAACGTAGGCTTCGAGCATCAGGTCGAGCGCGCCGGCGGCTGGTGATAGCCTTCGAGGTAGATGCGCCGCACGATGTCCTCGATCTCGGGCTCGTTGATCGCGACGTCGGTGATCGCGTAGCGCTCGGTGACGCGCCGGATCAGGGCCTCGGCCGTGAGCGAGCGCCGGTCGAAGCGCAGGCGCACCGTGAGCGGATCGTCGGATTCCGCTTCGACGCCCTCGACGGCGAAGTCCGGCTGCGGCTCCGTGAGGTGGACGATCAACGTCCGGTGGGTCCCGTATTCATCGCGCAGCCGCTCGACCGAGCCGTCGTAGATGATGGTGCCGTTGTCGATCAGGACGATCCGGCTGCACAAGCGCTCGACGTCGGCCAAGTCGTGGGTCGTAAGGATCACGGTCGTGCCGCGGCGGTTCATCTCGGCGATGAACGTCCGGATCGCTTCCTTGGCCACCACGTCGAGCCCGATCGTCGGCTCGTCGAGGTAGACGATGCGCGGATCGTGCAGCAGCGCCGCGGCGAAGTCGCCGCGCATCCGTTCCCCCAGCGAGAGCTGGCGCACCGGGGTCCCCATGAACTCGTCGAGCGCCAGGATCTCGGTGAAGTGGTCGAGGTTCCGGCGGAAGCGGTCGCGCGGAATCCCGTAGATCGAGCGCAGCAGCTCGAACGATTCGCGCAGCGGCAAGTCCCAATAGAGCTGCGTCCGCTGGCCGAAGACAACGCCGATGTTCTTGGCGTTCCGGCGGCGTTGCTCGTGGGGGACGATGCCGGCGACCTCGATCGTGCCCGAGGTCGGGACCAGGATGCCGGTCAACATTTTGATCGTGGTCGATTTGCCGGCCCCGTTGGGCCCGATGTAGCCGACCAGCTCGCCTTCGCCGATCGCCATCGTCACGTCGTCGACCGCGACCCGCTCGTCGTAGGTGCGCGAGAAGAGGGCGCCGATCGCCCCGGCCAGCCCTTCGCCGCGCCGCACGGAGCGGAACGTTTTCCGGAGCGCCCGCGTTTCAATGATCGGCATCGAGCCCCGCTTCCATAGGACGGCGGCGCATCCCGGCGTTGGCGACCCCTTGCCGAATCGGCCCTCGCGGGGAAAAGGTCCGGTCCAGGCAGCGGAGAACGGACGGCGGGGAACTTTCGTTCTATGGACGAGGGTGTTTTCGGCAGAATCTACCGGGAAGGGGGTGACGTTCCATGGCAGCTAAGAAAAAAGCGATGAAGAAAAAGACCGCGAAGAAGGCACCGAAAAAGAAGTAACCGTTCCTTTATTCGAACTTATTCGTTGATTCGAAGCACGCAGCGTTCGCTGCGTGCTTCTTTATTTGCCGTCGACGCGCGCGGGTGGGCGGCCGACCATCGAACGCGCGATCACGATGCGCTGGATCTGCTGCGTGCCCTCGTAGATCTGCGTGATCTTCGCGTCGCGCATCATGCGTTCGACCGGGTATTCGGTGGAGTAGCCGAAACCGCCGAGGAGCTGCACGGCATCGGTCGTGACGCTCATCGCCACGTCGCCGCACTTAAGTTTCGCGATCGCGGCCCAGGTCGTGATGTCGGGCGCGCCCTCGTCGCATTTGCGCGCCGCT
>Ga0302157_10003351_pt1 | contig 18143 bp, 12 predicted proteins | sample I_Bog_N3_3_FD_193502 | JGI IMG/M metagenome (GOLD analysis project Ga0302157, IMG submission 193502) | Peat permafrost microbial communities from Stordalen Mire near Abisko, Sweden - I_Bog_N3_3 | ecosystem: Environmental > Terrestrial > Soil > Wetlands > Peat | place: Sweden: Abisko, Stordalen...
GGTTGGCTCAAGGCGGCATCCTGATAGCGGCCAATCTCTTTGTTGAATTCCGTCGAAAAGACACGGATCGTTTCGTTCATGCTCACCCACCGTACGAACGGAATCCTAGCTGAAAACCGGACAGATTTCTACTGGAGAATGGCGGCGGGTGATGTTCATGGCTCGATCGCACCACGGCGGTCGCGCAATACAATAACACATATTATAGCCGGTCGATTTCGATTTCGAAATTTTACGCGAGCCCAATCCGCGCGGCGACCGGGTGGGAATCTCGATGTCGGGCAAGTTTCTGCCTTACGGATATTACGGCGCCGAGCAGGGCGTGCTGGAGTATGGGCGCAAGAAAAGCTGAGGCTTGCGCTAGGCCCGAGTTCCGCGCCAATCTCCACCGCAAAAGGACATCAGCACGGGGCGACGATGAAATCGGACATGGAAGTGGCGCGCGAGTACAAGCTCGCGCCGATCGGGGCGATCGCGGAAAAACTCGGCATTCCCGATTCCGCGTTGCACCCGTTCGGCCGCCACATCGCCAAGATCGAACCCGACTTCGTCGAGTCGCTTCGCGACGCTCCCGACGGCAAGCTGATCCTGGTCACGGCGATCAATCCCACCCCCGCGGGCGAAGGCAAGACGACGACGACCGTAGGTCTGGGCGACGGGCTCAATCGCATCGGCAAGCGCGCGGTCATCTGTCTGCGCGAGCCGTCGCTCGGGCCCTGCTTTGGCCAGAAGGGCGGGGCCACCGGCGGCGGCCGGGCGCAGGTCGCGCCGATGGAGGAGATCAACCTCCACTTCACCGGCGACTTCCACGCGATCGGCAGCGCGCACAACCTGCTCGCCGCGATGCTCGACAATCACGTCTATTGGGGCAACGCGCTGGACATCGACCTGCGCCGCATCTCCTGGCGCCGCGCCGTGGACATGAACGACCGCGCGTTGCGAGAAATGGTCGTCGGCCTCGGCGGCGTCGCGAACGGCTTTTCACGGGCTGACGGCTTCGACATCACCGTCGCCTCCGAGGTGATGGCGGTGTTTTGTCTCGCCTCGTCGCTCGAGGATCTGCAGGCGCGACTCGCCCGCATCGTGGTCGCCCATACCCGCGCGAAAACGCCGGTTACGGCGGGGGATCTGAACGCCACCGGCGCGATGACCGCCTTGCTCTGCGGCGCCTTCCGGCCCAATCTCGTGCAAACCCTGGAAGGCAGTCCGGCGCTGATTCACGGCGGCCCGTTCGCCAATATCGCCCACGGCTGCAATTCCGTGGCGGCGACGCGAGCGGCGCTGAAGCTCGGCGATTATGTGGTGACCGAGGCCGGCTTCGGCGCGGACCTGGGCGCGGAAAAATTCTTCGACATCAAATGCCGTCAGGCCGGCCTGACGCCGGCCGCCGCGGTCGTGGTGGCCACGGCGCGGGCGTTGAAGATGAACGGCGGCGTCGCCAAGAGCGATCTGGCCAGGGAAAATCTGGCGGCGCTCGATCGCGGTCTCGCCAATCTCGCGCGCCACGTCGAGAACGTGAAGAAGTTCGGCCTCGAAGTCGTCGTCGCCATCAACCGCTTCGACAGCGACACCGAGGCCGAACTCGATCTCATCCGCGGGGTCGCGCACGAGCAATGCCGCGCCGAGGCGGTCGTCAACGAATCCTGGGGTCGGGGCGCTGAGGGCGCCGAAGCGCTCGCCCGCGCGGTCGTCGCGGTCGCCGACCGGGCCAAGGGCGGCTTTCATACGCTTTATGGCGATGATCTGCCGCTGGTGGAAAAGGTCAGGACGATCGCCCGGGAAATCTATCGCGCCGACGACATCGCCCTGGACGGCGCCATGGCGAAGCGTTTTTCCGAACTCGAACAGGCCGGTTACGGCCGTTTGCCGATCTGCGTGGCCAAGACCCAATATTCGTTCACCGCGGACGCGACCAAACTCGGCGCGCCCAAGGGATTCGTCACGCCGGTCCGCGACGTGCGGCTGCGCGCGGGCGCCGGTTTCGTCGTCGTCGTGATGGGCGACATCTCGACCATGCCCGGCTTGCCCCGCAAGCCCGCCGCCGAGACGATCGGCGTGGTCGACGGACGCATCGAGGGGCTGTTCTGAGATGAGCCGCGCTAGACGTCGCGCGGCTCGGCCTTGAAGGTCACGGCGAAGGCGATGGCCGCCGGCAACGCCTGAATGAACAGAATCGCGGCGAACGCGGTCGCCGCGCCATAGACCCCGGCGACGATCACGCAGCCGAGAAAGAACAGCTTGGTGTCGCGACGTCCCTGAACCAGCGACCACAGCAGACCGACGGCGAGAAAGCCATTGTACAGCCCCTGGTTGGCCGCGACCGTCGCCGTGGCCCGCGCCGCCTCCAGGGTGTTGTGGAACGCATCGAGCCCCAGGGGCTTGTCCCAGAAGAACATCTCGAGGACCAGGAAATAGAGATGCTCCAGTGCGACGAGAGCGATGAGGACGCGGGAGAGTATTTTCATGGCGGCCTTTCGGGGGGAGGGGGTGAGGGAAACGCAGCGCTTTCTAACGCCCAGCGCAAATCCTCGAACCCGATGAGCGGCCGTTCAAGCGACCACCCGTCTGAAATTCGTCGCGGCGAGCATGCGCCCGATTTCGGAGGCGGGGGCAGGGCGGCTGATGTAATAGCCCTGGATTTCCGTGCAACCTTCGCCGCTCAGCATTTCGAATTGCTCGAGCGTCTCCACGCCCTCAGCCGTCGTCGACATTTGCAGGCTGTGGGCGAGATCCTTCACAGCGCGCACGATGGACGCGGAGTTTTCGTCACTGGTGATGTCGCGGATGAAGCTCTGATCGATCTTGATTTTGTCGAACGGGAATCGTCGGAGGTAGGAGAGGCTCGAATAGCCGGTGCCGAAATCGTCCATGGCGATCGAAACGCCGAGTTCGCGCAATTGAAACAGCGTGGCGAGGGTCGCTTCGGTATTGGCGAGCATGACGCGCTCGGTGATCTCGAACTCCAGTCGCCAGGGCGGCAACCCGGAATCGGCGAGCGCGGCGACGATGTCGGCGAGCAGGCGACCGCTGTTGAACTGGCGGGGCGACAGATTGACGCAGACCCTGATCGTAGTCGGCCAGCGCGCGGCTTCGTCGCAGGCGGTGCGCAGCGCCCAGGCGCCGAGATCGACGATCAGGCCGCAATCCTCGGCCAGCGGTATGAAATCGGCCGGTGAAATCCGACCCCGGGTCGGATGGTTCCAGCGCAGCAGCGCCTCGAACGCGACGATTTCACTGCGCTCGACATTGACGATCGGTTGATAATGCAACTCGAATTCGCCATGCGCCAACGCCGCGCGCATATCGTGCTCGAGCGAGCGGCGCAGTTGCATGTTTTCGTCCATCGACGGCTCGAAGAAGCGAAATGCGGCTCTGCCGTCGAGCTTGGCCCGGTACATCGCGAGATCGGCGGCGCGCAGCAATTCGCGCGAATTCGAGCCGTCCGTGGGCCCGATGGCGATGCCGAAGCTGGCGCTGATTTCGGCGCGTTGTCCGTCAAGATCATAGGGCTCGCTCAAGGAAGCGATGAGGCGATCGGCCATCATCGCGAGTTCCTCGGCGAAGCCTTCGACCAGCAGCGCGAATTCGTCGCCGCCGAGTCGCGCGATACAGTCGGTGGCGCGCAGGCCATGGCGCAGGCGGTGAGCGACCTGGCGCAGCAGTTCGTCGCCCTGCGCATGGCCGAGCATGTCGTTGACGAGCTTGAACCGGTCCAAATCCAGGCACATCACCGCGAAAGGCTCGCCGCGTTGCGCGCGCTCCAACGCGAGTTCCAGACGCCGCGTGAATTGCGCGCGGTTGGCGAGGCCCGTCAGCACATCGTGATCGGCCATGAACGCGAGCCGCTCCTCGGCCCTGCGGCGTCTGGTGATGTCGAGATGCGTCGACAGCCAGCCGCCGCCGGGAATGCGCAAGCCGTTGACGTTGACGATGCGGCCATTGGGCAGATCGACCGAACATTGAGCGATTTGAGCTTCGTCTCCCTCGGAACTTCCTAACTGTTGGCGCAGTCGCTCATCGGGATTGGGTGACGGACAGCCCCCGATGACGGTCCCGAGTTCGGCAATGGCCGCAAAACTCATGCCGATCAGCGCGTCGACCTCCGGGAAGCCATAGAGTTCGCCGAAGCGTCGGTTGGCGACGACCAGGAAATCCCGGGAATCGTAGAGCGAGACGCCCTGCGGCAGGTTCTCGACCAGCGCGTCGAAGCGTTCGTTCACGGCCTGCAGATCGCTCGCGTGCAGGCGCATGCGTCCGACAGCGCGCGCGAGGGCGCCGACCTCGTCGTTACGAGGGGCGAAGCGCGCCGCCAATTGTATCGCGAGCGCGGAAGGGTCGCCAGTCTTCGAATCGGCGGCAGGGTCGAGGGCTGCGGTCAAGGTCGCGACCGGCCGCAGCAGCCGGCGCTCCATGAACGCCCCGATGGCGATCAAAGCCAGCAGCAGCCCGGCCACTCCGGCGAAACCCGAAGCCTCGTACTGAATCGCTTGCGTTTGTAGGGCCTGCAAATTATCGCCGACTTCTTCGACCGCGGGATCGCGCGCCGCCAAGGCGTCGCTGAGCTTGGAGACGGTCCACTTGCGCCACGCCAGGAAGTCCATCGGCGGCGCGGCGCCGATCCGAGCCGCGTCGGTCGTCTGAAGGTAAACGGGATCGCCGTTGTCGAAGAACTCCGTCTTGACGTGTCGGACGCCCGCCGCGACTTTGGCGCCGCCGAATTCTTCGGCGATGCGCTGGAGGCGGTCCCAGGTGATCCGAATGGCGCCGGTCGTCTGAGCCACTTCGATGCGGTCGTCGAGCGAAAGCGGAACCCGCGAAGCGACATAGCGCGACAGCAAGGTTGAGCGCAGGCCGGCCTCTTCGCGGATGTCGTTGGAAAGCCGCGAAATCTCCAGGGTCATGCCGAGGGCGGGATCGATTTCGGCCAGCCGGCGCTCGGCCGCCGCGAGCGCCACGTCGATCAACGCGCCCGCGGCGCGATAGTGCTCGACCAAGGTCCTGGCTTCCTCGGACGATGTCGGCGCGCCCTCTTTCAGATAGGGCGAGGCCTCGTCGCGCGCGCCCAGGACCGTCTGCCTGGCCTGAACGATCGGCCCGGCGATGCGAGCGCGGATGTCGGCGGGAAGCTTTTGAATCTGCGTCAGCGTTTCGGCAAACAGATGGTTCGTGACGACGTTGCGATCGGAGAGCATCGCCGTGATTTTGTCGTAGGACGTCGTTCGGGAAACTAAGGCCTGATTGTAAACGCCGCGCTCCTGCGCCAACGCGTCGACGAATTTGATGGCCGGCGAAAGGACTTCGACGATGTGCCGACCTTCCTCGATGCCTTGCAGCCGCCGCCATTGCTGCGACAACAAATAGGTGGAACTGGCGATCGCCACGAAGCCGATGCTGGTGACGAAGGCGTAGGCCAGCGTGCGGGTTTTCATGAGCAGGGTCGACCGGGCGCCAGAGGGCTAATAACGGCGCGCCGCCAGATCCACGCGAGCGTTGTTCGCAAGTCCATGACGCGCGCCTACTCGAAAGTCGCGGACCGGGATCCGTCCGCCGTCCGCGCCAAAGCTTCCGTAGCGTCAACGAGGCAACGACAGGCTAAAGAATTCAAGTTAAAGCATAGTTACCGTATTTGGCCGAAACCGCTGGCTCGCCAACCGCATCCGATCTTCGGACGCCGATTTTCGGGTTCGGGGCGCGCGTCCGCCACGACGTGATTTCCAGCGCTCAGAGCTCGGCGGGAAATCCGGCGGCGCGTAAGTCGGTGTGTAGCGCGTCTTCCAGCAGTTTGACGACCTGCGACGACCAGGCTCCGCCGCCAAAGGCCTCTCGGGCGCGGATGAAGGTTTGGGCGGTGAGCGCGGCGAGGTCGAGCGGCACGCCGAAATCGCGGCCGAATTGCATGGCGAAGCCGAGGTCCTTGCAGGCGAGGTCCATGGTGAAGTTGATGTTGTAGCTGCCGTTGAGGATCACCTGCGACTCGGTCTCGTGGACGAAGCTCGTGCCCGACGACGCGGCGATGACGTGAAAGCTCTGCGCCAGATCGAGCCCGCCGCGCTTGGCCAGCATCAGCGCCTCGCCCGCCGCGACCAGATGAATGAAGGCGAGCATGTTGGTGATGACTTTGATGACGGAGGCCGAGCCGATCGGTCCGACATTGAAGATGCGCCGGCCCATCGCCTCGAAGGCGGCGCGGTGCGTCTCGAACAGGTCCGCGTCGCCGCCGACGATGACGGTGATCTCGCCGCTGGCGGCCAGATGCACGCCGCCGGTCACCGGGGTCTCCAGCGTTCGCACGCCGAAGGTTTTCGCGCGCTCCGAAAGACGGAGAATCGTGTCGCGATCGTTGGTGCTCATCTCGATCCAGGTCAGGCCGGGCCTGGCGGTCTTCAGGATTTGCTCGAGCACCTTTTCCGAAGCCGTCGGCGAAGGCAGGCAGGTGATGATCGCGTCGACTTGCATCCCGATCTCCGCCGGGCTGTCGCCCCATTTCGCGCCCGCCGCGAGCAGCGGTTCGGCGTGGACCCGGTTCATGTCGTTGACGGTGAGATCGAAGCCTTCGCGGACGAGGCTGCCGGCGAGCTTGGCGCCGAGATTGCCGAGGCCGATGAAACCGTAGCGCATGTTTTATGGGTCCTGGGTGATGGGTTGAACGCCGCGCCTTTCCCTTCTCCCGCTTGCGGGAGAAGAGGGAGCGCGAAGCGCCGAAGATGAGGCGCGTGACACATCGGGGCCTCATCCGGCGCTGCGCGCCACCTTCTCCCGCAAGCGGGAGAAGGGATGGTGTCAATCCGGCTTGCCCACCGGCCCGAACGTCGGCACGAGATGCAGCGCCTTGCCGTGATAGGGGTGCGCCCGCGCCACGTCCTCGTTCAACTCGACGCCGAGTCCCGGCCCGTCAGGCGGGATCACATAGCCTTCTTCCCAGCGGATCGGTTGCTTCAGCAGCGCGGCCTGGAAACCTTCGAAGCGCTCGATGCTTTCGAGGATGAGGAAATTCGGGCTGCAGGCGGAGATCTGGATGTTCGCCGCCGCGACCACGGGGCCGCAATACAGATGCGGCGCGATCTGGGCGTAATGGGCTTCCGCCATGCCGGCGATCTTCTTGGCTTCCAGCAAGCCGCCGACCCGGCCCAGATTCATTTGCAGGATCGAGGCGGCGCCCAGCGCCAGCACGCGGGCGAATTCGTATTTGGTCGTCAACCTCTCGCCGGTGGCGATCGGGATCGAGGTGTAGCGCGCGACCTCCGCCATCTGCTCCGGCATTTCCGGGGGAGTCGGCTCCTCGAGCCACAGCGGCGAATAGGGCTCCAATTGCTGCGCCAGCCTTTTGGCGCCGGAGACGGTGAACTGGCCGTGCGTGCCAAACAGCAGATCGCATTTGTCGCCGACCGCGGCGCGGATCTGCCGGCAGAAGGCGACGCTGAGATTTAGCCGCTCGAGGCTCGGCTGGCGCGGGTCGAAGGTCGAATAGGGACCGGCGGGATCGAATTTCAGCGCGGTGAATCCGAACGCCAGATATTCGAGCGCCCGCGCCGCCGCCGCGTCCGGATTGTCGTAGACCGGGCTCGCCGCATAGGCGTCGGCGCCCGCGTCCGGGTAGAGGTAGGTGTAGCTGCGCAGCCGCTCGTGGACCTTGCCGCCGAGCAGGGCGTAGACGGGTTTGTCGACGGCCTTGCCGATGATGTCCCACATCGCCATTTCGACGCCGCTGAGCACGCCCATCAACGAAATGTCGGGCCGCTGCGAATAGCCGCGTCCATAAACGTTGCGCCAGACGGTTTCGATGCTGAACGGGTCGACGCCGAGAACATGGCGCTCGAACACGTCTTCGAGCGCCTTGACGATCACCTCGGGCGCGAGGCTCGCGGCATAGATCTCGCCGAGCCCTTCGACGCCGTCGTCGGTGATGAGCTTGAGAAACAGGAAATAGCGTCCGCCGTAGGTCGGCGGCGGGTTGCCGACGACGAAGGTCTTCAGGCCGGTGATGCGCATGTTTCCCCTCCCGTTCGTCTCCCTCTCCCGCTCGCGGGAGAGGGTCGGGCTGAGGGCGGAGCGACGTCACGCCCCCCATCCGGCCTTCGGCCCCCTTTCTCCCGCAAGCGGGAGAAAGGATCAGAACACAATCACATTCCGCAACGCCGCGCCCGAGCGCGACGAGGCGATCGCTTCGTTGATCTGGTCCAATGGGTAGCGGCCGGAGATCAGTTCGTCGAGCTTCAGCCGGCCTTCGCGGTAGAGTTCGATGATCTTGGGCACGTCCAGCGGCAGACGGGCGGAGCCCATCTTGGAGCCGAGGATGCGCTGGCCGTCGGCGGCGATCCAGCCCGGATCGAAGCGGGCGGTGACGCCGTTGGGCGGCATGCCGACCAGCACCGCCGCGCCGTTCTTGCGCAGCAACGAGATCGCCTGTTCGGCCGCGCCGCCGATGCCGACGGTGACGAAGGCGAAGTCGACCTTGCGGCCGGCGGTGAGCTCGTTGATCCGTTCGACGACGTTCTCGGTCTTGGCGTTGACGACATGCGTCGCGCCGAAGGCGCGCGCCGCTTCCAACTTGGCGTCGGCGATGTCGATGGCGATGATCGGCTGCGCGCCGGCGATGCGCGCGCCTTGCACGCTGTTGAGGCCGACGCCGCCGCAGCCGATGACGACCACGCTGGCGCCGGTGCGGACGTTGGCGGTGTTGACCACCGCGCCGAAGCCGGTGATCACGCCGCAGGCGATCAGCGCCGCGCTGTCGAAGGCGATGTCGTCGGGGATTTTGGCGACCTGACTCTGGTCGACGACCGCGTGTTCGGCGAAGGCGCCGGTGCGCATGCCGTGCACGAGCGGCTCGCCGTTCCCGCCGTGCAGCGGCGTCGCCTCGTCGAGCGGGAAAACCTCTTCGCAGAACACCGGCGAACCGCCCGCGCAGGAAGCGCAGAAGCCGCAATTGCGGATCAGCGTGGCGATGACGTGGTCGCCCGGCTTGACGCGATGCACGCCTGCGCCGACCGCGTCGATGATTCCCGCGGCTTCGTGGCCGTAGACGGCCGGCAGGTCGCCGCCCCAGGCGCCGTCGACATAGAAAATGTCGCTGTGGCAGATCGCGCACGCCTTCATCTTCACCCGCACCTCGCCCGGGCCCGGATCGGCGAGTTCGATGTCTTCGATGCTCAGCTTCTGTCCAAATTCGCGACAGACGGCGGCCCTGGTCTTCATGAAATCCTCTTCAGCGGCAAGTCCTGGGCGCTGAGTTTCATGGCGTGCGGGCGATAATCAAGCGCAGCGTTGCGGGGAGCGAACCGGATTTTTGTCTAGCGGGCGGCCGTCACTCGACGAGATCCGCGCGCCGGTACAGGCCCCAATGCGGCTGACCCGGCGTGTAGCGTGAATAGGAGCCGACGAGCGCGTAGCGGATTTCGCAGCCCTCGCCCGCGAGCGAAACGGCGGCCGCCGCTGGATCGTTGGTCGGCAACTCGGACACGTACCAGCCCGGCCGGCGCTCGCACAGCCGCGCCCGAGGGACCAGCTCGAGCGGCGCGGTCTGCGTCCCGTTATAGAAGGCGACGGTTCTGCCGACGTTGAAATCGAAGCTGCTGGCGATTGCGAGGTCGCCGGAGCGCGAAATACGTTCGAGCGCGTGGGTCCAGGGCTCCCGCTCGCCAGCATAGCGTCGCGCCAGCGCCGCGCCGCTGCCGAACGTGAACGCCGCCAGAGCCAGCACGGCGATCGCGCGCGCGGCGCCTCCCTGGCGCCAACCCGCGGCAGAACTGTCGGCGAACAGCAGCAGCAGGAACGGCGACAGCGCGAAGAAATAACGCGCCGCATTGGTGTTGGGCAGCCGACAGGCGAGCACCGCGACCGGCAGGCCCAACAGCATGGCGACATAGGCGATCCGCCGCTCCGGGGGCGCCAGGCGCACAATCGCGGCCACGATCGCCAACGGCAGCACGATCACCGCGAACGCGATCTCGGGCAGGCGGCCCGGGTTCAGGCCGAGCGTGTCCATCTCCAGATTGACGATCGCCGAGAACAGGTGCCCGGCCCCGAAGGCATTGTAAAAGCCGATCGTGAAGCCGCCCATTTCGCGATATCCGGCGACGACGAACATGAGCGTCGGAATCATCGCCAGCGCGGCGGGCCAGAACATCCGGAACGTCGAGCGGAATGAGCCGATCATCCCCCGCCCGCGGCGTATCGCCTCGCCGAGCGCGATCAGCGCGAAAAACGCCAGCGCGACGCCGGCGGCGAGATGGCTGAAGAACGCCAGCCCGGCGCCGGCGGCGAGCCTCCACCGGGCGCCCGACGCCGGGTCGTCGAGCGCGCGCTCGATCGCGCCATAGGCCAAGATCAGGCCCAGCGCCGCCGTGGAATAGCCGCGCGCCTCGACGCTGAAGGTGATCTGGAAGAAGGACAGCGCGGTGAGCAGGCTCGCGGCCAGCGCGCCCGCCGGTCCGTGGCGGCCGCCGAGCTGCGCCATCAGCGGAATCGCGAAGGCGCCGGCGAGGATCGAGGGCAGACGCAGCCAGATAGGATCGTGGCTCCAGGGCCAGACGAAATACAGCCAGAGCGAATTCAGGAAGTGGTTGTTGTCGTGCGAAATGCCCCACAGCACCCGCCAGAAAGCGCTGATTCCGCGAAGATTGGCGAGCGACCAGACCTCGTCGTTGACGAGCGGGCCCGTCGAGAACACAACGCGCAGCGCCAGCCCGAACAGCGCGATCACGCTGATCGCGGCGGAGGCCGAGATCGCCGGGCGCGCGGCCAGACGGGAAACGGACAGGTGGAGGGAGAACGTCATGTTCGCAGCGGTCCCGGAAACGGCGCGGCAGTGTAGCCCGCGACGGCTTTCGCTCTGGTAAATCGCCGCCTTCGGCTACCCGCCCGCCCGGAAAACGCCAGCGGCGTTAATGCCGGCTTAACGCAGGCGGCTTTACCAAGGCGATCATCCCTGCGAGCCCGTCCTCGACCATGACCGACACGTCTGCTGTCCCCGTCGCGCGCCAAACGGATTTCTCGGTCGCCGCCAAGATCGGGCTCGGAATTCTGTTCGCGGCGCTGATTTGTCTGCGGCTGCCCAATGTGGTCTGGAACGGCCGTTTCTATGCCGAGGAGGGCGAGTTCTTCTTCGCCTACGCCTGGCATATGCCCTGGGATCGCGCGCTGTTTCATCCGTTCGGCGGCTATCTCAACATCGTCGCGTCGGGATCGACGCTGCTGCTCGAGCGGATGGTCAAAGGCGGCTGGATTTCCCTGGAAAACGCGCCCTATTTCACCGAAGGCGTGGCGCTGCTCTTTCAGGTCTGCCCGGGCGTGCTGATCCTCGCCAGCCGCGCCGCGTGGCTGGGTTCCCGTTGGGCGAGGCTGCTGGCGCTCGTCCTGATCGCGACGCCGCCGCTGACCGAACAGATCTGGTTGCACACGCTGCACAGCCAGTTTCATCTCGCGCTCTGCGCGGCCCTGATCCTGGCCACCGATACTGGCGGCGCCCTGGGCTTGCGCGCGTTCCGGATCGTCCTGCTGATCCTGGGGCCGCTGTGCGGGCCGCCGGCGATCGTGTTGACGCCGTTCTTCGTGCTGCGAACGCTGCTTGACCGCAGCCGCGAACGCGCCGTGCAAACCGCCGCGCTGGGACTGGCTTCGCTGGCGCAACTCGCGTTCTTCTTCACCCCGAACGGCGAGCGGGGCTACCACATCGACCCGACGGTGCTCGCCAGCGTCGTCTCGGTTCGCCACATCGCGCTGCCGTTGCTGGGGCCGGTGCTGTCCGCGAGCCTCGCGCATCCGCTGCAAAGCCTGTTGGAGGCCGGCGGTTTTCCCTGGGCGGCGGTGTTGACCACGGTATTGGTGTTCGGCGGGCTGTCGCTGGCGGCGCTGGCGCGTTGGCGCGAAGCGCCGGCATGGCTGCTGATCCCGGGCATGACGCTCGCTGTGGTCTCGTATTACGGCGCCATTCATGGCGGCGTCCGGTTGCTCGCGCTCGATTGGGCGACGCGCTATTCCTATGTGCCGCAGGCGCTGGTCGGATTGGCCTTGCTCGCCTTCGCCGCGTCATACAAGGGCGCGCCCTCGAAGGTGTTTCTGGCGCTGGCCGTCTGGATCGCCTTCATCGGCGCCTCCAGCTATTTCCGTCCGCTGGGAAGTTTGCGGGAGGGGCCAGACTGGCGCGCGGAAGTGGCGGCCTGGCGGGCCGATCCGCAACATCGGCTGGCCTCCTGGCCGAAGGCTTACTGGCTGATCGACCTCGCGCCGACCGACGAGCAATGCGCAGTCGATTTGCAGGCCCCCGGTCAGCCCGACTTCTGCGATTGGTATTGGGACAAGCTGTAACGGGCGGGACCGGCGCCGTTTCTCAGGTCTCGACGGTTCGCGCCGGGCGAAAAACCCCGAGCTTGCGCGCGAACTGGCCCAGTCGCAGCGTCAAGGCCATCGTGGCGACGATGCCGAGGCCCAACAGGCCGAGCCGCATCGGGCTGGCGCCGCTCGACCAGACGGCGAGGCCGTCTTGCGTCAGCGATCCCAGCAGCACGAAGCCGAACAGCGCGGGCATCGCGGCGAGGGTGCCGAGAAAATAATTCGCGGCGCTGACCGACGACAATCCCAGCGCGTAGCTGGTGGCCGAAAACGGCATCACCGGCGACATGCGCAACAGGCAGACGATGCGCCAGCCATCACCCGCGACCATTTCGTCGAGTTCCCTTAGCCGCGGCCAATCCCGGAGCGCGCGCTCGGCGAAGCCGCGCAACAGGCCGCGCGCGGCGGCAAAAGCGATATACGCGCCCAACAGCGTGCTTACGGCGGCCAGGGCGAAGCCGGCGCCGAGGCCATAGATCGCGCCCGCCGCGGCGCCGAGCAGCGACGCGGGCAGCAGGCCGCTCATCGCGACGAGCACCTGCGCGATCAGGAACAACGCCACGCCGAATCGGCCCCATCCGCGCACGGCGTCCAGCAGGCCGCTGGCGACCGCCTGCATTTCGGCGGGACGGGCGATCGCCGCGACGGCGCCGACGAGCGCGCACAGCGCCAGGGTCGCGCCGACCCCGAGCCGCGCCCAGCGCATCGCCCGAAACTGGGTCAAGCCGGCTGCTCCTGATGGGCGGGCAAGCGCGCCACCGCGCGTCGCTCGAAAATCGGCGAGGCGCCGAGACCCCAGCGCCCGAGCCGATAGGCCAGCGCCGTGCGCAGCACCCCGACCCCGTAGACGACGCTGCGGCGGAAATTGATCGACGAGGCTTCCTCGAAATACAGGGTCGGGCAGGAAATCTCGCCGATCGAGAAGCCGAAGTAATGGGCCGAGGTGACGATCTCGTTGTCGAACACGAAATCGTCGGAAAAGTTCAGGATCGGCAGGTTTTCCAGCGCGCGACGGCTCCAGGCGCGATAACCGGTGTGGTATTCCGACAGTTTTTGGCCGATGAGAACGTTCTGCGCCAAGGTCAGGGCGCGATTGGCGACGTATTTGTAGAGCGGCATGCCGCCCTTCAAGGCGCCGTTGCCGAGAATTCGCGAGCCCATCACCAGATCGTAATGGCCGGAGGCGACCATGGACGCCATCGCGGTCACCAGCTTGGGGCTATATTGATAGTCGGGATGCAGCATGATGACGATGTCGGCGCCGCGCGCCAGAGCCGCGCCGTAGCAGGTCTTCTGGTTGCCGCCATAACCGCGATTGTGATCGTGGCGCAGCGTATGAATGCCGAGTTCGCGGGCGACGCTGATCGTATCGTCCTTGCTGGCGTCGTCGGTCAGGATGATGTCGTCGACGATGTCTTTTGGGATTTCCGCGAAGGTCTGTCGCAATGTCTTGGCCGCGTTATAGGCCGGCAGTACGACCGCAATTCTCTTTCCCAGCAGCATCGTCCGAGTCCTTTCGACGATTGATCGAAATTTTCTGCAATTCAGGATTGGATTTTGGCGCGGACTCATTAAGATAGCTTGAAGCCGACCCCTTGAGATCGGCGCTGTTCGTCTGAACCCGGCGCTCGCGTGGGCTGAAAAGCGTGGGAAGGATAAAAATTAGCGACTTTTCGCCGTCGAGCCCCCTTGGCAGGGGGAGCGTGAACGGTTAAGTAGCGCTTGCGGGGCTGGCTAGGCGATGCGGCCCCTATGATCTTCATTGGCTTCCGCCTCTCATCGTTGCAGCCCTTCGCTGGGCGTTTCGAGAAGAGAGCGGTGGATGGGCCGGAGGAACCGGGGGTAACCCCGTGTCCTTTCCGGCCGTGTCCTGTCCGAGACTGCCGGCGTTTCGGCCTTCCCAGGAAGGTCGGGACTTAATTCCTTCCCCGGCGCATGCGGGGGGCTCGAGGGGCCTGCATAGACGGGGAAAACCGGTTTCCAACCCACTCGGCGCGCCGGGCGGGAATATGTCGGTTCGAACCATCTGTCCGGCGCTGGGGAAACCCAGTCTCCGGGGACAGGCGCAAGGCGTCGTGGCTTTCCGATGAGGAAGGTTGCGACATGTGCAGGAGGCGGGAATTTCCCGCCAACCGGAGAAGCACCGTGGATAGAGCGGAAAAGAAGGAGGCCGTCGCAACCCTTCATGAGACCTTCAACAAGGCCTCAGTGGTGGTTGTGGCGCAATACTCCGGCCTGACCGTCGCTCAGATGCAGCGTTTGCGCAAGCAGATGCGCGCTGCCGGAGCGAAAGTGCAGGTCGCCAAAAACCGTCTCGCCCAGATTGCGCTCAAAGGCACGGAAGTCGCCGCGATCAGCCCCTTGCTCAAGGGGCCGACCCTGATTGCTTATTCGAGCGATCCGGTAGCGGCGGCCAAGGCGGCCGTCGGTTTCGCCAAGGACCACGACAAGTTCGTGATTCTGGGCGGCGCCATGGCCAAGACCGCGTTGGACGTCGATGGGGTTAAGTCGCTTGCGACCTTGCCCTCGCTCGACGAGTTGCGCGGCAAGCTATTGGGGCTCATCGCCGCCCCGGCGACCAAGATCGCCCAGCTTGTCACCGCGCCGGCCTCGAAGGTCGCACGCGTGATCACCGCCTATGCCGAAAAAGACGCAGCCTGATCCGAGGCTTTCGCTGAAGCGACAGAAGTTCGAACCCATAGAAAGTATCTAAAATGGCCAATCTCGAAAAAATCGTCGAAGACCTGTCCGCCCTGACCATCCTGGAGGCCGCTGACCTCGCCAAGATGCTCGAAGCCAAGTGGGGCGTGTCCGCCGCCGCCGCCGTAGCCGTCGCCGCCGCTCCCGCCGCCGCCGCCGCTCCGGTCGAAGCCCAGACCGAGTTCACGGTCATTCTCGCCGCCATCGGCGACAAGAAGATCGAAGTCATCAAGGAAGTCCGCGCGATCACGGCGCTCGGACTTAAGGAAGCCAAGGACCTCGTCGAAGGCGCTCCGAAGGCCGTCAAGGAAGGCGTGTCGAAGGAAGAGGCCGAGAAGATCAAGGCCGCTCTCGAGAAGGTTGGCGCGAAGGTCGAGCTCAAGTAAGTGCGTTTGGCTCCTGAAGGAGCCGTGTAGCGTTTCGAACGGTCCCGGCTTCGGCCTGGGGCCGTTCCGGCGTTTTGAATTTCGGTAAACGATTGAGTCGGCCCTCGGGCCGACTCACTCATCGACGGGTCCGCGAGGGCCCGCGCCGCCGGTCCGAAGTTGGGCCGGCGCGGAACTTCGAGCGACAATCGTCATTTGGATGACGATAAGACAGAATTGAGGAGCGACATGGCGCAGACATTCACAGGCCGCAAGCGTGTTCGCAAGGTCTTCGGCCACGTCAGGGAAGTCGGCGTCATGCCGAACCTCATCGAGGTTCAGAAGGCCTCCTACGATCAATTCCTGCTCATGGACGCGCCCAAGGGCGGTCGCCCCACCGAGGGCCTGCAATCGGTTTTCAAGTCCGTATTCCCGATCTCCGATTTCGCCCAGACCGCGCAGCTCGAGTTCGTCAAATACGAATACGAAGCGCCGAAATATGACGTCGACGAGTGCCGCCAGCGCGGCATGACCTTCGCCGCGCCGCTCAAGGTGACGCTGCGCCTGATCGTGTTCGATGTCGATCCTGACACACAGGCCCGTTCCGTCAAGGACATCAAGGAGCAGGACGTCTATATGGGCGACATGCCGCTCATGACCGACAACGGAACCTTCATTGTCAACGGCACCGAGCGCGTCATCGTTTCGCAAATGCACCGCAGCCCCGGCGTGTTCTTCGATCACGACAAGGGCAAGAGCCATTCGTCGGGCAAGCTGCTGTTCGCCGCGCGTATCATTCCTTATCGCGGCTCGTGGCTCGACATCGAGTTCGACGCCAAAGACATCGTGCACGCCCGTATCGACCGTCGCCGCAAGATCCCGGTGACGTCGCTGCTTTATGCGCTCGGCCTGGACGGCGAAGAGATCCTGACCACCTTCTACAAGAAGACGCTCTACACCCGCGTGAAAGAAGGCTGGCGCGTGCCTTACGAGCCCGATCGGCTGAAGGGCATCAAGCTCACCGCTGACCTGATCGATGCCGATACCGGCGAAGTCGCGGCGGAAGCCGGGCGCAAGCTCACCGCCCGCACGGCGCGCCAACTCGCCGACAAGGGCCTCAAGGCCACCCGCGCGGTCGACGCCGATCTCTACACGCAATATCTGGCCGAAGATCTCTACGATCCCTCGACCGGCGAAATCTATTCCGAAGCCGGCGACGAGATCACCGCCAAGTCGTTGGAGGCGCTGATCGAGCACGGCTTCACCGAACTGCCGATCCTCGACATCGATCACGTCAACGTCGGCCCCTACATCCGCAACACGCTGAAGGTCGACAAGAATTCCTCTCGCGAAGACGCGCTGTTCGACATTTACCGCGTCATGCGCCCCGGCGAGCCGCCGACGATCGACAGCGCCGAAGCGATGTTCGTTTCGCTGTTCTTCGATTCCGAGCGTTACGATCTCTCCGCGGTCGGCCGTGTGAAGATGAACATGCGCCTCGATCTCGACGCGCCCGACACGGTGCGCGTGCTGCGCAAGGACGACATCCTCGCCGTCGTCAAGGCGCTGGTGGATCTGCGCGACGGTCGCGGCGAAATCGACGACATCGACCATCTCGGCAACCGTCGCGTGCGATCGGTGGGCGAACTGATGGAAAATCAGTATCGCGTCGGCCTTTTACGCATGGAGCGGGCGATCAAGGAGCGCATGTCGTCCGTCGAGATCGACACGATCATGCCGCAGGATCTGATCAACGCCAAGCCGGCGGCCGCCGCAGTGCGCGAGTTCTTCGGCTCCTCGCAGCTGTCGCAGTTCATGGATCAGACCAATCCGCTCTCCGAGATCACCCACAAGCGCCGTCTTTCGGCGTTGGGCCCGGGCGGTCTGACCCGCGAGCGCGCCGGCTTCGAGGTGCGCGACGTGCATCCGACGCATTACGGCCGCATCTGCCCGATCGAGACGCCGGAAGGCCCGAACATCGGCCTGATCAACTCGCTGGCGACCTTCGCGCGCGTCAACAAATACGGCTTCATCGAGGCGCCCTATCGCAAGGTGCGCGACGGCGTCGTGACGGAGGAGGTGTATTACCTCTCGGCGATGGAAGAGCAGAAATATTCGGTCGCGCAGGCGGACACGCCGATCGGCCCGGATGGCCGGCTCTCGGTCAACGATCTGATCGTGTGCCGTCAGGCCGGCGACATCGTGTTCCTGACCGGCGATCGCGTCGACTACATGGACGTCTCGCCCAAGCAATTGGTCTCCGTGGCGGCCGCGTTGATCCCGTTCCTCGAGAACGACGACGCGAACCGCGCGCTGATGGGCTCGAACATGCAGCGTCAGGCCGTGCCGCTGGTGCGTTCCGACGCGCCGCTGGTCGGCACCGGCATGGAAGCGATCGTCGCCCGCGACTCGGGCGCGGCGATTTCGGCGCGCCGCGCCGGCATCATCGATCAGGTCGACGCGACCCGCATCGTCATCAGGGCCACCGACGAAGCCGATGCGCGCAAACCCGCGGTCGACATCTACCGGCTGATGAAGTTCCAGCGCTCCAACCAGTCGACCTGCATCAACCAGAAGCCGCTGGTGCGCGTCGGCGACCGCGTGGAAAAGGGCGACATCATCGCGGACGGTCCCTCGACCGACCTCGGCGATCTCGCGCTCGGCCGCAACGTGCTCGTCGCCTTCATGCCCTGGAACGGCTACAATTTCGAAGATTCGATCCTGCTTTCCGAGCGCATCGTCAAGGAC
>Ga0302157_10003359_pt1 | contig 18114 bp, 14 predicted proteins | sample I_Bog_N3_3_FD_193502 | JGI IMG/M metagenome (GOLD analysis project Ga0302157, IMG submission 193502) | Peat permafrost microbial communities from Stordalen Mire near Abisko, Sweden - I_Bog_N3_3 | ecosystem: Environmental > Terrestrial > Soil > Wetlands > Peat | place: Sweden: Abisko, Stordalen...
ATGTGGCCGACCGGTTGCTGCCCGCGCTCGCGGAGCGCACGCGCACGTTGAAGATCGCCAACGGCATGAATGCCGAAGCCGAGATGGGCCCGGTCGTCACGCGCGAGGCGCTGGAGCGCATCGAGGGCTACATCGCGCTGGGCGTGCAGGAAGGCGCCACGCTGCTGGTGGACGGCCGCGGCTGCAAGGTGTCGGGCTACGAGAACGGCTTCTTCACCGGCGGCACGCTGTTCGACCACGTCACGCCCGCGATGCGCATCTACAAGGAAGAGATCTTCGGCCCGGTGCTGGCCTGCGTGCGCGTGCCCGACTTCACGGCTGCCGTGGACCTCGTCAACGCCCACGAGTACGGCAACGGCGTGGCCTGCTTCACCAGCGACGGCAACGTCGCGCGCGAGTTCGCGCGCCGCATCCAGGTGGGCATGGTGGGCATCAACGTGCCGATCCCGGTGCCGATGGCCTGGCACGGCTTCGGCGGCTGGAAGAAGAGCCTGTTCGGCGACATGCACGCCTACGGCGAGGAAGGCGTGCGCTTCTATACGAAGCAGAAGAGCGTGATGCAGCGCTGGCCGGCGAGCATCGGCAAGGGCGCCGAGTTCGCCATGCCGACAGCCAAATAACGTCTTCGCCGTGCCGCGGTGTTAGAACTGCGGCATGAATGTCCCGCACACCCTTCTCATCACCGGCGCCAGCCGCGGTATCGGCGCGGCCTGCGCGCTGCGGGCGGCCGACGCCGGCTGGGACGTCGGCGTGCATTTCCACCGGGACGCAGAAGCGGCCGAGCGCGTCGCCGCGCAGGTGCGCGAGCGCGGACGGCGCGCGTGCACGCTGCAGGCCGACGTGGCCGGCGAGGGGGAGATCGAGACGATGTTCAAGCGGCTCGACGACGCGCTCGGCCCGCTGGGCGGCCTGGTCAACAACGCCGGCATCGTCGACGTGGCGGCGCGGGTGGACGAGATGTCCGCGGCGCGCATCGCGCGCATCTTCAATGTCAACGTGGTCGGCGCGTTCGTCTGCGCGCGCGAGGCGGTGCGGCGCATGAGCACGCACCATGGCGGGCATGGCGGCGTCATCGTCAACCTGTCGTCGGTCGCGGCGCGGGTCAGCTCGCCGGCGATCTACGTCGACTACGCGGCCAGCAAGGCGGCGATCGACAACTTCACCATCGGCCTGGCACGTGAGGTCTCCGAGGAGGGTATCCGGGTCAACGGCGTTCGCCCCGGCATCATCGATACCGAGATCCATGCGACCAGCGGGATGCTGCAGCGCGCTCGGGCCGCCGTCGACCAGATCCCGTTGAAGCGCATGGGCACGGCCGACGAGGTCGCGCAGGCCGTCGTGTTCCTGTTGTCGGACGCGGCGGGCTACGTGACGGGCGCGACACTCGACGTCTCCGGCGGCCGCTGACGCGTTATTCACCGTTTGGCGTCAGATCGTCGGTATTGCTTGGCATTCGGCCGAAGATCCGAGCAACTCATTGTGAGATGCGTCACGTGACGGGGCGGTTTGCTAGGTCAGACCCTATCCGGCAAAGCCCTCCGTGCCCCACATAATCGCGCCTGTCGGTGGGTAGAGGAAAAAATCATGCAATTGATTCGCAGCGTTTCGGCCGTCATGGCCGCGTTGGCCCTGGGGCTGGGTTCGACCGCGGCGCTCGCCGGGGTCCTCAACATCAATTTCGGCGCTGAAGAGACCTCGCAGCGCGAGGCCTTCAAGACGCTGGTGAGCGATTTCCGGGCCGCGAATCCGGATGTCGACGTGCACCTCACGATCCAGGATCTGCCCGCCTACCGCAAGGCCCTGCCTGCTTCGCTGGACACCGAGACCGCGCCCGACGTCTTCAACTGGTTCGCCGGCGACCAGATGCGCTCGATGGCGCAGCGCGGCGAGCTCGACGACCTGAGCGACCTGTGGAAGGCCAACACCTGGTGGAACACGTTTCCCAGCGCAGCCGTCACGGTCGGCGGCCGACAATACGCCCTCCCGTACCAGTATTACCCATGGGGCCTGTTCACCCGCCGCGACGTGCTCGAACGCGCCGGCATCCATGAGCAGCCGCACGACCTGAGCGCGATCATGACGGCCTGCTCCAAGCTGCGCAAAGCCGGCTTCACGCCGATCGCGCTCGGCGCCAAGGACGGCTGGGCGCTGGCTGCCTGGTTCGACTTCATCGACATGCGCGCCAACGGCTACGACTTCCACCAGCAGTTGCTCGATGGCAAGATCTCGTACAACGACGGCAACGTCCGCCGCGCATTCGCGATGTGGAAGCAGCTGATCGACGCCAAATGCTTCGACCCTGCGGCGCTGAGCGTCGACGAACACAATGCCGAGGCCCAGCTCTACGCGGGCCGCGCCGGCATGTTGCTGATGGGCACCGTGGTCAGCTCGAGCTTTCCCGAGATCGTGCGTCCGCAGATCGACTATCAGCGCTTCCCCGTCATCGACAGCGGCCAGGCCGCAGCCGAGGCCGCGCCGACCGATACCTTCCATGTGGCCGCGCGCGCCCGCAACAAGGCCGACGCGCGCCGCTTCCTGAAGTTCGCCAGCAGCAGCGCGGCCAACGCCAAGCTGGCCAGGTCGTTCGGCTCGTTCCCCACCAACAAGTTCGCGCCGGTGGCCGGCACGGTGCTGGACCTGAGCTCGTACAAGGCGCTGACCGATGCCAAGAGCAATCTGGTGCAGGGCTACGACCGTGACGTCCCAGCCGACATGGCCGCGCAAGGCATGAAGGGCTTCCAGGAGTTCTTTGCCAAGCCCGACAGCATGTACGCGATCATGAACCGCCTTGACGCCATTCGTGGCACGGCCTACGCCGCGGTGGTCGATGTGTCCGCGGCGCCCGCGAAGAGCCGCAAGAACTGAGCTTCTCGGCCGAGGCTGGCCCCGGCCTGCTGACACCACGTTGTCAGCAGGCCTCGCGCAGGATGGAAGTCTCTTCAACACGAAAGGACTGCCATGCAACGCGACGCCATCCACTGGTTCGAGATCCCCGTCACCGACATCGATCGCGCGCAGCGCTTCTACGAGACGCTGCTGGCGCAATCCCTGCGCCGCGAGGAGATGGGCCCGCAGACGCTGGCAGTGTTCGCCTACGACGGGGGCATCGGCGGGGCGTTGCTGAAAAGCGCGCACGCACCGACGCCGACCACCGACGGCAACATCGTCTACCTGAACGCCAGCCCGTCGCTCGATGCGGTGCTCGCGCGCGCCAGCGAGCTCGGCGCGAAGGTGCTGCTCCCCAAGCTGGAGCTGCCGGGCACGATCGGCTTCATCGCGCAGATCGTCGACTGCGAAGGCAACCGCGTGGGACTTCACTCCGCGGCTGCGTAGACTCGGCCCATGCGCCGTGCCGACCGCCTCTTTCGCCTCGTCCAGTTGCTGCGGGGCAGGCGCCTGTCGACCGCCGCGTGGCTCGCCGACAAGCTGGAGGTGTCGGCGCGCACCGTCTACCGCGACGTGGCCGACCTGCAGGCGCAAGGCGTGCCGATCGACGGCGAGGCCGGCGTCGGCTATCGCCTCATCGCCGGCTTCGACCTGCCGCCCCTGATGTTCACGACGCTCGAAGCGCAGGCACTCGTCGCCGCGGTCCGCCTGGCGCAGGGCCGGCTGGATAGTCAACTGGCAATCGCCGCGGAGGACGCGCTGGGCAAGATCGTCGGCGTATTGCCGCCCGCGGCGCGGGCAGCCGCCGAGGCCCTGCCCCTGTACGCGGCGCCGTGGGCCACCGACCTCGACAGCGCCGAGCGCCTGGGACAGCTGCGACATGCCGCTTCGACACGTCGCCGGATCCGCTTCGACTATGCGGACGCCAAGGGTTCGGCCACCACGCGCATCGCGCGGCCGCTCGGCTGCTACCACTGGGAGGCCGTGTGGACCCTGGGCGCCTGGTGCGAGCAGCGCGCCGCGTTCCGCAGTTTTCGCATCGACCGCATGCGCTCGCTGGAGGTGCTGGACGACGTCTTCCGCGACGAGGCCGGGCGCACGCTGGCGGACTTCCTGCGCCACGTGAAGACCCAGCGCCGCCCCCCGCTCGCCTGAAGATCGGGGTGCAAGAGATGGCTCGAGACCTCGCTGCAGACACTCCTCGAACAGCGGCAAAGGGCTTGCGGCACGGCGGGTCGCCAGGTGTCCCCTAGACTCCACGCATGCCCCTGACCCACCTGCTGCTCGCCCTCGCGGTCGTCGCGATCTGGGGCACGAACTTCGTCGTCATCCGACTGGGCCTCGACGCCTTCGCGCCCTACACCTTCGCGGCGCTGCGCTACACGTTCTCGTTCCTGCCGTTCATCTTCTTCATCCCGAAGCCGGCGATGACCTGGACCAAGCTGGCGGCGTTCGGCGCCTTGATCGGCGTCGGCCAGTTCGGGCTGCTGTTCTGGGCCATGCGCTCGGACATCTCGCCCGGCCTGGCGTCGCTGGTGATCCAGTCGCAGGTGTTCTTCACGATCGGGCTGTCCGCCGTGGTCTACCGCGATCGCCTGAAGGCCTTGCAGTGGCCCGCGTTCGCGCTGGCCGTCGGCGGCCTGGCGATCGTCGCGTCGCATGTATCGACGCAGTCCGGCGTGACGACCTTCGGCGTCGTGCTCGTGATCGGCGCGGCCTTCGCCTGGGCCCTGTGCAACCTCATCGGGCGCGCGGCCGGGCGCGTCGACGCACTCGGCTTCATGGTGTGGTCGAGTCCGTTCGCCGCCGTCCCGCTGTGGATCATCAGCCTGCTGCAGAACGGCCCGCAGCAGATCGGCGACTCGCTGGCGCATGCCGGCCTCGCGCCCTGGCTCGCGGTAGCGTGGCAGGCTGCCGGCAACACGCTGTTCGGCTACGGCGTGTGGAACTGGCTGCTGGCACGGCACAACGCCTCCACCGTCGCGCCCACCGCGTTGCTGGTGCCCGTCTTCGGCATGACGGCGTCGGCGCTCGCGCTGCATGAGGGGCTGCCGGCCTGGAAACTCGGCGCCGCGGCGCTGGTGATGGGGGGCTTGGCGGTGAACCTGCTCGCCACACGCCGGCGAATCTAGGCAATCGCGACCTGAAGCTCGGCGGCCCAGTGCCGCGTCAGCGGTGTCACCGGCTTGGCGAGGCAGCGCTCGTTGAGCACGGCGCGGCCGACATGCCGTGCCTTGCTCGCGGCCGCGTAACGCATCAGCGTCTGGGCAACCAGGTCGCGCCGCACGTGGCTGCCGCCCAGGCGCGCCGCCGAATCGTGAACGAGATAGAGGCCGCGCACCGCCGCGTCGTGTTCGCCACGCTCGGCCGCGAGCAGGGCGCGCATCAGCGGCAGGCCCAGGTCGCGCGCGATGGCGTGGTTGCTGCGTGCGCCTTCCTCGGCCCGCATCACGCGTTCGGCGCAGCGCGCCACCCAGCCCTCGGCCTGGGTGCGCTCGCCGGCGCCCAGCATCGCGAGCACCACGTGCCAGTCGGTGAACGCGTGCACGCCGGCCTGCGCGGGGTCGGGTGCCCAGCGTTGCAGCAGATCCTTGAACAGCGCGTCCACCTCCACGTCCATCACGCGCAAGCGCCAGTACAACGCGGCTGCGTCCACGCATTGCAGGCCATGCGCCAGCGCGGTGCCGGACAGGTGCGTGTCGATCAGGCGCAGCGCGCCGGTGATGTCCAGCGCCTCGAGCCGGAACAGCGCGAGGTGCCACCACAGGTGGCTCGCGAAGCGCGTGCCGTCTGTCCAGCCAGCCTGCTGCTGGCGCAACCAGGCCGCGCCATCGTCGAAACGGCCCTGCATCTCCATCGCATGCGTGACGGCATGCACCGCCCAGGGCACGCGCGCGGGCGTGTCGGCATCGGCGCACTGTTCCTGCGCCAGCGCGATCGCGCGCCTGCCGAGGTCTTCGGCCAGCGACAGCTGGTGGCACTCGGCCAGGCCGAACGCGTAAAGCCCCAGCACGCAGGGGAACAACGGATCGGCATCGTCCCATTCGGGCAGCGCGCGCGCCGGGCGCAGACGCATGCCCGCCGAATCGCCGCGCGCGTGATCCCACTGGTGCGCCCAGTGCAATGCGAGCGCGTCGCGCGGGTGTTCGAGCAGCAGGTCGTCCCAGATGCGAAGCGCCGCCGAGACTCGGCCGTCCTGCAGTTCGGTCAACGCCTCGAAATGAGCGCGCTCGCGCACGTTCGCCCGTGACGCAAGCGCAGATGCGGCCTCCAGCAACTCGCGCGCCGCGGCGCGGTCGTCGGGCTGGTTCAGCCCGAGCCGGAAACCGGCATCGAGCAGCAGCGGCAACAGCCAGCCGCCATCGGCCTCGCGCGCCGACTGCAGCGCGAGACGCGGCGTATCGGCGAAGGTCATCATCTGCCACAGCGCCTCGTCCGCATGATCGGCGGCCACGCGCGATGTCGTTCCCAGACGCAGTCCGCGCGAGTCCCGCAAGGCCTCGGCAGAGGCGTTCGTCATGGGACGGCCGCTCCGCCAACGCGCGGCCACCACGCGGGCGCGCGTTGGCTGAAAGCCGTGGCGGGCGGCGGCATTCCTAGTCCTGGAGGCCGAGGCCTTCGGGCAGGCCGAGGTGCAGGTTCATCGTCTGCACGGCGGCGCCGGAGGCGCCCTTGCCGAGGTTGTCGATGCGCGCCATCAACAGTACATGGTCGGCATTGCCGAACACGAACAGGTCGGCGCGCTGGGTGTCGTTGCAGGCCTGGACGTCGAACGAGCCTTCGGCCAGCACCGCCGGGTCGCACAGCGGCATCACGTGGATGAACTGCTCGTCGGCGTAGCGCCGCGCGAGCGCGGCGTGCACGCGCGCAGCGTCGGAGCCCGCGGCCAACTGGCTCGCCTGGAACGGGATGCTCACCGTCAGGCCCTTGTAGAAGTTGCCGACGATGGGCACGAACACCGGCGCGCGGGTGAGCAGCGAGCACGTCTTCATCTCGGGGATGTGCTTGTGCGCCAGGCCCAGCGCATACGGACGCGGCGCGCTGAGCGCGGCGTCGATCTGGCGCTCGCCGTCCATCTGGCGTGCGTGCCAGCCCTGGTATTGCTCGATCATCTTCTTGCCGCCGCCGGAGTAGCCGGTGATCGAGGTGGCCGTGACGTTGGCGTCGGGCGCCACGAGGCCGGCATCGATCAGCGGGCGCATCAGCAGGATGAACGCGGTGGCGTGGCAGCCGGGGTTGGAGATGCGCTTGGCCGAGCGCAGCGCGTCACGCTGGCCGGGTGCCAGTTCGGGCAGGCCGTAGACCCAGGTCGGGTCGGTGCGGTGGGCAGTGCTGGCGTCGATCAGGCAGGTGTGCGGGTTCGTGACCATCTTCGCCGCGGCACGTGCGGCGTCGTCGGGCAGGCACAGGAATGCGACGTCGGCGGCGTTGAGCAGGCGCGCGCGCTCGGCGTCGTCCTTGCGCAGATCGGGCGCGATGCGCAGCAGCTCGACGTCGGGGCGGGCGGCGAGCATCTCGTGGATGCGCAGGCCGGTGGTGCCTTCCTGGCCATCGACGTAGACGAGGTATTTCTTCGGGACGGTGCTCATGACGGGAATCTCCGGGCGCCGCGCGGTACGGAGGCCCGGACACGGCAAAATCGTTCGGCCGCGGCATGCGAGTCGTCGCGCCCGGCCAGCTTCTCAGACGCAAAGCATAAGGCAATGACATTACAAGATCCCTGTCGCGCTGAACTCCCCCGCCTGCACGTGCTGGTCCTGCCAGGCTGGCAGGGTTCCGGGCCGCTGCATTGGCAAAGCCGCTGGGAAGCCCTGTACGGCGACGTGCGAGTGGAGCAGAGCGACTGGATGCATCCGCTGCGCGGCGACTGGATGATGCGGCTGGACGAGGCGATCGGCGAACTCGAAGGCGTCGAAGAGTCGCCCGCGATCGCGCTGGTGGCCCACAGCCTCGGCTGCCAGCTGGTGGCCGCCTGGGCCGCGCATTCGCGCAAGACCGCCCGCGTGCGTGGCGCATTGCTGGTGGCGCCACCCGACGTCGAGCGCGACGAGTTGAGCGCCGCGCTGCACTCGTTCACGCCCATCGTGCGCCGGCCGCTGCCGTTTCCGGCGTTGGCCGTCATCAGCGAAGACGACCAATTCTGCGATCCGGACCGCGCACGCGCGATGGCGGCCGACTGGGGTAGCCAGGTGCTCGAGGCCGGCCCGCGCGGTCACCTGAACACCGATTCCGGGTTGGGCGATTGGCCAGAAGGGCGGCAGTTGCTGGCCGATCTGCTGCGCAATTGAGCAGTCCGGCGGGAGCAGCAGCGAATTTCTGGCCGACAATCGCCCGATGGTCACCAAAAAACCCAAGGGTCTCGGCATGGGCCTCGAAGCCCTGCTCGGCCCCAAGCTCGACGAGACGCCGGCCCCTGCGGGCGGCCCGGTGCAGCCCACCACGCTGAAGCTCACGCAGATGCAGCCCGGCAAGTACCAGCCGCGCACGCGCATGGACGAAGGCTCGCTGTACGAGCTGGCGGAAAGCATCCGCAGCCAGGGCATCATGCAGCCGATCCTCGTGCGCCCGCTCGAGAGCGCAGGCGCCAAGGCCCAGCGCTACGAGATCATCGCCGGCGAGCGCCGCTTCCGCGCCGCCCGCCTGGCCGGACTCGACGACGTGCCGGTGCTGGTGCGCGAAGTGCCCGACGAATCGGCTGCCGTGATGGCGCTGATCGAGAACATCCAGCGCGAAGACCTGAATCCGCTGGAAGAGGCGCAGGGCCTGAAGCGCCTCGTCGACGAGTTCGGCATGACGCACGAACTCGCCGCACAGGCCGTCGGCCGCTCGCGCAGCGCCGCCAGCAACCTGCTGCGCCTGTTGAACCTGGCCGCGCCGGTGCAGCAATTGCTGATGGCCGGCGACCTGGACATGGGCCATGCCCGCGCGCTGCTCTCGCTGGAGCCGGCGCAGCAGATCCTGAATGCGACCGAGATCGTCGCGAAGAAGATGTCCGTGCGCGACGCCGAGAAGCTCGTCGCCCGCAGCCAGGTCAACGGCCGCCAGACGCCGCTGCTGCGCGTGAAGAAGGAAAAGCGCGGCGACATCGCGCGCATCGAGGAACAGCTGGCCGACAAGCTGGCCGCCGTCGTCGAGATCCGCATGCTCAAGAAGACGCGTCATGGCGAATCGGGCGAGATCGCGGTCTCGTTCGGCTCTCTCGACGAACTGGGCGGACTGCTCGAACGGCTGGGGCTGTCCGAGGAGCAGTGAACGGGCGCGTCCGGGCCGCGCCCGTTCAGGGCAGGTTGGTGGTGACGCGCGCCAGCGTGTTCGCCCCGGCCGGCGTGAATTGCCAGGCGTCGCGCCGATCCGTCTCGCCGGCGCCGAAGCCGGCTGGCGACGACAGGAAGGTCTCGCCCGACAGCGACATCGGTAGGCCGACGATCGCATCGCCACGCACCCACGGGGCGGTCGCCGCCAGCGCGCCCAGCGCCGTCGAACCGCCGCCCAGCGCCAGCTCGGTGAGCGCGCCCGGGGCGCAGAAGCCGCTGGTGCTGCCCGCCACGCACGAGAGCAGGGCCACCGGCGCGGCGGGTTGGTCCACGCGCGCGCTGGCGGCACGCACCACGCCCACGTATTGGGAGCCGAGCGTCGTGCGCGTCGCGTTGTCGCCGCTGGCGAGCACGAAGGCCTGGCCCTGCTCCGCGGTGCCGGTGAGCACCAGCCCCTGGTCGGACGCCGCCAGCAGTTGCAGCGTCGTCGTGGGGCTTTCCAGCAGCGTCGGCGCACCGCCGCTCTTGTGCAGCGTCTCGACCTGATCGAGCACCTGCAGCGAGGAGACGCCGGTGACCTCGACCGCCGCGACGTAGTCGCCGGCATCGAGCAGCGACGACGGTGCGGCCGAGAAGACGCCGACGGGGCTCACCATCCCGTCGGCCAGCGACAGCAACGTGGTGCCGTCGTTGAAGTACAGCGACTGCGCGTCCGCGGCCGCCGTGACGCCGCCGCTCGCGAACGCGTACAGGCTCGCGCCATCGACGCTGGGGGCGCCCGCACCCCATTGCAGTTCGTGCAGCTGGCCCGCGATGGCCAGGTAGCCCAGGCCGGCCTGCGTCGGATCGGCGCCGATCCAGCCGTCGGTGTTGACCATGCTGGCGACCGCCGGCACGGCCTGCGGCGTGAACGTGGCATCGACGATCTCGTAGGTGACGGGCACGAGGTGCGTGGCGGACTGATAGCCCAGCGCCGTGAAGAAGTACAGCGGGAAGCCGGTGGTGGGGTCGCGCAACGGCGCGACGATGCGCCAGATCGCCGTCGGCGCAGCGGCGGCGCTCATCGTCGAGCGGATCGCCCAGTGGTTGCCGCCGCCCTGCGCATCGACCCAGGCATCGTCGCCCGCCGCGTTCATCGGGGTGGCGCTCGCCGGCAGGAACACGTCGACGGCGCTCGACAGTTGCACCGGCAAGTGCGACTGGCCGCCGCGCAGGTCGATCGAATAGAGCTTGCCGTCGTTGTCGTAGAACACCTTGGCGTGGCCCAGCGTCGTCAGCGTGCGGGTGGCCGCGTCGTAGAGGGTGGCGTCCGAGAACACGAGGTGCGACGAGGTCCAGACGATGCCGTTGCTCATCGTGAGCTTGACGTTCTGCACCGCGACGGTGGGGTCTGCGGGATCCCACACGCGCACGTACTGGTTGTTCGAATCGGCGGCGACGAACTCGGCCAGCAGGTAGGCCGATTCGGACGGCGGCGGCGCAGGGGGCGTCGAGGTCGAGCCTGCGCCACCGCCACCGCCGCAGCCGGCGAGAGCCGCCGCGAGGGTCGCGCAGGCAAAAGTCAGCCAAAGGAGGCGCACGCGCCTCTCGGTACGAGTCATCGGTGGTCTCCGCAAAGGGTCGGGACGCCGCGAAGGCCCGGTGAGCCCGGGCAGGCGGTGCAGTGCGCGACAAGACGAGGGCTCGCCACGCCCGGTGCGGCAGACGCGGGCTGGCGGGCGGGTCAATTCGCACACGCGTGGAAAGAATCCTACAGGCGAGTTGAAATATAGGTCGAGAAAGGACAAGATGAAACCGGAACAACACCCTATTCGATGCATCGGCGCACACAAATCCGGCGCACGCTGTAACCTACGGATTCAGAGATAGTTCAACGTCTCCTGCCCCGCTGAACGGACTGCTCTGATGGCGCCTTGGCCCGCCGATACGTACTTCCCGCAAGAACGTTTCGGTCCGGCCCGGACTCCATCAAAACATTCCAGACGCAAGCGCCTGGCCCAACCCGATTCACCTCGTGTTCGGCGCTTGCAGTGTCACTTCAGCCCGGAGGTTTGCCATGGACGTGATCAGTCAGTTCGCAGCCCGCTACGAACGTACCCGCGAGGAAGAACTCTCGCTCGAAGAGTACCTGGCGGAATGCAAGCGCAACCCCCTGGCCTATGCCACGGCGCCGGAGCGCATGCTCAAGGCCATCGGCGAGCCGCAATCGATCGACACGCGCAACGACCCGCGCATGTCCCGGCTGTTCGCGAACAAGGTCATCAAGATCTACCCGGCGTTCGCCGAGTTCTACGGCATGGAGGACGCGATCGAGCAGGTCGTCTCCTACTTCCGTCATGCCGCGCAGGGCCTGGAAGAGAAAAAACAGATCCTCTACCTGCTGGGCCCGGTGGGCGGCGGCAAGAGCTCGATCGCCGAGCGGCTGAAGTCGCTGATGGAACAGGTGCCGTTCTACGCGATCAAGGATTCACCGGTCAACGAGTCGCCTCTCGGGCTGTTCAACGCCATCGAGGACGGTGCGATCCTCGAGAACGAATACGGCATCCCGCGCCGCTACCTCAACCGCGTGATGTCGCCCTGGGCGGTCAAGCGGCTGGAGGAGTTCGGCGGCGACATCCGCAAGTTCAAGGTCGTCAAGCGCCGCCCGTCCATCCTCAAGCAGGTGGGCATCAGCAAGACGGAGCCGGGCGACGAGAACAACCAGGACATCTCGGCACTGGTCGGCAAGGTCGATATCCGCAAGCTCGAGAGCTTCGCGCAGGACGATCCGGACGCCTACAGCTACTCCGGCGGCCTGTGCCTGGCCAACCAGGGCCTGCTCGAATTCGTGGAAATGTTCAAGGCGCCGATCAAGGTGCTGCACCCGCTGCTCACTGCCACGCAGGAAGGCAACTTCAAGGGCACCGAAGGCTTCGGCGCGATCCCGTTCGACGGCATCGTGCTGGCTCACTCGAACGAGAGCGAGTGGAAGACCTTCCGCAACAACAAGAACAACGAGGCCTTCCTCGACCGGATCTACATCGTCAAGGTGCCGTACTGCCTGCGCGTCAGCGAGGAAGTGAAGATCTACGAGAAGCTGATCCGCGGTTCGTCGCTGGCCGATGCCACGTGCGCCCCGGGCACGTTGAAGATCATGGCGCAGTTCGCGATGCTCACGCGGCTGAAGGAGCCCGAGAACTCGTCGCTGTACTCGAAGATGCAGATCTACGACGGCGAGAACCTGAAGGACACCGATCCGCGCGCCAAGAGCTACCAGGAGTACCGCGACTACGCCGGCGTCGACGAAGGCATGAGCGGCATCTCCACGCGTTTCGCCTACAAGATCCTGTCGCGCGTCTTCAACTTCGACAGCCAGGAAGTGGCGGCCAACCCGGTGCACCTGATGTACGTGTTGGAGCAGCAGATCGAGCGTGAGCAGTTCCCGCCCGAGACCGAGCAGAAGTACGTCTCCTACATCAAGGAGAACCTGGCACCGCGCTACGCCGAGTTCATCGGCAAGGAGATCCAGACTGCCTACCTGGAGAGCTATTCGGAGTACGGCCAGAACATCTTCGATCGCTACGTCACTTACGCCGACTACTGGATCCAGGACCAGGAGTACCGCGACACGGACACCGGCGAGGTGTTCGACCGCGGCGCGCTCAACGCCGAGCTCGAGAAGATCGAGAAGCCCGCGGGCATCTCGAACCCGAAGGACTTCCGCAACGAGATCGTCAACTTCGTCCTCCGCGCACGCGCGCAGAACGCGGGCAAGAACCCGCTGTGGACGAGCTACGAGAAGCTGCGCGTCGTCATCGAGAAGAAGATGTTCTCCAACACGGAGGAGTTGCTGCCGGTCATCAGCTTCAACGCGAAGGCCAGCGCCGACGAAGCCCGCAAGCACGAGGACTTCGTCAACCGGATGGTGCAGAAGGGCTACACGCCCAAGCAGGTTCGCCTGCTGTGCGAGTGGTACCTCCGGGTCCGCAAGAGTTCCTGATCGTCAGACGCCTCTCGCCACCAGTTCGCTGCTGATCCGCGTTCCGACAACGGATCAGCGGCGCCTACCGCGCCAACCGCGTCCCCTCCATGTTGCAGCAAATCATTGATCGACGGCTGTCCGGCAAGAACAAGTCGGTCGGCAACCGCGAGCGCTTCCTGCGCCGCCACAAGGATCAGATCCGCGAGGCGGTACGGCGCGCGGTCGACGGTCGCGGCATCCGCGACCTCGAAAAGGGCGAAGACATCCACATTCCGAAGCGCGACCTGAGCCAGCCGGTGTTCGGCCACGGCCAGGGCGGCAAGCGCGAGGCGGTGCATCCGGGCAACAGCGAGTACGTGACCGGCGATCGCATCAAGCGGCCGGACGGCGGCGGCGGCGGTGGCTCGGGCAGCGGCCAGGCCAGCGATTCCGGCGAGGGGGACGACGATTTCGTCTTCCATCTCACCAAGGAGGAGTTCATGCAGGCGTTCTTCGACGACCTCGCGTTGCCGAACCTCACGCGCACGCAGCTCGCCGAGATCCCCGAATACAAGTCGCACCGTGCCGGCTTCGTCAACGACGGCACCCCCAGCAACCTGAGCATCGTGCGCTCGATGCGCGGCGCGCTCGGCCGCCGCATCGCGCTCAGCGCCGACAGCCGCCAGGAACTGCGCGAGGCCGAGGCCGCGCTGGCCTTGCTCGACGAGCAGGGCGCGCAGGACGAGGTGTCGCTCAAGCACAAGGCCGACCTGCTCGAGCAGATCAAGCAGTTGCGTGCCCACATCGCCCGCGTGCCGTTCCTCGATCCACTGGACCTGAAGTTCCGCAACCGCGTCAGGGTACCGGTGCCGTCCTCGCGCGCCGTGATGTTCTGCGTGATGGACGTATCCGGTTCGATGGACGAATCACGCAAGGACCTGGCCAAGCGCTTCTTCATCCTGCTGTACCTGTTCCTGACGCGCCACTACGAGAAGATCGAGGTCATCTTCATCCGCCACCACACGCAGGCGGCCGAGGTCGACGAGCAGAACTTCTTCCATGCCACCGAGACGGGCGGCACCGTGGTATCCAGTGCGCTCGTGCTGATGGACGAGATCATCAGCGCGCGCTATCCCAGCGACCAGTGGAACATCTACGGCGCGCAGGCCAGCGACGGCGACAACTGGCACCACGACAGCGGCCGCTGCCGTGAGTTGCTGGTCGACAAGATCCTTCCCAAGTGTCGCTACTTCGCCTACGTGCAGGTGGCCGAACCCGAACAGAACCTGTGGGAGGAGTACCACCGGCTGGTGGGCGAGGTGCCGCACTTCGCGATGCGCAAGGCCATCGAGGCCTCCCAGATCTACCCGGTGTTCCGCGAACTCTTTCGCAAGAAAGGGGCGCCCGCATGACTTTCCTCGAAAACAGGCGCGCCGTCGGCCGCAACGCCAGCGCCGACGAATACGGTGGCCGGCGCCGCCAGGGCCCGCCGCTGGAGATCGAGCCGCTGAGGGAACGTCCGTCGCAGCCGTTGCCGTCGCCCAGCGACTGGACGTTCGACATGATCGAGCAGTACCACGACGTGATCCGCGAAACCGCGCAGCGCTTCGGCCTGGACACCTATCCGAACCAGCTCGAGATCATCACGTCCGAGCAGATGATGGACGCCTACGCCAGCGTGGGCATGCCGGTGAACTACCGCCACTGGAGCTACGGCAAGGAGTTCATCTCCACCGAGAAGAACTACAAGCGCGGCCAGATGGGCCTCGCCTACGAGATCGTCATCAACTCCGAGCCGTGCATCTCCTACCTGATGGAGGAGAACACGATGGCGATGCAGGCGCTCGTCATCGCGCACGCGGCCTACGGCCACAACAGCTTCTTCAAGGGCAACTACCTGTTTCGCATGTGGACCGACGCGTCGTCCATCATCGACTACCTGGTCTACTCGAAGAACTACGTGGCCGAGTGCGAGGGCCGCTACGGCCTCGACGCCGTCGAGGAATTGCTCGACTCCTGCCATGCGCTGATGAACCATGGCGTCGATCGATATCGCCGCCCCAGCAAGCTCTCGCTGGCGCAGGAGCAGGCGGCGCGCGAGGACCGCGAGGCCTACGCGCAACTGCAGGTCAACGACCTGTGGCGTACGCTGCCGCGCAGGGCCGCCAGCGACGACGCCGCCGCTGCGGAACGCCGCTTCCCGGCCGAGCCGCAGGAAAACCTGCTGTACTTCATCGAGAAGAACGCGCCGCTGCTCGAACCCTGGCAGCGCGAGATCGTGCGCATCGTTCGCAAGATCGCACAGTACTTCTACCCGCAGCGCCAGACCCAGGTGATGAACGAGGGGTGGGCCACGTTCTGGCACCACCGGCTGCTCAACCAGATGTATGACGACGGCTACCTGGCCGACGGCATGATGATCGAGTGGCTGAAGTCGCACACCAACGTCATTGCGCAGCCACCCGTGACGTCGCGCAACTACTCGGGCATCAACCCGTATGCACTCGGCTTCGCGATGTTCACCGACATCAAGCGCATCTGCGAGAAGCCGACCGACGAGGACCGCCAGTGGTTCCCCGACTTCGCCGGCACGCCCTGGCTGCCGACGCTCGATCACGCGATGCGCAACTTCAAGGACGAGAGCTTCATCGGCCAGTACTTGTCGCCGAAGCTGATGCGCGATTTCCGGCTGTTTTTCATCGTCGACGACGAGAAGGACAGCGAGCTCGAGATCTCCGCCATCCACGACGAGAACGGCTACCGGCAGTTGCGCGAGGCGCTGTCGCGCCAGTACGACCTGGGCTCGCGCGAACCCAACATCCAGGTCTGGAACGTGAACCTGCGCGGCGACCGCTCGCTGACGCTGCGTCACGTCCAACACAACGATCGGCCCCTGCACGACACCTCGCAGGAAGTGCTCAAGCACGTGGCGCGGCTGTGGGGCTTCGACGTGCACCTGGAGAGCGTCAACGGCAAGAGCGACATCACCCGCCGCTGGTCCGTGGCACCGACCAAGAGCTGAACGTTCGTCTTCGACTCATCGTTTTCCATCAGATCGACGCCATTCAACCAACTTGGGGATGACTTGGGACATTGCCGGATGTAACCTCCGGTCGCGGCACAACGACAGACGGAGACAAACGATGATCAAGGTCGCACTGCTTGCGGCGACCGTGCTGGTGGCCGCATCGACGGCGATGGCCACGAACCTCGCCTTCGAATCCGGCGCGCCGCCCTTAAGCGAGGCGTCCTGCCACCTCGTGCAGTCGCTGGACCTCGGCTGCGCGTTGCGCATCGTCGATGCCAGCAACGACGGCACGATCTCGGCCGCCGAACTCACGAACTTCGCGTCGGTGGCGCCCGTCATCGACTGGACGCCGCTGCACCCGCCGCGCAGCACCGGCCTCGATTTCAAGGATGCGGCGATCGAGCCCGGCTCCGTGCTGCCCGCCACGCTGGACCGCGACACCTCGCACCGGCTGATTCCGGCGCTGTTCGCGCTCGGTGCGCTGGTGGTGCTGCTGCGCAAGCGCCCAGGCTAGGGTCCGGGCCTCATGAGAGGCTGAAGATCTTCCCCGGGTTCATGATGTTGTGCGGATCGAGCGCCTGCTTGATCTGCCGCATCATCGCCACTGCGCCCGCGCCCGCCTCGTCGAGCAGGAAACCCTGCTTGTGCAGCCCGATGCCGTGCTCGCCCGTGCAGGTGCCCCCGGCCGCGATGGCGCGCTGCACCAACTGATGATTGAGCCGCTCGGCGGTGTCGCGTTCCTCGGGCAATGCCGGATCGATCAGGTAGGCCACGTGGAAGTTGCCGTCGCCAACATGGCCGACGATGAAGTGCGGAATCCCGGCGGCTTCGGCTTCGGCGAGCGCCTCGGTCACCGCTTCGGCCAGGCCGGAGATCGGCACGCAGCAATCGGTGGTCACCGCGCGGCAGCCGGGACGCATCTGCAGCCCGGACAGGAACGCGTGGTGACGTGCCGTCCACAGCCGCGTGCGTTCCTCGGGCGTGGTCGCCCATTGGAACGCGGTGCCGCCGCGCTCCGCGGCCAGTTCCTGTACCGTCGCGGCCTGCTCCGCGACGCTGGCGTCGCTGCCGTGGAACTCCATCAGCAGCATCGGCTTCTCGACCAGGCCCAGCTTGTCATGCGCGTTGACGGCGATCACCGCGTTGGCGTCCAGCAACTCGCAACGGGCGATCGGCACGCCCATCTGGATGATCGCGATCACGGTGTCGACCGCCGCGGCCGCGCCGTCGAACGAGCAGATGGCCGCGGCCACGCTTTCGGGCAATGGATGCAGCTTCAACGTGACTTCGGTGATCACCCCCAGCGTGCCCTCGCTGCCCACCATCAGCCGCGTCAGGTCGTAGCCGGCGCTGGACTTGCGCGCGCGCGTACCGGTACGGATCACCTCGCCGCTGGACGTGACCACGGTCAGTGCCAGCACGTTCTCGCGCATCGTGCCGTAGCGGACGGCATTGGTGCCCGACGCCCGCGTGGCCGACATGCCGCCCAGCGTCGCGTCCGCACCCGGGTCGATCGGAAAGAACAAACCGGAATCCTTGATCTCGCGGTTGAGCTGCATCCGCGTGACCCCGGCCTGCACCGTGACGGTCAGATCCTCGGTGTTGAGCTGCAGCAGCTTGTCCATGCGCGACAGGTCCACACTGACACCGCCCTGCACCGCCAGCAGATGGCCCTCCAGCGACGAGCCGGCACCGTACGGGATCACCGGCACGCGATGCATCGCGGCCGTGGCGACGATGAACGCCACCTCTTCAGTGCTTTCGCAGAACACCACGGCCTCCGGCGGCGGCGCATCGAAAGGCGACTCGTCACGGCCGTGCTGTTCGCGCACGGCCAGCGCCGTGACGAAGCGCTCGCCGAAGCGCGCACGCAAGGCATCTATCATCGCCGCCGGCATGAGGCGTGGCAGCACGTTCAGGGAGAAATCGACAGCGGTGTTCATCAGCGGTTCCGGGAAGCGCTTCCAGTCTACGCCGACGGCCCCGCCCCTGCGCGCATCGAGTCG
>Ga0302157_10003361_pt1 | contig 18112 bp, 13 predicted proteins | sample I_Bog_N3_3_FD_193502 | JGI IMG/M metagenome (GOLD analysis project Ga0302157, IMG submission 193502) | Peat permafrost microbial communities from Stordalen Mire near Abisko, Sweden - I_Bog_N3_3 | ecosystem: Environmental > Terrestrial > Soil > Wetlands > Peat | place: Sweden: Abisko, Stordalen...
CCGATGCGGGTCTTTTCGTGCAGCAGCGACGTTCCCAGGATGCTTTTCAGCGCGCGCATCAGACGCCCGTGCTCGCCCTCGACATAGGCGTCGATCGCCGCCTGACCGAACAGAGCGTTGCTGTTGCCGAACGGAAAGAACAGGGCGCTGGGCAAGGTCGGCCGGCCGTTTTCCAGTGGCGCCAGATGCGCGCCGGCGCCGTCGCTGACGCCGATCGTCGAATTCGAGGTGCCGAAATCGATGCCGAGAAATTTTACAGTCATGAATCAAAACGCGCCCTGTTGCAGTGCCGGCGAGGTAATACGGAAAAAGCGCGGCAAAGAAAGAGAAATGGTTCGCGCGCGGCGCCGGGGCTGGCGCGCGGAATTTTTCGGACCTACGGCTGGACAGGAAACGATACCGGGAGCTACGAGGTGCTGCCCTTCGCACTCGAAGCGAGAGCGGGACGCCAGACCGTCGCGCCACGTCGGGTCTCGATGGGACTTTGTCGCGGCGGCATTATCTCGTTTGCAAAGCCCCGCTCTGCTTGGATCAAGGCGCCTCAGAATGCTGTCTTCCGGCGATCTCGTCTATTACGTGGCCGCGGTGATATCGGTGGCGCTGTTCGGCTTGTCAAAAGGCGGGCTATCGGCGCTCGGAGCGCTGGGCATTCCCGTGCTTTCGTTGGCGGTGTCGCCGATGAAGGCCGCGGCGATCACGCTGCCGATCCTGATCGTCCAGGATTGGGTCGGCGTCTGGGCGTTTCGCCGCGACTTCGACAGCCGCAATCTGCTCATCCTGATGCCGGCTTCGTTGCTGGGCGTCGGCGCGGGGTGGCTCATGGCGTCTTATGTCAACGATGCGGTGGTGCGCCTGGCGGTCGGCCTGATCTCGCTCGGTTTCGTCGCCTTCATGCTGGCGCGCGACCGCATGGCGATAGCCGAGGCGACCAAGGCCGACATTGCGCCCGGGATCTTCTGGGGCGCGGTCTCCGGGTTCACCAGCTTCATCAGCCACGCAGGCGCCGCCGGGTTCCTCGTCTACACCATGCCTCAGCGACTGGAGCCGCGCGTTTTCGCCGGCACTTCGGTGATCTTTTTCGCCCTGGTGAACCTGCTGAAAATTCCGCCCTATTTCCTGCTCGGCCAGTTCAGCCGGGAAAACCTTTATCAATCGCTGCTGCTGCTCCCCGTCGGCATTTTGTCGACATTGGTCGGCGTTTGGCTGACGCGCGTCATCCCGATGGACAAATTCTACAAAGTGGTGCTCGTTTTGTCCTTCTTGGTCGGCGTCAAACTTGTCTATGACGCGCTGGCGGAACTGTTGTGACCCTTTGCATCGGACGGCTGTTGCTGGAAGGAGCGGTCATCCCGCAACGGCCCGGGGACGCGCCGCCTTGATGGGTAATTGCCGAACCTCGCCCTTTGGGCGCAGGCAGGGCATTGTAGGGGGGAAAAAAGCCCCGGGCCGGGTTTGTCGCCATCTCGAGGCCGGAACGAAGCCCCTATCATCCGCTGGGGATTTTTGCATTTATGGCGACGTTGCAACGGACCGCTCGCCATGCCCCCGATCAAGTCGAAATCCCCATTCGCCGTCCCGGTCGTTCTCGCGCTGTTGGGCGCCGGCCTTTGGCTTCCAGCGGCCCGGGAGGCCCGGGCGGACGCCGCCGCGCCGTTTGCCGGATTGTCGGGGAAATGGTCGGGCGAGGGCTCGATCGCGCTCACCAACGGCACGATCGAGCGGCTGCGCTGCGACGCGGCCTATGCCGTCAGCGGCGGCGGCGAAACGCTCGATCAGACCCTGCATTGCGCCAGCGACAGCTACAATTTCGATCTGCGCGACAATTTCGTCGACACGGCGGGCCAGATCCTGGGAAGCTGGAACGAAGTCACCAAGGGCGTGACGGGCGGCATTTCCGGACGCGCCTCGAACGGCCTCATCCAGGTGACCGTGAGCGGTCAGGCCTTTACCGCCGCGGTGACGGTCGCCACGCGCGGGACCGAGCAGGCGGTGAAAATCCGCGCCCAGAGCGGCGACCTGTCGCGGGTCACGATCACGCTTCACCGCACGCGCTGACGCGCAACGGAGGTCATGCATGGGGTCGCAGTCACTCGTCGTTTGCGCGGCGGGCGCCGGAGGGATCACGATCGCGGGGTCGGGCGCCTGGATCGCCGACAATGCGGCGCGGCTCGAGGCCTTGCTGGACGCGGCGCGCCCCGACGAGGCGGCGAAACTCGAGATCGACATGGGCGAGGTCGAGGAACTGGACACGTTCGGCGCCTGGACCCTGGAACGGCTTATGCGCGGCGACGGGCGGACCCGCGAAGTGTCGTTGGTCGGGCTGCCCGAAAGGTTTCGCGGCCTGGTCGACGTCGTGCGCCAGACCCGTCGAACCGCCCCGGCGCCGCGCGAGGCAAGGCCGTGGGCGCTCGAGCGTCTGGCCGGCCTCGGCCGCGGCGTCGAGGCGGCCGGTCTGTCGGGGCTCCGCCTGGCCGCCATGATGGGCGCGCTGGCGCTGCTGTTCGGCGGCGCCCTCGTCGCGCCGCGCCGCTTTCGCTGGCCCTCGATCGTGCACAAGCTCGATCTGGTCGGCGTGCGTTCGACGCCGATCATCGTGCTGATCACCTTGCTGATCGGCGCGATCATCGCCCAGCAGGGTTTCTTCCATTTTCGCCGGTTCGGCGCCGACGATTATGTCGTCGATCTCGTGGGCATATTGACGTTGCGCGAAATCGGCGTGCTGATCGTCTCGATCATGGTCGCGGGCCGATCCGGGAGCGCCTATACGGCGGAACTGGGGGCGATGAAGATGCGCGAGGAAATCGACGCCTTGCGAACCATGGGCCGCGACCCGCTGGAAGTGCTGGTTCTGCCGCGCATCGTCGCGATCGTCGTCGCCCTGCCGCTGCTGACCTTGATCGGCTCGATGGCGGCGCTGGTCGGCGGCGGCATCGTCGCCGGCATCTACGGCATGCAGCCCAGCCTCTATGTCGGCCGCCTGCGCGAGGCCGTGTCGATGTCCGATTTCGAGATCGGCATGATCAAGGCGCCGTTCATGGCGCTGGTGATCGGGCTGGTGGCCTGCAGCGAAGGGTTTCAGGTGCTCGGCAGTTCCGAATCTCTGGGCGCGCGGACGACCTCCTCGGTGGTGAAGTCGATCTTTCTCGTCATCGTGCTCGACGGGCTGTTCGCCATGTTCTTTTCCTCGATAGGCATGTGAACGATGGCGAACGCGACCGCTGCGAACGCTGTCGAGGTCAGCGATCTCGTCGTCGCGTTCGACGGCGTCAAGGTGCTCGACCATCTGCGCCTGGAGGTTCGCAGCGGCGAAATTCTCGGGCTGGTCGGCGCCTCGGGCGGCGGCAAATCGGTGCTGTTGCGCACGATGCTCGGTCTCGTCCCCAGGATGGGCGGGCGGATCGTCATCTTCGGCGTCGACCGCGACACGGCGACCGCCGAGCAATTGCAGGGCCTCGAGCGGCGATGGGGCGTGCTCTATCAGGAGGGGGCCCTGTTCTCGTCGCTCAATGTGTTTCAGAACATCGAATTCCCGATGCGCGAATATCTGCAAATGCCGCAGCGGCTGATGCGGGAAGTCGCGACCGTGAAACTGGAAATGGTCGGACTGAAGCCCGAGGACGGCGAGAAGACGCCCGCCGAGCTTTCGGGCGGCATGACCAAGCGCGTCGCGCTGGCGCGCGCCCTGGCGCTCGATCCGGCGATCGTATTGCTCGACGAGCCGACGTCCGGCCTCGACCCGATCGCCGCCGGCGAATTCGGCGTGCTGATCCGCACGCTGCAACGCACGCTCGGGCTCACCGTGTTCATGGTCACCCACGACATCGACGCCTTGCGCACGATTTGCGACCGCATCGCCGTGCTGGCGGAGGGCCGGATCATCGCGGTGGGCGCGCTGTCGCAGGTGCTGCAAATCGATCATCCCTATCTGAAGTCGTTTTTTCGCGGCGTTCGGGGCGCGCCTTCGACCGCCGCCGTAAAACCCTGAGTCGAGGCGGAACCCATGGAAACGCAAGCGCGCTACACCATCGTCGGGCTGTTCACGCTGGTCATCGCCGCCGCCGGATTTGTCTTCGTCTATTGGTTGCACGACCTTGGCGACGGTAACGGCGCGGCGCATTATCGCATTCGCTTCGACGCGCCGGTGATCGGATTGCGGCCGGGCGTCGCGGTGCTGTTCAACGGTCTGCGCGTCGGCGAAGTGACCTCGGTGCGCTTCGACCCCGACGACGCCAAAATATTGATGACCGAAATCGCCGTCGATCGGACGACGCCGATCCGCCAGGACACGCGCGTCGGCATCGATTCCCAGGGGCTGATGGGCAGCGCCGCGGTTTCGCTGACAGGCGGCTCCTCGACGGCCCCCCTGAAGCCCGACGGCGACGGCCGGCCGCCGCTGCTGATCGCCACCGCCGACGAAACCGAAAGTCTGGGGCGCGCCGTGAAGACGGCGCTGGCGCAGCTCGACGGCATATTGGCCGACAACGCCAAGCCGTTGCACGACATGATCGACAACCTGAGCACGTTTTCGGCGGCGCTGGGGCGCAATTCGGGGCGCGTCGACGGCATATTGGCGGGCCTCGAAGGCATGACCGGCGGCGCGCCCAAGCCGCCGCCGCTGTCGTACCTGCTGAGCGCGCCCGAATTCCCGGCCTCCCCGGAGCCGCCGACGCCGGCGATGTCTTCGCAGATCGCGCTCGCCGAACCGACGGCGCTGGTCGCGTTCCAGACGCAAAAACTGCTGGTTTCGGCGAAGGCGGACGAATTGACGCCCCTGGCGGCGGGACAATGGGCCGACAGCGTGCCCAATCTCGTGCAGGCCAAAATGGTCGAGAGTTTCGAGAACGCCGGCTTCGCGCACGTCAGCAAGGCGACCGACGGTTTTACGCCGGACCGCCAGCTGTTGCTGGAGATCCGATCGTTCGAGGTGACGACCGCCGCGCCCGCCACGGCGCGGATCGAAATTGCCGCCCGCTGGCTCGGCGCCGACGGCAAGATCGCCGCCGAGCGCGATTTTCACGGCGCCGCCCCGGCCTCCGCCGCCGACAGCCCCGCCGTCGCCGCCGCCCTGAACCAAGCCTTCCAACCCGTCGCCCGCGATATCGTCGACTGGGCCAAGGCGACGATGTGAACGGGCTTGAGCCGCGGAAGAGCGGCGCAAAACGGGACCAAACAACCGGGAGACGGGATCGTTACCCGTCGAAGCGCGCGCGGCGTGGCGGAGGCGCTCCCACCCCCTTGCGGCCTGTCCGCTGCGTAGTTTCCGACGCTTCGTCCAACGCAACGCCAACGGGTAACATCGCGGCTACATCGCAAGCGGCCTTGGGAAATCGAAGCGGCTGGCGGATTTCCGCGGCGCCCCATGTCACAATCGCAACGGGAGGCATTGGTGAACCGGCGAGCCCGTATCGATCCGCGCCGTGGCGCCCGAATGAAGGGAGCCGCAAAGGAACTGCGAAACTTTCGGCCGTCTTCGGGGCCGGCCTGACCGATGTTCGCCCCGAACCTCGCCACGGAAGCCACCTGGGGGATCGCCGCCGTATCGACGGTCGGCGTCCTGTCTCGCCCTCTCAATTGGCCCGAGGCCATTTGGGCGGTTTCGGGGGCGACCATCCTCGTCGTCGCCGGGTTGCTGTCCTGGCAAGATGCGCTCACGGCGGTCGGCAAGGGGACGGACGTCTACCTGTTCCTGACCGGCATGATGCTGATCGCGGAACTGGCGCGCGAGGAAGGCCTGTTCGACTGGCTCGCCGCGCATGCCGCGCGCGCGGCCAAGGGATCGGCCAAGCGCCTGTTCGCCCTGATCTATCTGGTCGGGATCGTCGTCACCGTCTTTCTGTCCAACGACGCGACCGCCGTCGTTCTGACGCCGGCGGTCTATGCCGCCGCGAAGGCCGCCAAGGCCGAACCGCTGCCCTATCTGTTCATCTGCGCCTTCATCGCCAATGCCGCGAGCTTCGTGCTGCCGATCTCCAATCCGGCGAACCTGGTGATTTTTGGCGAACACATGCCGCCGCTGCTCGCCTGGCTCGGCCGCTTCGCCTTGCCCTCGGTGCTATCGATCGGGGCCACCTATGTCGTGCTGCGGCTGACTCAGGCCAAATACCTGCGCGGCGAAGTGGCGATGGACGTCGAAACGCCGGAACTGTCGCTGGCCGGGCGCATGACGGCGTTCGGCATCGGGGGAATGGCGACCGCGCTGTTGCTCGCTTCCGCCTTCGACTTGCAACTGGGTTGGCCGACCTGCCTCGCGGCGGCGATCACAATGGTGATCGTCGCCATCGGGGCACGGAAACTGCCTAGGGAAATTCTCGCCGGCGTTTCGTGGTCGGTCCTGCCGCTGGTGGCGGGCCTGTTCGTGTTGGTGGAAGGCTTGGGGCATACCGGGGTCCTCCAGGCCCTGAGCGACGGCCTGCATCAGGCCGCGGCCGCGTCCGCCGCGTCGACGGCCTGGGGCGCCGGCGTCGGCGTCGCGGTACTGTCCAATCTCATCAACAATCTTCCCGCGGGTCTGATCGCGGGCCAATCGGTTCACGCCGCGAGCGTGCCGGAGAACATCACCAGCGCGGTCCTGATCGGGGTCGATCTCGGACCCAATCTTTCGGTCACGGGATCGCTGGCCACGATCCTCTGGCTGGTCGCCCTGAAGCGTGAACACCAGCAGGTCAGCGCCTGGGCTTTCCTGAAGCTCGGAATTCTCGTCATGCCTCCCGCCTTGTTACTGGCCATAGGGGCGCTGCTTCTGGCGGGAGCCATTCCAAGATGACCGACTCGCCTGCCAAGGCCGAGGCCGGCTCGACGCGAGCCTTTTCTCCCTGGTCGCTGGACGCCGTCAACTTTCTTCTGGCGGACGTGCGCGGCGCGCTCGGGCCTTATCTCAACGTCTTCCTGGTGACGCAGCAACATTGGAGCCAGTCCGAGGTCGGCTGGGTGACGACCATCGGCGGCCTGCTCGGCATCGCCGTCCAAACCCCGATTGGCGCAGCGATCGACGAGACGCGCTCCAAACGGGGCGCCATCATCCTGGCGCTGATCGTTCTCGCCGCGGGCGCGGTCGTCATTTTCGCCTGGCCCACTTTCTGGCCCGTGGGGATCGCCAACGGCCTGATGTCGGTCGTCGGCGACGTCTTTGGACCCGCGGTCGCGGCGCTGACGCTCGGACTGTTCGCGCGCAATCAGCTTGCCCGGCGGATGGGACGCAACTCGGCGTTCGATCACGGCGGCAATGTCGCCATCGCCTTGGCGGCGGGAGCGGTCGGCTATCTCTTTTCGCAGCGCGTCGTGTTCCTGCTTGTCCCCGTCTTCGCGGCCCTCGCCAGCGCCGCAGTTCTGTCGATCCCGGGCAAGGCCATCGACTATGACCGGGCCAGGGATTCCGCGGCGCCCGTCGAGGGACAGGCCTCCGGCGCGAGGCCCGCGGGCTATGGCATCCTGCTCGAGACCCGGCCGCTGGTGATCTTCGGACTTTGCGTGATGCTGTTTCATTTCGCCAACGCGCCCATGCTGCCGCTGGTTGGGCAGAAGCTGGCGGCCGCGTTTCCGAAAGAAGCGACGGCGATGATGTCGGCCTGCATCATCGCGGCGCAAATGGTGATGCTTCCCATCGCGCTGCTCGTCGGCCGAACCGCCGACACCTGGGGCCGAAAGCCCTTGTTCCTCGCAGGCTTCACCATGTTGCCGATCCGCGCCGTCCTCTACACGTTCTCTGACAACAGCTTTTGGCTGATCGGCGTCCAGGTGCTCGACGGCGTCGGCGCCGGCATATACGGCGCCCTGACGCCGCTCGTCATCGCCGACATCATGCGCGGCGCCGGTCGCTATAACCTCGCCCAAGGCGCCATCGCGACGATGGTTGGCATCGGCGCCTCGCTGAGCGGGATCGCGGCCGGAGAGATCGTCGACCATTTCGGCTATTCGGCCGCGTTTCTCACCCTGGGCGCGGCGGCGCTGCTGGCAGCCATCGTATTTGCCGTTGCGATGCCGGAAACCGCCGAATTCGCGAAACCGGCCTCGAAGGAAACATCAAGCCACGCATCGGAGCCAGCCCCGAGCGTGCTCGCGGAATGAGGGGAATGGGCGCAAAGCCTTAAATCCGAAGCGGGAATGGCGGGTTGCCCCCGGCGGTAGCCGAAACCAGCTCGCCGGCAGGGCGCGCGCGTTCGAGAAAGGCTTCATGGGCCCAGGGCGACATCGATGGCCGCAAGTCTGCGCAAGGCTGCCGCCATAGGCGCTAGGTCAGGCCTGACGCTCTCTGGCAAATTGCTTGTTCTCCAAACTTTTCGCCAAGCTTTTTCCCATTCCGTCCTTTTTTCTCCAAGCCCATCCAAACATTTCCTTGGCGGTTTTGAGCGATTTCAAGGTCTTGCAAGCCCGCCAAGGTCGATTTCGTTTTCTCCAAATATTTCGCCCCTCGGGGTCGCGTGGATCGACTTCGCCTTGCGTGTTCCGACGCAGGGGAGAAACCTGGATCGCGCCCTCCTGGCGCCCCGAATCCATCGCTTTTCGCGCCGATCGGCGACACGGGCGGACCCTGGTTGCCGCGCGGAAGCGGAATTTCCAGAATAACATAATTTCATTAAATCAGAAAGAAAAAACAGGGCTCGCCGCTCCGGGAGTTCCGTCGCACGGACCTCCGCATCCGGGAAAGCCCGATGATGAACGCCCAAACTCGTTATCCTAGCGCGAATGAGGGCTGCCCCTCACCCTACCCCCCGCCCCTGCGCTCCGCGACTCCCACCGCCAGGGTCATCGCCAGACAGAACGTCGCCGCCAACGAGCGGAAGGCGCCGAAATCGCTTTCCACAACTTCGAACCGGGCGTCGGCAAGGCCGGCCAGCGGGCCCAGCGCGCTGTCGGTGATCAACACGATCGGCGTCTCGAGTTCGCGGGCGCGCTGCGCCAGCGACACGGTGACCGACGAATAGGGCGAGAAACTCACCGCGATCAGGGCGTCGCGCGCGGTCGCGGGCGCCATTTGGTCAGGTCCGAGACCGCCGACATTGTCGATCAGGCACGCACGCACGCCGAGTTGCGCCAGCGCGTAAGCGAGATAATAGCTCACCGTGAACGAGCGCCGCTGACCGGCGAGATAGATGGTCTCCGCCTTCGCCAGGATGTCGATCGCTCGCGCGAGATCCTCGCGATGCGAGCCTTCGCGCAGCCGGGCGATCGATTGGGCGGCCGAATCGGCGAAGCCGAACAGCAGTTTCGTTGGATCGCCGCTTTCCAGCGCGCCTGCGTGCAGCGCCTTGAGCCGCTCGGAATAATTGGGCCAGCGGTTGCGCAGGTGGGCGCGGAACACGCCCTGCATTTCCGTGAAGCCGGCAAAGCCGAGCGCCTGCGCGAAGCGCACCAGCGTCGAGGCCTGCACCTGCGCGCGCTCGGCGACGCCCGAGGCGGTGCCCAACGCCATTTCGTCGGGATGCTCGAGCGCGAAGGCGGCCGTCTGCCTCAGACGCCTGGGCAAGTTCGGCTCGATCTCGATCAATCGGCGCTTAAGCGCCTCGAAGTCGGCGGGGGCGTTCATCCCTGTCCAGCGCTGGGCTATGTCACTTTATGGTTGCGCCAGCCTAGAACATACATTCTAAATTTGAAAGAGGCGGAATATTAGCGCCACCGCTTTCGTCAGCCGCTGATTTCGGCGCCGAGGTCCGCCATCAGGGCGCGGAAATTGGGAAAACTGGTGGCGATCATCGCCCCGTCGTCGACCCGCATCGGCTTCGCGGTGGCAAGCCCCATCACCAGAAAACTCATGGCGATCCGGTGGTCGAGGTGGGTTTCCACCAAACCGCCGCCCGCGGGCGCGCCGCCTTCGACGATCAGATCGTCGCCGAGGATTTCTGGCGCCATTCCCGCCTGCCGCAGGCCCGCGGCGACGGCTTCGAGCCGGTCGCTCTCCTTGACCCGAAGTTCATGCAGGCCGCGCATCCGGGTAAAACCCTTGGCGAACGCAGCGGCGACGGCGAGGATCGGATATTCGTCGATCATCGCCGGCGCCCGCCCCGCCGGCACATCAACGCCCGCCAGCTCGCTGGCGCGCACCCTGAGATCGGCGACCTCCTCGCCGCCCTCGACGCGGACATCGAGTTTTTCGATGCTCGCGCCCATTTCGATGAGGGTGGTCAGCAGGCCCGAGCGCAGGGGATTGGTCATCACCCCTTCGACCACGATGTCCGAGCCCGGAATGATCAGCGCGGCGACGATCGGGAACGCAGCGGAGGAGGGGTCTGCGGGCACGACCACCGGATTGGGGCGCAATTCGGGGCGACCCTGCAAGGTGATTCGCCGCCCTTCGCCCTCGATCTCGACGCGGACTTCGGCGCCGAAATGGGCGAGCATCTTTTCGGTGTGGTCGCGGGAGGCCTCGGCCTCGATGACGGTCGTCGCGCCGCGCGCGTTGAGCCCAGCGAGCAGCACCGCCGACTTGATCTGCGCCGAGGCGACGGGGGTGCGGTAGACGATCGGCGCGGCCTCGTCGGCGCCTTTGAGCGTGATCGGGCAGCGGCCGCCCTCGGCCTCCGCCAGCACTTGCGCGCCCATGAGTTTCAGCGGATCGAGGATGCGCCGCATCGGCCGCTTGCGCAGCGAGGCGTCGCCGTCGAACGTCGCGGTGATGGCATGGCCGCCGACGACCCCCATCATCAGGCGCGAGCCGGTGCCGGCATTGCCGAAATCGAGCACGCCGCGGGGCGCGAGCAGCGAGCCGATGCCGAGCCCGTGCACATTCCAGCGCCCCGGCGCGAGCCGCTCGAGGGTCGCGCCGAGCGCCTTGCAAGCCTCGCCGGTGCGCAAGACGTCCTCGCCCTCCAGCAGGCCGTCGATGTCGGTTCGCCCACGCGTGAGCAGGCCGAACAGGAACGCGCGGTGGGAAATCGACTTGTCGCCGGGCGGTCGCGCGCGGCCATGAAGCGCGCCCGCGCGGCGCGCGGTCAGCGGTTGGGCCAGATGCGGTGCGGGTTCGGACATGGAAGCTCGCGGGGGTGGGTCGGCGTCGATGGGAGGCGCGGGCTCCTTAGCGGCGAAACAGCGGCCTGTCGACTTGCGTCTAGCGAAGCAATTGACTCCGCCGCTTGCGCCGACTAACCGAAGCCCCGATTCTAGGCACCCATCCAGCAGGGAAACGGAAAACGTGGCCAAACCAGAGCTCGGGGCAAAACGCCAATGCCAGTCCTGCGGCACTAAGTTCTTCGACTTGAACAGGGACCCGATCGTCTGCCCGAAATGCGGGACGGTCTTCCAAGGCGCGGTCGTCAGAGCGGAACGCGCCAGCGCCAAGGACGAAGAGAGCGACGACGAATCGCCGGCGCCCGTGGGCGTCGAACTCGTCTCGCTTGACGAAGTGGAAGCCAGCGAAGAGAAGGCCGCGGATGTCGTCGTCGACGACATCGACGTCGATGACGAGGGCCCGGAAGACGACGCGTTCCTCCAGGAAGAGGAAGAGGACGAAGACGACGTCAGCGCGCTCATCGACGGCGAAATCGCGCCCGACGAAGAGGGTTGATCGGCCTGGAGCCAAAAAAACGCGAAAGGGCCCTTGTGGTCCGATCGCATTTGCGGTTATAGACCCCGCCACGGCAGCCTCTGGTCCCAACCGGAGGCTTTAGAAATCAAAGACTAAGCGTAAATCTGGGGCCATAGCTCAGTTGGGAGAGCGCTTCAATGGCATTGAAGAGGTCGTCGGTTCGATTCCGTCTGGCTCCACCAAACGCTGCTTTGATGTGATTGTTTTTTCGACGCGTGCGAAGGGCCTCGACGTTTCCGTGATATGCGGGGCGGGGTAGACCAAGAGTTGCGGTCGGCGCGAGGCCGTGTGGCGACGGGCTCGATCGCTTAAGCCCTACGAGGCGTCCCCCCAAGCAACCCAAGACGCACGCTCGGGGAGCGGGCCATTGCGCGTGTTGACAACGGGCCCCCGTACCGATTGAAAAGAAGCCCCAAATCAAATCTTCCGTTCTGAGTCACGGGTGCCTTATGATCCAACTCCAGGGCGTACGCTCGCGTGCGCCGTTGCGCCTTGGTCTCGCGGGGGGCGGCACGGATCTGTCACCGTTCTGCGACGAATACGGCGGTTGCGTGATGAACGCGACGGTTGCCCTCTACGCTTACGCGCACCTGGAGCCCAATCCTGCGGGCGATATCGTGTTCGAAGCGGCGGAACTCGGCGCCCGCTTTCATCACAAACTGACCGCGACTGTTCCGCTCGACCCCGCGACCTTGCTGCACTGCGGCGTCTACAATCGAATTGTGCGGCAATACAATCGTGGCGAACCTTTGGCCGTGAAGGTGCGCACCACGGTGGATGTACCCTCGGGCTCGGGTTTGGGCGGCTCTTCGGCGCTTACGGTGGCGCTGATCAGCGCTTATTGCCATTATCTGGGCGTGCCGCTCGGGGAATACGATATCGCCCGCCTCGCGTTCGAGATCGAGCGTATCGATCTTCGCCTTGCCGGCGGCAAACAAGACCAATACGCGGCCGCGTTCGGCGGCTTCAATTTCATGGAATTCTACGACGCGGGACGCGTCATCATCAATCCGCTGCGCGTCAATCGGTCAACGGTGCTCGAGCTGGAAGCGTCGCTGGTATTGTGTTTCTCCGGCCAGTCGCGCAGCTCCGCCAAGGTCATCGAGAACCAGCAAGCGCAAGTCGTCGAAAGGATCGAAAGTTCGATCGAAGCGACGTTGGCGTTGAAGCAGGAAGCTGTTCAAATGAAAGAGGCGATATTGACGGGGCGGCTCAACGATATCGCGGGAATCATGCGTCGCGGCTGGCTGGCCAAAAAAGCGACGTCCGCCTCGGTTTCGACCGACGAGATCGAGACCATCCTCGAAATCGCGATGAGCAATGGCGGACTCGCGGGCAAGGCGTCGGGAGCGGGCGGCGGCGGATTTCTGCTCATCATAGCCAATCCTTCAGAGCGCCATCGCGTAGGCGAGGCGTTGTCGAAGGCAGGACGGCAAATGCTGCCGGTCGGCTTCACGCAGGAGCCGGTCAGTTCCTGGCGCCAACAATTGACCAGCCCGCGTGTGCCGGATTGAGCGCGCGTCAAGCCGTCATACTCGTCGGCGGCAAGGGAACACGGCTCGGCGACCTCGCGCGTACGACCCCCAAGCCGCTGTTGCCCATCGATGGCGACACGGTCTTCCTCGACGAGGTTTTGTTCAACGTCGCGCGCCATGGTTACGATGACATCGTGCTGATGGCCGGTCATCTGGGCGAACAATTCGTCGACCGGTACGACAGTCGGCGTTTGCGCGGCGCTCGCGTCAGCGTGATCGTCGAGCCGGAGCCGGCCGGCACCGGCGGAGCGTTGCGCCATCTTGGGGAACGGCTGGCGCCAGAGTTCCTGTTCCTCAACGGCGACACGATCTTCGACATCAACTTGCGTGGCTTGGACCCCGTGCTTGCCCAATCGGATCGCGCGCTTGCCGCGCTCGCCCTGCGGCGTGTTCCCGATCCCGCCCGCTATGGTTCGGTAAGACTCGAAGACGAACGGATCGTCGCTTTTCACGAGAAGTCGGCCGCTTTGTCCGGCGCGGCCGGCTGCATCAACGCCGGTGTCGGCTTGTTCCGGCGCGAGATACTCGACTACGTCGAACGCTTGCCCTGTTCGATCGAAATGGACGTCCATCCGCGACTGGCGTCGGACGGGCGCCTGATCGGACGTGAATTCGCGGGCTATTTCATCGACATCGGCTTGCCCGACACTTTGCGGCAAGCGCGGGACGAGTTGCCGAAGCGTCGGGCCCGGCCAACCGTGTTTTTCGACCGCGATGGCGTGCTCAACCACGACGTCGGATATACGCACAAAACTAAAGATCTGCGCTGGATCGACGGGGCCGTCGAGACCGTGCGCCGGGTCAACGACCTCGGCGCGCTGGCAATAGTCGTCAGCAATCAGGCCGGCGTCGCGCGAGGCTATTATGGGACCGCCGACGTCGACGCCTTCCACGCCGCCATGCAGCAGGAACTCGCTCGCCACGGGGCTCATATCGATGCATTTTGCGTGAGCCCGCACCACCCCGAGGCGACCCTCGACGAATGGCGCCACCCGGATCCTCCAGATCGCAAGCCGAATCCGGGAATGATTCTGCGCGCCATGGCCGACTGGCCGGTGGACAAGGCGAACAGCCTGCTGATTGGCGACAAGGAAAGCGACTTACAGGCCGCCCGTCGCGCCGGAATCGACGGCCTCTTATTCGCCGGCGGCAATCTGGCCGAGTTCGCCGATGTGGCTCTGAGCCGACTGGTCCGCGAATGACAGCCATGGGCGACCGGCAATCCCTGTCTGGAACTCGTGGATGAGTGGTTTGGCTCCGCGTCCGAACTTCGTCGACACGGTCCGCGCTTTCCTGGTCGATGAGGCGCTGCCGTTTTGGAGCAAAGTGGGCGCTTACCCCAACGGTTGCTTCGTCGAGCACCTCGATCTGGCCGGCCGGCCGGTCGACCCTGGTTTTACGCGCACCCGGGTTCAGGCCCGCCAGATCTATGTCTTCAGCCACGCCAGCGAACTCGGCCTCGTTGCGGGCCGGGATCTCGTGCGTCGCGCGGTCGAATTCCTGATTGCATCGGCGTGGCTCGGACCCGAGCGCGGTTGGGCGAGCAGGATCACCCGCGAGGGCGCGGTGATCGACCCGAGTTACGATCTTTATGATGTCGCCTTCGTCCTGTTTGCGCTCGCCTGGGCGTATCGCATTCTGGGCGACGAACGTTACCGCGTCATCGCGCATCAAACTCTCGATTATCTCGACGCCACGGCCCGTAGCCCGAACGGCGGATACCACCATGACAATTTCCGCTCCGTTCCCCGCCTGCAAAACCCGCACATGCATCTAGTGGAGGCGTTGAACGCGTGGCTCGAAATCTCCAAGGAGGATCGGTTCCGCGAGCGCGCCGAGGAGATCCTCGTCCTGTTCGAGTCGCGCTTCGTCGATTCCCGTTCTGGGGCGGTGCGCGAATATTTCAACGACGACTGGACTCCCGTCGGCGATCCGCGCGGACGCCTCGTCGAACCCGGTCATCAGTTCGAATGGGCCTGGATCATCGGCCATAACGGCCGGTTGTCGGGAAAACCGCGATTGCCCTTGATGCGACGGCTGATCGCTTCCGGCCTCGAGCACGGTTTTGATCCTGTTTCGGGACTCACCGTCGATCAGGTCGACGTCGACGGCGCGGTTCTGGCCGCAAGTCACCGCCTGTGGCCGCAGACCGAGGCGATAAAAGCCACGCTCGCGGGCGGTGAATTTCTGGGAGAACCTGCTGCCGAGCGCGTGGGACTCATCGTGCAAGCCCTGTTCGATCGTTTCTTCGCCGCGGGCCCGGCGCCGGGGACCTGGATGGATCACTTCGATGCGCAAGGCGTTGGGATCGCCGACAAGGTTCCGGCGAGTTCGCTCTATCACATCACCCTGGCATTCTTGGAGGCGCTCCGGCTTTTGGGACGAGACTGAAGGGACCCTGGACTTGGGACCAGTCTTCAAGCTCTCCTTTGCGCGGAAACGGCGCCTATCTGTTTGCAGACTCGCCTCGAGCAGATGGCGAACAAAGCGCCATCGTGTCTGGAACGATCGCTTTTCTCAGCAACCTGATTGGCCGCTATCTGGTCGCGATCTCGCTTCGCGCGCTCGCCGACCCCAGATCTCCGTCCCGGACCCGGCGCGCCTCACATTGGCTCGATGAAGTCGCAAAGCGAAATCAGCTTCGCGCCAACGCGTCGAGGAGATGTGCGGCGAGCGGATTGCGCAGCGCTTCGTCCGAAGTCAGATCGAACGTCGAGACGTTGATCCACGATCGGCCGAGAAAACTACGCTTGGTGAAGGCGGCCGCCTTGTGCAACCAGGCCACCGCAACTCCGGCGTCGACGAGGCCGCCGAAAGCGGTGGAGCGAAAGCCGGTCAGCACATGGCGCGGCAGCAAGCCGATCCAATGTTCGTCCAGCATGGGCCCGTTGGGCAAGCGCGACCACGGACCCTCCGTCCGTCGCCACGAAAACGCCCCCATCCACCGACCGTCCCAAGGCGTGCCCTCGCGGCGGCGCAGATCCATGGTGGGGAAATTGTGCGAGTCGGACAGCGGCAGATGGCGCTCTGGATCAACCAACGCGTCGTCGGCGTTGGCGATCAACAGCGCCTTTCGCCCCGCCAGCAGATGTTCGCGCACCGGGGTCGTCAACCGGGTGGCGAGCACGACATCGGCCCCGTCGGCGGACGCCGCTCGACACGGCCATCGCAAAGCCGTCAATATTTCTTTCGCCTTCGCGTCCGCGGCGAACAGTGACGGCGCCGCGTCGGCGACTTCGGCGACGACGCAGAATTCCAGCTGATTCTGCGACAGCAGACGCCCGCCCGAATCGTAGGCGGCGAGCGTAAGGCGCTCGATATGCATCACCGCAGCGGACGGAGCCGAGAGAGAAAGGCTCAGCGGCCGGTCGCCGAGCGGCAGACGACCGTGCAGGGCGCCAAAGCCCCAACTCACATGACCGCCGTCGGCGATCGTTCCGGCGCCGGCGAGACGGATCGAAACCTCGAAGCGCGAGCCCGCCCGAATCGCGGTGCGATCGGCGCGCGCGATGATCAACCCGTCCCGTTGCAGATTGGCTAGACGATCCGCGAACCGCCGGGGATGATTGCGCGCGTCCATCAGGCCGTTGCATTCCCATTGCACGTCGTTGAGTTCGGTGATGACATAGCCGGAAATCGGCGCCGCCCAACGCAAGGTTTCAATCTGGTTCTTCAAGCCGCGGAATTGCGTCTCCTGGGCCGCGTCGACGAAACCGTCGAGATCGCCAAAAATCGGCGAAAGCTGAGCGTCGCGGAAACGGGTCTCGATGCCATGCGGATAGGCGGCGCCGCCGTTCCAATCATGGCCGCTCTCGAACCACCAGGGTTCGGATCCGTCGTCTTCCAGAATATCGGCGCCGTGAGGCAGGCCCCAGACGCCGAACTCCGAACAGATCAGCGGTTCCTTGCCCGTCTTGATGGCGTCGCCGTGCGGCGACCAGGCCCAGGCGGCCCGCTCGGCGAAAGCCTGCGTCGTCGCGGCGAAATCGGCATTTTGCAGCGGGAAGGCATTGTACCAGTGGAAATCCTCGATGTCGGTCTTCAGATGATAATTGCGCGGAAAGCAGGGCGAATTGTCGACCACCAGGCTGGCGGGAACGCGCGCCTTGGCGAGGTCGAAGGTCTCGATCAACCAATTCCGATCGTCGGGATTGTCGTCGAGGTCGATTCCCCACCCTTCGTTGAACAAGGTCCAGATGCAGATCGAGGGGTGATGGCCGTGGGCGACGACGCTGCCCTCGAAGGTTTCCCACAGCCGCGCTCGCGTGCCCGGCGCCAGGAATTCGCAATAGGGCATGTCCAACCAGACGATCAACCCGAGCCTATCGGCGAGATCGAAATAGAGCCGATCGGGTATTTTGACGTGGCAGCGCAGCACGTTCAGGCCCATCGCCTTGGCGTTGCGGAATCGCTGCTCGAGAAACGCTTCGCTGGGCGACCGGCAATCCTCCTCTGGATACCAGTCCTGATCGAGGGCCCCGAACATGTAGAACGGCTCGCCATTGAGAAACAGGCGCCCGTCGCGCGACGCGAAGCGCCGGAACCCCACCTCGCGCCGCCACTGGTCAACCAACACATCACCGTCCCAGACAGACGCGACGGCCGTGTACAGGTTCGGACTGTTTGGCGACCAAAGATCGACGGACGCAATCGGCGCCGAAAGGGCAAAAAGGCCCGGCGCGATGGCGTGATCCGAGGACCCGACGACCACGCCGCCGCGTTCGAGCGTGATGCGGACGCGCCTTTCGCCGGCCGCGCTCAGTTCGCCCGTGACCCTCAGATCGTGAGCGAGAAGATCGGTCGAAGCTTGAAAGGCGAGGCTTTTCAGATGCGAGGCGGCGCGCGCCTCCAGGCGCGCCGGCTTCCAAATGCCACCATGAATGCCGTACCAATCCTGCTTGCCCGCCAGACTCTGCCCGAAACTTTCGTGTTCGTAACTCCGGTCGTCCGGAACCTCGGCCGCGACGCTCAAGACGAAAGATCTGGCCTCGCCGACAGTATCGGTCAAATCCAGCTCGAAACGCGTCCAGGCGTTGGCGTGCGTGCCGATTTCGCGCCC
>Ga0302157_10003364_pt1 | contig 18100 bp, 14 predicted proteins | sample I_Bog_N3_3_FD_193502 | JGI IMG/M metagenome (GOLD analysis project Ga0302157, IMG submission 193502) | Peat permafrost microbial communities from Stordalen Mire near Abisko, Sweden - I_Bog_N3_3 | ecosystem: Environmental > Terrestrial > Soil > Wetlands > Peat | place: Sweden: Abisko, Stordalen...
CTGCTGACCACGCTGGTGCTTGTGCTGGCCGGCCTGCAACTGAACTTCGCCAATATCATCGCGCTGCCGCTGCTGCTCGGCGTCGGCGTGTCGTTCAACATCTATTTCGTGATGAACTGGCGCAGCGGCGCCACGCGCTTCCTGGGCTCGGCCACTGCGCGCGCCGTGGTGTTTTCGGCGCTGACCACCAGCACTGCGTTCGGCTCGCTGGCCCTGTCGCGCCATCCTGGCACCGCCAGCATGGGCGTGCTGCTGCTGATCAGCCTGGGCAGCACCGTCATCACGACATTGTTTTTTGTCCCCGCCCTGCTGGCCGTAGTCCCCCGCCCCCGCGTGCCGTTGCGTGGGAACGCGATCTAGGGAGGGCAAGGCCCGGGGAGTCTGCCCCTGGACCCCAATTGGGGCCGTGGAGCCCCAAACCCTTTCTGTTTAATCAGTGTTTTGAGAGGAGCCACGCGTGAGTTTGCAACCACGCGTGCGGCCCCCTCGCTAAACACCGACCAAGTAGCGGGGGGCCTGGGGCCTCGAGGCCCCAGCTGGAGCCAGGGACAGAGCTCCTGGCCTTCCTTCCTCCTTGGAACCCATCCCACACCCAGCCGCTTTTTCTCCTAGCGACCGCCGCACGCGAGTGCGGCCCATCACCAGGAGGATTTGCACGTGACCACATTAAAACTGGCTTTCGCCGCAGCGCTGCTGATGTCCGGTGCCGCCATGGCGCAGACACCCACGACGACGGCAACGCCGCCCACGCCGGCCATGGCGCCTACGGCGCGCCAGCCGGTGCCTGAGGTGGCGCCGGGCGCCGGCATGGGCACCAAAAGCGGATCGCAGTTGTCGGCCGCGGACAAGAAGTTCGTCGAGACGATTGCCTCGGCCGGGCTGAGCGAAGTGCAGGCGGCGCAGTTGGCGCAGCAGAAATCGCAGGACCAGAAGATCAAGGATTTCGCGCAGGACATGATCACCGACCACACCGCAAACAACAAGCAGTTGGCGGATCTGGCGACGCAGAAGGGCCTGACGGTGCCAACCGCGCCGGACGCCAAGGACCAGAAGCAGTTGGACAAGTTGCAGAGCCTGGAAGGCAAGAAATTCGATCGCGTCTACCTGAAGACCCAGGTTCACGATCACGAGAAGGTGCTTAAATTGCTCCAGACTGAAGCCAGTGACGGCGCCGACCCGGATATCAAGGCGTTCGCGCAGCAGACCATTCCGACCGTCCAGAAGCATCTGGACATGGCCAAGACCGACACGACGTCCTGAGCCAATCGTTAAAAGGGGCGCCACGCGTAGCCACGCTGCACGTGACGCCCCTAGCTTTTGCGGCCCGTGGGGGCGTATGAACCGGCGCCGTTTTGACCGCAGGTTCCCATGCCCTTGATCGCCGCCCGGCTGAACAAAATCAGCCCAAGCCAGACCATCGCCATTTCGACCAAAGCCCGCGCGCTGAAAGCGGCGGGCCGCGATATAATCAGCCTGTCAGCCGGCGAGCCGGATTTCGATACGCCGGACAACGTCAAGCAGGCCGCCATTCGCGCCATCGAATCGGGCGACACGAAATACACCGATGTCGCCGGCACGCCGGCGCTGCGCAAAGCCGTTGCGGCAAAATTCAAGCGCGATAGCGGCATCGACTACAAGCCGGAGGAGGTGATCGTCTCCACCGGCGGCAAGCAGGTAATCTACAACGCCATGGTCGCCACGCTGGACCCGGGCGACGAGGTGATCATCCCCAGCCCGTGCTGGGTCAGCTACCCGGATATCGTGGCGTTGGCCGAAGGCACGCCAGTGATCGTGCCGTGCGGCCAGAATAACGGCTTCAAGCTGCGCGCCGAGGACCTGGAAGCGGCGATTACGCCGCGCACCAAGTGGTTCTTGCTCAACAGCCCAAGCAACCCCACCGGCGCGGCGTATTCCGCGGAAGATCTGCGGCCGATTTGCGACGTGCTGCTGCGGCACCCGCATGTCTGGACCTTCACCGACGATATCTACGAAAAGCTGACCTATGACGGGTTCAAGCCGGCGACGATCGCGCAGGTGGAACCAAAGCTCCGCGACCGCACCGTGACGATGAACGGTGTCAGCAAGGCCTACGCGATGACCGGCTGGCGCATCGGTTTCGCCGGCGCGCCGGTGGCGCTGATCAAGGCGATGGACAAGCTGCAGAGCCAGAGCACGTCCAACCCGTCCTCGATCGCGCAGGCCGCTGCCGTAGAGGCGCTTAACGGGCCGCAGGACAGCGTGGCGGCGATGGCGGAGGTCTATAAGGGCCGCCGCGACCTGGTAGTGAGCGCGCTGAACGCCATTCCGGGCCTGACCTGTCATAAGCCGGAAGGCGCGTTCTACGTGTTCCCCGGCATGCACGGCTGTATCGGCAAGACCAGCGCCGGCGGCACGAAAATCACCGACGACGAGGCGTTTGTCACCGCGCTGCTCGACGAGCAAGGCGTGGCCACCGTGCACGGCGCCGCGTTCATGTACCCGGGGCATTTCCGGATCAGCTACGCGACCGATACGGAGAGCTTGCGGAAGGCTTGCGAGCGGATTGCGGTGTTTTGTGGTGGGCTGAAGTAAGGCAGCGCTTCTTTTTGAAAACAGAAGCAAAAACTTTTGTCAGTGCTGTCGCCGGCTCTCTGGCGAGTCCGCGACAACACCAGCAAAGGTTTTTTGGTTCTTTTTTTCAAAAAAGAACCTCTTAATGCTTCCTTGTTTGGCTTCGCATTTGGCTGGGATCCCCTTAGCCGCCACGATGGCCGCGGCCCAGCGCGCCCGCGCTCTGCGCGCCCAGGGTATCGACGTGATTTCGCTGAGCCTCGGCGAGCCCGATTTCGCCACGCCCGCGCATGTCATCGAAGCGGCGCACGCGGCGGCGCTGCGAGGGGAGACGAAATATCCACCGGTGGACGGCACGCCAGCGCTGATCGCGGCGGTTCGCCGGAAATTCGCTCGCGACAGCGGGCTTCATTTCGCCCCGGGCGATGTGATCGTCGGGCATGGCGCGCGACAAATAATTTACGATGCGCTGACGGCGACGCTGGAGCCAGGCTGCGAAATCATCGTGCCCGCGCCGTATTGGAACGCCTATCCGCTGATCGCGCGTATGGCCGGCGCGGTGCCGGTGTTCGTGCCGTGCCGGGCGGAGGATGGTTTCCTGCCGGACCCCGAGGCGCTGGCGGCCGCGGTTACGCCGCGCACGCGGTGGCTGGTGTTGAATTTTCCGAATAATCCCAGCGGTGCGGTGTGTCCGCCCGCGCATATGGAAGCGATCGCCGCGGCGATGCGGCCACACGGCCATGTCTGGATCATGGCCGACGATATGTACGAGCATCTCATTCACGACGGCAGCGCGCACGCGACGATGGCTGCCGTGGCGCCGGACCTGGCGGAGCGCACGCTGACGATCAGCGGCGTTTCGAAAACCTATGCGATGACCGGCTGGCGGATTGGTTTCGCCGGCGGCCCCGCGCGGCTGATCCGGGCCATGAGTCAGGTGCAGGGGCAGAGCACCGGCGGCGTGGGGCCGGTGGCGCAGGCGGCTGCGGTGGCGGCACTGGATGGGAAGCAGGATCTCGTGGCCGAAATGCGCCATGTTTACGGCGCGCGCAGCCGGCGCGTGGCCGCTGCGCTGGACGCCATTCCGGGCGTGAACTGCACGGCGCCCGCAGGTGCGTTCTACGTCTTCCCCGCTATTGCCGGATTGCTGGGGAGGCGGTCGCCGGGCGGCCGGGCGATTGCCAGCGACGCGGATTTTGCCACGGCGCTGGTTGAGGAAGCGCATGTCGCGGCCGTGCACGGCGACGCATTTGGCGCGCCTGGCTATCTGCGACTCAGCACGGCTGCCGCCGACGCGGCGCTTGACGAAGCATGTCGCCGGATTGTGGCGTTCTGTGCCGCGCTTGGTTAACTTTGATACGATACATTACACCGTTGCAGCATGCTGGGTGCCATGAAGGCGCTATCAATCGGGCAACCGGACCAGGGACTTAGGGAAAATGACCAGACAGAGAATTGGCTTACTTTCGGCCGGCGCCGCTGTTGCGGCTATGTTGGCCGGCTGCGCGGCGCCTGTGCCAGCCGCGCCGAGCGTCATGGCGCTGCCGGGGCCCGGCAAAACTCAGCAGCAATTCCAGTACGACGATTACGTTTGCCGGCAGCAGGCGCTGGCCGCCATCGGCGGCGTGTCGCCGAGCCAGGCGGCCAACCAGAGCACCGCGGGCAGCGCCGTGCTCGGCACATTGCTGGGTGCGGGCGTCGGCGCCGGGCTTGGCGCGATCGGCGGCAACGCTGGCGCGGGCGCCGCGGTGGGTGCGGGCGCCGGCCTGCTGATGGGCGGCGCTGCCGGGTCGAACGCGGGGGCCGCCTCGGCCGCCGGGCAGCAACAGCGTTACGACTACAGCTACGTTCCCTGCATGGTTTCGCGCGGCAATTCAGTGCAGCAGCCCTATGGCGCTCCCGCGTACGGCGGCTACCCACCTCCCCCGCCGCCAGGATACTACCCGCCGCCGCCGCCAGGGTATTAGAGCACCGTCATTCGTAGCCCGGATGAAATCCGGGAGGGCGCCGCGTAAACCCTCCCGGATTGCATCCGGGCTACGGCATTGGCGCTAAAACTCCACCTCTACCTCGAGCTCCGTGACTTCCTCAGGCTCCTGCAGCGCGGCCGTTTTCCAGGCGCGCATGTCGGGCGTCGCCAGAATGGTGTGCTTGTAGTCGTCCGACACCTTGTCCAGCGCCACGTCGTAGGTGGCGAAGCGCGTGCAAACCGGCGCGAACATCGCATCGGCCACGGATAGCCGCGCGCCGAACAGGTACGGGCCGCCCCAGGTGCCGATGCATTCTCGCCAGATTTCGGTCACCCGGTCGATATCGGCGCGCACGCCGCTCCAGATCGGAAACCCCGCGCGGAACGCCCGCAGATTCACCGGCAGCGAAGAGCGCAGCGCGGCGAAGCCGGCATGCATTTCGCCGCTGATCGACCGGCAGCGGGCGCGCGCCGCCGCATCCTGCGGCATCATCGCGGCATCCGGGAACCGCTCGTGCAGGTATTCGGCAATCGCCAGCACGTCCCACAGCGTCAGCCCGTCATGCTCGAGATACGGAATGCGGATCGAGGCGGTTTGCAGCAGCAGCTCGGCGCGGGCGCGCGCATCGTCGGCGGCCACGCTGCGCACGTCGCACTCCAGGCCGGACAGGCGCACCAGAAGCCAGCCGCGCAGCGACCAGCTTGAGTAGTTGCGGCTACTGATAACCAGCGTGGCTTTGTCGTGTTTGTGGGCCATGGTCTCTCTCGCGGCGGGCAAATTAGTGTAGCAACCTTGATGGCGTTAACCTAACCGGACATGGTTCGCATGTCCCGCGACGCACTCCTGCCGCGCCTTGTCTGGCCCCACCTTTAGTCAGGTTCATGCTCTACCAGTTTTACCAGGCTCAGGCTGACATGCTGACTCCGCTCCGGCACGGCGCCGGGGCATGGCTCGATATTTGGGGCCACAGCCCGGCGGTAACGGGCACGCCGTTCGGCCGGCTGACCGCCGCCGCCGCCGAAGTTTTCAGCACCGCTGTCGTCACTCATAAACGCCCACCCTTCGGCATCACCAGCGTGGCGATGGACAACCGTCAGGTCGCAGTGCGGGAGGTGCCGGTGTTCAGCACGCCGTTCGGCACGCTGCTGCGTTTTGAGAAGGAATCGTTGAAGCAGCAGCCAAAGGTGCTGCTGGTGGCGCCGATGTCGGGCCATTTCGCAACGCTGTTGCGCGCCACCGTCACCACCATGCTGCCGGATTGCGACATCTACATCACCGACTGGCACAACGCGCGCGACGTGCCGGAAGCCGCCGGGCCGTTCGGGTTCGAGGATTATACCGACCACCTGATCCAGTTCCTGGAGCATCTCGGCCCGCCCACCCACATGGTGGCGGTTTGCCAGCCTGCCGTCGGCGCGCTGGTGGCCACGGCAGTGATGTCGGCGGCAAAAAACCGGGCCACGCCGCATACGCTCTCGCTGATGGCCGGACCGATCGATTGCCGGCTGAGCCCCACGCGGGTGAACACGCTCGCGCAGAACCGGACGATGGAAGAATACGAGCGCCAGTCCATCGCGCGCGTGCCATGGCGCTACCCCGGCGCCGGGCGGCGCGTCTATCCGGGCTTCCTGCAGCTCACCAGCTTCATGGCCATGAACGCGGACCGCCACATCAACGCGCACATGGCCCAGCTGCGCCGCCTCTACGCCGGCGACCATGACGGCGCCGCCGCCCATCGCCGCTTTTACGACGAATATTTTGCCGTGCTGGATCTGCCGGCCGAATTCTACCTCGAAACGGTGGAGCGCGTGTTCCAGCGCTACGATCTGCCGCGCGGCATCATGAGGCATCGTGGCCAAAAGGTGGACCCTGGCGCCATCACCCGCACCAGCCTGCTGGTGGTGGAGGGCGAACGCGACGATATCTGCGGCGTGGGCCAAACCATGGCCGCTCTGGATTTGTGCAAACGCATCCCACCCAGCCGCAAAACCTACCACCTGCAAACCGGCGCCGGCCATTACGGCGTGTTCTCAGGCCGCGCCTGGCAGAACCAGATCTATCCGAAGCTTCGGGCGATGATTGGGGCTGTGTAGCGGAGGAAGGCCAGGGGGCCACGGGCCGGGTTGCAACCACGCGCGCGGCCCCCTCCTCAAACACTGACCTAACTCATGGGGGCTGGGGACTTGTCCCCAGCTTGGTCCAGGAGCAGAGCCCCTGGCCTTCCTTCGTTACCAGCGCCAAAACATCACCCATGGCATCAATAGAATCCGCGGCTTTGCTGGCCGCTGGCCTGGGCACGCGCATGCGGCCGCTAACGGATCACACGCCCAAGCCTTTGCTGCGTTTGGGAGATAGGACGTTGCTGGATCACGCGCTGGACCGGTTTGCCGAGGCTGGCGTGCAGCGGGCCGTGGTGAATGTGCATTACGAAGCCGAGCAGATAACCGCGCATCTGGCGGCGCGCGGCGGGGCGCCGGCAACCACGCTGCGGCGCGAGGCAGATTTGCTGGATACGGGCGGCGCCGTAGCGGCGGCATTGCGCGGCGGTTTTTTCGGCGATGCACCGTTCTTCATCGCCAATAGCGACAGCGTATGGCTGGACGGGCCGCGCCCGGCGCTCGGGCGGCTGGCGGCTGCGCTGGACGACACGGCCGATGGGGTGATTTTGGTGCACCGGACATTTCAGGTGCAGGCCGATGTGGGTTTCGGCGATTTCTTTCTCGATACGCTGGGCCGGCCGCGGCGGCGGCGCGAGCGCGAGATCGCGCCGTATATTTATGCTGGTGTGACGCTGGCGACACCTTCTTTGTTCGATGGTTTCGGCGCCGGCCGGTTTTCGATGAACGAGGTATGGGACCGCGGGCTTGCGACCGGGCGCTTGCGCGCGGTGGTGCACGATGGGCTGTGGTATCATTTGAGCCGGCCCGATGATTTGGAAGAAGCCGAGTGCGCTTTGGCCGCACAACTGACGGGACCGACGACATGAGAGCGCCCGCGCTGGCGACGATCCCGGCCAATGTGCCGTTCCTGGATACGCTGGCTGCCTGGTGGCTGCAGCGCGCCGACGGCAACCGGCTGCTTGCGGCGGACGGGTTGATCCTGTTGCCGACGCAGCGCGCGGCGCGCGGCCTGACCGAGGCATTCCTGCGGCAATCGGCCGGGGCGCCGCTGCTACTGCCGCGCATCGCGGCACTGGGCGCGCTGGACGAGACACCTTTGGCGCTGGCGGGTGCGTTGACCGTGCGGCCGGCCGTGCCTTCGCCGCAGCGCCTGGCGGTGCTAACGCGGTTGATCCTGGCGATGGGCGGCCGCCACGGCGCGCCGGCGACGGCCGATCGCGCGTGGCTGCTGGCGCAGGAACTGGCCGTGCTGCTTGACGAAGCGGCACGCGCCGAAATCGATTTGCGTGAGAAGCTGCCGCAGGCCGTCGGCCACGAATTCGCCATCCACTGGAACGTGACGCTGGAATTCCTGCAAATCGTCACGCACGCATGGCCGGAATGGCTGGCCGCGGAGGGGCTGTCCGATATCGCGGCGCGGCAGATCGCGTTGCTGGATGGGCAGGCCAAGGCTTGGGAAGCGGTGCCGCCGAGCGTGCCGGTGGTGGCGGCAGGGACAACTGGCGCAATCCCGGCCGTGGCGCGGCTGATGCGCGTGGTGGCCGCGCTGCCGGATGGCCAGGTGGTGCTGCCGGGCCTGGATCTGGCGCTGGATGAGGAGAGCTGGGCGGCGCTGGACGCGGCGCATCCGCAAGCCAGTTTGCGCGACTTGCTGTCCTCGCTGGGCGCTGGGCGCGGCGACGTCGTTGCCTGGGCGGATGGCGTAGGCGCGTTGTCGACGCAGCGCGTGGATTTGTTGCGTGTAGCGATGCTGCCGGCTGCCTCGCTGCAGCAATGGCAAAGCACGACGGTGGAACTGCCGGAGCACGTCGAACGCCTGGCGCCGGCCGATCAGCAGGAGGAGGCGTCGGCGATCGCAATGGTGTTGCGCGACGCGCTGGAGCAGCCGGGCGCGACCGCGGCGCTGGTAACGCCGGATCGGCAATTGGCGCAGCGCGTGGCCGCTGAGTTGATGCGGTTCGGCGTGGTAGCCGATGACAGCGCCGGCGAGCCATTGGCCGAAACGCCGCCGGCGGTACTGTTGCGTTTGCTGGCGACCGCGGCGGCGGAGAATTTTCGGCCGGTCGCGCTGCTCGCGGTGTTAAAACATCCGCTGACCGCCGCGGGCTTGTCGCCCATGCAGTGCCGCGTGGCTGCGCGCGCGCTGGAGCTTGCGGCGCTGCGCGGGCCCATGCCGCCGCCCGGCCTGGCCGGCTTGCGCACCGCCAAAGCCGATGCGGCGTTTTGCGACCGCCTGGATGCCTGCCTCGGCAGCCTGCCTCGGCCGGGCACGGCGCAGGCGCCCGACGCCATGCTGCGCGATCTGCTGGTGGCGGCCGAAGCCCTGGCCAGCACGGAGACCGAACCCGGCGAGACAAGGTTATGGGCCGCCGAGGAAGGCGAGGCGCTGGCTGAGCATCTTGCCGCCCTGTTGCCGGCGCTGGCGCTGCTGCCGCCGCAGGATGTGGCCACGCTGCCGGGGCTGCTGGACGCCACGCTGGCGGGCGCTGCCGTGCGGAGCCGGCGCGCCCTGCGCGGGCGGGATGGGGCCATACATCCGCGCGTGTTCATCTGGGGCCTGCTGGAAGCGCGGCTGCAGGCGGCCGATACGGTAGTGCTCGGCGGCCTGGTGGAAAATGTCTGGCCGCCCCTTGCCGATCCGGGGCCGTGGATGAACCGCGCAATGCGCAAGCTGGTGGGACTGCCGAGCCCCGAGGAAGCCGTAGGCCAGGCCGCGCATGATTTCGTGGCCTGCTTGTGCGCCGGTCGGCGCGTGGTGCTATCGGCGCCAAGGCGGCGCGACGCGGCGCCGGCCGTGCCGGCGCGCTGGCTGACACGCATTGACGCGCTGCTGGCGGGCCGCAAGCTGGCGCTGCCAAGCCATGCGGCCGCAGAATGGGCGCGCGCGCTGGACCGGCCGCTGGGCAGCGCCGTGCCGGTGGCGCCCCCTGCCCCATCGCCGCCCGTGGCGCTACGGCCGCGGCGGCTGCGCGTGACGGAAATCGAGACCTGGCTGCGCGACCCATACGCGATTTACGCACGCCACGTGCTGAAGCTGGAAAAGCTGAAGCCGTTGGAGGAAAGCGCCGACGCAGCCGATTACGGCGTGATCGTGCATGACGGGCTGCAGCGTTTCTACAGCGCGTTCGGCACCGCCTGGCCGGCCGACGCCGCGGCGCAATTGTCGCGCTACATGGATGAAGCCTTGCATCACGCGGCCATGCGGCCGGCGCTCACCGCGTGGTGGCGCCCGCGCCTGCGCCGGATTGCCGCCTGGGTGGCCGATGCCGAGGCCGACCGCCGCAGCAAACACGGCAAATTGACCCTGATCGAAAATGAGCGGCCCGGGGTTTGGCAATTCGATGCGCCGGCCGGCGCGTTTGCGTTACGCGGCCGTGCCGACCGGATCGAGCGGCGGTTCGACGGCGCGATCGCGATCCTGGATTACAAGACCGGCGCGCCGCCGTTGCAGAAGGACGTGGAAGAAGGCCGTGCGCCGCAACTGCCGCTGGAAGCCGCCATGGTGGCGCATGGCGCCTTCGGCGAAGCGCTGCGCGGCCGTGCGGTTGATCTAACCTATTGGCAGATATCGGGCGGATTCGAGCCTGGCGCCTCGCGGCAATTATTTCGTGGCGATGCCGGCAAGGTTGAAGCGGCCAGCCTGTTGGCGGCGGAAAAATTGGCCGCGCTCGTGGCGGATTTCGACCGGCCGGGCCGGCCCTATCTGAGCCAGCCACATCCGGGCGCCGCGCCGCGTTTCAGCGATTACACGCAACTGGCGCGTGTAGCGGAGTGGGCCGCGGTGGACGAATAACGCGCTGCGGTTGCTGTGACCGGGTTGCACCAAATGCCCTGCGACGCGGCGCCGGAGCGCAAGGTCGCAGAGTCGTGAAGTTGCAGGCCCAACTCCTTCGGGCAAGGTGCTGGCCATGCACAATTCCGAGGGCATGGTGGACGTGTTGCTGGTCGAAGACGACGAGCTGATTCTTGAAACTTTGGGCGACGCGTTGAATTTAGCCGGGCTGGATACCGTTCGTAGTTCCAATGCGGAAGCGGCGCTGGTTTTGCTGGGCGCGGACCGGCCACGCGTGGTGGTGACGGATATCAATCTGGGCAGCGGCATGGATGGCCTGGCGCTGGGCCGCGCCGCGCATGCACGGTTTCCGGAATTGCCGATTGTTTACATCAGCGGCCGTTATGGCGAAGTGCGCGGCCTGAAACCGCATGAGCGGTTTCTGACAAAGCCGTTTACCGCAAGCGTTTTGCTGGGGGCGATCGCTGAGGTTCGAACACAAAGATAAGTGTTCTTTTTTGAAAAAAAGAACCAAAATACTTTTACGCGGCTGCCGCCGACTGGTCCGCGACAGCCGCGTAAAAGTTTTTGCTTCTTTTTTCAAAAAGAAGCTCTTCCTTACGGAAACAACCCCCGCGTCTTCTTAGCGTTCTGCACTTTCTCCACTCCGATCGCCATCGCCGCGGTGCGGTGCGGCACGTTATCACGCTCCACACGCTGCATCACCGCCTGGAAACTGCGCTCCAGAATCCGGTTCAGGCGATCGCGCACTTCCGGTTCGGTCCAGAACAGCTGTTGCAAATCCTGAACCCATTCGAAATAGCTAACCACGACGCCGCCGGCGTTGCACAAAATGTCCGGAATGACGAAAATTTCGCCACGGCGCTGGTTCAGCACCAGGTCGGCTTCCGGAGTGGTGGGGCCGTTGGCGCCTTCAGCCAGGATGCGGCATTGCAGACGTTCCGCAAGCGGTCCGTCGATCGAGCGTTCCAGCGCCGCCGGCACCAGGATATCGCATTTCTGCGCCAGCAGTTCGAGCGGATCGAACAGCGCCTCGGTGGAGTAGCCTTTCAGCACGCCGTGCGCTTCGGTGTGGCGGATCATCGCTTGCACATCGAGCCCACGCGCGTCGAAATAGGCACAGGTATGATCCGACACGCCGATGACTTTCACGCCCTGCTGATCCAGTGTCTGCGCCGTGACGCTGCCGACATTGCCGAAGCCCTGAATAATCGCCGTGGTGCCGCTGGGCTGCATTTGCAGGCGTTCCATGGCGCGGTTCACCAGGTGCACCACGCCGTGCCCGGTGGCTTCGCGACGGCCGACCGTGCCGCCGGCATCCACCGGCTTGCCGGTGACGATCTCCATCACCGTTTCGCCATGGTACATGCTGTAGGTGTCCATGTACCAGGCCATGATCTGCTCGTTGGTGCCCATATCCGGCGCCATGACGTCGGTGTGGCTGCCGACGAACGGAATCATTTCTTGCATATAACGGCGCGACACGGCTTCGAGCTCGCGGCGCGACAGCGTGTAGGGGTTTACCGCCACGCCGCCCTTGGCGCCGCCATAGGGCAGGCCGGCCAGGGCGCATTTCCAGCTCATGGCGATGGCCAGCGCGGCCACCTCGCCGAGGTTCAGGTCAGCCGCGTAGCGCGTGCCGCCCTTGGTGGGCCCCATCGTGAGATGGTGCTGCACACGGAAGCCGTGAAACACCGCCTCGGTGCCGTCATCGCGATGGATCGGGCAGGAGACGATGATGCTGCGCTTGGGCAGCAGCAGCCGGTCGCGCTCGAAATCGGGCACTTCGAGGTAGTCGGCGATGACGTTGAACTGGGTGCGGGCCTGTTCGAAGAACGGTCCGGAATAAAGTTCCATTGCGGTGTCCTGGCTTATGGGTTCTTGCTGGACCTTTTGTGGCCCTTGGCGCCCCCGAAATCGGCCGGCGGGGGTCGCGGCGGGCGGCACCTTCTTGCCGCACCGGCGTTTTGTCCACACCACGACAGGTGAAATTGATGCAATGGCAACAAGCTTGCGTTTGAACGCCGGTGAAGCGACAGGCATTGCCGGAAGGCGGCTCGCTTTGGTTCTGAACGAGAAGGCCGGCGCGCTTCTGGCCGACGCGTCGATCGCCGAAACGCTGCGGTCCGCCCTTGGTGGGGCCGGAGTCACGCTGACAGAGCCGCCCGAAGGACCCCTGCCCGGCCGCGTGGAAACGGCGGCGCGGGACGCCGATGTGGTAGTGGTGGCCGGTGGCGACGGCACCGTGGCGTGTGCCGCCGGCGTGCTGGCCGGCACCGGCGTGGCACTGGGCGTGGTGCCGTGCGGCACAATGAATTTGCTGGCCAAGGACCTTGGATTGCCGGCCGGCGATCCGGCGGCGGCCTCTGCCATCATCGTCGCCGGCCAGACACGCCAGATCGATCTGGGTCTGGCGGCCGGGTTGCCGTTTCTGTGCGCGTGCATGATCGGCGCACCGGCGCGGCTGGGGCGGCATCGCGAACAGGCGCGGCGGCATGGCTGGCTATGGCAATGGCCGCGTATCGCCCGCGCCGCTATGTTCGTCCTGTTTCGGCCGCGGCACCGGCGGCTGGTGCTGATCGTGGATGGCCAGGCGCATGCGCTGCGCACGCAATCACTGACCATCACACTCGGCGCCGTCAACGACGCGAGCGGGCATTTGTTCGGCCGGTCACGGCTCGATTCCGGTGTGCTGTGCGCATACGCGGTGCGGCGGCGATCGGTGCTGGATTTGCTGCGCGTGGGCTGGCGCCTGGCGCTGGGGCGGGCGCGTGACCCGGCGCTGAGCGTGTTTTCCGGCCGGGAGATGGAGGTACGCGGGGGCGCCCGCGTGCTGCACGTGATGGTGGATGGCGAAGTGCAGGTGATGCCGACGCCGGTGGTGTTTTCGCTGCGTCCGGGCGCGCTGAAGGTGGTGGCGCCATGACGCGTATCGCGCACGTGACCGATCTGCATTTCGGCGCCACCGACCCGAACGTGGTTCGCGCGCTGGCGGCCGAGTTGAACGCCAACCCGCCGGATTTGCTGGCGGTGAGCGGCGACTTGACGCAGGGCGCGCGGCGCAGCGAATTTCAGGCGGCGCGCGCGTTTATCGATTCGATCGACGCGCCGTCGCTGATCGTGCCGGGCAATCATGACATTACGCCGTACGATTTGCCGGAACGTTTTTTCGCGCCGTACCGGCGCTGGCATGAGGAGATCGGGCCGGAGACCGAGCCGGTGTGGCAGGACGATACGGTCGCTGTGCTGGGGCTGAACACGGCGCGGCGCGGGCAACTGCATCTGGATTGGTCGCGCGGGCGCGTGACGCGGCGGCGGCTGGAGCGGTTGCTGGGCCGGCTTGATGCATTGCCGGCGGGATTGCAGCGCGTGGTGGTGGCACATCATCCGCTGATGCCACCGGAGGCTTTGCCCATGACGACGGTGGTGGGCGGCGCCAAACGCGCTTTGGCGGCGCTGGCCAAACACGGCGTGCGACTGGTTTTGGCCGGCCATTTGCACCGCAGCTATAGCCGCATGGCGCCGCTGGATGCTTTGGAAGCGGAACGGATGCCGATGATCCTGCAGGGTGGCTCGGCGACATCGACGCGGTTGCGGGGGGAGCCTAATGCGTTCAACTGGGTAACGATTGACGGGCCGGGGGCGATTGCGGTGCGGCGGCTGGTGTGGGCGGAGGGGGCTTGGGTGGAGAGCGGGGCGGTTGCGGCGGCGGTGGAAGCTGCGTGAATTTGGGCTTCGAACCTCGGGACGTCACGGCACCGGGTGATTCCCGGATTTCATCCGGACTCCGGTTTTGCCTGACGCTGTCGGGCAGAACTTAGAACTTTCGAATGGCCGTGATCCCCACGGTAATCGGCCGATAGGTCAAATCGCGCAGGCCGGGCGAGCCTACCACGTCCTGATAGCGGTACAGCGACGTGCGCGAGTTCAGCACGTTATTGATGAACCCGGAAATATCCCAGCCGTCGCGTTTCCAGCCGGCGCGCAGCGTGACGAAATTGGTGGCCGGCGCGTCGCGGGTGTAGGGATTGTAGGAAAAGGTTTCCGCGGAGCCGGTGCGGTAATAGGGGCCGGCGAATTGCCAGTCGATACGGGCGTAGCCGTCGGCGTTGTGGGGCAGATCGAAATCCTGCTGCGCGGCGCTGGTGGCGGTCCAGAGCGGGGTGGCGAGCATATCGCCTTTTTGCGACAGGATGTTGCCGCCTTCGGTTTCGGTGGTGGTGAACTCGGCATCGGTGAAGCCGGCGTTGCCGGACAGCACCAGACCGCTGCCGGCCGCGTATTCGGCCTGGATATCGAAGCCGCGGCTGACTGCCTTGCCGAGATTGGCGGTGTAGTAGTAGCCGCAATCGGGCAATTCCACCTGCTGCTGGATGCCCGACCAGTCGATCCAGAACAGGCTGCCGTCGACGCGCAGGCGGTTGTTCAGGAAACTGCCCTTGTCGCCGAGTTCGTAGCTCCAGACTGAATCGGAGCTGAAGGTGGGGGGCACGTTCTTGACGCCGAGCTTGGCCAGGTCGCTGTCGCAACTGACCACGCCGAGCACGGATTCGTTGGCGCCGCCGATGCGGTAACCCTTGGCTGCGGTGGCGTAGACCATCTGTTCCGGCGTGGCCTGCCAGGTGATGCCGAAGCGCGGCGTGACCGGCGTTTCGTTCTTCGAACCGTTATAGTAGGTCGGTGCGGCCGGCCCATAGGGGCCATTCTGGAAATCGTTGTAGCTGTAGCCGCTGCGGGCAACGCGTAGCCCGGCCGAGAGTTTTATCGTGGGGGTGACGGCGTAGGCCACGTTGCCGAAGGCGGCGAGATCGGTTTCGGTGACGTCGATGTTCTGGATATACGAATATTTGCCGCTGACCGGGGCCTGGCCGAAATAGCTCAGCGAATTGCCCGGCACGCCGTAGTAATATTCGGACAGGTAATTCGCCACTTCGTCGAACGGCTCGATGTAATCGTTGGCGTCGCGCGATTCGTTGTGCTGGTAGTAACCGCCGACCACCCAGGAGAAGCGGCTATCCGATGCATCCTCGGACGCCAGCCGCAGTTCCTGCGTCCAGTTCGACTGGCGGGCGCGGAAATAGCCGCTGGACAAATAATTCGGGTAACCGGGCAGCGTAATGCCGCCGTTTGGCAACAAACCGGATAGTTCGTAGGACGTGGCATCGTATTTGTCATCAAGCGCGCGGTGGAAATACGACGAAATGGACTTGAACGTGAAGCTGCCGAAATCGTAGCCGATATCCATGCTCGGCAGGATATAGGTATCTTCGTGCGGCTGCGGGATTTGCGCCAGCGAGTTGAACGGGCCGACCGATTCCCAGTAGAAATCACGGTCATCGGCCGCGGTGCGCTGGAAGAACAGCGAGGGTTCGATGCGCAGATCGTCGGTTGCCTGCAGCAGCAGGGCCGCGCGGCCGACCAGCGAATTGGCGGCGTTGGCATTGCGGGCGGCCACCTGGTTTGTCACCGGGTTGATACGGTCGATATAGCCGCCATCCTGGCGGTCCCATAGGCTGACGCGGAAGCCGAGCTTGTCCACCACGATCGGGCCGCCCACGGCGCCGCCCAGCTCGTAGCTCGGATCACCGCCCGCGGTGAAGGCCAGTTCGCTGCGGAAATAGCCCGAGTAGGTCGAAAGGCTTGGCTGCGGCGTGATGAAGCGCACGGTGCCGCCTTCCGAGCCGGCGCCGAACAGCGTGCCCTGCGGGCCGCGCAGCACTTCCACGCGGTCCAGATCGAACACTTCGGGATACGGATTGGACGAGACGATTTCCTGGCGCGCCTGCACCGGCGTTTCGTCGACATACACGCCCGTGGTTTCAGCGCCGGTGTTCGAGACGATGCCGCGGATTGAGATATTCGTGTTGCCGAGTTCATCGCTGGCCGAAAGATGCAGGCCCGGCACCAGGCGCGCGACGTCCTTGACGTTGCGCACGCCCTGCTTATCCATTTGCGCCTTGCCCAGCACGGTTATGCTGATCGGAACCTTGCGCAGGTTTTCACTGCGCTTTTGCGCCGTGACGATGATTTCCTCTAGCCTGGGTTTCGGCCCCGGGGCATCGGCGGCGGCGGCGGAACCTGCCACGCACGCAAGCAAGCAAGCGCTTCTTTTTGAAAAAAGAAGCAAAAACTTTTGCGGGGCTGTCGCGGACTTGCCGGCGAGTCCGCGATAGCCTCGAAAAAGTTTTTTGGTTCTTTTTTTCAAAAAAGAACGGCTTTCTTGCTTGCCCTCTGGCGTGCGCGAATTTCCATGTAACGCGGCCCTTTCATCAGGCGGAGAGTTTTCGCCGCGCGGTGCCGGCGGAGACGGTGGTCTCGACGGCTGCCTCGAAGCCGCGCAGCGTATCGGCGAGACAGGATTCATCGTGCGCCGCACAAACGAACCACGGCTCGCGCGAGTCGGGCTCACACAAAATGCCTTCGTCGTGCAGATGCTGCGCCAGTTCGTTATAAAAACTGTAGTCGCTGGTTTTCCAGTCGCGATAGGTGCGCGGCGGTTTTTCCGCGAAATACAGCCCGCTCATGGAAGGATGGCCGACGAAACTATGCGGAATGCCGCGCGCACCCAGCACGGCACTCATGCCAGCGCGCAACTGCGCGCCGTAGGCGGCAATCCGCTCCAGCGCGTCGGTATCCTCCAATATCTGCAACGTGCGGTCGGCGGCGGCCAGCGAAACAGGGTGCGCTGTATAGGTGCCACCATGCGCCACGCCGCGGCCCAGTTTGCGCATGATGTCCTCGCGGCCGGCCAGCACCGATATCGGGTAGCCGTTCGCCACCGCCTTGGCGAAGGTGCAGATATCGGCGTGCACATCGTAAAGCTGCTGCACACCGCCGCGGGCTACGCGAAAGCCGGTTTTCACCTCGTCGATCACCATCAGCACGCCATATCGGTTGCATAGCGCGCGCGCCGCGCGCAGGTAATCGGGCTCGGCCGCAATGCCCAGGCAATTGCCCATGATCGGCTCGATCAGCAAACACGCGATCGTGCCTGCGTGCTTCTTCAGCACATCTTCCAGCCCATTCGCGTCGTTGGCCTGCACGAAATGCGCCAGACTGCGCGAACTAACCGGAATGCCTTCGCTATAGGGTGTGACTTCAGGTTCGCCCACCTGGCTCCAGGCGTGCATCGGCACATGCCACATCGCGGCGTCGAACAGGCCGTGATAGCTGCCTTCCAGCAACACGTAATTATCCTTGGCCGTGTAAGCACGCGCCAGACGCAGCGCCGCCATCACCGCTTCGGTGCCGGAATTGGAAAACCGCACCAATTCGGCCGCCTTCACCATGCGGCTGATGCGCTCGGCCACCTGCAATTCCATTTCGGTGGATAGCGCGAACACACCGCCCATCGCCATGCCCTGGCGCGCCGCTTCGTCCACGCGCGCATCGGCATAGCCCAGGATCGCCGGGCCGTAGCCCAGGCGGTAATCGACGTAGGTATTATCGTCGATATCGGTGATGCGGCCACCGCGTCCGGACTTGACGTAGATTGTCCGTTCTTCGCCCCAGTAGCGGAAGTTCGACGCCACCCCCAGGGGCAGGCGCGTCACCGCGCGCTGGAAATGCGCGCGGCTGTTGACGAGCGATCTAACCATGCATCCCCGACCCTCTCGCATGGGAGCGTATCAGTGGAAAACCGGGGGGTCTACGGAATTCTATATGGG
>Ga0302157_10003366_pt1 | contig 18098 bp, 24 predicted proteins | sample I_Bog_N3_3_FD_193502 | JGI IMG/M metagenome (GOLD analysis project Ga0302157, IMG submission 193502) | Peat permafrost microbial communities from Stordalen Mire near Abisko, Sweden - I_Bog_N3_3 | ecosystem: Environmental > Terrestrial > Soil > Wetlands > Peat | place: Sweden: Abisko, Stordalen...
TGCGCTCACGCTTATAGACTCCCTTCTACACCACAGCTAGTGGTTAATGTCTGTCACTACAAATGTGCAAATATTCTCTTTGACTGATGATAAGGGCAATACAGAAGGATGTCCTCTTCTGGCCGTTTTCTGCCTGATGCAACAGGCAGCTATGGGTCGGACGCAGCCACACAGCAGGTGGGCAACCAAGCTGGCGCCTGCAATCCAACCGAAAATCGAATCAGAACAAACCTCCCAACGCCGCCGGCTCCCAGTTCATGATCACAAGCTCACCACTGACCTCGGCTTTTCCCTGCCGCTGGTTGCCAGTGGTGTAGCGAATATCCAGGGTCTCGAAGTGAAAGTCCTCGAACACCCGCCGGATATCCGGGTGATCGTTGATGCTGACCATAACCTTACCCTTGCAGCGCCGCATGAAGTCGGCCATCCGTTCGTAGTTCTCAAACGGGAAGTCGACTCCATAGCCGGCGGTCTGCCAGTAAGGCGGGTCCATGTAGTGGAACGTGTGCGCACGGTCGTACCGCTCAGCGCAGTCAAGCCAGGGGAGGTTTTCGACGTAGGTGCCAGACAGACGCTGCCAGGCAGCCGAGAGATTTTCCTCGATCCGCAGCAGGTTGATGGCCGGGCCAGTGGTGGCGGTACCGAATGTCTGACCGCTGACCTTGCCGGCGAAGGCATGGTGCTGCAGGTAGAAGAATCGGGCGGCACGCTGGATGTCGGTGAGGGTTTCGGGGCGGGTCATCTTCTGCCACTCGAACACCTGGCGAGAACTGAGCGCCCACTTGAACTGGCGCACGAACTCTTCGAGGTGGTTCTGCACGACGCGGTACAGCGTCACCAGGTCGCCGTTGATGTCATTGAGGACTTCAACCGGTGCGGCCTGGGGGCGCATGAAGTAGAGCGCGGCTCCGCCGGCAAAGACTTCGACGTAGCATTCGTGGGGTGGGAAGAGAGGGATAAGGCGATCGGCCAGGCGGCGTTTGCCGCCCATCCAAGGGATGATGGGTGAAGACATTAAGAGCAAGACCTTTACTGTAGGGATTAACAGGCACTAGACTCGCCGCGCTTTGTGCACAGAGCAGGAGCCTTGGCTGGCCTTGCAGGTACGTTCTGCGGGGACAGCGACCGGGATGGATGTTGACGCATGCATCCCGGTCGCTCCTTTCACTTCAGTGTTGAGACTTCTTTTACATAGGCCTGGCAGGCTGCCAGGGCGATCAGTCCTTGATCGCCGTCGTCGGTGATTCCGATAATTCGTTGAGCATGCGCTGGGTCAAGTCGGGCTCGTGCACTTCCATGAACCACGCCGCTGGCGGCGGTGGTGGCAGGCACTGCACAGCCAGTGGCTGGATCCGTGGCGTCGAGTAGGACTGACAGCCGAAGGTCAGCAGTGGCAATACGATCACGCAGGCGAACCTGGTCGTTCCGAACATTTTTCAGCTCCTGGTAATGGGATTTGTCGGCGGCAGCCAGGCGCTGCTCTAACGCTTGGCGCTTAGCCTGCTCAGCCTGCTGCTGGTTGTTGGCCGCATTGCCTATTGCTGTCAGGTCGGCCTGGTGCAGGCCGGCCTGCTCTGCCAGTTGCTCGCCGTAGCGCCAGCCCTGGACCTGCCAGGCTGCTGCAGCACCAACGGCGCTCAGCAGGACGGCCAGCGCCACCGCGCCGAACAGCTTCCAAGCCGCCAGGCTCACGCCACCACCTTCAAGGCGATCGCGTACAGCTCCTCACGCTCGGCAGCGCCGCTCGGCACCTTGCCCTTACTGCCGGTGTTGATGACGCTGCCGATGTTCTTGATATCGCCTGCGTCGGCCAGGGTGTTCAGCCCATTTGTGGCCCAGTACCAGGCTGCCGACAACGCGGCATATTGCGGCTGGAGCAGCAGATCTGGATTACTGATCAGGTCCACGCCCAGCGCCTCGCCGCACTTCTTGTAGTTCGCACGACCAGTGATTTGAAGCAGAGCGCGCCCGCGGTATATCCAGCCATCGCCAGGCAGGGTGTTGCCCAGGCTCTTCAGCCCCCACGCGCCACCATAAATGCAGTTGGCAATGGCCTGCGGATTCGCGATTTGATTTGCGTTGCGGCCATATCGGCTCGCGTCAGCCAGACTGATACGCTCTCGACTGAACTTGGAAAGCAGCGCCTCGACCGAGTAGTTCAGGTTCTCGACCACTGACCTCAGGTGGGCGGACTCGTGGCCGATTTGGGCCAAGAACGCGGCGACCCGCTTTGGGGTGACGATCTGGTAGGCGCTCATGGCCGTGTTGAGGGCTGGAACAAACACGCCGGCTAGCGCTCCGGCGTTCGGGAGGATCTGCAGCAACTGCTGCTGGGTAATCGACATGGGTTTCTCCGGGCGAAAAAAAGCCGCTCAAGGCGGCTTGTGGTGTTCTTGATGTCGATCAGGCCGGCGGCGCAGGCCAGTCGATCGTCGCGGGGAAACCGGTCTGGGAAGAAACGCCGTTAACGGCTATGCGGTATTCCTTCCACAGCTTAAGGTTCGCCGTGTCATCAGCGGTGGCTGTGCCAAGATCGACAGCGTCTTGCAAAGGGACAACGCGCAACCCGGCTACAGCAAGCAGTGAGTCGCGCTGTGCGTTTGCTGCCGCAAGTACTTCAGCAGGTGTCGGCGTATTTGCGGCGGCTTGAGCAGCACTCGCTTCGGCATCAGTAATCCCAACGGAGCCCTCGGGCAAAATATACGAAAAAGCGGTATCGTCGAGGAAGTGAAGTCTATTATTGGCATCTTTGTAATATGGCATATTTATTTCCTTATCGAACTTCGACCCAAAGAGTTGCGCCATTCGTCACGTATGACTCACCGGGTAAAACTATAGCCGAAATACCGCCACCCCCCGCTGTAGGAGTGGAATACCAACTCGTAGGATAGTTCATAGCGACACCCCCAACTGTCAGCGTACCTGCTCCATTAACTGTATTAGACACAGCGTTTTGTAAATAAATCCAAATAGGACGCCCAGTAGTGTTGTAATAAGTCGTCCCTACTACCCGCGTAGTTCCGATAGTAAAAGTCTGTCGTGTCTGACCGACCCCGAAGCCGGACATATCGACTGCGTACCAGCCATGATCGCCGTTTGAAGCAAGAGTAATCCACGCTCCAGTCGGAACGGGGAACGTCGCATTTGCTGCTGGCAGCAGAATGCTGTCAGAGCCTGATGCAACAATTGTCATACCGCCCGCACCGTAGCTCCAAAATTTTATAGCCGTCTTTGGCGGCATCGTTGAAGCGAGCGGTAGCGTTACGTTGATTGTCGGCGTACTTGTGGCAACAATAAGGCCGCCCGCATGAGTTGCGGCAGTAAGCACAGTGTTCGAGGAGAGACCAAACGCCCAGCTAAACTGAAAACCAACTCCCCCAACAAACGCAGTAGTTGCAAGATTCGTCGAGCTATCGAACTGGGCCGGAGTTGCGCCGACGGAGTTCGGCAGCTGATCGAGCACGACGAGATCTGTACCGTCATATACAACGTCGGAGGTCTGTCCGCTCGCAATAATAGCTGGGAGTTTACCTCCGGCCGAGTTGTACTGTTTTAGGTTTTTCGCACCGAGCGCGGATACGTTCAGCGTTGGGGTTGCGCCGCCGGCTGCACTGAACGTCACTTGAAAGCGCTGGTTCGTCGCATACGCGGTGATCGCCGGTGTCGGCGTCAGCGTGAACGCTGGCGCAATCCCCGCAGTAGTGAACGCTGTAAGGACCTGCCCCTGAACAGCAGCAGCTAGCTTTTTCGGTGTGACCATCACCGTATCATCGACACCAGCATTTGTGAGCGCCTGCGTTGCGACCTTAACCCAACCGAAAGCCGTCTCTGTTGCCTGCCCCAAGTACGCCTGCAACTTCTGCAAAAGCTTCTTGGGCGTCACAGCCGTTGTGTCGTCGCTCCCCTCAATTACCTGGGGCCCAGTGGATAACTTCACTATACCCGCCGTCGTTTCCGTCGCAGCCGCGGGCTTAGTCTTTGTGACAATTATCTGAATTGCTTTCGCCAACTGCCCATTATCCCCCTCATCAGGAATCAGCGCAGCGTCCTTAATCACACCCAGAATCTCAGTGGTAACGGCATTCCCCCACTGAGCTGGGATTAACGATCCAGGCGTACCTGTCACCGGATTCTCATCTACAAACTTCCCACCGACCAAACCGACGTTCGGCACGCTCTTCGGAAAATCCATTATTCACTGTCCCCGTAGTTGATAAATTCCAATGTGTGAGCCGGCGCACTGCGCCGGATAACGCACTCAAGCGCGCTGCTCGGGTTGACGCCGAAGCGCTCCCCCCAGAAGCTGGCACCGAAGCGTCTACCCAGCCGGCGGCGCGGCCCGCTGTTGAGAGTCCACATGAACTGCACGCGCCAGGTCCCGAAGTTCGCGGAGCCAAAGCGCGAGCGCCCGAAGCGCGGCGCCCGGTGCTCGGTGATGCTGGACAGCGGGTAACCCTGCCGCACGGCGATATCGATGAAGTAGGCCCGGCTCTGGCCACCTGTTGCGGTCAGTCGCTCACGTACTGCCCGGCGCCGGTCCTCGAACACCGGCTCCAGGCCTAAGCACGGATCTGGCAGGCTCATGACCCGTTCCCAGTCCGGCACCATCTCGGTGACACCGCCCGGGTCCATCTCGTTGAGTAGGTCGAACGCCCGCGCTTCGATCCGTGCCAGCTCCTGGGAAACGCCGTTGAGTATCTGGTCGATCTCCGGCACCAGTTCCGGGTCCCAGGCCGGCCCGGCCGGCAGCAGGGTGCTCAGTTGCGCGCGGTACTGCGCCGCCGTTCTCAAGCCAGCCATATGCATTCACCGAAGGTCAGCAACTGGTTGGTAGCCGCGGGCACGTCGGCGATCGGTGATACGAGCTTGTGATCGAACTCCCCGGCCGTGCTGCTGATGGCCTCGGCGATATGGGTCAGCAGCAGCGCATCACCCAGGCCCGCCTCACGGTTGTGCAGGTCGCGCAATTGCGCTTCGACCGCAGCTCGTACAGCAGTGGTGTCCGGCGTGAGTCGAATGCTGTAGACCACCGGCTTCGGGACCGGCGCCAGCACGTATAGCTCGGCGGTCACCGGACGCAACGGCTCGATGTAAGCCTTGACGTCAGCCAACTGGTCAGCGTCCGGTATCGGATTGAGATCGTCATCACGCATGAAGAACACCGCCACGGTACCCGGCCCGAGGTAATTGCGGCGGCACCAGGCACGGGTGACACCCGGACATTCCAGCGCCCAGGTTTCGTAGTCATCCTTCGAGCCGCCGTGCGGGATCACCCGGTAGGAGCGCACGACGCGGGCCCGCAAGGATTCAATGCTTTCCTGGGCAACCCCACCGATCAGCCCCGGCGCCAGGACCGTGAAAGTGCTGGCCAGCCCCTCCACCGGCTGCACCAAGGTGAGCACCAGTCCTGCATCAGCGTTGCCCAAGGCCCCGGCATCAACCGCTTCGACGACGGCAGTGTTGGTGCCCGCCGTGGTAGTTTTGCTCAAGACGACTTTGTAGGTGCGGCCGTCGCTGGCCTGCGTCACGACTCCTACGTCCAGCACCGCCCCTGCCGCGGCTGTGAAACTGACGCTACCGCCGGCCGGCTGCGCCGCTTTTCGGGGCTGGCTCAACCGCAGGCTAGCGATGCGCTCCAGGGTTTCTTCATCGGCGGTGTCGGGGAGGATCTGTTCGGAGATCCAGTTCAGGTAGCCGTACAGGCCATAGGCGCTACCGCTCAGGGTACGCGCCAGGACCTGGGCATCGGAACGCCGGAGCGCATCGCCGGCGAGATCGCTCTGGGTCCGGCTGACCAGCACCGGCAGCGAAGGTGTATCAAACGGCATAGATCACCTGCCACAGTTGGTTTGAGTTGATTTCCAGGCGGCTGCCGGTGACAGCGGTGAGGATGACCCGCAGGTTCAGTCGGTTGACGTCGGCCTGCTCGCTCAGGATCTCGACATCAAGGACCTGGCCGTCATCAAGCAGCCACTGCAAGGCCTCGCGAGCATAGAACTCGGCATCCCGCCGGGTGGCCGCCGTGAGCTTGACGCGACGCAGCAACCACAGTCGCGAGCCGATACGGTCATCGGCGATGCTGGGGTAGCTGTCGCCCCACCAGCCGTAGCGCTCTTCGTCATTGATCAGGTCATCGGGGGAGGCCCGACGCCAGGTGAACAGGCTGATCACCACGGCTCGGACCAATGACGCTTCCAGGCTGGCGTCGATCATCCACCACCCCCGACCGGTGCACCGCTCTGGCCGTTGCCGGGCGCCACTCCACCGTGAACATGCTGAATCTGGCTGATGCCACCGGCAACCTGATCACCCTGGGAAACGATCTTCCCGGTCTGGGTGATTTGCGGCGTGTCGAAGTTCACCGCGACTCCGGCCTTGATGTTCAGCGTCTGGGTTTCGATATCGATGATGCGGCCACGCTTGAAGTGGATCTTGTCCCCCTCATCGGTGTAGATCGCCACCTCCCCCGGCGCCATCGACTGGATGCGGTACCGGCGGTCAGCGACCACCAGCACCACGCCATGGGAGCGATCGCCGCCGAGAAACGCGGCGAGCCCCTCGGCCCCGGCCAGCGGATTGCTGGTGAAGCCGTAGGGCTCGAAATGTTCCAGGCCATCCTTGACCTCGCCGGCGTAGAGCCGCATCTGCAGCGTCTGCATTTTCTTCACAGCGTCACCGAGAACAACAGTTCCACGCACAAGCAAATCCAAGAGGCTCATTCGGATGGTTTCCAATCAGCAGGGAGTAGGTATTCGAAGTTGTCGGCCTTGCCGCCCTTCTTTAATTTGCGATCCTTGCGCCGATCATGCGGCTCGGGCTCGAAACTGTCGGGCGGACCGACCACCATGGTTGCCACGGTACCGCTCTCACTGAGGGAGTACGTGATCTCGCCGATCAGCATGTCGCGATCGAAACCGATCAGCGGATCCCTGACGCGCACCAGCATGTTGTGCTTCCACAACGCGCCGTTTGACTGACGCCAGCCCCGCACCTTATAGGTGGTGCTCAGCGCCTTCCCCATCCGATTGCCACGCTCCCAATTGGCCCGTGCATTGACCAGCTCCGAGGTCATTTGCCCGGACTCTTTGATGATCATCACCCGCTTGCGCGTAGTGCGATCATCCGTGACCACCGCGGAGATCTCGGTGGTGGTCTTGCCAAAGTCTTCGTCGGTCCCCTTACGCTGACCGAGCACCCGGTATTCGGAGAAGACACTGGAAAAGTCCAGTCCAGCGTTACCATTCAGGATGTTCTTGCCGACTTCCAGAGCATCAAAGGCCCAGCCTTCACTACCGGGTTTCGCCAGCACCGCCATGCCGGCCGCGTCATCAGTTGAGAACACGCGGAACAGAGTCAACAAACGGTCGATGGACTCAAAGACCGTCTCCCCAGGATTGACGGTGTGATCGGAAACCTTGCCAGTTTCGGCGATCTCACTGCGCACCTTGATCTTGTAGGGTTCCGCCAGTGCACTGACGATCGTCAGCACACCCTGCCCGCTCCACTGGCCTGGCTTGTTCACCGCAGCGCAGTCGACCAAATCGGCGGTCAGCGAGCGACCAGATATCGACAGAGTGATTTGCTTGTCGTCATAGCTGATCGGCGTGGCAAACACCCAGCCCGTCAGCACCAGTTCGGCGGCAACAACACGTTGCCAATCTCAATACCCAAGCGAGTCACCCTGTTTTGCAGCAACTGCATCGCGTTCGCCGTGGTCGCCGATCGAGACGCGTACTCCTGCTCCATGGAACCTGTGTATTGGGTTACATCCCCCACGCTCTTGAAGTTTTTCTTCAACAGATCCAGGTTGGTCAGCATTGGTGCAATGGCTGCCACCGACTCGGTACCGAAAAGCTCAGTCAGCAAGCCCGCCTGCTTGGCAGGATCGACCTTGGCAATGCGCGCGAGCACGTTCTCGATTGTGCCCTGAGCATCCTTCTGCATACCTTTCGAGACTTCTTTTACGTTCAGCCGCAGTGATTTGAAGGCCTTTGCCTGCTGCTTGGTCGCTGATCCGCCCTTGGTGAGAGCCAGCATGAAGTTCTTCATGCCCGTCGCCGCGACCTCGCTCGGCACACCGACGCCCGCCAGAGTCGCGCCCATCGCGGCGATTTGCCCAGAGGCAAGGCCGGCGATCGAACCAAGCGGACCGATTCGCGTAACGATGTCCGACACCTGCTGGGCCGTGGCCGGGCCGGTGTTGCTGAGGTAGTTGATCTTGTCAGCCAGCGCCACCACTTCGGGCTGTGTCAGCTTGAATGACGTTCGCCACTTCGCCATCATCTCGCCCGACTGCTCGGCGGTCTGGTCGAAGGCGATACCCATTTTCACTGCATCAGTCGCAAAAGCCTTCAGCTCCTCGCGAGGAATACTGGCCTGGCCGCCGGCCGCAACAATCGACGCAATGCCATTGGCCGCCATGGGCAGTTTTTCAGACAGGTCGAGTACATCCTTGCTCATCTGCTTGAACTGTTCCGGCGAATCGAAGTTGACCACTTTCTTCACGTCAGCCATCGCCGACTCGTAATCGATGGCCGCCTTCGCACCGGCCACGAACGGTGCCGCGAAGGCACCACCCTGGAGCACATCCTTGAACCCGATGTTCCCCAACCCGGAACTGTTGAGCTGCTTACGAAAGGTCGCCACGTTTTTTCGGATGCCGGTCAGCGTCGGCGACAGCCTGTCGACGCCGGTAATCAACGCCTTGAGCTGAAACTTGTCTGACATCGCTACACCTTCTGCATTTCGTTGATTCGCTGTGCGTGCACAAGCGATTCGGTGACAAGATCCAGAGGCCTGGCCATCATCTGTTCAGGGTCAATCTTCCAGAACCAGGCCAAGTCGTAGGCGACAACAATCAGCTCGTCGACGGTGCTGATGCCGCAGTCATGAAAAAACCGGCGACCGCCCAGCTCAGGCTGTTGAGGTCGGACAGATCCAGTTGATTGACCGACGACGGCGGGATGCCCGCGCAGACCGCGATGTACTTGGCCGAGACATCCAGGTCGAGACTGACGTCTTCGTTCTTGTCGATCTTGTAAGGCAGCGATTTGATGGCCCGCACTTCCTGCACAGTGGGCCGACGCAGGGTCAGTTCGGTCAGTTGTTCGCCATGAGCGTCGATGGGTGCGCTCAACTTGATTGGATCAGTCATTGCCAGGTCCCCTTAATGCCGTCGAATTGCAGTTCGATAGTGCCGTCATCACCTTTCAAGGTGGGCTCATCGACCAGGTAGGCACCGGCCAATACATAGACCTTGCCGTTCTTGAACTCGCAGGTGACGGTCATGTCCCTGCCGTTGGTGATTTTTTTGATGTCAAGATCGGGCGTATAGATCGCACTGATCTTCAGGTGCGGCACCAGGTCCTCTTCCTTGTAAAAGCCTGGCGCCACCGACTCTCGCTTCACGCTCATCAAGGGCGCCTCGGCGCCGCCGGTGATGGTCAACTGAGCACCGTCTACTTTGACGTAGGCGGTACCCGCCACTAATTGGCCCATGGTGTTCGTCTCCAGAATGCAAAAACCCGCACGAGGCGGGTTGGGTGTTGGCGGGTGGCGTTACTCGGTAGTGCGGTATTGCAAGCGAAACTGATTGAGCAACGCGAACACACGTAAGCCGTTGATATAGTCCGGCGGGAACAGCACATTGACCCGGCTCGGGTCGTTGTTGTCGCGCTCAACCACCAGGTGCTCGGCGAACAGCTCGGCGTTTTCCACATGACCTTCCAGCTCGAGGCGTGCGTACTGGGCAATCAGTTCGCCGCGGATCGTGCTCGGCGTGACAATCGGCTGCCCGGCGCCGAAGCGGGTGCCATCGTCCGCAAGCTTGTGGCGACCGTACTTGCTGGTGATCACGCTTTGCATACGGCGGATGATGAACGCCGACTGGTGCATGGTCTCGCTGTCGAGGTACGAGTTGTCGGCCTGGCCGTAGGCATTCTTCTGATAGGTGGTGATCGCCCGCTGGATGCGCACGTAACCGCCTTCGAAGTAAGCCGTCGCGATACCATAGCTGAGCAACGACTGGCGCTCGGTCAGGGTGAAGCGCTCACTGGCCGGCGCCGGGTCCAGGCCCGGCATACTGCCGCTCTGGGTCGGCCGACTGGCATCGGCGGAGATGAACACCGCCGAGCGCGCCGCCAGCGCCGCCGCCTGCACCCAGAACGGCTGTGGTACGCCGACTTCCATGGCCTGGATTGTAATGTGCTGGTCGTTGCGGGCCTGGCCAGCGGCGACCAGGGTACCGACGCTCCCACGCCTGGCGCTGTAGACGTGCCCAAACAATTGCTTGGCCCAGCTCCAACGGCCCACGCTGTCATCCATCGCGCCTTTCCAGGCGTCGAGGGTGGAGGTGTCCGACCAGGGTACACACAGAAACTCGAAGGGCTCGTCGCCCAGAGCGGCCAATGCGGCAACCTGGTCGGGCGTCCCAGTACCACCGGTCATCTTGGTCAATACCACGGTCAACCCGGCGGGCGTCACTTCGCCGTTGGTCGTACCCAGCCGGTTGAGCTGCAGGCTGATATCGTTGCCGCTGTCACCTTTCCACTTGCACGTCAGCGTGACCACGCCGCCGGCGGTCACTGCGGTCACCGGCAGGTCCGGGCTGGCGTTGATCCGCACCGCCAGTGCCGTGGCAGCCGTCGCCGGGGAGGCCGCGCTGGGGATGGTGGCCTGCACGCGGACACCGCCAACATACACACTCAGCAAGCCCGCCTCGGTCGCCGCCCCGGTGATCGTGACAGTGGCCGCACCGGCGCTGCCCTCGGCGTTGGACAGCGGCAAGCACCAGACCTCCCCAACTGGATCAACCTTGCGCCAGGCTTCGTACATCGCCGCCAGCATCGAGCCGGTACCGCCGATGTCACGCGCCATGCCAAGGCTAGGCACCAGCACCAGGGAGCCGATAGCATCGCTGGTCGCGTTGTCGTTGACCTGGGCGACGATCAACCGGCGCATTGACGACGACGCACTGTTGGCCGCCGAGTTGTCCATTTCGGCGTAGAACAGCGGTACGCGCAAGTCCGCCGGGATGTTGCTGAATCCAATGGCCATTATTTCGGTTCCTCGGTTTTCGTTGGTTTCTCGGCCTTTGCGGGAGGGGTATCAGCCTTGCGGGTGACGTCGCCATCGGCCAGGCGGCGGCGCCACCAGGCGCTGTCTGGAACGTCCCGGCCCTCGTCCGGCAGCAAGTCGCCGGCCTCAGGATCGGGCACTGCGCGGCCTGCCGCCGGTACCACAGTGATGCGCTGTGTCATGGTGTTACATCTCCTGAAAATTTCGCTTCGATGCGCCCGTCCGGGCCAGGACGGTGCAGGTTCGGGTCTGCTGGGTCGATGCAGTCCATGTTGAAGGTGGCGCCGGTAAACCCTGGCAAGCCGTCGAGCTCGAGCTCGTGCCAGGTTTCCGCTGGGTCGCTGGCCGCGTTGCGACCCAGTTGGAAGGCTGCCGAAAAGCCGAACCGGTAGATCACCCGGTTGCGATTGATCGAAAGCAGATCGCCCCCTTCATATTCGATGGGGGTGTATTCCGGCGTCGGCGACCAACCGACGAGTGCGCGCCAGATTTCGCTGCGGAAAACGTGGATCAGGTCGGCGGCTTCCTGGCCGCGCTCATCCTGAGTATCCAGGACAAGCACCACGTCGAACTGATCAGTAATCGCCTGACGCACACCGTTCTGCACGTCATTGTTGCTGGCCTTGTCGGCCGTTGCGATCACGTAACCGGACGGATGGGACAACTTCGCGCTCGCTGCCACCGACTCAAAATCGATGCCCGCAGCAACCCGCTCGGAAAAGCTCGGGCTGTACCGGCGCAGTTGGGCGACTATCAAGCTGAGCTTCATTGACCAACTCCAGGCAATAAAAAACCCCGCCGAGACGAGGTTTGGGTCTAACAAGGACGTCAGTCAGTAGACGTTCATCTCGAACGGCACGTACTGAGTCTTTATCTTGTTGAAGTAGAAAGACTTCTCGAAAGGCTGGTTTGCAGCAGACTCCCAAGAATGCTTCATGTTGACCTGGGCCGCCGCGGGCGACTCAAGGTCAGGCTGCAACGTGCGCATGATCGCGTAGGTCGAGCACATCATCAGTCGCAACTGGGCGTCATCCTTTGCGCCCTTTGGCCCATTGAACTTGGCGTTCGAGATTTTCCCGGCTGCGTTTACATCAAGAAGGATATCCACTTCAGAGCCGTTAAGTTTCAGCGCCTGATGAACGATGGAACCGTCCTTGAGAACATTTCCGGCATCCAGCTTGGCCGCCGAACACTGGGGCACTTCCTTGATGTACTTGGCGATACCCGCTCGAAAAGCCTTGGGCGTGAGGGGCAAACCAGCCGGTGCCTTGGCCTGGGTGTCCACCGGCTCGCCATCAGGCGGCAGGAGGTACTCAACATCGTCATCCGCGACCTTGGGTTTTGCAGCCAAAGCCGGGAGGACTTGAGCGCACAACAGAACAGCTACAACGAATCGACCAATCATTCCCTTTGATCTCCGAACCAATAAAGGCCGGAAGCCTACACCACCCTACCGCCAAAAATCAGCTTCCGAAGGCCTCCTCAAACGCTGCCGACAGTATCGACTTGATCTCACCCTTGGCATCCTGCAGGGCATGGGTCATGTAGTTGGCCCGCGGTTCGATGCGCCAGCCGTTGCTCTTTCGAGCAGCAGTCAACTCTGCGCGAGCGCCACTCACCCGACGATTGCTTTTACCGCGTCCCTGCCCAGGCGCCAATGGCTTGACCCGACTCCCCTTGCGCACACCGTAGTACAGGTAGGCTGGATAAAAATCCTTCATACCATTGGTTTTCCTGGGCGCGATTTTCACCAAGAAGCCAGAACGGGAAACTTTGAAGTTGATCGCCTCCAACAATCGCCCAGTGCGATTGGCCGGATAGCCACCCTGGCCACGAGCCAAACCCACGTTCATCTGAGCCTTTTGCCGGACTAACTTGCCGACCTGGCGCATCGCGGCGCGAATCTTCTTCTTGTCGAAGGCCTCCCGCTCGAAGTTGTCGAAACCCTCGATGTGAAAGTAGCCATCAACCCCTACCGAGTTAGCCATAGATACTTCCCCCGCCTTGATCCTGGCCGAGCTCCTCGACATCGAGCACCGTGAAACGATGGGTTCCATTCATGTCCACGCTGCGGTTCACTCGGTAGACGGTACTGCCATGCACCACCTCGTCCGCGGTGGTGACGCCCGGTAGTAGGCGCAAGGTGATGCGGTGGGTGATCTTGTTGTCCGTCTGCACGCTGTCAGCGTAAACGCCGGTACCCACTGGCTCGATCCGGGCCCAGCGCCGTTTCGGCACGGAGAAGATCGAGGTCAACCCCATGTTGTCCGCCGGCACATCCATGCGCCGACGTATCGAAACGCGCCGATCCAGCTCCCCGGCGCCGGGTTCGCGATAGGCCATGTCAGATCCTCGGGGGAACGGTGAGGCCCGCCAACAGGGTCAGCAGGTAGCGTTCCGGCAGTTCGTTGAGGGTTTGCCCGAGCACCAGCAACTCGCGATGACGGTAAGCCCAGGCTGCCGCCAGCAAGAGGTACTGACGCACTGAGGGGCGGTCTTCAATATCGATGCCTGCCAGGTAGGTGACCATCATACCCTGAGGGCTGGAGCCCACTAGGTCACGCCATGGGCGGCCCTGCGATGTATAAAGCCGAGACTCCTGCCCACCATTGACCAAGTAGCAGGCTGCAGGATCCAGCACCGGCGAGCCGGGCGCGACACCCAGGACCACGCTTTCCAATTCAAACGCCTGGCCCAGGGTCAGGGCGAAGGAACTGCTTGCCGGAATGACCGGCCAGTGGTCGCGATACCGGCCCTTGCGGATCGCCGCACCACTCGCCTCTTCGGCCAAGCCGCGAGCAGCAGGGATGACGATTCGCTCGATCAGATCACGCTCGGTGGTGTCGTCATCGTCGGGGTCGAGCCGGCACTGAATCACAACATCTTCATAGGTCAGCGGCTCAGGGCCAGTGTAAGCGATCAGCAAGGCCATGATTATGGCTTGCCTTCGCCGTAACCCTCGGCGCCATCTTCACCAGAGCCGACACCTTCACCGCCCTCAGCATTCCCAGCACCAGCACCGCCTTCGTCGTCATCATCGGTGCCATCGCCACCGCCACCTTCCCCCGGTTCCAAGGGCAACGTCGGCGAGAGCGGAGCCGGGGTTTGTGGGAGTTGCGCTTTGGATGAGGCCTTGGATTTCACCGCCCCCTTCGACGCAGGCGGCTTGTTCTTCTTACTATCAACTACTGCCGGAGCCTTCGATGATTCTTCGTCGGAGTATTCTTCGGCATAGCCACCCGCGAAGAGACCATCAGCGGTTTCTTCATCGAAACCTGCAATTTCACCTGGGGCGTAACCGCGCCAAGCCTTGAGGAAAATTACAATTACCGCGATTGCTACGGACATGAGCTGAACCTCTAAACAGGGAAATGGCTGGCCCGGGGAACCGGGCCAGGTGCGTCAGAGGCTGGAGCCCCACTTGACGGCAGTCATCACTGCCACCGACTCCACATGTCGCGGGCCGAAATCGTGCTTGGCGATCACGCGCACCAGGGTCTGGTCGCGCTGGAAAGCGCTGACCATATTGCCCTCGGCGTCCTTGTAGGTTGCCTCCTTACTGAAGTCGATGACCATGGAGTCGTCTTCGCCGATAAAGCAGTCGGCAAAGTCAGCGAAATGGATCTCCGACTCATCACCACCCACCCCGAGATTGATAGGAACCTGGGTGGTCGTGGCAACCGGGAAGCTCTTCAGCAGGCCCTGGTCGAGCTCAGGATAGGCTTTGGCACCCTTACCCTCATCACCAACACGCAACGCAACCACCCGCAGGCCACTCACTACCGCGAGGACATCCGCAAGGTGGAGCCTCGGGACGCTACCAAAGGCCGCCCCGTTGGACGTCTTCACGCGAGCCCCGAATGCACACATCACAGCCAAGCGGCTGGCGGCCAGCCACGCAGCAAGGAAAGCAGGGCCCTTTCGTGGATGGTGATCAAGTGGTGCGGCCAGACCCTGCCGCTGATGCTCACCATGGAGAACGTGATGCAGATTCTCCAGTGGGGGCCGCTGATCGCCAAACGCTGCAAGGCGACCGGTCGTGTGATCCGCCTCGACGGGACCATCGCCGCACCTGGCGAGCGCGTACCGGTGCAGGAGCAGTTCCTGATCCCCGATCCCAAGCGGAAGGGGCACACATGGCGCCGATTCCTGAAGATCCTGAGCGGCATGGGCTACAAATTCCATTACGACAAGCTGGTCGCGGCCGACTTCGGCGCAGCTACCACCCGGGCACGTTTGTTCTTCATCGCCCGCAAGGACGGCGTCCAGATCAACTGGCCCGAGGCTTCACACGCAAAGGTGCCAGGGCCTGGAAAACTGCCGTGGGAGCCTATCGCGAGCTGCATTGATTGGAGCCTACCCTGCCCGTCCATTTTCCTCGACGCCGAGGAAGGCAAGGCCGCCAGCGTTCGGCGGCCGCTGAAACCAAAGACCATGGAGCGCATCCGCAAGGGCGTCCGTCGGTATCTGCTGGACCACCCCACTCCCTTCATCGTCAGCGTCAATCACGGTGGCAGCGACTTCAGAGGACAGTCTACCGCCGCCCCCGCAGCCACGATCACGGGCGGCCAAGGGTTCGCGCTGGCACAAGCTATCGTCGCGCCGTTCATCACCGAGCATGCAAATGCAAGTAACCAGCGCAACATGCCAGCCGACGAACCAGGAAGGACGATCTGCAGCGAGGTCAAAGGCGGCCATTTTGCCGTCGTAGCCCCGACACTGGTGAACGCTGCCTATCTGGCCCAGCACAATGGGGGATACAACACCACGCTCGGCCGTCATCCGGAGGAACCGTCGACGGCACTGACCACCACCGGCAGCCAGCAGACTGTCGTTACCGCCAACCTGGTGACGCTGCGCAACGGATGCATAGGCAGGGATCTGAGTGAGGGCGCCCCCACAATCACCGCCGGCGGCGACGACCTCGCGCTGGTGGAGTGCACTCTATCTCCAGAGCATCAGGACGGCGCAGAGCGCGTGGCAGCGTTCCTGATGGGCTATTACGGCAGCGACAACACCTATGATGCCCGCGACCCGGCGGCCACCATCACCACCCGCGACCGCCTGGCCCTGGTGACAGTGACGATCAAGGGCCATCCGTACGTGATCGTCGACATCGGCATGCGGATGCTCACCCCGGCAGAGCTGTACCACATCCAGGGCTTCCCGCGTGACTACAAGATCGATTTCGGACACGACGGCCGTAAGTTCTCCAACAAGGCGAAGGTGAGGATGTGTGGCAACTCAGTCTCACCGAAGCCGTATCGAGCGCTGCTAGAGGTCAACCCACTATTCCCCGAAGCAGAAATGCAGGAGGCCGCATGAACACAGCCTTCATCCTCATGGCTCAGTATAGCGGTCAAGCAATCATCCCTCTGGATCTGGTATGCAAGGACTACTTCACCCACCTCACGCCGGACATGTTCCAGCGCAAGGTCATGAGTGGGCAGATCAAGATCCCGATCACCCGCCTGGACCCGAGCCAGAAGAGCGCGAAAGGAATTCATATAACCGACCTCGCGGCCTACCTTGACCAGCAGCGCGCTGCAGCCGTAAAGGAATGCAATCAACTCAACGGCTTAAAACTCGCCTCTTGAGCCACTTCAACGAAGCGGCGCCCAGCACCACGGGCGCCTGCAATATCGGTTCGAACCACTTCCAATTGATATAGCGGTCACCCTGACCACGAAGGTGGGTGTAGCGCCTCAGCGAGTTCCAATCCCGGTGACCTGAAACACTGGCCACACGCGGGATATCCCAATCCATTTCAAACAAACGACTAACACCGTCATGCCGCAAGTCATGGAAGTGCAAGTCTTCTATATTCAACATCTTGCACGCCTTAATCCACGACGTGGAAATAGACTCGGGGCTGTACGGAAAGATGTCATCACCCGCCCGCGGCATTGTCTGAAGTATCTTCCAAGCCTCATCCGGCAAGTAGCACCAAACATCATTACCGATCTTCTGGCCGGGGTTCTTCATATCTCGAACCAAAACCCTATGGCCCTCTTCATCAAGATCGGACCACCGGATACGCGTGATCTCATCAAGGCGCCTGGTGGAGAAGATCGCAAAGCCTGTAACTTTCAACATGTTGATTACACTGCGCTGGCGCTCCTGCATTGCCTGATAATGCCTGAGGATAGTGTCCAACTCATCAAGTGTAGGGCGTCGACTTCTTTCCCGGCTTTTCATGTTGTAACCGAGGCTGCGCAGAACTTTCCGTGCATCTGGCATAGCATGCGGATCAACCTGATAGCCCCATGCCGGACGGGCAATTGATAATACCGCCCCGAGGTGGGCTAGGTCGTTGCCGGCGGTCTGAGGCTTTACCCCACCACCTTCCGACCCCATTCGCCAAAGCGCGAAGTCCACCAGTTGCTGACTGCTGATGTCAGCATCAACCAATTTGCCGAAGTACGTCCCCGCTATTGCATTCAGCGTGGCTCGCTTCGTTTTCCCCAACGGCTTGGCCTTCTCTATTTCATCCAGGTAACGGGTGATCATGTCCTCGACCGTGACGCCCTTTCGGTTCGCCCGCTCGATCGCACCTGGCTCATCCAGTTCCGCCCCACGCTTCCGCGTCCAGGCCTGCGCCGCCTGTTTCCGGGCGAAGGTCTGGCTCTCTTGATAGACTTGCACTCCGTCGCGCTTGATGCGGATCTGAGCCGTGTAGCTCACAGACCCATCCGCCAGTTTTCTTGCCCTGATAGTCGCCATATCGAAAGTGGTACGCGTCAGTTTTGAAGTGGTACATCGTACCACCGAGATTCAAAAAACGCCCGAAAACACCCCAAAACACGCCGAAAACACGTAGAGCAAAATGGTACAAAAAACCGCTACAAGCCCAGTAAACACAAGGCCTACAGTGTCTAGGCGCTTCAGCGTTGCGCCCATGATGGATTGGACTGATAGACATTGCCGGTTCTTCCTACGCCTGCTCTCCAAGCACACCCTGCTCTACACCGAAATGGTCACCACTGGCGCCATCCTCCACGGCGACCATGAGCGTTTCCTGC
>Ga0302157_10003368_pt1 | contig 18097 bp, 12 predicted proteins | sample I_Bog_N3_3_FD_193502 | JGI IMG/M metagenome (GOLD analysis project Ga0302157, IMG submission 193502) | Peat permafrost microbial communities from Stordalen Mire near Abisko, Sweden - I_Bog_N3_3 | ecosystem: Environmental > Terrestrial > Soil > Wetlands > Peat | place: Sweden: Abisko, Stordalen...
GCTGCTGTTCTACCGGACCTACCGCGATCCGCGCGACTTTCCCGGCGTGAACGAGGCCGAGATCCGCCAGATCGAATCGAGCGGCGGCATTCCCGACCTGTCGAAACGATCCGCCGACCGCCGAGCGGCCGGGGGGGCCACGGTGTGGCGGGATTTCGGCATCGTGCTGGGGCGGCGCAAATTGTGGGGGATTTATTTCGGTCATTTCGTCTGGGGCACGGTCGGCACGTTCTTCCGGTCGTGGTTCCCGACCTATCTGGTGACCTATCGCCATTTCACCTTCATCAAGGCCGGGTTCTACGTTTCTCTGCCGTTCCTGGCGGTGTTTCTGGGGGTGCTGGTCTCCGGCACCATCTCCGATCTTCTGGTGCGGCGCGGTTTCAGCCTGACCTTTGCGCGCAAGGCGCCGATCATCGGCGGGCTGGTGTTCTCCACCAGCATCGTCGGCGCCAACTACGTGGACAGCGAGCCGCTGATCATCCTGTTTTTGACCTTCGCGTTTTTCTGCAACGGCGTGGCCTCGATCCATTGGTCGCTGGTGTCTGCGACGGCACCGGAACGGCTGATCGGACTGACCAGCTCCGTGTTCAATTTCATGGGGGGCCTTGCCGGCATTCTGTCGCCGATCGTGATCGGCTTCCTGCTGAAGGCCGGCGACTTCCGCCTGCCGCTGGTGTTCATCGCGGTGATCGAAATGATGGGCGTGTTTTCGTATATCTTTGTCGTCGGCCGGCTGGAACGCGTGCAGGAGTAAGGCATGACGGTCACCGAACACGTGGTTCGCACAGCGCGCCACACGACGTTCTATCTGGCCTGTGGTTCGGCGGATGCGCCCCGGCTGATTTTCGTGCATGGCTGGCCGGAATTGTCGATCAGTTGGCGCCATCAATTGCCGGTCTTCGCGGCACTCGGGTTCCGCTGCATAGCACCGGACATGCGCGGCTACGGCCGGTCCAGCGTTTATCCAACGCACGCCGACTACGCCCTGCAACACAGTGTGCGCGACATGATCGACCTGCTGGACGCACTTGGCGGCGACAAAGCCGTGTGGGTCGGCCACGATTGGGGCAGCCCGGTGGTCTGGAGCCTCGCCAGTCACCATCCGGACCGTTGTTTCGGTGTGGCCAATCTGTGCGTGCCCTATCTGCCCGCCGGTTTCGCGCCCGCCAACGTCATTCCGCTAGTGGATCGCAGCATTTATCCGGCCGATGAGTTCCCTGCCGGCCAATGGGACTACCAGTTGTTCTACGAAGAACACTTCGACCAAGCTCGCGAAGCTTTCGAGGCGAACGTGCGCAACACCGTCAAAGCGCTGTTCCGCAAGGGCAGCGCCGCGGAGAAAGGCAAGCCGTCACGTGCCGCGCTGGTCCGGCGCGCCAATGGCTGGTTCGGCGGCGCCAGTGTGGCGCCCGCTGTGCCCGCCGATCCCGATGTCGTGACGGCCACGGATCTGGAAAGTTACGTGGCTTCGCTGGAGCGGAACGGATTCTTTGGTCCCGATTCCTGGTACATGAACCATGCCGCCAATCTGGCCTATGCGGCCACCGCGCCCGATCATGGGCGGCTGTCCTTGCCGGTGCTGTTCCTGCACGGCGCCTATGATTATGTTGCCGAGACGATAGACTCCCGCCTGGCGGAACCGATGCGCGCGGCCTGTACCGATCTGACCGAAGTCGTGGTGCAGTCCGGCCACTGGATGGCGCAGGAAAATCCGGTCGCGGTCAACGCCGCGCTGGCGCGGTGGTTGGCGGTGAAACTTCCCGCGGTCTGGCTCACTTAGGATCAATCCTCATAACGACCGGCGCCGCATTTTGTGCGGGAGAACCGCACGCAGGGTTCGAAGGGCAACTTTCGCGATCGCTATCGATGGGGGGCTGGCGGCCTCATCGCCGGGCGGTCATTCGCCGTCCCGTAACAAAAAAAAGCCCCGGAGCCAGGGCTCCGGGGCTTTGCCGTCCCAACCCGCCGGTCAGTTGTTGTTGCGATTGCCCAGCAACTGCAGCAGCAGCATGAACAGGTTGATGAAATTCAGATACAGGCTCAGCGCATCATAAACGCTGCGCTTGGCCGCGCCGTCCGTGCCCTCGGCATAGGCGTATTGCACGTAGGTCGCCTTGATCCGCTGGGTGTCGTACGCGGTCAGGCCAGTGAACACCAGCACGCCAATGATGCTGATCGCGAACTGCAAAGCGCTGCTCGCGAAAAACAGGTTGACGAGGCTCGCGATGATGATCCCGAACAGCCCCATCATCAGGAAGCTGCCGAACCGGCTCAGGTCCGCCTTCGTCGTGTAGCCATACAGGCTGGTCGCGGCGAAGGTCGCGGCCGTGATGAAGAACACCCGCACGATCGATTCATGCGTGTAGATCAGGAATATGTTGGTCAGGCTGGCACCCATCGCGCCGCAGAACACCCAGAACAGCGCCTGCGCCGCCGTCGTGGACAGCTTGTTCACCCCCAGGCTGAGCACCAGCACGAAGGCCAGAGGCGCGAACATCGCGATCATCGCCAGCGGCGTCGCAGCCAGATGCGTCCGCCCGAAAGCGTCCGGCACTTGCTGGTAGAAGGCGTTGATCAGGCTGGTATTGGCGATCAGCCAGGCGACGAGGCCGGTCAGCACCAGGCCGGACGACATCCAGTTATAGACTCGCAGCATGTAGGCCCGGAGTCCGGCATCCATGACGGCAGCCGTCGTGGCGGCGGAGGCCTGCGGGTAGGTTCGGTAATCAGGAGTGAAGGCCATGGGTCCCTGGTTCCTTTCGGGCGCTATGCCCGTGTCGCCCTCTCTTTTTTTAGAGATCGACCGGGGCGGTTCAAGTTTGTGGCAGCCGGTTTCGCTGGCGGCGAACGCGTCACTCATTCCGAAGCAGCGGCGCCGGTTTGGAGTGCAGCGCCACCGCGATGCTAGCGTAGCCGAATACCAGCATCATAGCGAGTGCCCCGACAACCGTCAAAATAAGAGTTCCCGGCAGAAACGCCCAGTCTGTGTGCAAAATGTAATGTGCGACCCCAAAGCTCGCCGCGGTGCCGACCGCCGCCGCCATCAGCCCGGCGGTGATGCCCATGGTGGCGAACTCCACCATCCAGGCGCCACGAATCTGGCCGCTGGTGGCGCCGAGGGTGCGGAAAATCACCGCCTCCCGCGTGCGGCGGCGCTGTCCGGCGGCCACCGCGCCCACCAGCACCAGCCCGCCGGCGGCCAGGGTCAGCACCCCGGTCGCCGCCAGCGCCGCCGCCACCTGGTCCAACAGGGCGGAGATCGCGGCCAGCACATCCTCCACCCGGATGCCGGTGACGTTCGGCAGCGCGTCGGTCACCGTGCGCAGCAGCTCGCCCTGGTCGCGGGCATCCACCCGCACCGTGGCGATATGGGTGTGCGGGGCGCGCGCCAGCAGGCCGGGGCTGGCGACCATGAAATAGTTGATCGACAGGCTCTGCCAGGCGATCGCGCGCAGGCTGGCGACCGTCAGATCGATGTCGCGTCCCAGCACGTTCACCCGGATCACGTCGCCGATCCCGACATGCCAGCCCTTGGCCAGGCCCGCATCGAACGACACCCGCGGCGGGCCGTCATAATCCGCCGGCCACCAGGTCCCCGCCACCAGGCGCGTGCCCTTGGGCGGCGTGGCGGCGTAGGTCAGGCCACGGTCACCGCGCAGCGCCCAGGCGGTCTCCGGCGTGGTCTGCACCTGGTCCACCGGCACGCCCTTCACCGCGACGACCCGGGCGCGCAAGGATGGCACCTGTTGCAGGTCCTGCACGCCGGGTTGGGCGCGCACCAGCGCCTCGAACCGCGGCAACTGGTCGTTCTGGATGTCGATGAAGAAGAAGCTGGGGGCGTTGGCGGGCAGTTGCTCCAGCACCGCGCGGCGGATGTTGCCCTGGATCAGGGCGACGGCGGCCAGGGTAGACAGGCCAAGCCCGACCGATAGCATCAGCAGCGGCGTCGCCGCCCCCGGCCGGTACAGGTTGGCGATCCCGAGCCGAGCCCAGGGCGAGCGCACATGCGGGGCGAGGCGGGCGAGACGCATCAGGACGAAAGCCCCACCCCGGAACAGCAGCAACGTCCCCAGCGCGGCAACGCAGAAATCCAGCGCGAACCACCGGTCCGCCGCAGCGGCGATCGTCAGCCCGATCAGCGCCGCGGCAAACAGCGCGTTCGCCACCATGATGCCGCGCGAGGGCCACGTCGCCTCCGGCACCAGCGCATCCCGAAACAGCGCTCCCCCCGGAATCCGAGCGGCTCGTCCGAGGGGCCAGAGGGCGAAGCAGAGGGCGGTGAGCAGGCCATAGGTCGCGGCCAGCAGCAGCGGCAGCGGATAGACCCCGAGGACCGGCGGCACCGGCAGGATCCCGCGCAGCAGACTGGCGGCGAGCAGCGGCAAAGCAGTGCCGACCGCCAGGCCGATCACGATGCCCAGGGCGGCCAGCGCCAGCACCTGGATCAGGCACACCGCGAACACCAGCCGCGACGAGGCGCCCAGGCAACGCAGGGTGGCGATGGTGCGGCCTCGGGCCTCCAGCCAGGCGCGCACGCCGTTGGCGACGCCGATGCCACCGACGAGTAACGACGTCAGGCCGACCAGGGTCAGGAACAGGCTGGTCTGATCGATGAAGCGGCCGACACCGGGCGCGGCCTCGGTCGGGTCGCGGATGCGCCAGCCCTGGTCGGGGAAGGCGGCGCGCAGATCGTCGGCCAGCAGCGGCGCGGCGGCCGGGGTGCGCAGGGTCAGCCGCAGGGCGTAGCGCACCATGGACCCCGGGACGATCAGCTTGGTGTCCGGCAACGCCGCCGCCGCGATCAGCACGCGCGGTCCCAGCAGGGCGGCGGTGGCGACGCGGTCGGGTTCGGCGGTGAGCGCGCCACTGACCCGGAAGCTTGCCGATCCGAGTCGCACCGTGTCCCCCGGATGCAGCCGCAGCCGGTCGAGCACCACCTGCTCCGCCAGCAAGCCGAATTGACCGTCGTGCCCGGCGATCGCTGTGGCCAGCGGCTGCGGCGGGTCGGTCTGCGCGGTGCCGACCAGCGGCCAGGCGGGGTCGACCGCTTTCAGCTCGATCAACTGCCGAGCCCCGGACGCGGCGACCAGCATCGAACGCATCTGCACCACGTCCGAGGTCGTGGCGCCCCGCGCGTGCAGCCAGTCGCGCAGGCTGTCGGGCAGCGGCTGCGGACCGCCATCGACCTCCAGATCGCCGCCCAGCAACGCGCGCCCATCCGCCACCAGCCCCGCATCGACAGCCGCTCGGAGTGTGCCGACCGCGGCGATCACACCGACGCCGAGGGCCAGGCAGAGCAACACGATCCACAGGCCGCGGACGCCGCCACGGAGTTCGCGGCGGGCCAGGCGAAAAGCGAGGGCGGTCATGCGCGGGTTGGTGCCCGGTGCTGCATCGGTTCGTCGTTCGGGTGGTCTGGCGGGGTCACAGGTCACCTGTCGTGCGTGGGTTTGCTGGTGCCGATATGGGGGCTTGGGTGTTGACGCGGGAGCCCGGGGGTTCGGATTGCGCGCGGCGGGGGTCGCGATTGTGGTAGCGAAAATGCCTGATACCGCTATAATCCGGAAGGTGGGGAGTGATGCACTGGCCGTGCCAATGTTTCACGCGGAATTCACGTCAATGAAACGGGGAGTCGCATGGCAACCTTCAATACGGTGACGATCACCAACCAGCTCGCGACCGCGATCGACATCTACGATCAGTTTGATCCCAGCACGACAGCGCAGCCGGACCAGCCCTTCACTTACACCAAGCTGGGTACGATCGCGGCAGGTGCCATCGGCGAGGTGCAAACGATCCGCCAGGTCGCCCTTCTGGTGGCCACGGTCACCGGCCCGTTCAGCGAGATGGCTGGCCGTTACTATTATCAGTTTCCGGTCAAGCTTATGTCGGGGACCCAGGTCACCTTTGGCGATCCGCCACCCTTGGCCTATACTGTTACGTCATCCGACCAGGCCGCGGCAGTGCTGTCGTTTCAGTTCCACCGGTTTGCGATGGCCAATCCCGCCTCGGCCCTGACCCGGAACTTCAACAACGCGCTCAAGTCCGGGTTTGCGGCGGTCAATACCTTTTTCGCCGGCACCGCCAACTTCAAGACCTGCACCATGGGCACCTGGCACATGGTCATGACCTGGCTGAGCAATTTTACCTCGGGTTGGCAGGGCCCGTACTATCTGTACGAAATGCCACCCTCGCCGCTGCCGGCGGACTATGCGCCGAATCTGGTGGCGACCGTCAATATCCAGTCCGATGCGACGACGAACTCGGCCGTCCTGACCTTATGCACGGCTGATGCCGCCGGCAATCCCCAGTTCACCAGTCCGCCGCAGCAATCAACCCTGGTCATGGCCGGCGGCTCTGTCATGCAGGACGCCAACCCCGGCGCCGATATACCCGTCTCGCTGACGCCGGTGTGGATGAACGTCATTCAAACACCGATGGAAAACGGCACGCCGACGCCGAAATACCTGATCGGCAGCGGCCTGAACGGCACGGTCGGATCGACCAACGTGGTGTCGTCGCAGACCGCGCGCCAGGTGCCCGGCAAGCCTGCCACCAAATCGGCTGCGGAAAACTCGACCTTTGACAAGATCCTGAGCAAGGGATCGGAGATCATTGGTGCGCTCGCCGGCCTGGTGGCGGTTTACGAGTTCGTCAAGAAGAAGTTCGAAAAAGGTGAGGCTGCCAAGGAAAAAGCCAAGAGCGAGGCGAAAGACCCCGAAGACCTGAAAGCCAAGGAGGACGCGGCCGACGCCGAGGTCCAGGCCGAAGTGACCGATCCAAAGGACGGCGTCGCCCCCCTGGAAGCGGCAAGCCAAAGCGACGCCGCGTCCGTCAGCGACGGCTACAGTGCAACGGTGACGGAAATGCGCGCCGATACCATGCGGACGGCGATCACCGACAAGGTGGACGCCATTGAATCGCAAGTGCAGACCGACCTGGAAAATGGCGACACACCCTCACAGAGCTTCGAGGACGCATGGTCGGACCTGCAAACCAAGAGCCAGTCGGCGCTGGAAAGCATCGATAATGGCGATCTGTCGTCATGGACCGGCGACTTCGACACCTCGCTGTCCAACCTGGATCAGGTCGTGCAAACCAGCGAGACCGATTTTTCCCAATCGGTGAGCGATCTGCAAACCTCCTACAACGAAGCCACGGAACAGTCGAAGTCGCTGGACGATGCGGGTCAGGAGTACGATACGGAAAGCGAGGATTCCACCGACGATTCCGGGTACAATTCGGACGACGACACAACCCCGCCCGAGACCGATGAGATCCCGGTCGATGCCTGATACGGCAGTCCCCTCCTTGCAGGAACCAGAAGCAATGGCGGCCTATCCCGGCATCACCGTCCAGAATCAGTTGGACCTGGCTTGCGTTGTCTATGACGCGTTTCAGAACAACCCCGGCGCCACGCCCAGCGCCGACGATTTCTTCGGCACGCTCACACCGCTGGCGACAGTGACCGGCGGCACCAGCCAAACCATCGCCCCGATCCACGGCCCGATCTCGACCTATCTGATGTACACCACAGACGGTGCCCCAATCGCCCGCGAAGTCACCCTGGGCGCGAGCCCGGCGACCTTCGCGATCAGCACCGCCGACACGGCGCGCATGACCGCAACCGGGCAGTTCGTCGACTTTATCACAGACCATCCGCAGGATACGCTGGCAACGACCTTTGCCGCTCTGCTCACGGCGGCAAAACCGATACCCAACGTTAATGGGTTTTTCAAGACCCACGCACCGTATCAGGTCTGCACTTTCGTCAGCTACCTGATGACCATAGCCGCCAGAGCCAAACCGGCCGGAAAGCCGGTGCAAGACACGACCTGCAGCCTGAAGCAACTGTGCAACTATCTGGGCGGCACCTGGCCGCCCGGCTTTCCCGACATCACGATCAGCAATTTTACCTGTAACGATTCGAACGACACCCTGATCATCGGCGGCGATGTCGACGCGCGCAGCCTGCCCTTTGCCGAAATCGCCATCCCTTTCATCCAGTCGCTGCTGCCCGATCCCTTGCTGGTGCATGCCAAATTCAGTTTTCACTACGGTTTCGACGCCGGGGTGTTCGGCACCGCGATCGAATTCGACCTGCCATCGCTCAACCTGCCCGGCGGCGTCCATCTGAACAAACCAACCCTCAGCCTCAACATCAATCCCCTCTTCCAGTTCGTTGTCTTCACCGCTCGGGCAACGATTCCGTTTTCGCTGTTCAGCAGCCCGCCTTTCACCGCCAACATCTCGATGACCATCGATAACCTGGAAGCCGCCGTCGGGGTCGTCATTGATGGCGATACCTCGTCGCTGCTCACACCGCCGGTGATGCGAGGCGTGCATTTCGACCAGTTCGGCGTCGGCATGGGCGTCATGTTCGAACCACCCGCCTTCGCCCTCGGCGTGCAAGGCAAATTCCACATCGGCGAAGGCGCCAACACAGTGGCGCTCGACGACGACACCTTCGTCGTGGTCTGCAGCCTGGAAGGCGATGTCCCCAATCCGCTGTATATCTCGTTCTACGTACCGAAGATGGAATTCGCCGACATCATCACGATCCTGACCGATGTCACGGTCGAGCTTCCCATTCCGATCACAGTAACCGACCTGTCGTTCAAATGGCTGGAAAACCCGATGGAGCCGGTGATCTTGCCGGACGGCACCCTGGCGTCCATGGCCTATGGTTTCACCGGCCAACTCGCGATCCTCGGCTGGTCCTTCTATGGCGATATTGAATTGAGCCTCAGCGGCGCGAGCGGCACGCTGACCACCGCCCCCCTCAGCCTCGGGCCCTTGAGCCTGAAGGGCAACGGCGCCGGCGTCACGATTCGCTTCGATGTCAATGGCAACCCGATCCGAAACAACCAGCTCGCCACCACCAGGGCCATCCGCGACGCCATCACCCATGGGACCACGCAAATACTAGTCGCACCCGGCGGGCCGTCGCTGACATTGAGCACATCGTCCTCACCGTACCTGAGCATCGGCGGCAGCCTCAGCCTGTTCGAACTGGTCAACGATTCGATCACCGCGACCGTTGGTTCGAACGGCATTTCATTCGAGCTCGATTTCGGCTCCGTGCTGCACACGAAAATGCAGTGCAAGCTGGCGGACTTTCATAATTTCACCGGCACCTTCACGTACGGACTCGACGCCGACATTCCATTGCCCACCATTGCCGGTTTCAGCCTTGGCCACATTTCCCTGGATGTCGATTGCAACGCAACGCTGGTGATCGGCACCTCGCTCGACACCGTCAGCTTGTCGGTCGGCGCCGGCTTCAGTTTTGAGGGTCTCGGCTTTTCCGTCGGTCCCTTCGGACTGAACGTCAACATCAGTTCGATCACCAGCGTGCTGAGCGAGATCGGATCGTACCTGATCGACCACGCGGCGGAGATCTTCAAGGCAATCATCGACGACGCCGGACGCTGGGCGAAATGGGTGGCCGATAAGATCGTGGCGGGCGTGGAAGATATCGCCAGAGGCCTGAAAATCGCGTTCAACCAGACCCTGGATGAAGCGGCCCATATCCTGTCCAATGTCGGCATGGGCCTCAACGATGCAGCGTCCGCGCTCAAGAATGCCTTTGGCGCCGGTGCCACTGATGTCGGACATGCGCTCAAGGGCGCATATGGCGATGTTGCGCTGGGGGTCGGCGAAGCTTTGAAACAGGCCGGATACGCGCTCACCGATATCAGCTCGGCTTTGTCGTCGGTGTTTGGCGCGGATCCCGCGATTGTGAACGTCATGCTGCAAAATATCGGCTACGGGGTTGACGACATCAAGAACGCATTCGAGTCCCTCGGCGGCGACTTTGCCAACTTCGCAGAGGATACCTGGGACAAAGTGAAGCACATCTTCAACCCGAGCAATTGGTGAAGTGCACCTGCTGAACGTTCAACGAGGATCTTCCATGAGCAGCACAGAAACGCTTCCGAATGACATGGACCAGTTCATCGACGATTTTCGCGACGATGAGATCCGCGAGCGTCTGGGCCGGAGCCTGGTCCTGCTGGCCCCCGGCGACTGGGGCGGCTTCATCCGGTTCGCGGCAGAGCACGGCTACGTCTTCACCGCGGAGGAGATTGACGCAGCCTTCCGCAGGATCCCACAGGGGATGGCGCGCCTGGCAGAACATCCGGTCCTGAAAGGATGGGCCGGCGACTCGCTGTCACGCTACATCATGGCGCGCGGTCAATCGCGGCCATCGTAGTGCCGACTGCCGCTTCGCATCCGACCCTGATACGGGCTGGCACCTTCCTGGCGGACCAGCCCGCGCTGCGGGTCGAGTGGTCGCTACGCCTGCGCAGCGAGTCGGCGGAACCGCGGGATCGCACGATATTCTGGGTGGCCAACCCGACGGCGTTCTCCCGGATTGCCGCGCTGCTTGCGGACCTGGACGCGCCGCCGAGCGTGTTGGCGTGGCAGGCCCAGCGCGCCCCGGACAGCCTGCGCCAGGGCGTGGGGCTGATGTTGGGCGATCGTCCGGGAGACGAGATCAGCCTGTATGTGCATCACACGGATCCCGCTACGGGACGGGAGCACTACGAGGCGCACAAATGGCAACCTGGGCGAAGTGTGGAGCGCGCGGTTTATCAATTCCATTACTTGCCAATGAATACAGACGACCTGATCCACACCGCGCAACGCCACCTGTATCACCGGCTGATGCGCGACCCGCGCCTTTCCGCACTATCGGGGTACTGGCTGCGGCACCGGGGTGGGCAGATCGACCAGATATCGTTGACCTATCCATGGCAACCGCCGGTCAGGGACGTTGTCGGCCTGGATGCGGCCGCCAATCTGGTGCCGTACCATGACGACCATGTACGCCACATCGCCTTCGCCGGCCGGAACGTTGGCGACCCGGCATTGACCCTTTACTTCACCGGCACGGTCGGAACGCCGTGGCCCGCGGATGTCGCACAGCTCCGCCAGCGCGTCAATCTATCGGCGCGTGCGGCCAGCCGGATCATCGAAGCTCGGATTCTGTCCAGGCTCCAGCCAAGCGATTTCAGCCCGTTGCGGGGTTGCAGTCCAGGGGTGCCAATGTCGTTGCAGACAGAGGCAGCCATGGCGGATCGTCTGATACCGCGGCTGCAAGCGGTGATCCCGGCGGGCGCGAGTGTCTATATTGTCGGCTGCGGCTGGGGAACGGTGGCGACACGCCTGTGGCAAACGCTGCGTTGCCGAACCGTCGGCATCACCGGCAATCCGGCGCAACATGCTCATTGCGAAACGCTTGGTCTCAGGACGCGCCTCGGCGATCCCGCAACCTGTCTGCCGCCGGGCCGGTTCGATACGATTCTGCTGATCGACACCGTCGCCAAGACCGGAAGGTTACCGTTGTTTAGCGACCAGATGCTGGCCTGTTCCACGGACGGTACGGTCGTTGACACTGTCGTTACACAAACTGCACGGTGTTCTCCACGCCAATGAGGTGGCGGCCGACCATTTCGATCATCGGCAGCATCGCCTGCATATGTTGGCTGGCGCTCATGGCATCGCGGAAGCGGCGCTCGAAGGGGGCGGAGTCGAGGATGGCGCTGGTGCCGGCGCCGCGGTAGCAGGCGATGGAGACATCGGTCGCCTCGTTCATCCCGTACGTGGTGGCAAGGCGCAGGCGCATCCGCAAATCCAGATCGAGGGTGCCATCCCGAGCCGCGTCATAGGCCTGGGTGACGGCTTCGTGCAGGAAGGCTCGGGCGGCGGATAGTTTCGCCTCCAGCAGCCCGATCTCCCGCTGCACTGCATGATTGTTCGCCATCGCCTGGACCGAGGCTCTGCTGTGCCGGCTGCGTGCCAGTTCGATGTAGGTATCCAGCATCCGGCGCGCCAGGCCAAGGGTTACGCCGCAGAAACCGACAGCGTAGAGCAGGATGGAGCGGATGGTGAAAATCGGCCCGGGCTCGCGGATTTCCTCCGGTGCATCGCGGGCGGGCGCGTGGTGGTCGGGGATGAACAGATCGGTGACGCTGTAGGTGTCGCTGCCGGTGCCGCGCAGGCCCAGCACCTGCCAGTCGTCGGTGATCGTTGCTTGAACGCGCGGGAACAGGAAGCTGCGGTCATCGGGGCGGCCATAGCGAATATGCGGCGTGCCGTCGCGGTTCTGCACCGCGCTGTGCGCGCCGATCCAGGCGGTGTGACGGCTGCCACTGGCGAAGCTCCAGGTGCCGGTCAGGCGGTAGCCGCCGTCAACGCGGATGGCGGTGCTGGCGTTGTGCCTGGCACCCCAGGCGAGGCCGGCGCGCGGGTTGTCGAAGATGGCGGCGGCGGCGGCGTACGGCATGGCGGCGGCAGAGGTGGCGGATGACACGTTCGACTGATTGACGAACCAGCCGGTGCTGGCGTCGGCCCAGGCGACCGCCTCGGTGGTTTTACAGAACTCCAGCAAGGGAATTTCCTGCCCGCCCAGGGACTGCGGCAGAAGCAGGCGGAGCAGGTCCTGCCTGACGAGGGCGTCCACGATTTCGGGGGTGAGTTCGCGCCGGCGGTCGATTTCGGGCCCATACTGATCCAGCAGGGGTTGCAGGGCGCGGGCACGGTGGACGCTTGAGTCCATGGGGGAATCCTTGCGGTCTGATTCTTGGTTTCAAGCCAGCGAAAGCTCGCGGAATCCCTCCGCCGCCACCGCGTCGCATCGCGCCCGGTAGGCCGGTGCGCTGCCACTGTAACGGTTGATGATGCGGACCTGCTTTCCTTCCACGTTGGTGTTCACACCGGTCATCCAGGAGTTCACCTCGTTCGACAGCAGTCCCACGCCCAACGATTTCACGTGATCCGTCCAGGACCGCACGCCATCCCCGGTCGCCTCCACCCGGGTTATCTGGTGATCTTGAGCATGATGCAGCAGGCGGGTCACCCAATCGACATTGTATTCGATGCTGCGGGGAATGTTGCCCAGCGCGGTATGCGGCCCGATCAGCATCGCCATGTTGGGGAAACCCTCGACCAGGACGCCGAGATAGGTTTGCGGGCCATTTTTCCACGCGTCTTTCAGCAGTTGCCCGTTAGTGCCGCGGATATCGATGCGGTCGAAACTACCGGTCACTGCATCGAAGCCGGTCGCATAGATGATGATATCGAATGCGTAGTCCGCGGCGCTGGTCTTGATGCCCGCCGGCGTGATCCGCTCGATCGGCGTTTCCGAGATGTCCACCAGTGACACGTTGTCCTGGTTATAGACTTCGTAATACCGCGTTTCCAGCGGCACCCGTCGCGTGCCGAAGCCGTGATTTTTCGGGATCAGCTTGTCCGCTACGGTCTGGTCCTTCACCCGCTGGCGAATTTTCCGCGCGATGAAATCGGACAGCGCGGCGTTCGCCTCGCGGTTGGTCAGGATATCGCGGAAATTGCCCTGCCAGATGCCGAAGCCCGGCGAGGCATAGAGTTTCTCCCAGAAGGCTTCGCGTTCGGCATCGGACACTTCGAAGGTGCCGCGCGGATCGGGGGTGTGCAGGAAGCAGGAGAAGGTTTCCTGGCAGCGCTGGAACATCGCCGGGTAGCCTTTCTTCAGGGCTGCCATCTCGTCGGCGCTGATTTTGGCGTTGTGCAGCGGCGCGCACCAGTTCGGCGTGCGCTGGAACACGGTCAGGTGGCCGGCGGTCTTCGCCACTTCCTGCGTTGTTTGCACACCGGTGGCACCGGTGCCGATCACCGCTACCCGCTTGCCCGCGAAATCGACCGGTTCGTGCGGCCAACGGGCGGTGTGGAAGGATCGACCCAGGAATGTTTCCACCCCCTCGATCCGCGGCATGGTCGGGGCCGACAGCGGGCCGATGGCGGTGATCAGGAAACGCGACCGGAAATGGCTGCCATCCTCGGTTGTCACGTCCCAGCTTCGCGCCGCATCCTGGAAATGCGCCGCACTCACCCGCCTGCGGAACTGGATGTCGCGCCGCAGATCAAACTTATCCGCCACATGGTTCAAATAGCGCAGAGTCTCCGGCTGTCCGGCAAAATGCTCCGACCAGTTCCATTCCGCCAGCAATTCCGGTGAAAAAGAGTAGGCGTAGGAATAGCTTTCCGAGTCGAAGCGAGCGCCCGGATAGCGGTTCCAGTACCAGGTGCCGCCGACGCCAGTGCCGGCTTCCAGGACCAGCACCCGCATCCCCAGTTCCCGCAACCGGTAAAGCTGGTAGAGGCCCGACATGCCAGCCCCGATGATGATGACGTCGTACTCTTCGTCCATCGGTAGTTGCTCCTGCAAACGATGCCCAACCTTAGCCCCGGACAGGCAAGCCAGCAACGCTTGGCCGCCAAATTGCGCGATCCATCGCAATCGTGCTACCGATGGATCGAGCCATCGGGAACACGTCATGCCGCACCATCCGTCAGTAGCGCAAAAATGGGATATCGAAACCGATGTTGTTGTCGTCGGATTTGGGGCGGCCGGCGTTGCCGCATCCGTCACCGCGCACGATCTGGGGGCCAATGTTATCATCCTGGAAAAAGCCCCCGAGGGCCAGGAAGGCGGCAACACGCGAGTCGCCGGTCAGGGCTACCTGAACACGTCATCGGCGGAGCAAGCGCGCGCTTATCTCACGGCCTTGTGCGGACCCTACACGGTGCCGGAGGCGATGGTAAAAGTGTGGGCCGAGGAGATGTGTCGGAACAACGCCTGGCTGGAAAGCCTGGGGTGCGATCCGCAGGAACATCAACATCCGCCCGTCGGAATCGAATTCCCCGATCTGCTCGGATCGGACTGCGTGCATAAATTCCACGACGGTCCCACCTACGGCTATTCCCACACCTGGAAACGGTTCGAGCGGCTGGTGAAAGATCGTCCGATCGAAATCCTGTATGAAACGCCAGCAAAAGAACTGATCCAGCACGATAACACAATTCTGGGTGTTCGGGCGCAACAGGGGAACCGGACGATCACCGTCAAGGCGCGCAAAGCGGTGGTGCTGACCTGCGGCGGGTTCGAGAATAACCAGCAAATGATCCGTGATTACCTGCCCAACGTTCCCTACTGTTACACCTCCGGCTCGCCCTATAACGAGGGTGACGGCATCGCCATGGCGCTGTCGGTCGGTGCCGATCTCTGGCACATGAATAATTATGCCGGCCCGTCGATGGCGCTGAAGGTTCCGGAAATCCGGACCTCGATGTCGATGCAGGCGCTCCACTACAGCAAGGAAACGCCGGGTGGCATGATCGTGGTGGGGCCGGATGCGCGCCGCTTCGTCGATGAGAAATACAAGACCCGGCACGGCAAGATCCCACAGAACGGCCGCTGGCTGCCGCTGTTTACGCCGTGCCCGATGTTCATGATCTTCGATCACACGCTGTTTTCGTCCGGCCCGCTGTATGACAAGCACCCAAGCCACGGCTGGACCCAGATCATCGAGCGCTATGACTGGAGCCCGGACAACAGCGCCGAACTGGCGAAGGGCTGGGTGAAGTCCGCCGACAGCATCGCGGGCCTTGCCACCGCAGTGGGACTGAACCCTGCCACTCTGGTGGAAACCGTCGACCGCTGGAATCGCGACGCCGAAGCCGGACGCGATACGGATTTTGGCCGCACTTTGATGCGGGCGCCGATTGTCGGCGGGCCGTTTTACGCCGTTGAACTTTCGCCCTCGATGCTTAATACCCAAGGCGGTCCGCGGCGCAATGAAAAAGGCCAGATCGTCCGGCCGGACGGCACGCCAATTGCCCGTCTTTACAGCGCCGGGGAGTTGGGTTCGATCTATAGCTATCTGTATCAGGGCACCGGCAATATCGGGGAGTGCCTGGCGTTCGGCCGCGTGTCAGGCCGGAATGCGGCGGCGGAAACGCCGTGGGGATAATCGCCCAGCCCGCCGCCTGACCGGGATCACAACGCCTGCCGTACCCGCGGGAACAGTTCCTGCGCGATCATCTCGATGGTTTCGGTCGCCAGGCTTTCCGGCATCCCGGCCCACTCGGTGCTCATCACCAGGTGATTGACGCCGAGCTTGCGGTGGATCGCTAAAATTTGTTCCGCGACTTCATCAGGCGAGCCGATCAGGAAACGATCACCGATCAGCGCATCGAAGGCCTGGCCCAGGCCGCGGTCGTCCTCGGGCATGTCCTGCCGCCAGGCGTGGTAGGCGGCGTATTTTGCGCCGAGGTACGGTGCGCACAGACGGATCGCCTCTTCGCGGCTTTTCGCGACAAAGACTTCGCGTCGCATTGGCAGTTCCGTGGGGAACGGCTTGCCGGCGGCATCCAGCGCGCGCTTGTACAGGTCCATCTGGCGGCCGATCGTCGAAATCTCCACCGCGGGCCCGATATACCAGCAGTCCCCAAGCCTGGCAGCGCGTTCGATCGCGGGATCGGCGTTGGCACCGACCCAGATCGGCGGATGCGGCTGCTGCAACGGCTTCGGCAGGCAGGACGCATCGTCGAGTTCGAAATAACGCGTCTTCATCTGGACCTTTTCCTCGGTCCACAGCCGCTTGATCGCGATCAGGTTGGCCTCGAACCGGGGCACGCGTTGCGAGCGGGGAACGCCGAACGCCTTGAACTCGACGTCACGATAGCCAAGGCCCACGCCCAGAATGATCTTGCCGCCGGTGATCACGTCCAGGGTCGCGAATTCCTCCGCGACGTGCAACGGCGACATCAATGGCAGCAACAACACGCCGGCGTTCATTCGCAGCCGCGGTGCCTCGGCGGCAAAGCGCGCCAGCATCGGCACCATCTGCAGCATCTGGAACGGATAAGAACTATAATGCGCGGTTTTGGTGATCGAATCGAAACCCAGCCGGTCCGCCAGGCGGACATAGGCCAGCGTTTCCTGGAAGCGGCGAGAAATATCCTCGCCTTCTTCAGCCTGTCCGCGTACGACCAGACCGAACTGAAAGGGCGCCGTCATGACCGGCCCCCCGTAAACGACCACTTGTAAATCCGTTGCAAACTTCCCCCCATCAATGCGGTTCGGTCACTGGCAGACAAACGATCGGTCACCCGGAAGGATTCCACACCCTGTTCATAGGTCAGCAACGAAACCGCTCTGGTCCAGTCGGTGCCCCACATGCAGCGGGCGAAACCGAACGCATCGAAAATGCGCCCCAGCGGGTCCCAGATGTCCTTGTAGGGAAATGGTTCGTGCGACAGGGTGCAGGCGCCGGAGATCTTCACCGCGACGTTGTCATAGGCGGCCAGGGCCAGCAATGTCGGCAAAGCGGCCCAGGGTTGGGGCGGGGCCGGTGGATCGTGTGGCTGCGGCAGCCCCAGATGGTCGATCACTACCTGCGTGCCGGGGTTGCGCGCCGCGAGCTGACCGGCCAACGGAAGCCGTCCCGTGGCCATCAAATTCACCGCGAGCCCATGGTGCCCGGCTGCCGCCAGCACCCGGTTGAGGCCGGGATCGGCCGGGTCGGTCGCGACCCCACCCCGCATCATGATCCGCACCGCCACAGTGCCCGGGGTCGCAGCCCAATCGGCGATCGTCTCGGCCACCGCGGGATCGGCCGGGTCCACCGGCTTGATCAGCCGGAACCGGTCCGGATGAGCCTGGTACGCCGCGATCGCATAGCTGGCATCGTAACGATACATCGTGAAGGGCGAAACCAGCAACGCGCCGTCAACACCAACGGCATCCATCGCGGCGATCATGTCCTCGCCTGTCACCTCGGGCGGACCACGCAGCACGGCGGCCCAGGGCCGGCCGGGGTGATCGCGCTCATAGGCGTGGACCTGCACATCGATTGTTGTCATGACGTTCCTGCTTCGTGTTGTCGCCAGCTTTGTCCCGACGCTACGCCGCGCGCTGTCGCGGTTCAAGGGCACCACCCCTTGCCCAAACCGCGCTGTCCCCCCAAGCTGGCACCGCCAACGGGGGGAACCATGCGCATCGAGATCATCTGCACCGGCGACGAAGTTCTGACCGGCAAGATCACCAACACCAACTTCAGCTACATGGCGCAGAAGCTGGAGGATGTCGGCCTGTCCGTCCACTGGGGCACCACGGTGGGCGACGACCGCGACAGCCTGATGGCCGCTTTTCAACTCGCCGGCACGCGCGCGGATGCGGTGATCGTGAACGGCGGCCTCGGGCCGACCGTCGATGACCTGTCGCAGGAAATCGCCGCACAGGCCGCCGGCGTCGAGCTCGTGCTGCATG
>Ga0302157_10003377_pt1 | contig 18074 bp, 13 predicted proteins | sample I_Bog_N3_3_FD_193502 | JGI IMG/M metagenome (GOLD analysis project Ga0302157, IMG submission 193502) | Peat permafrost microbial communities from Stordalen Mire near Abisko, Sweden - I_Bog_N3_3 | ecosystem: Environmental > Terrestrial > Soil > Wetlands > Peat | place: Sweden: Abisko, Stordalen...
AAACCCGCGCCGCCGGTTTGGTCAGCCGGAGGGCGGGCTAGCCCGCCCTCCGGCTGACCAAACCGGCCATCCTACGTGTCGCTGACCGGCCAACTTTGCTGTCGCGCGGCAGAGCGCAGCAATTTGATACGGAGTAGCCGGTTGGCGTCTGTCCAGCCGGTTTGTTCGGGTCGGTCGTGACATCGACCTGCATGGAGTTTCCTGCCAATTTGAGCGCTGCGAGCCGCAGCCGCCTTCTTCCCACGCCGATGTTGCCGCCGCTTGGCGCAGGGGACGATCCCGTCTGCACGCAATCGGTTGGTGGATATATGAGCAACCAGTTCCATGGAGGAGTTTGACATAGATCAAACGAAACCGTCTAAAACTGGAGTTGGACAGTCACGCTTACGTGAGAGGTTGCACTCACTTTTACGTGAGTAGTTTCGCTACATCAAGAAGGAGCGAATTCGCTACATCAAGAAGGAGCGAAGTAGTTCCCCGCTTATCAACCAATCAGCCCTACATCGGGTGGCGGATTCCGGCGGGTCAAACGAGGGCACTGGGCCGACAGCACCGACCATACCTCGCCCCCAAGCGGCAAATCAGCGACCACCGTCCAAATTGTGCTTTTCAATCAATGGGCCGGAGCGGGCCGATTGGTTGATAAGCGGGTTGTGCCATTGTGCTTCAAGGATGGCCAGACGGTTGCTGTCGCCACAGGCGAGGATGAGCAGGTCTGCCTTCTCGCCAATGTCGGCGTGGCTCTGGCGCTGATCCGGCGTGTCGAGCAAACCCATCGCCCGGTGGGTCGATCAGGCCGATTGGTAAAACTTCGTCGCCGCCGAAGACAAATGCTTACGACTACTGTGTCGGCACGACCGTAAGTGCAGGAGCATAAATGATGTCCTCTTGCTCTCGAACCCAGGTTTGAAGTTGATCATGGAGAACTTACCAAAACTCAAACATCGTAAAAGGCAAGAAAGGAAATACAGGCCTTTGCGCAGCGGCTTCCAAGCGAACACAGATGGGAGCAGGCACTAAATTCCACCACGACGGCGCTAGAGTTGCCATATTTTCTACATTATATTTATAATTATGAATTCGTTCAATGTCTATAACCATGTAATTCAATATTTTTATAATAAAATTGTTAAATAACTTTATCAAGTTACCAATATAATCCAATCTGCGCTTCCATTGGTGTCAAACAGGCTTTCAATGAAAGTGCCACTCCATAGCGGCTCAATATCGCCGCTGGCGAGTTCTGTGATATCAAGTGACAAAATTACTTTTAATGCTTTTAGTAGATCGCACCTAACGGAAGAGTCCCATTGGCGATTCCCTCGGCGGGGTTGGCGTGCGAGTCTGTTGGATGCGCACCGGTATTTCCATCGACGTCAGGCGAGGGCACCAAGCGTTAGATTCGCTCCACTAGCACAAGGGCGGAACCCCAGGTTTAACAAAAATCATTCTTTATATAATTGTGATATAGTTTTGTTTTCTTAATGTCTTGTTAAGATCATCAAGAATAAATGCTTCTGTTGCCGTATATAACGGAAGAGGCGTCCGGCGTATGAATGAAGATTCCGACTTCTTGAAACTTTTTACGTGTCCTCCCTCCTTCTTCCACCGCGCCTTCGTGAAGACTCGAGCATACATCGGACCGACGATTCCAATGAACTGACGAAATAAAACGCGTCCCTGTGCGGATTCTGGCGAATCTATTATGACGGAGTCCTCGAATAACTCTTTTGCATAACTTTTTGGATACGGGTGATTGTATATCACCTCTGAAATTCCAGAAGCAACAATGTGCTTTGCGCAGTTGTGGCAAGGAAAGGTGTTACTAAATAGCCAGCAGTCTTTGATAGAGTGCCCTACTCTAGCTGCATCTGTTATCGCATTCATTTCGGCATGGACGCTCCTACGACGCTTATGTAGATGTGTCAGGCGACCACAACATCTAGCTCATTGGGTCCGGCTGCTGCGCCGGGGCATCAATCTAGAAATCACGTGGTTTAGGCAGAGCTTTGCGTAATTCGTAATTCGCAACGGTGGCGCGAACCTCGGCCCAGATCTTCACTATATATGGTAGCTAACTGACACATCTACATAAGCGTCGCTCCTACCGTACTCCAACGAATCTATTATTTGAGAATCTGCGATTATACGATCATCTCTTTTGAATAAAAATTTATGCAAATTTGAGTAGCCTGACAACTCTGGGATTAATGCGCCCACGCTTTCCAAGCGTATCATCAAATCTAAAATTACCGCTTGGCGCCTTTGCTCGTTCGCATCGGTTCCTAGCGCAAAATCCCGCCCGTCTGGATGATCATTTTCCCAATACGTCCCGCCATTGCTTCTTGGAACTTCATTGCATCCAAGAGCTTTTATCTCCATATTGCGTGACAATATCGAGGCCCCGACCTGACGAGAAAGATCGGAAGACCGTTGGGCTGCGGCGTTCGCCAACTGCATACCGTACTCTTCGCGGCTCGGAGTTACTGATGAATCTCCAAACAACGCTCGAAAAAATCGCTCGATTCCAAATGAAAAAGTTTCCCTAGATTGCGCATCTATGACAATATCTGAAAGGGGGAAAACCTGCCGGACACGTTGGCCGGACGGCTCTTCTTCTTGTGACTCATCCGTATGTACTAGTTGCCGGGCTTCAATATCCCAACGTGGATTTTTGGGGTCCTCAGGATGGTATTCGGCTATCTTACGAATAAGTCGGCTGACCCTGACCCGCTCGGTGGCATGGCAAGATATTTGGACAAAGTGTTCTCCGTACACGCTTCGCAAAAATTCAAATTCTTCTGGGCGTTTTATTTGATCTACAATATAAGCATTTCGTTTCTGAATATCGGCATTCAGGCCAGTCGCCCCACGTTTTATCACAATTTCTGCGACAGCGAACCGCGCCATGACGTCATTACCTGCGTCTAGCCTAAGCTTATTGCACGCATCTATGTAGGTTGAGTATCTTTTCTCAACCGGCATTTCTACAATATGTAGCTTTGCTGGAAATGCTTTCAAACGATCTGTCAAGTGAATGTGGTGTACGACATAACCATATTCTTTTAACTCGTCAGTAAGACTTGCAACTATGTCTTTGGTCTCTACGCCAATCCGCGCGACCAGTCCGACGACAATCTCAGCGTTGCGAGGGTGGAGGTCCATGGGCACAAAATTTTCCGTGTTGGGGATTCTCAAAGCCGAAGGGACATGCTAGCCTAACTCTACCTACAGGAGAAAGACTTTTATGTTAGATCGCAACCAATCTGCGTTGGCCAGGGAGCTTGAGGAAGCCCTGAATAACGCAACGCGCCTCGTCGCCGAGGGTAAAGACTGGGCAGACCGCGTTCGAAGCAATTGGGCCGATGCTTGCTTGGGTTGTGATAGCAAAGATGATAAAGATGATATTGAGGGTCGTTCTCAGCAAGTTGATCGCTGACGATTTGAGTAATTATACACGCCGCTTGGCGGCGTGTATAAAGAAGCTTGCGGCAAGAAAGATAAATCTCTTCGCAATTATGGTAGTTCAAGCGCGGCTGCATCCGAATCTACTTGCGGTGTGTCTTAGGGTTTGGGAAACTTAGCCCCCGCCACCCGATATCCCCCCGGCAGAACCCCTCCGGCCAGTCGATCGCCGCCACCGCGCGATAGGCGGCATCGCGGGCCGCGCGCAAATCGGCGCCGGTGGCACAAACCGTCAGCACCCGCCCGCCGGTCGCCAGCAGCCTGCCGTCCAGCCGCTGGGTGCCGGCATGAAACACTGTCACCCCCGGCACCGCCCCGGCGCGGTCCAGGCCGCGAATCTCGGTGCCCTTCACCGGGTCGCCCGGATAGCCGCGCGCCGCCATCACCACGGCGATGGCAACCTCGTCGCGCCAGCGCAGAGAAAACCGCGCCAGCTCCCCGTCGCAGGCGGCCAGCAGCGCCGGCAGCAGGTCCGATCGCAGCCGCAGCAGCAGCACCTGGCATTCCGGGTCGCCGAAGCGGGCGTTGAACTCGATCAGTTTCGGCCCCTCGGCGGTCATCATCAGGCCGGCGAACAGGATGCCGCGGAACGGCGTGCCCTGCCGCGCCAGTTCGGCCAGCGCCGGGCGGATGATCCGCTGCATCGCCGCCTCGGCCAGCGCCGGGGACAGCGCCGGCGGCGGCGAATAGGCGCCCATGCCGCCGGTGTTCGGCCCGGTGTCGCCATCGCCCACCCGCTTGTGGTCCTGCGCGGCGCCGAGCGGCAGCGCGGTCTGCCCGTCGCACAGGGCGAACAGGCTCACTTCCTCGCCGATCAGGCATTCCTCGATCACCACCGACCGCCCGGCCTCGCCCAGCATGTCCTGCTCCATGAAGGCGGTGATGGCCTGCTCGGCCTCGGCCACGCTGGCGGCCACCACCACGCCCTTGCCGGCCGCCAGCCCGTCGGCCTTCACCACGATCGGCGCGCCACGGCGGCGGACGAAATCGCGCGCCGCCTGGGCGTCGTCGAAGCGCTCCCACAAGGCGGTGGGAATGTCGGCGGCGTCGCAGATTTCCTTGGTGAAGCTCTTGCTGCCCTCGATCCGCGCCGCCGCCGCCGACGGTCCGCAGCAGGCGATGCCGGCCGCCCCCATGGCATCGGCGATGCCGGCCACCAGCGGCGCCTCCGGCCCCGGCACCACCAGGTCCACGGCGTTGTCGGTGGCGAATTGGACGAGCACGGATATGTCCAGCACGCCGATCGGCACGTTCTCGGCAAATTCGGCGGTGCCGGCGTTGCCCGGCGCGCACCACAGCCTGGTCAGCAGCGGGCTGGCCGCCAGCGCCCAGCACAGCGCGTGCTCGCGCCCGCCCGATCCGATCACCAGCACGCGCATGCCACGCCCTCCTTCAAGCCGGGGCGGCTCTAGCATAGGCTGGGGACATGAGCGAAACCCGCACCGGCCCGGCCGGCAACATCCCGGAATACACCGTCTCGGAAATTTCCGGCGCGGTGAAGCGCACCCTGGAGGGCGCCTTCGGGCGCGTGCGGGTGCGCGGCGAGATCACCGAACTCAAACGCTACCCGTCCGGCCATATCTACCTCTCGCTCAAGGACGAGGGCGGCAAGATCGCCGGGGTGGTGTGGAAATCGGCGGTGCCTCGGTTGGGGCTGGAGCCGGAGAACGGCGTCGAGGTGATCGCCCAGGGCCGGATCACCGCCTATGGCGAGCGGTCGTCATACCAATTGGTCATCGAACGATTGGAATATGCCGGCGCCGGGGCGCTGCTGGCGCGCATCGAGATGCTGCGGCTGCGGCTGGCCGGGGAAGGGCTGTTCGATGCCGCCCGCAAGCCGCCGATCCCGCTGCTGCCGCGGGTGGTGGGGGTGGTGACCAGCGAGCGCGGCGCGGTCATCCAGGACATCCGCACCACCATCCTGCGCCGCTTCCCCCGCCCCATCCTGCTGTGGCCGGTGGCGGTGCAGGGCGAGGGGGCGGCGGCCCAGATCGCCGCCGCCATCGCCGGCTTCGACGCCTTGCCCGAGGGCGGTCCGGTGCCGCGGCCCGACGTGCTGATCGTGGCGCGCGGCGGCGGCAGCCTGGAGGATTTGATGGCGTTCAACGAGGAAGCGGTGGTGCGCGCCGCCGCCGCCTGCCGCATACCGCTGATCTCGGCGGTCGGGCACGAAACCGACACCACCCTGATCGACTTCGCCGCCGCCCGGCGTGCCCCCACCCCCACCGCCGCGGCCGAAATGGCGGTGCCCTCGCGCAGCGAGCTGGCCGCCGATCTGGCGCAGAAGGCGGCACGGCTGATCGGCGCGCTGAACCGGCTGAGCCAGGAATGCCGCCTGCGCCTGCAACGCGCCGAGCGGGGCCTGCCCGACCTGCCCGCTCTGGTCGGCACCGCCCGCCAGCGCCTGGACGACCGCGCCGCCCGCCTGCTGCTGGCGCTGCCCAACCTGGTGGCGGCGCGCCGCGCCGCGCTGGTGGACGTGGAGCGGCATCTGCCGGCGCCCTGGCAGATAATCCAGGCCCGCCGCAACGCGATGGCGCTGCTGGGCCAACGGCTGCGGTCCGGCCTGCAACACGCCACCGCCCAACGCCGCGAGGGCGCGGCGCGGATCACCCACCGGCTGACCGACGCCCCGCTGCGCGCCGCCTTGCGGGAGGCACGCTCGCGGCTGGAGGGGATCGCCGGGAGGCTGGAAGCGGTGTCGCCGGAAGCGGTGCTGAAGCGCGGTTTTATTCTTGTGTTCGACCGCAAGGGGGCGCCGGTGACGCAGGCCGCCGCGGTGAAGCCGGGGGCCGAACTGCGCCTGCATTTCGCCGACGGCGATGTGCGCACGGTGGCCGGCGGACGTGGCGAACAGCGCCAGGGGAGCCTGGCGCTGTAATTGTTCGCTCACGCCGCCGGCAGCCACAGGGTAACGATGGTCCCCTGACCCGGCGCGCTGGCCAGATCCAGCTTGCCGCCGGCCCGGCGGGCGAAGCCGCGCGCCATGGACAGGCCCAGCCCGGTGCCCTGGCCGCGCAGCTTGGTGGTAAAAAACGCCTCACCGGCGCGTGCCAGCGCCGATGCGTCCATGCCCTGGCCGGTGTCGGTGACGGCAATGCGCAGGTAGCGGCCCGGCGCCAGACCGCTTTCGCTGCGGGGGCGGGTCTCCTCGGCACCGGTCACGGCGATGGTGATGTCGCCGCCCCCTGGCATCGCATCGCGGGCATTCACCGCCAGGTTGATGATCACCGTTTCGAACTCGGCGGGATGGCCGCGCGCCCGCAGCCCCTCGCTGGCGTCCACCTCCACCCGCAGCCGGTAGCGCGGACCGAGGGTGTGGCCCAGCCATTCGCGCAGTTCGCCCAACGAGGCGGCAACGTCGGTGTCGCCGCCCGGCAGGTCGTCGCGGCGGGCGTAGTCGAGCATGCGCCGGGTCAATGCCACGCCCCGCTCGCTGACCCGCAGAATAAGCGCGCCGATATGGCGCACCTCCGCCTCCGGCACCCCCGGCTGCGACAGGGTTTCGGCGCTGACCATGATGCTTTGCAGCAGGTTGTTGAAGTCATGCGCGACCCCGGCGGCGAGGTGGCCGAGGGCCGCCACCTTCTCGGTCTGGCGCAGCCGTGATGCCAGTTCGGCCCGGGTCTGGGCGGCCTCCCCCGCCGCCTCGGCGCGGATGGTGCGGTGCATCAGCGCGGCGCGTTCGGCGTGCAGGCGCCGCTGCGCCTGCCCGGTCAGCAGCAGCATCAGCGTCATGGCCACCGCGCCGCCGATCGCCAGCGGCGTCATCTGCTCAAGCCAGGCATCGCGGATCACCGCGGGGTCGATGCTGGCGACGGTCAGCACATCATACGACCCGGCCCGGCGGACCGCGCGCAGACGCAGGCCGCTCGGCATCGAGCCGCTGCGCAGCACCTGCGGCGATGCACCGGCGGGCAGCGCCCGCCCGGCGGCCAGCAGACTGTCATCGTCGGCCAGGCGCTCGCCGGCGCCGGCGACGCGGTCGGGGAACCGCGCCAGCACCTGCCCCTCGGTGCGCAGCACGATGAATCCGCTGGCCGGAGTCTCGGCCACGCCACTGAAAAAGGACTCGAAATAGCCGGGGACGAAGGCCGTGGTGAGCACACCGCCATCGGCCCGGCCATCCGCGCCGCGCCGGCCGCGGGCCAGGTGGATCTGCATGCGGCCAGTTGCGCGGCTCAGCAGCACCTCGCTGACATAGGCGCGGCTGGCGTCCGCTCCGGGCGGGAAGGCGCGGAAAAAAGCGCGGTCGGAAAAGCGTATGCCGGGGGGCGGATCGGTGGCCGCGCTGGTGAGGACGGTGCGCCCGTCGGGGTTGATGACGGCCACGTTCAGCACGGCCGGCGCGCCGGCGGCCAGGTGGCCGACGAAGCCATGCAGGGCCGGGTCGGTGGCGATCCGCTCCCAGGGCATGCCCTCGATACGTGCCTCCAGCGCCGCCAGCAGTGCATCCTGGAGTTCCAGCGTGCGCAGGGTCTGTTCGTTGACCATGGCCAGGGTGCGGCGGATTTCCCCGCTCTGGTAGCGGACCACGTCGTTCCATGCCGACCAGCCGGCGAGCGCCACGGCGAGGACGGGCACGGCGACCGAGCAGGCCCAGAGCAACCGGAAGGCGCCGCTGCCGCTCCGCTGGGGGGCGGCGGCGGCGAAGCCGGGGTCATCTGCGCCGCTTGGGGAAGTCATCTCAGGCATCCGGGCGAGACGGTGGCGAACAGGTGGGGACGAACGGTCGGGCGGTGGAAGAAGGCTTTGCCGGGATACGATAGCGCAACCGTGATGCCGCATCACCGGCAAGCCGCATATAAAAACGGCCCGGCGAACTTCGCCGGGCCGTGCGCACACAATGGTGCGGCCGAGTTGGGCGTTCCGGCCGGCACATCAATGCCGGGGGATCGCCTGGGGGAACTGATGCCAGCGGAATCTCCGCAACCGGGGTCCGTGACGAAGGCTAATTCTCAGCTTCGGCTTCCGGAGATCGAGGCGCTGTCGAGCGTCCTTCGCCTGCGTCGGAAAGCCTTGTGTTCCGTGGTCTGCCCTGTTCCTCTTGGTTCTGTTGACCGGCCCGGCGTTTGTTATGTCCGGTGACGAGCCTTCCCGGGTGTAACCGCCCTGACAAATCTGGCGCGTGGGCGGGGCGTACGCTTTGATCGAAATCAAACGCGCGGGGTTCCGAACGGTCCCGGCACGTAATGTGTAAGGCCAGCTTGACATAAGCACAGATATGCGGAGGAAAGCATAAAGGCAGCGCCCAGGCCAGAGCGATGGATCTTTATACACAAACTGGATACTTGGAGGAAATAACGGAAACTCTGGCGGAGCTTAGAACGGAATTTATAGAGCAACTGTACTAAAACCATAGATTTATGAACTTTAGCAAATGCCGGATCGACGGCCAACGAATTTCAAATTTGTCCTGAAATTAATCTCAGGTTGTAGCGTTGGCGTTGATAATACCATCGCGCCTGGCCGTTGCCGCCTCGCACCGCATGACCGAATCATGGACTGTCAGAAATTTTTTACGTCAATCGGGCATGACGGGGGCCGGCGGCGGCCGGGTTCGGCCAGCACCACCGTGCTGACCTGACCCCAAACCTGCGCGCTTGGGCGTGGCCGGCCCTCGGTCCATTCTGTCGCAGGTCCGACACAGGAGGCGACAATGTCCACCGTTCCCGTGAAGCTGCTGACCGTGGTGGCCGAATCGGTTCTGGCTGACCGGCTGACCCGCGCCATCCTGGCCGCCGGGGCGCTCGGCTACACGCTCAGCCCTGCCAAGGGCGTGGGCGCGCGCAACCTTCGCTCCAGTTCGCTCGGCGGCGACAATGTGCGCATCGAGGTGGTCGCCGTGGCGGCCACCGCCGGAAAATTGCTGGAAGTGCTGGTGACGGAGTGGTTCCCGCACTACGCCGTGGTGGCCTGGCTCACCGATATCGAGGTGGTGCGCGGCGAAAAATACGCCGGGCCACGGGTTTCGTAGCCTGGGTGAGAACGCCCGATCAACCGGCAATCGGCGACCGGATCAGGTCCAGCAGCACCCCGGCGGCGACGCCGGCCCGCGCCGGCGGCCGCAACCCGATTGCCTTGAGCTTGCCCGCTTGCCTTGAGCTTGATCGCTTATGCCTTCCAGGCAAAGGTCAACTCATGCTTGTTATGGAACAGGTGCATCACCTTGCCGCCCGGTATGGCCGCGAAGACGGCGGCGGCGGCGTGGTCGGTGGCGCCCTGGAATTTCAGCGTGCAGACGATCCGCCGGGCCGCGCCCGCCGCCATCCAGCGCCGCACCAGCACCAGCAGACGCCCGGGATAGGCGACGACATCGCTGAACAGCCAGTCGGTTGGCTCCGGCGCCAGGGCGAAGGCGCTTTCCTGCCGCGTTGTCACGCCCGGCATGGCGGCCACGCGCGGGTCGAGTTCCGCCTTGTCCACCGCCATCACCCGCGCCCCCAGCGCCGCGATCGCCCAGCTCCAGCCGCCCGGGGCGGCGCCGAGGTCGATGCAGTGCTCGCCCGGCAACGGCCAGGCGCCAAGCCGGGTGCAGGCTTCCCACAGTTTCAGATAGGCGCGGCTGGGCGGGCCGGTGCGGTCCTCCTCGAAATGGCATTCGCCGTTGACGAAGGGGCTGGTCTTGGTGGGGCTGGCCAGCATGATGTCGGGGGCGAGCAGGGTCCAGGCACCGAGATGCGACTCCGGCGGCTTTTCCGGGAAGTGCAGGGCGCGCGCCTTCACCGGCGGCAGCCGGGCGGCGATCAGCGCCGTGCGCCGGTGGTGCGCGGCGGCATAGGCGCCCCAGTTGCGTTGCAGCGCCCGCAGCCCGTCGGCGGCGGCCTTCACCGAGGGCGCGGCGACCTCGCGCGGCGCGGTCCACACATCAAGCGCCCAGCACGCCGCCACCGGCGGATCGGGCGACAGCGCCAGGCGGCCGTGCCAGGCGGCGATGCGGACGCCGGCAAGGGCCAATTCCTCCGCCAGCGTCGCTTCCAGCCCCTCGGGCGCGAGATAGGCGGCGGCGATCACCGTGCCCGCAGCGCCGACAGCCCGAGCAGCGCCCAGCCCAGCATCAGCAGAATGCCGCCGGCCGGCGCGGCCACCCCCCAGGAGACGCCGCGCAGCGCCAGCGAATAGACCGCGCCGCAGAACAGCAGCAGGCCGAGCGCGAAGGCGGCGCCGGCCAGTTGCGCCAGCCTCCCGCCGCGGCCGGCCCAGATGCCGGTCAGCACCAGCGCCGGGGCGTGCCAGCCCTGCATCCGCACCGCGCTTTCCACCATCCGCAGCGCCGCCGGATCAAGCCGCGACAGCCCGTGCGCCGCCAGCGCGGCCATCGCCACGCCGGTCAGCCCGGCCAGCGCGCCAAGCCCAATCCACAGCCGGTCCAGCAATCCCGTCATGCCCGCGCAGCCTAATGCGTGTCCGCCTGTTCCGCCATCCGCGCCGGCCCTATAGTGATGCCATGCCGCGTGGTGACCTGTTCCCGGAGATCGGACCCTTCCAGACCGGCTATCTGCCGCTGCCGGCGGGGCATGTCATGTACTGGGAGCAGGTCGGCAACCCGAGCGGCGCGCCGGTGCTGTTCCTGCACGGTGGCCCGGGTGCCGGGGCGGGCGCGGTGCACCGCCGCTTCTTTGACCCCGGGTTCTGGCGCACCGTCATCTTCGACCAGCGCGGCGCCGGCCGGTCGCGCCCGCTCGGCGGGCTGGAAGCCAACACCACCGGCGACCTGGTGGCCGACATCGAAACCCTGCGCCGGCATCTGGGCATCGAGCGTTGGCTGCTGTTCGGCGGCTCCTGGGGTTCAACACTGGCGCTGGCCTATGCCCAGGCGCATCCCGACCGGGTGGCCGGCTGCGTGCTGCGCGGCGTGTTCCTGGGCCGGCGCGAGGAAGTGGACTGGTTCCTGCACGGCGTCGCCGCGGTCTTTCCCGATGCCCACGCCACCTTCGCCGGCCACCTGCCGGAAGCCGAGCGGGACGACCTGCTGGGTGCCTATCTGCGCCGGCTGACCCATCCCGACCCCGCCGTGCACCTGCCGGCGGCGCGCGCCTGGTCGGTCTATGAGGGTTCGTGCAGCACGCTGCTGCCCAGCCCCGACACGGTGGCGAGCTTCGCCCAGGACCGCACCGCGCTGGGGCTGGCGCGCATCGAGGCGCATTATTTCGCCCATGACCTGTTCCTGCCGCCGGGCGGGCTGCTGGCGGGCATGGATCGCATCGCCGCCATCCCGGCCGAGATCGTGCAGGGCCGCTACGACATGGTCTGCCCGGCGCGGACCGCTTTCCAGCTCGCCGCCGCCTGGCCGGCGGCGCGGCTGACCGTGGTGCCCGATGCCGGCCATTCGGCGCTGGAGCCGGGGGTGCGCCGGGCGCTGGTGGCGGCGGTGGAGCGGTTCCGCAACGCCTCGCGCTGACGTGTCCCGCCGCCGGCGGGACGGCTCGACAGTGGCGATGCCCCGGCCCTAGTCTTCCGTCGTCGCGATGGCCGAAGGAGTGCGCGCGGATGCGCCGGGGTGTGGCATGGGTATGTGCGGCGGCGCTGCTGGTGCCGCCCGGGGTGCTGCCCCCGCGCGACGTGTTGGCTCAGCCGGCCGGCGCCCAGCCGGCCGGAGACTCGGTTTTCGGCAGCCAACAGCTTGACGCCCTGCTGGCGCCGATCGCGCTGTATCCGGACCCGCTGCTGACCCAGGTGCTGATGGCCAGCGTCTGGCCGGTGCAGGTGGTGGAGGCGGCACGCTGGCAGGCCGACCCGGGCAATGCCGCGCTTACCGGCGACGGCCTGACCCGGGCGCTGGCGGCGCAGTCCTGGGACCCGGCGGTGAAGTCGCTGGTGCCGTTTCCCACCGTGCTGGCCATGATGAGCGACAGGCTGGATTGGACGCAGCAGCTTGGCTACGCCTTCGCCACCCAGCAGGCCGACGTGATGAATTCGGTGCAGCGCCTGCGCCGGCAGGCGCAGACCACCGGCTGCCTGGTCAGCACCGAGCAGCAGGTGGTGCAAACCGACGGCCAGACGGTGATCATCCAGCCGGCCGACCCGCAGGTCGTGTACGTGCCGGCCTATAACCCAACGGTGGTGTTTGGAGCCTGGCCGTACCCGTCCTACCCACCGGTCTATTTCCCGCCGCCGCCCGGCTATGCGATCGGCAATGCGCTCATGACGGGCCTCGCCTTCGGGGTGGGCGTGGCCGTCGTGGGGTCGCTGTGGAATGTCGGCTCACCGAACTGGGGACGCGGTAATGTCAACGTCAACGTGAACCGCTGGAACAACATCAACGTCAACCGGCCGCCGATCAACAACCCGGGCTGGCGCCCACCGCCCCGGCCGCCCGGGGGCGGCACATGGAGGCCGCCACCGGGTCCGGTCGGGCCGCCACGGGCGGGCTATGGCGTGCCGCCCAACGCCATTGGTCGGTCGGCGGTGTCGGTTCCAGGCAGTGCCGTGCAGCGCCCCGGTGGACCCGGCGCCAATGTCGGTCAGCGCCCGGCGGGTCCGCCGCCCGGCGCCAATGTCGGCCAGCGTCCGGGCGGTCCGCCGCCCGGCGCCAATGTCGGCCAGCGTCCGGGCGGTCCGCCGCCCGGCGCCAATGTCGGCCAGCGTCCGGGCGGTCCGCCGCCCGGTGGCGGGAGCAGGCCCGGCCCGGCCGCCCGCCCCGCGTCGCCGCAGACTCAGCCGGCCAGACCAGCGCCACCGGCCTTCAACGTCCAGAACGGCAACCGGGCCGCCCAGGCCGGCAACCGCGGGGCGCAGAGCCGGGAGCTGGCCCGGCCGGCACCGCAGGCTCGGCCCGCACCGCAAGCCCGGCCCGCGCCGCAGGCCCGGCCGGCACAAGCGCCGCGTGGCGGTGGGGGCGGCGGGGGTGGCCGCCCCGGGTTGAATCAACGATGAAAGGCGCGCGGGTCATGGCCGGCTGGGTCGCACGGAGTTGGACCGGCTTGATGCTGGGCCTCCTGCTCGCGCTCGCCGCCTTCGCCGGTCCGGCCGCGGCCGAGGATTACGCCACCCCCGAAGCCGCCCTGGCCGCCCTGGAATCGGCGCTCAAGGCGGACGACATCGCGGCCTTGCGCGCGGTGTACGGCGACCTCTCGCTGCTCACCTCGGGCGACAAGGTGGCCGATCACAACGCCCGGGAGCGCTTCCTCGCCGCCTTCGAGACGGCGCACCGGCTGGAGGCGAAGGGCGACGATGCGCGCGTGTTGATCATCGGCGCCGAAGACTGGCCGTCGCCCATTCCGCTGGTGCGGTCGGGCGGGCGCTGGCATTTCGATACCGCCGCCGGTGCGCAGATCATCGCGGACCGGCGCATCGGCGAAAATGAACTCGCGGCGATCCGCACCCTGCTCGCCGTGGTCGATGCGCAGCGCGCCTATTTTGAACGCCGCCACGAATATGCGCGCCGCTTCCTGTCCAGCCCGGGGCGGCAGGACGGGCTTTACTGGCCGGTCGAGGACGACGCCTCCCCAAGCCCGCTGGCCGCCCTGGCCGCGGTCGCCGAGGCCGAGGGATACTCGCTCGACCCGTTGCAGAAGGGGCCGGTGCCGTTCCAGGGCTATCGTTTTCGCATCCTGACCGCGCAGGGTCCGGCCGCGCCGGACGGGGCGAAATCCTGGCTGGACGGAAACCGGCTGACCGGCGGTTTCGGCGTGCTCGCCTGGCCGGTACGCTACGGCGCCTCCGGCATCATGTCGTTCCAGGTCGGGCCGGATGGGGTGCTGTTTCAGAAGGATCTCGGGCGGCGCACCGGGGCGACGGCGGCGAGCATCGCCCGGTTCGATCCCGACCTGTCCTGGGCACGGGTGGATGTGACCGACTGACCGCCTCTTCCCCGCCGGCGGCGATGGCGGCATGTAGCCGCATGACTGACCCAACCCGCGAAGCCGTTTTCGATCTGCTCTCCGCCGTGCTGGACCGCCACCGGCCGCTGGAACAGGCATTGGACGCCCTGCCCGCGCTGGAACCGCGCGACCGCGCCGCCGCCCACCGGCTGGCGGCCGGAACGCTGCGCCGGCTCGGCAGTCTGGACGCGGTGCTGGAGCCGTTCCTGCGCAAGGCGCCGCCGCCGCCGGTGCATCACGTGCTGCGGCTGGGCGCGGCCGGCGTGCTGCTGCTGGGCACGCCGGCGCATGCGGCGGTGGCGACCTCGGTGGCGCTGGCGCGGGCGCGCGGGCTGGTGCCGTTCGCCGGTCTGGTGAACGCGGTGCTGCGCCGGGTGGCCGAGGCCGGCACGCCGGCGCTGGAGGGGCTGGACGGGCCGCGGCTGGACACCCCGCCCTGGCTGTGGAGTTCCTGGGGCGCGCAGGCGCGGGCGATTGCCGAGGCGCACCAGCAGGAGGCGCCGCTGGACCTCACCCTGCGCCCGGGCGCCACCGCCCCGCCGGGCGGCGAGGCGCTGCCGACCGGCTCCTGGCGCTATCCCGCCGGCACCCGCGTGGCCGAGCTGCCGGGCTATGCCGAAGGCGCCTTCTGGGTGCAGGACGCCGCGGCGGCGCTGCCGGCCCGGCTGCTGGCCCCCCGCCTTGGCGAGCGCATCGCCGACCTGTGTGCCGCGCCGGGCGGCAAGGCGGCGCAGCTGGCCGCCGCGGGCGCCCAGGTGACGGCGGTGGAGCGCGACCCGGCGCGGCTGGAACGGCTGCGCGCCAATTTCGGCCGGCTGGGCCTGACCGCCGACTGCATCACCGCCGACGCGGCCGCATGGCGCCCGGCCGCGCCGCTGGACGCGGTGCTGCTGGACGCCCCGTGCAGCGCCACCGGCACCATCCGCCGCCACCCCGACGTGCCGCACCTGAAGCGCTCGCGCGACATCGGCGCGCTGACCGGCCAGCAGGACCGTCTGCTCGATGCCGCCTGCGCCGTTCTGCGTCCCGGCGGGCGGCTGGTCTATGCGGTGTGCTCGCTGCAACCGGAGGAAGGGCCGCAGCGGGTGGCGGCGGCGGTGCAGCGGCTGGAGCTGCGGCGTGACGTGGTGGACGCGGAGGAAGTGCCCGGGCTGGCCGAGGCCATCACCGCCGAGGGCGCGCTGCGCACCACCCCGGCGATGTGGGCCGGGCGCGGCGGCCTGGACGGGTTCTTCGTTGCCAGATTGGTGCGAAGATGAAGCTTCCCTTGTGCGAAACGGAGTCCCCTGTCTAGAACCCGACGATGGTCCAGTCTCGTCCAGTTCAACGCATCGCGCCCGCGTCGCCAGCCGGCGAAACCCGGGCCTTGCGCCTGATCGGCGCCGGCGCATGAGCAGCTGGATGCGCGGCGTGCGACGCCGCATGGCACGGCTGCCCAGCCTGCGGATGACGCGGGTGCCGGATGCCCCGGCGTTGCCGGTGCGCGACCCCTGGCCGGGCGACCCGGTGCGCGGGGCGGAACTGCTGCGGGGCGAGCTGGCGCTGGGCGGCAGCGCCGCGCCGCTGCGTGTCGGCGGGTTCGGCGAGACCGACACGGCGCCGCTGCTGCGCGCCGCCGCGCACGGCTTCACCTGGCTGCGCGACCTGCGCGCTTTGGGCACCGACGCCGCGCGCATGCGCGCGCGGGCGCTGGTGGCGGACTGGATGGCAACCGCGCCGCTGGACGCCATTGCCGACCGGCCGGACGTGGCCGGGGCGCGCATCGCCGCCTGGCTCGGCCATTATGATTTCTTCGCCGCCTCGGCCGATGACGGGTTCCGCCAGAAGCTGATGGGGCGATTGGTGGCGGACGCGCGCAGCCTGGCCGCCGCGTTGCCGCCCGAGGAACTGGACGCGCGGGCGCTCACCGCGCTCAAGGGGCTGATCGCGGCGGCGGTGGCGCTGCCCGACCACGCGGTGTTCCTGACCCGGGCGCTGCGGGTGCTGCCGCAGGAACTGGCCCGCCAGGTGCTCACCGATGGCTGCCACGCCGAGCGCAGCCCGGCCCAGCTGATGGCCGCATTGCAGGACCTGACCGAAATCCGCGCCTTGCTGCAGGCCGCTCAGACGCAACCGCCGTCGGCGCTGGGCGCCGCCATCGAGCGCATGGGTCCGGCCCTGCGCAGCCTGCGCCACGGCGACGGCGGGCTGGCGCTGTTCAACGGCACGCGGGAGGAAACCGCCGCGCTGGTGGAACTGGTGCTCGGCCAGGCCGGCCGCGGCGGCCGGGCGCCGACCGCGCTGCCCGAGGGCGGGTTCCAGCGGTTGCAGGCCGGGCGCTCGGTGCTGATCGTCGATTGCGGGGTGCCGGCCCCGCCCAGGCTGGACCGCTTCGGGCACGCCGGAACCCTCAGCTTCGAGCTGTCGATCGGGCGCGACCGCATGATCGTCAACTGCGGCGCCGCCCCGGCGGCGGGCGGCGAGTGGCGCGACGCCAGCCGGTCCACCGCCGCGCATTCCACCCTGGTGATCGCCGACACCAATTCCTCCGAACTCAAGCCGGAGGGGCTGGGAAGGCGGCCCGAGCATGTCGAGGTGCAGCGCCAGGAGGCGGCCGGCGCGCACTGGCTGGAGGCCAGCCACGACGGCTACCGCAAGCCGTTCGACGCCATTCATCGTCGCCGGCTGTATGTGGCCGAAAGCGGCGAGGACATCCGCGGCGAGGACGTGGTGGAAGCGCCGACGCCGCAACCCTATGTGGTGCGCTTCCATCTGCACCCGGACGTGGACGCCAGCCTCCAGCAGGACGGCGGGGCGGTGCTGCTGCGCCTGCCCTCCGGCAGCGGCTGGCGGCTGCGCGCCGACGGGGCGCGGCTGACGCTGGAGGAAAGCATCTATCTGGGCGGCACGGAACCGAGGCGCAGCGAAGCGGTGGTGCTGACCGGCTACCAGGACGGGCCGCAGACGGTGAAGTGGGCGATTACCAAGGTGGGATAGGCGGGCGGTGGGCGGGATGGGGCGCTCGCGGAGAGTGGCCCTGGCTGGCCTGCGGCTCCATGGCGGCTCTGCGCCCATTGTTGCCATTGCGGCGTTTCGGCCATTGCTGCCGAAGCGGACGCAAGTTCGTTTCTTTGACAGATGGATCGGGGGGTGAGCTACCGGGCGCGGGGGGACGGCGCCCGGAGCGGGCCGGTGCGGGTTTCGGCCTGGATGGGGCCGCATCAGCCGGAGTTTAGGCGGGGCGGCTGGAGCCACCAAAGGCGGCGCGGGCGCCTGGGCGGCGGGTCGATTGTGGGGCCGCGCGGGATCGGGTCCGGCCGGGGTGGGGGCTGGCGCGGCGGCGCGGGAGCGGGCTGTGGGGATGCGGCGGCGGCGCGGCGCGGGCGCGCGGGGGAGAGGCCGAGCATGTGGCGGATCGGGGCGAGGGTGCGGCGCACGGCGGTGCAGGCGAGCAGGTCGGCGGCGGCGGGGTCGGCCAGCAGAGATTCGAGCTGGGCGGCGCAGACGGCGGCCTCGGGGCCGAGGGCACGGATCAGCCAGCCACGGGTGGTGGGAAAGGCCGACCGGCGACGGGGACCGCTGTGGTTGCTGGCGCGGGGCCTCGGCGGCGGCATGGGGCCGGCGGCGAGGCGGGCGAGCAGGCGGTCAAGGCGCAGCGCGGCCTGGGTGACATGCTGCCAAAGCGGGATGGTGAGGGCGGCGTGCAGAGGGTGGTGGAGGAAGCGGCGGGCGATGAGGGCGGCGAGGTTGCACAGGATGACGCCGATGCCGGTCCCGCCAAAGGATGCGGTGAGGTTGGGGGTGGTG
>Ga0302157_10003380_pt1 | contig 18064 bp, 16 predicted proteins | sample I_Bog_N3_3_FD_193502 | JGI IMG/M metagenome (GOLD analysis project Ga0302157, IMG submission 193502) | Peat permafrost microbial communities from Stordalen Mire near Abisko, Sweden - I_Bog_N3_3 | ecosystem: Environmental > Terrestrial > Soil > Wetlands > Peat | place: Sweden: Abisko, Stordalen...
ACCTCATCGACACCTCACTGCTGCGGCTGCACAACAGTGGCCTGACCCCGGCGGCGCTGGAGAGCCGGATCAGCGGAGACCCCGCCCTCTGTGGAGTGCTCTTCGCCACCAACCGGCTGACCACGGTGCAGGGCTTCCAGGAGTGGGTGGGGATCCACTTCCCGGACCACACGGATCTCCCCGGCGGAGCGGTGATGTACCGGCGCGCCGGCTGCGCGTGAGGGAGGATCCGTCTGGTCCACGAGAGACCGGGACGGGAAGGGGGCAGCCGCCCCTACCGCTCACTGCGCGGCGGCGGCCCGCCGATCGATGGTCAGCTCACCGCCGGCCGCATCGACCTGGACCGTGTCGCCCTCGCCGTACCGGCCTTCCAGGATGGCCATCGCGATGGGGTCCTGCAACCTGCGCTGGATCACCCGCTTGAGTGGTCGCGCCCCATAGGTGGGGTCGTAACCCTCCTCCGCCAGCAGGTCCAGCGCAGCCGGTGAGACGTCGAGATCGAGCTTGCGGACCGCCAGGCGATCGCTCAGCCCGCGGAGCTGGATCACGACGATCTGGCGGAGCTGTGCCTGATCGAGACGGGAAAAGACGATCACCTCGTCGACCCGGTTGAGGAACTCGGGCCGGAAGCGGAGCCGCAGCGTCTCCATGACCTGCTCGCGGACCCTGGCCACGGCGGCCGCGGAGGCATCGTGGGGCAGCTCGGCGATGAGGTCGGAGCCGAGGTTGCTAGTCATGATCACGACCGCGTTCTTGAAGTCCACGGTCCGGCCCTGGCCGTCGGTGAGCCGGCCGTCCTCGAGCAGCTGCAGCAGGATGTTGAAGACATCGGGGTGCGCCTTCTCGATCTCGTCGAGAAGCAGCACGCAGTAGGGACGGCGGCGCACCGCCTCGGTGAGCTGGCCGCCCTCCTCGTAGCCGACGTAGCCCGGAGGCGCGCCGACCAGGCGGGAGACGGTGTGCTTCTCCATGTATTCCGACATGTCGAGACGGACCATCGCCTGCTCGTCATCGAAGAGGAACTGGGCGAGAGCCCTGGCCAGCTCGGTCTTGCCCACCCCGGTGGGGCCCAGGAAGATGAAGGAGCCGATGGGCCGGTTGGGATCGGAGAGGCCGGCGCGCCCGCGCCGCACCGCGTTGGCGACGGCGCTGATGGCATCGTCCTGCCCGATCACGCGATCGTGGAGGCGTTCCTCGATGTGGAGCAGCTTCTGGACCTCGCCCTCCAGCATCTTGGTGACGGGGACGTGCGTCCAGTTGGCGACGACCTCCGCGATGTCCTCGGCGTCGACCTCCTCCTTGAGCAGCGGGTGGTCACCGCGCACCTCGCCGAGCCGCGCCTCTTCGGCGGCGAGACCGCGCTGCAGCTCGCCGAGCTGACCGTAGCGGAGCTCGGCAGCGCGCGCGAAGTCCGCCGAGCGCTCCGCCCGCTCCGCCTCGTGCTTGACCTGCTCGATCCGCTCCTTGATGTCGCGGATCCCGTTCATGGCCCCCTTCTCCTGCTCCCAGCGCTGGCGCAGACCACGGGCCTGCTCCTGCAGGTTGGCCAGCTCCCTCTCCAGCGCGGCCAGCCGCTCCCGGGAGGGGGTGTCGGACTCCTTGCGCAGCGCCTCGCGCTCGATCTCCAGCTGCCGGATCTCGCGCTCCACGACGTCCAGCTCGGTGGGCAGGGAGTCGATCTCGATGCGCAGCCGCGAGGCCGCCTCGTCGATGAGGTCGATCGCCTTGTCGGGGAGGAAGCGGTCCGTGATGTAGCGCTGCGAGAGGGTCGCGGCGGCGACGATCGCCTGGTCAGTGATGCGCACCCCGTGGTGCACCTCGTACCGCTCCTTGAGCCCGCGGAGGATGGAGATGGTATCGGCGACCGACGGCTGGTCGACCATCACCGGCTGGAAGCGCCGCTCCAGCGCCGCGTCCTTCTCGATGTGCTTGCGGTACTCGTCCAGGGTGGTCGCGCCGATGCAGCGCAGCTCACCGCGGGCGAGCGCTGGCTTGAGCATGTTGCCGGCATCCATGGCACCCTCGGCGGCGCCGGCGCCCACGATGGTGTGCAGCTCGTCGATGAAGAGGACGACCCGGCCGTCGGAGGAGGTCACCTCCTTGAGCACCGCCTTGAGCCGATCCTCGAACTCGCCGCGATACTTGGAGCCCGCGACCATGGCGCCGAGGTCGAGGGCCACGAGCCGCCGGTCGCGGAGTGACTCGGGCACGTCGCCGCTCGCCATCCGCTGGGCCAGTCCCTCGGCGATAGCCGTCTTGCCGACCCCGGGCTCGCCGATGAGAACGGGATTGTTCTTAGTCCGGCGGGAGAGCACCTGGATCACCCGGCGGATCTCGTCGTCGCGGCCGATGACCGGGTCCAACTTTCCCCGGCGGGCGGCGTCGGTGAGGTCGCGGCCGTACTTGGTCAGGGCGTCGTACTTCTCCTCGGGGTTGGCGTCGGTCACGCGCTGACTGCCCCGGACCGCCTCCAGGGTCGAGTAGACCTTCTCGGGGGTGACCCCGGCCTGCTGGAGCATCCGGGCTGCCTCGCCCTTCTCCTGGCGGGTGATGGCGAGCAGGAGGTGCTCGGTCGAGACGTACTCGTCCTTGAGCCGGGCCATCTCGTCGAAGGCGGCCATGAGGACGTCGCGGAGGGCTGCGCCCACGGCCGGCTCGCCGCCCCCGATCTGCTTAGGACGGGCTTCGAGCACGGACTGGAGGCGCGCGGCAAGCGGCTCCGGCTGGACCTCCATCCGCCTCAGGAAGGAGGGGACCAGCCCGTCGTCCTGGTGAAGCAGGGCGAGCAGGAGGTGTTCGGGCAGGACGGTCGGATGCTGGAGGCTGGTGGCCGCCGTCTGGGCGGCCTGGAGAGCCTCTTGGGAACGTTCGGTGAATCGATCAAGACGCATGCCTTGTGCATACCACCATGCTCCCCGGGCCAACCACCCGACGGCGGTGCAGCCCGATCAGCACGGTGCCGGCGGAATCTGCACATGCTGTTCGGACGCCAGACAGCTAGGCTTCAGACGTGTCGGTCCGGCTATCCATCCTCGGCAGCGGCAGCGCCTTCAGCGGCTGCGGGTTCAACGCCTCGTCGGTCCTGGATGAGCGCGTGATGGTGGACGTCGGCGCACCGCCCCACGTCCTCCTCCCCCGCCTCGGGCTGCGCATCCAGGACATCGAGCTGGTCCTGCTCACCCACTTCCACCTCGATCACGTCGGGATGCTGCCGCTCCTCCTCGGAGCCCTCGCCCACGCCGACGACCCACCGGAGCCAGGACGGCTCGCCATCGCCGGTCCCATCGGGACCCTCGAGCTGGTCCGCCGGATGACCGTCGCCGGCTTCGGGGGATCCACCCAGCGCCGGATCGAGGAGGTGGTGGCGCCGCGCTACGTGCTCCTCCAGGACGGCAGCGACGTCCTGATCGGGGACAGCCGCGTGCGCAGCCACTCGGTCGTGCACAGCACCTGCCCCTCGCTCGCGTATTCGGTGACCCGGGGTGGGCTGCGCGTCGGCTTCACGGGCGACACCACCCTCTGCGCCGGGCTCCGCCGTCTCGCCGGTGAGGTCGACGTGCTGGTCTGCGAGTGCTCCGGGGTGGACGGCCCGGTGAACGGTGGCCACCTCTGGCGCGACGAGGTGGCGGAGCTGGTCCGTGAGCACCCGAAAGTCCGATTCGTCCTCAATCACCTGGCGGGACGCGTATCGGTCCCCGGAGCGCTGACCGCCCACGACCTGCTGACCCTGGAGCTCGCCGCGTAGGCGGGTCGGCGGGTGCCGGTCAGGGTCGCCTGGAGCTCACCAACCTCGGAAGAGGCGGCGCCTCCAACCCACCCCCAAACACTTCTTTGACAGTTTGGTCCGCCCCGGCTACCGTTAGCTGGTGACGTCAGACCACGCCCAGCCCGACGAAGAGCTGTCCCGGCTTCGGGTCCTGGCCCATCCGCTGCGGCTGCGGATGCTCTCCCTTCTGACCGGAGCCGCGTTCTCGGCGATGGAGCTGAGCCGAGAGCTTGGGATCAGCCAGGCCCTGGCCAGCTACCACCTACGTCAGTTGCATGCCGCCGGTCTGGTCGACCTGGTGGAGGTTCGCTCCCGCCATGGTGGCCGGGAGCGTCGATTCATCCACCCGGCGGTGGCACCCGCCCCGCCGCGCGAGAGCGGGACGGATCGGGAGGGCCAGGCCCTGTTTGCGGAGGCTGTCGCCGTCGAGATGCGCCGCCGTAGCGGCGAAGCCGAACCGGGCGCATCCATCCTGGGTGTCGACGCCGAGTTGTGGCTCGACCCGGCCGATTGGTCGTCAACTGTTGACGTTTTCCGGACGGCGAGTGTCGAGCTGCACCAGCGAGCCCACCCACCGCGGACGCCTGGCACCATCCGGGTCAGCGTCACCGCTCTGCTGTTCCCCATGACCACTCCGCCGGTGACCTCCGACGATGGGTAGCGGCAGACGCGAGCGGGTCACGGACCGGCTCGGGGTTCTCGGCGAGCGCAACTTCCGGTTGTTCTTCGCCGGGTACGCGACCTCGCTTTTCGGGGCCGCGATGGTGCCCGTCGCGTTGACCTTCGCGGTACTGAACCAAGGGTACGGGGCAGCGGATGTCGGCTACGTCCTCGCGGCCGAGACCGTCCCCCTCGTGGCCCTGCTGCTGATTGGTGGAGTGGTCGCCGACCGCTTCCCCCGGCGAGTGTCCATGGTCGGCGCGGATCTTGTCCGCTTCATCAGCGAGGGTCTGCTCGCCGGCCTCTTGCTCACCGGATCGCCCCCCCTGTGGGCGTTCATGGTCCTCGCCGGGATGCTCGGCGCCGGCCAGGCGTTCTTCAACCCGGCCATGACGGGGCTCATGCCCGAGATGGTCTCGGCCGACCGCCTCCAACAGGCCAACGGGCTGCGCGGTGTCGCCAACTCGACCGGCCAAGTTCTCGGCCCCAGCCTGGCCGGGATCATCGTGGCGAGTCGCGGAGCGGGCTGGGCCATCGCCATCGACTCCGTCACCTACGCGATCAGCGCCGCCTGCCTGTGGCGCCTGGCAATTCCCGCTCGTCCAGCTTCCGAACCGTCGTCCCTGATCTCCCAGCTCGCTAGCGGGTGGCACGAGTTTCGCTCTCGGACCTGGCTCTGGCTGATCGTCGCTCAGGGCGCGACGTTCAATGCCCTCAGCTTCGCTCCCTTCATGGTGCTCGGGGCCGTCATCTCCCACGAGCGACTCGGCGGCGCCGCGGCCTGGGGTGCCATCCTCGCCGTCCTCGGCGCCGGCAGCGTCGTCGGCGGGCTGATCGCCGTGCGCCTCCGCGCCCGCCGGCCCCTGGTCATCGCCACCATCGGGGCCGCCACCTTTGCCCTGCCCATCGCTCTGATCGCCCTGCCCGCCGCCACTCTCCTCGTCGCCGGCGCCGCCGGCATCGCCGGTATCGGCTTGTCGTTCTACGGCACCCTGTGGGAGACCACCCTGCAACGGGAAGTCCGCGGCGAAGCCCTCTCCCGCGTCAGCAGCTACGACTGGTTCGGCTCCACCGCATTCATGCCCATCGGCTACCTCCTTGCCGGGCCGCTCGCCTCCACCATCGGCGTCCGAACCACGCTGCTCCTCGCCGCGTCCTGGGCCGCGGCCTCGTGCGCAGCCGTGCTGACCAGCCGCAGCGTCCGCGGCCTCACCGCACGACCCGCGGACCCGCCCAGCAGGGTGTTGAAGAACCCCCGGCGAGGGATGTCGTTCCCAGACCGGTGAGGCGAAGGAGCCGACGAGGAGGCGACGCACGCATCGCCGAGGATGGGGGCGTCAGGACCGTCGGGGGTTCTTCAACCCCTGCTACCGCCGCCGATCCTGCCACCGTGAGCAGCATCGCAACGTAGGCCGGACGGCGACCCACCGCATCCGGCTAGACCGCTCCCCGGCGGCGCAGCAGCCGGTGGCGGAGCAGCCGCGTGAGGGCGGGGGCGAGCGCCGCCCAGGTGTCCCGCCAGAGGCGGCGATCGGGGCCGGCCAGACCGTCCGGGGAGAACTCCCCCTTGCCACTCACGGCCGCGACCGTCCCCAGCTCGGTCCCGAGCAGGGGCGGCCCGCTCCCGCCGAGAGCACGCGACAGCCGGCCAGCAAAGGCGCTCCGGGTCTCGGCCTCGTCATGGCGGATTCCCGTCATCCGCCCGGCCAGGGTGAGACGGCGCCAGACGCCGGCCAGGGAGCGGGGCCGCCGCCACCATCGGAGCGCGACGAGGGCCAGGACGGCCACCAGCACGAGCGCGGCCGGGAAGCCGAGAAGCCAGACCGGGGGCCCGCCCGCCGAGGTGGAGACGGTGGACCCGGTGACCGGTGGCAGGGTGGCCCGGGGGGCCTTCGGGGTCGCGGTGGGGGTGGTCGCGGCACTTGGGGTAGGGGTCGGCCCGCCGCGGGCGAAGGGGAGGTAGCCTCCGAACGTCGACTGCGGGGTGGGCTCGAAGGGAATCCAGCCGTAGCCGGGGAAGTACACCTCCACCCAGACGTGGGCGTCCGTGCTGGTCACCTGGAAGATCGGCTTGTGAGCCGAGCCGTACCGGCCGGTCGCGGTGCCCGGTCCGTAGCCGCTCACCAGCATGGTGGGGATGCCGAGGCTGCGCAGCATCGCTCCCATCGCGCTCGCGTAGTACTGGCAGTAGCCCTGATGACTGCTGTCGAGGAAGTAGACGATCGGCCACTCACCGCTCGGGGTCTTCGGGGGATCCAGTGTGTAGGCGAATGCGCCGCCGCGGAGGTGGGCTTCGATGGCGCTCGCCGCGGCGTACGGGTTGCTCGTCCCCTGGGTCCACCGCTCCGCGAGGGACGAGATGGCGTTCGCCTGGGAGACGTTCTGGGCAGAGGCTCCCTTGCCAAGGATCGGGTCGGCGTCGCTCTGCACCCAGGACGGATAGTCCGTCCCGGCGTTCTCGAGCTCGGCAACGGTCGCGGTGCTCACCGAGCCCGACGTCTCCAGGCTGTCGATCGTCCCCGACCTGATGCTGACCTCGTCGACGTCCAGGAAGGTGGGTTTGGTCAGGGATCCGGAGGGGCAGCTATCCCCGACGCACTCGTAGCCGGAGGGCGGGGGTTGCGTGGCCGCCGGGGTCTCCGCAACGGGTGTGACATCGCCGATGACGGTCCCGGGGAGACTGATCGAGGTCGGGTCGCCGGGGAAGAGTCCGAGGCTGCCGCCGGAATCCGCGGTCGCGGCACCCGCGGAGTTCGAGAAGCCGAGGCGGACGGTGGCCGTGGAGCGGGACGCTCCCAGCGCGGTCTGGTCGCGAGCGATAGGCCCGGCCGGGATGGTCTGCTCGATGGCGCTGTCGAACTGGGGTATCCAATTCCCGCCGTTGAAGACCGTATCGTCGACCACTTGAAGGTAGGTCTGGGAACCCTGATCGGTGGAGTAGGTGAGGACGGGGATGGGCCGGTTGACTAGGTCGCCACCGGGCTGCACCAACGGGTTGAACCCGACCGTGGCGAGGTCACCGGCGGCACTGCCCCCCAAGCCCCGACCCGGCCCATGGAAGAGGGAGTCCGCGATGTCGGTGGAGGTGAGCGGCGGGATCAGCAGGCCGGCGGCCACCACGCCGATGGAGGCAACTGCCAGCGAGGTGATGAAGCGACTCTGGAGCCCCTCGAGAGCAGGCACCCGCCGCCCCCTCCACCGGACCGCCAGCGAGCTGAGCTCCGCGAGGCCGATGACGAGGAGGGCGGCGAGCAGTGCCAGGGTCTCGGCCAGCCCTATCGATGACCCCGGTCCCGCGCGGAGCGTGATCGAGGGTGCGTTGAGCACGTTCACGCCGAGGACCACGAGGGCGGGGAGCACGGCCAGGACCCCGCGCCGCTCCCGGAATGCCACCCAGCCCAGCCAGTACCCGCAGGCCCAGATGATGGTCGAGAGGCCGACCATGAAGGCCCACTGGACGAAGTCGGGGGGGCCGGTGGAGAGCAGCCCCGCGAAGGCCTGGACGATGTACTCGCCGACGGTGAGCTGAAAGCCGAGGTGGCTCACCGAGGCCGGCAGCAGGCCGATGGTCGTGGGCACGACGACGGCCACGCAGAGTGGGATCGCGAGTCCCAGGGCGGCCAGCCGGCCGATGCCCGAGCGTCCCAGCAGGACGGCCTCGAGGACGGCCACGACAGCCACCAGCAGGGTGGCCTGGGCACCCCCGATCCAGCCTCCGGCGAGCACCGCGGCGGTGGTGGCGAGCATGAGACCGATGGCGATGACGTAGGCACCAATCCCGGCGGGCGCCACCGGCGCGGTCGCCGCTGCGACGAACACCTCCCGCCGGCCCTGGGGCCGACCCCTCGCGGCCCTCCCATCCGGAGCACCGCGGGGCCGCGAACCGGCCGGATGCGCGACCGGGCCGGCCACCGCCTCGACCAGGTGGCCTCCGGGAGCAGCGCCGGGCGCGAAGCTCTTCATCGAGCCCTCAGCTCATCTCCGTCGCGTTTGCTCACATCCCCGCGGCGCGGGAGCGGCGGGAGGTCGAGAGGGCGTCGCCCCGCCGCACGATCCACCAGTCGAGGGCCAGCCGCCAGGCGGGGCCGACGCTCATCGCCGGTCCCGAGGCCCCGAAGCTGGTCGGATCGACCATGACGGCGAGGTGCCGCTGCCCGCGGGCTCCCACCTCGACCAGGGCCTCCACCCAGCCGGGCTCACGGTCGCTGGTCACCACGATGAGCCCGCCCCGGCCCTGCCAGCCCCGCCCATGCACGGCGATGGTGTCGGCGATCCCGCGACTCCCGGAGTCCTGCGCGGTGGCGAGAAACTCGAGGATCCGGAGCCGCTGGGTCTCGCCGCGACCCGGTCCGATGGCGGTGCCCAGCCGATCGTTGGTGACCAATCCCACGGCCTGACCCCGGGCGAGAGCCGCGTGGCAGAACGAGGCGGTCAGCGAGACGGCGTATTCGAGCGTGGACTCGGGGGCCTCCCCGAAATGGATGCCGCGACCAAGGTCGAGGATGACCATCACATCCGAGCTCTGCTGCGATTCGTAGAGGCGGCTGATCAGCCGTCCGGCCCGCGCCGTGGACGGCCAGTGGATGCGGCTCAGGCCGTCGTCCGGCGAGTGGTCGCGAACCGAGGAGATGTCCGGGGGGATGTCGAGCCCGCGGCCGTGGGGGACGTCGCCGTAGGAGCCGCCCGTCCAGACGGGGCGCAGCAGCGCGTCGACCTGGTGGATGGCCGGGTAGACGGTCACGATGCCGCTCTCCGCGACCCGAACTCTCTTGGGGAAGAGGCCAAAAGGGTCGCCGAGGCGGATCTCGAGGGGCCCGAAGGCCAGCTTTCCCCGCTGGGTGAAGACCCCGCGCGCGGTCCAGGCCACGGCCCCACCTGGATTGAGGGCGCAGGCACGGCCCGGCGCGTATCCCGCGATCCGGGTACGGTCGTGGACCTCGCAGTAGGGGAGGGTGAGGAAGCTCCGATTGCGGAGGGTGAATCGCTCCGTGAAGGCCTCCCCCACCATGTGCGCCCCCTCGGGGGTCTCCCGGTGAACCTCCAGGCGCCGAGCGAGGATCTGAGACCACACCCAGGCCACGACGAGCAGCAGGAGCAGGACGTAGGCCAGGGTGTACGCGAGCTGGACCCCGGTGATGCCGGCGAAGAAGCTGAGGACGACAAGGACGGCGAGGAGGGGCGCCCGGCTACTCATGCCAACCGCTGGGTCGCGGTGGGGACGACCTCAGCGGCGAGGATCTCATCGATGACGCTGGAGGCGGTCACGCCCCGGAGCTCCGCGTTCGGCGTGAGGATCACCCGGTGGGTGAGCACCCCCGCCGCCAGCCCCTTGAGGTCGTCGGGAAGGACGAATTCGCGACCCTCGGACGCGGCCCTGGCCTGGGCCGAGTGGAGCAGACCGAGGCTGCCCCGGGGTGACGCCCCGAGAGCGACGTCAGGGTGCTGCCGGGTCCGCTGTACCAGCCGCACGCAGTATTCCTTGAGCGCCGGGTCGCAGTACACCGCCGCGCAGGCGGCCTGGCATTCGGCGAGCTCCGCAGGGCTGGTGACGGCGAGCAGGTCGTCGAGTGGCGAGGAGGCCTGAAAGCGGTCCAGCATTGCCACCTCGTCAGCGAGGGGCAGGTAGCCGAGGTCCACCTTGAAGAGGAAGCGGTCCACCTGGGCCTCGGGCAGCGGGAAGGTGCCCCCCAGCTCGATGGGGTTCTGGGTGGCGAGAACGATGAAGGGCTCGGGGAGGCGGTGGGTCTGACCGTCCACCGTCACCTGGTCCTCCTCCATCGCCTCGAGCAAGGCGGACTGGGTCTTCGGGGAGGCCCGGTTGATCTCGTCGGCGAGCAGCACCTGGGTGAACACCGGGCCACGGCGGAACTCGAAACCGGTCGTCCGCGGGTCGTAGACGGAGACCCCGGTGACGTCACCGGGCAGGAGGTCGGGAGTGAACTGCACCCGCTCGAAGGAGCAGCCGCTGGCCCGGGCGAGTGCCTTGGCGAGCATGGTCTTGCCCACGCCGGGGACGTCCTCGATGAGGATGTGGCCCCGGCAGAGGAGTGCGAGGACGCACAGCTCGATCTCGGCATCCTTGCCGACGATCACGGTGCCGACGCACTCGACCAGCCGGTTGACGAGGTCGCGCACCCGGGCCGACATGCCGTCCTCCTCCGATCCGCTGCGGTGCCACACGCAACGTTTGGCCAGTATACGAGCCGTTCTTCTGGACCCCAGACAGCGCGTTGGGCCACACGGGCCCCGACAGGACCACGGCCGTCAGACCCTCCTGTGGACAGGGCAGAGGGAAGAACCGGGGGAAACGAGACAAGCGCGCCAAAGTCCCTGTACACTGTTAAACGCCCGACGAGGTCAAGGCGTCGGGGTCAGCGGGAGCGCTGACGGGAAAGGGAGGAAATACGATGGCTCAGATCGAGGACCAGATCCTGACGACCGGGGAAGCGGCCGCCCTCTGTGGTGTCTCGCGGTCGACACTCCGGCGCGCAGTGGCTCAGGGCCACCTGCAGGCCTGGCACACCCCGGGAAAGCATCTCCGCTTCACCCGGTCGGCGTGCCTGGACTTCGCCAGGTCCCTCGGTCGCGTCGACCTGGTGGGCCAGGCGTATGCCGGGGCCGTCCAGGAGTTGATCGCCCGCTGACCTGCTGCCGGGACATCGGGGGGCGGGGAAGGGCGGCGGCAAGCGCACCGAACTAGAGGTTTGCCCGTGCGTCTGCGCCGCGAGGGATGATCTGCGCGTGCGGATCATCGGGCTGACCGGCGGCATCGCGACCGGCAAGTCGACGGTGGCGGCGATGCTCGCCGCACGCGGCGCTGCTGTGGTCGACGCGGACCGTATCGCCCGTGAGGTGGTGGAGCCGGGAACGACCGGCCTCGAAGCCGTGGCCCGCGCCTTTGGTCCCGAGGTGGTCACCGCCTCCGGGGAGCTCGACCGCGCGCGGCTCGCGGGCATCGTCTTCGGCGACTCGGAGAGCCGGCGCCGGCTCGAGGCGCTCACCCATCCCCTGATCCTGGCCCGGATCGCCGACCAGGTCGCCGGTCTCATCCTCTCCGAACCGGCGCTCATCGCCGTCGACGTCCCCCTCCTCTTCGAAGGCGGCCGCCAGTCCGACTTCCCAGGCGGGGTGTTGCTGGTCTACGCCGATGCCGCCACCCAGCTCCGGCGGCTGCACGAGCGCGATGGACTCGGCGACGAGGCGGCCCGCCAGCGGCTCGCGGCCCAGCTTCCCATCGAGCGAAAACGCGAGCTCGCCACCTGGGTGATCGACAATGGGGGCCGTCGAGCGGACACAGAAGCCGCTGTCAACCTCTGGTGGCGGGACATCGTCACCGTGGAGGACCCTCTTTGAACTCGGGCCTGCGCTCCGGGAAGCTTCCGCCCAGCCCGGCGGAAGAGCCGCCTGACGACCTCTCCGCCGGGACGGCGCGAGGCGCCGGGGCCGGCGCCTGGTTTCTCGTCGGCGCAGCGGTGGTCGGGCTGGGCATCGCGACCTACCTGACCACCCTCCACTACGCGGGCGTCGCGCCGATCTGCACCACCAACAGTTTCGTCAACTGCGGGTCGGTCCTGAAGAGCAGCTACTCGGTGGTACCGGGGACCTCCATCCCGGTGACGCTCCCGGGGATGATCTGGTTCATCGTGAGCGGTGCGCTGGCCGTGGTTTCGATCCGCCGCGCGCGGCGCGGGATCGAGGAGCCGGAGTGGCTGCGCCCCGCCCATCTCATCTGGTGCCTGCTGGGACTGGTCTCCGTCCTCTACTTCGTCTTTGCCGAGCTCGTCAAGCTCCACCAGCTCTGCGAGTGGTGCACCACCGTCCACATCCTGGTCTTCCTCAGCCTGCTGGTGACGATTGCGCGCGTCCAGTCGGCGAGGGCTTCATAGCGAGGTTTGCAATGGCCCGACTTTCCAAGCGCCGGCGTGAGAACGTGCCTGCCGGCGGCTCCGCCCCGTCGAAAACCCCGGGCAGCACCCGCCCGGCGGCGTCGACGCCGTCCCGCTACCGCACCCAGCGCGTCCAGGTGCCGCGGCCCTGGTGGCAGAGCCCCTGGGCGTGGGGGAGCGGGATCACGGTGGTGGTGGTCGCGGTGGTCGTCGTCTTCGTCGTGCTGGGACTGCAACCGGCGGCCAAGAGCAGCGGCTCCTCGTCGAGCTCGAATCAGCTCGCCCCTGCCTCCGTCCTTGCCGCGGTCACCGGGGTCAGCCCGAGTGTGTCCAGCACGATCGGGGCAGGTGGGGTGGCCGACCCCATCGAGCCGATAACCGGCTCACCGGCGGCGTTGACCGGCGCGGGGGGCAAGCCCGAGCTCTTTTACCTCGGTGCCGAGTTCTGCCCCTACTGCGCCGCCGAGCGCTGGAGCGTGGTGATCGCCCTGAGTCGCTTCGGGACGTTCACCAACCTGCACCTCACGATGTCCGACTCGAATGCTCAGGACATCCCCGACACCCACTCCTTCACCTTCTACGGCTCCAGCTACTCGAGCCCGTACCTGGACTTCGCGGCGATCGAGAGCGCGGACCGCAACGACAACCCTCTGCAGACGCCGACGGCCGCCGAGGACACGCTGATCAGCACCTACGACACGACCCCCTACTCGACCCAGACCGGCGGTATCCCCTTCCAGGACCTCGGCAACCGCTACATCGTGAGCGGCAGCGGGGTCAATCCCGAGCTGCTCCAGGGGATGACCTGGCAGCAGATCGCGACCACCCTGACCGACACCTCGAGCAAGGTCGCCCAGCCGATCATCGGCGACGCCAACTGGCTCACCGCCGGGATCTGCAAGCTGACCGGCGACCAGCCGGGCTCGGTGTGCAGCGCTGCGCCGATCGCATCCCTGGAGGGTCAGATCGCCTCGTCCTGAGTCGAGGGGTCAACCGGCTGAGAGCGGGCGCGCGGTGCGGGCTCGGACCGAGCGACCGGCGCGCGGAGACGCCAGACCGAATTGGGGACGGACTCCGGCCACAGGCCGGTGTCTAGCCGGAGGCGGGCGTCGCGGTCGGAGAGGCGGAAGCCTTCGCCGAAGCCGAGGCTGACGCCGACGCGGAAGCCGAGGCCGAGGCGGACGCGGAAGCCGAGGCCGAGGCGGACGCGGAGGCCGAGGCGGACGGGCTCGGCGTCGCGGTCGGGCTCGGGGTGGGCGTCGGGCTGGCGCTCGCAGGCGGCTCGGTGGGCGGCGCCGGGCAGTTCCCGAAGGCAAAGGGGGTCGACGTGGAGGCCGCTCCCGCCACGGGGGTCTGCCAGGGCGTGTAGGAGGGGCAGGGAGGCGGAGTGGGCACGGCGTTGGTGTGGCCACCGGCGCCGACCAGGAACGAGATCCCGACCACGACCGCCCCGATCAGGACGGTGGCGACGAAGGTGACGGCGCCCCATTCACGGCGGAATAGCCGAATCATCCGAGTGCTCCCCGAAGCGCGGGCGCCCGGCCCAGTTCGCGAGCCAGGCGCACATTGGTGGTCAGCCAACCGTCGAGGGTGCCCACGTCGAGCAGCTCGCCCTCGAACTCGAGTCCCCAGACCTCCTCGCCCGCCCCGAGCAGGGTGGCGATGCCGTCGGTCAGCTGGATCTCCCCGCCCTCCCCGGCCGGGGTCCGGCGCAGGGCGTCGAAGATCCCGGGAGTGAGCACGTAGCGGCCCATGATGGCAAGGTCTGATCGAGCCTCCTCAGGCTTCGGCTTCTCCACGACGCCGGTGACCCGGTGGAGGCGCCCCCTGCTCTCGGACACGGTGGCGCAGCCGTAGCGGGAGATCTCGTCGCCAGAGACCCGCATCAGGGCGAGCACCGTCGAATGGACTCCGTTCCAGGCCTCGCGAAGCTGGGCCAGGATCGGGACGGAGGCGTGCGAGAGGTCGTCGGGGAGCATGCAGAAGAAGGGATTGTCACCCACCACATCGGCCGCGCAGAGTACCGCGTGGCCCAGCCCGAGTGGCTTCTCCTGGAGCACATAGCGGATGTGGGCCATGTCCTGCGAGTGGCGGACCGCAGCCAGCTCGGCCTTCTTGCCGCGCGCCTCGAGGACCTTCTCGAGCTCTGGCTGGCGCTCGAAGTGCGCCTGGATCAGCTCCTTGCCGTTGGCGATGACCAGGACCATCTCGAGAGCGCCGGCCGCCATCGCCTCCTCGATCGCCCACTCGATGACCGGGCGGTCGACCACCGGGAGCATCTCCTTGGGGAGAACCTTGGTCGCGGGAAGGAAGCGGGTGCCCAGTCCGGCGGCGGGGACCACGCAGTGGCGAATCGTGCTCATCGGCCGGGCATTGTCTCCATTTGGGGCTGCCGCGCGCTGCGCGCCGTTCGCGGGGCCCCCTGAAAGGGAGGGGCCGAGCAGCCTCACACACCTCTCCGAGTACGATCCGAACCCATGCTCGACGTCCGCACCGAGCTGATCCAAGCCGTCCGAGCCGTCCTCACCGCGTCAGGTGTCGACGACCAGGTCGAGGCGATTGTCGACCGCTCCGCCCGGCCCGAGTTCGGCGACTTCTCGACACCGGCGCCACTCCGCGCCGCCCGGGTGCTGCGGCGGCGCCCGCTCGAGATCGCGGAGGACCTTCGCCTACGGCTCGAGGCGCTCCACCTCCCCTTCGTGGCCGGCTGGACGGTCAGCCCGCCCGGGTACCTCAACTGCCGGCTGGACGACCACATCTGGGCGCCCGCGGTGCTGAATCAGGCGCTGGAGCTGGACCGCGGCGTGCCGCTGGTCATCCCCGGGGAGGCGCCGCTCCTGGGGCGGACGCTGGTCGAGCACACCGCCACCAACCCCAACAAGGCCGCCCACGTCGGCCATCTGCGCAACGCCTGCATCGGCGACAGTGTGGCCCGGATCCTCCGGCGCCTCGGCCAGGAGGTGGAGGTCCAGAACTACATCGATGACACCGGGGTCCAGGTCGCGGACGTGGCCGTGGGGCTGCGCCTCCTGGGGATCGAGCAGGGCCCCGACGAACCCTTTGACCAGTACTGCTCACGGGTCTACGTGGAGGTGGGCCGGCGCTACGAAGCCGACCCCTCGCTGGTCGAGGAGCGGCGCCGGACGCTCCGGGAGATCGAGGCGGGCGACGGCGAGACCGCGCGGTTCGTCAAGGAGCTGGCCTCCCGAGTGGTCGACTGCCACCTGGCGACCATGCGCCGCTTCGACATCGGCTACGACTTGCTGACCTGGGAGTCGGACATCATCGCGCTGGGCTTCTGGAGCCGGGCGTTTGAGCTGCTGCGGGAGACGGGGTCGATCGTCCATGTGACCGCGGGCCGGCATGCCGGCTGCTGGGTGATGCCGTCGGACGGTGACGAGGCCGATGACGACGACGCCAAGGTGCTGGTGAAGTCGGACGGCGTCGCGACCTACACGGCCAAGGACATCGCCTACCAGCTCTGGAAGTTCGGGCTGCTCGGCCGCGACTTCCGCTACCGGCGCTGGCACCCGGCTGATCCGGACTCCCCGGCCACCACCACGACCGGGGAGGCGGAGCTGCCCGCCGAGGGGTTCGGCCGGGCCACGCGGGTGATCAACGTCATCGACGCCCGCCAGGCCTACCCCCAGCAAGTGGTCAAGCGTGGCCTCGCCCGCACCGGGCACGCCGAGCAGGCCGAGCAGTCCATCCACCTCGCCTATGAGGTCGTCGCCCTCTCCCCCGGCGCCGCCGAGGCCCTCGGCATCGCATTGGAGGAGGGTCGGAAGGAATACGCGCTCTCGGGGCGGAAGGGGATCGAGGTGCGCGCCGACGACCTGCTCGACAAGGCGCTCGAGCGGGTCGGGGAGAAGGCGGCCGACGCCGATACCGCGACCAGGCTGGCCGCCGGGGCGGTGCGCTACTACCTGGAGAAGTTCACCCTCAGCCAGATCATCGCCTTCGACTTCGACGACGCCCTCCGGGTGACCGGCGACACCGGGATCTACCTCATGTACAGCCACGCCCGTGCCGCCGGGATCATGCGCAAGGTCGAGGCGGCGCCCGGGCCGGACGTCGTCCCCGCGCTCGAAGGGGCGGAGCGGGCGCTGCTGCACGGACTGGACGGCTACCGCCACGCCCTCGCCGAGGCCGGCGCGGCGCTCTCACCGTCGACGCTCTGCACCTACGCCTTCGAGCTGGCCTCGACCCTCACCGACTTCTACGAGCACACCGAGGCGATCGTGCGCGAGCAGGACCCCGCCCGCCGGGCCTTCCGGCGGCGGCTGATGGCGGCCACCCGGGCCACCCTCGCGGACTGCCTCTGGTGCCTGGGAATGCCGGCGCCGGAGCGCGTGTAGGGGCGGCCGGCGGTTGCGATCGACAATGAGACCGCTGACCTGAAGTACTTGTAGGGGTTCCGTATGAAGGTGGCTTACTGGATCGTCGCGGGATTGCTGGCGTTGCTCTACCTGTACTCGGGTGGGATCAAGGCCGTGCGGTCCAAGGATCAGCTGCGGCCGATGATGAGCTGGGTTGACAGTGTGCCGCTGGGAGTCCTGCGAACCATCGGTGTGCTGGAGGTGCTCGGTGCACTGGGGTTGGTCCTGCCGCCGCTGACCGGCATTGCGTCGGGCCTCGCCCTTGCGGCGGCGATCGGGCTCGTGCTGATCCAGGTGGGCGCGCTGTCGCTGCACGTCAGCCGCGGCGAGTTCAAGGTGATCGGGCTGAACATCGTCCTGCTTGGCCTCGCCGGCGTCGCGATCTGGCTCTCAACCGTCTGGCTGTAGGACGCTGCGTGGGGACCGGCGGCGAGCCGCCGCCTCCTCACGCGTGGCTTGCGACCTGTCCATCATTTGGGTTGCGCCCTGTTGGACTACGGGGCGAGCTCTCGGGCCGGACCTCTCGGCCACAGCTCGAGACGACCCGAGAGCGGAACGGATGCTCTCGGGGGTTCGGTGGAGTCCGCCCCCTATAATTCGGCAGGTCTGGCACGCCCCGTTCGTCTAGAGGCCCAGGACACCGCCCTCTCAAGGCGGAGATCGGCGGTTCGAATCCGCCACGGGGTACCAGGGTCAGGGGGCGCCGGGATCGCAACCGGGCGGTGTCGATCCAGGAGTGAGCGTGCGCGGCTCAGCCGCGGACGCGAGAGGGCGGAGCCCTCTGATGAAGGAGGGGTCCTCGCGCGGCCTGCCGCGCGGGGCCGGCACCGCCCTCTCAAGGCGGAGATCGGCGGTTCGAATCCGCCACGGGGTACCAGGGTCAGGGGGCGCCGGCGGGCGGCCCCGCAGCCCGCCACGTGACCGCCTGCAGGCGACCCCACGCGCCCCGGACCGTCCGACGTTCCCCCACCTCGTAGCCGAGCTCGCGCAGCCGGGCACCGTCGGTGAGGATCAGTCGGGAGTGGCGGTATTCGCGCACCACCTTGGCGGGAAGGTGACCACCGGCCAGCCACGCCTGCTCCTCGAGGGCGTAGCCGCGGTCCTCACGGACGGCCCGGATCGGTCCCGCAGCGATGAGGGCGAGGAGGCCGACGATGACGAGCACCAGCAGGACGGTGACGAGGGGGTTCATGCGGTGAAAGGGGCCTCGATCGAGGCCTTTGCGGCGATGTCCATCACAGCCTCACTGTATGCCCGAGACCAGGCCGCGGTGGCACGGCGTCGCCGGGCGGTTAGAATCCAGACGTCCCCGCCCTCTCGCAGGAGCCTTCCCATGGCCAACAACCTCAAGGAATCGAAGGGTGTCCTCTCTC
>Ga0302157_10003385_pt1 | contig 18035 bp, 16 predicted proteins | sample I_Bog_N3_3_FD_193502 | JGI IMG/M metagenome (GOLD analysis project Ga0302157, IMG submission 193502) | Peat permafrost microbial communities from Stordalen Mire near Abisko, Sweden - I_Bog_N3_3 | ecosystem: Environmental > Terrestrial > Soil > Wetlands > Peat | place: Sweden: Abisko, Stordalen...
CCACCTTGGCGGTTACCCCGCCGAGGAAGGCGAACAGCCGGACATGCGCGCCAAGCCAGTCTTCCGACGTTTGTGTCCAGCTTGCCTCCGCGTAGATCAGACCCGAACAGGGCAGGCAGGCCACGAACGTTCCCCAACGCCTCGGCCGAGGTGGCGAAGTCGTTCTGCACCTGGGTAAGCGTGAATCCGACCGTATCGACCTGATTGGACCAGTAGCTCACGTCAGCGGCGTCGCCCGTGCGGGCCAGGATGCTTCCATAGAAGCCTTGGATGGACTGGGCGGTCGTCAGGGATGCGGACATGCTTGGAGATCCTTGAAACTGTGTCCCGGCTTGCGTGCCGGGTCCGGACATCGGGATTCTTGTTGCCGTTATGCGGTGGTCAGGTCATGTGGCCGGTCAGGGCCGGCCGACATGGGGATGCAGGCATGGTTTCGGCGGGCGCAACGCGCGCCGTTCGGCTGCGGACAGGACCGGCCATTCCGGGGAACCGGCCAATGGCAAGCCCTGTTTTGACGCTCCGGTGGCCGGCCGCACTTGGGGCGGCCGGGAATGGGCACGTGGCATCCATCGATCCTGGGTAACCTTTCATGCTGTCCAAAGGCTGTGCGCACACTAATGGTGATATCATGCCATCCATACAATGGCTGTGTTTCGGTAAACCGGATATCCAAGCCAGTAAATCCGTGTGCGATGAATCCAACAGGCTAATGTGCGCGGGTTCTGATGTCAGGCGTTATTTGCGCACGTGCCGCAGCCATCGCCCCGAACTTGGGGTGATTTGGAACAGCCATGCGGCCATCCGTCCGGCGGTGGGCGCAGAACGTCCGATCGGCTGGCGCCATAGCGTCCTGCCGCCCCGGCCGAATCAGCAAATCCAGGTCAGTTTTGCGGGCCGCGCCGCCGCCCACCCGAAACTTGGGGTGATCGGGAGCGGGTTGACAGCCATTGGAGCAGACCTTTCACTGCACCCCGGCTGGCAGGCGGTCAGATAGGCTGTTCATCGGACGCAGGCAATGGTATGCGGCGTGATCACTCCGATAATAATAGTTTAATATCCTCATATTGCTGTCAAAATCCCCGCATGCAGGCGCCGGCGACACAATGGCCGCGGATATGAATATTGACGGAGCGACGTCGCCTGGAGGCTGTGCTGCGCCATTTGGTCTCCGGTTCTGTGTGGGTCACGTTGTGGCTGCGGACAGCCGTCCGGACATGGCGGCGGGAATGGCACGGGCGGACGTGACGGTGGCCGGACGGCCCCTGGCCGCCGCCATGCATCCGTCGCCATCACGGGCCGCCGGCAGGCAGCCGGACCGCCGGCGTCGGTTCACGGGGCTGGCAGCCAATCCGCGCAATCCACCGCCGTGCCATGACATGGCGCGCCGCCAGATGGCGCGGGACGTCCGGAAACGGCGGGGCGCCGCGGCGTGGGTTGCTGGCCGTTCAGCCCGAAGCGTATATGGTGCGACCGCGCCGTGCCGGACTGCGGCGGGATGGGGGATGTCGTTTTGGCGGAAGGGGCAGAAATGTTGTCGGCTACCGACCCGGAGCTTCCGACGTATATCCATATGGAGATAACCAATGTCTGCAACTTCAAGTGCTCGTTCTGTCCGATAGGCGGCATAACACGCAAGAACGGGTTCATGGATGTTGGGGTGGCCAGGCATATCATCGACAAGATCGTCGATGAGGGTTTTGCCCGCGCCACGCATCCGCTCTATCTGCACCAGATGGGCGATCCGATGCTGCACCCCAGACTGTTCGACATAATCGAACATGCCAATTCCAGGGGTCTGTATGTCGATCTGGTCACAAACGGCAGCTTTTTGACCGGCGAAGCATTGGGCGGGCTGGCCAATGCCAACGCCACCCTGTCGATCAGCTACCAGACGCCGACCGAGGACAGCTTTGCGCACAGGCACGCCAAGAACCTTTCCTTCGAGAAATACCGGGACCTGGTTTTTGGCGCGGTCGAATACAAGTTCGCAAACTCCACCAGAACCAACTACCATTGGTCCATTTTCTTCACGGGCTACCACGATTGGTATGGCGTCCGCGCCGTCAATACCGAAGACGATGTCCTCCGGCTCAAGGATGATCTGGATCGGTTCGGGCTGAAGCTGGCCGGGACGTACGGGTTGCCATACACGCAGCACTCACCGGCGCGATTCCGCGAGATGGTCGACACGCAGACGCCGTTCCAGTTTCTCCCCGGTGTCGAGATACAGGTCAAGCATCCCTATGCATGGCCGAAGGCCAAGAAGAACCTGGTGACGCAAGGGTTTTGCCAGCATCCGTGGAACTACTTTGTGATCTATTGGAACGGCGACACCAGCATCTGCTGCCTCGACGCCGACAACGGTTTTGATCTCGGCAACGTCATGGGCACACCCCTCGCGGACATCTGGAACGGCGACAGGGCCAGGGCCATCCGGCAGGGGTTCGCAAACAACGAGGCCATCAGCCCGGTCTGCCAGAGCTGCCTTTCGCCGTCGTGAGGCGCTGCATGGGCGGGCGACCTGTTGCCACCGGTCTGCCGGGGACAGAGGCGATCACCGGGGTTGCGTGGATGTCCTGCCCCGCCGGGGGAACACGGGGCGACCGGACCGCGCCTTCTTGACGCTCCCGGACGCCTGTGCGCATAGGCATCGAGTGACTTGGGGGCAAGCATGTCAGATGATTTCAAAGAAGACGGGGCAGTCAGCTTGCCTGGCTTTTCAATCGAGGACGAGGAAGCCGCCTGTGTGCCGACCTTTTCGATCGAAGCCGAGGACATTCTTGTCTGGCGCCTGCTCTATGGCCTGTTCCAAATGCCTTACTCCCACGCCGGGTTTTACGTCGATCTCGGCGCATTCGATCCGATCCGCCATTCCAACACCTACGCGTTTTACCGGCGCGGCTGGCGTGGCATCAATGTCGAGCCGAACCCGCAAGCCGTGGAACGGTTCCGATCGCTCCGCCCGCGCGACGTCAACCTGAACGTCGCAATCGGCCAGGACGGGCGCACGGGCCAATACGTCCTGTTCGACGAGCCCCTGCTGAACGGCTTTCTCGAACCCGATATGATCGAGCGCCACCGCAGCCAGGGCCGCCAGGTCCTGGCTACACAGGATATCGCGTTTTACTCGATAAATACAATATTGGCCCGGCACGTCCCGGACGGGGTCGCAGTTGACTATTTGAATATAGACGTGGAGACCATGGAGAAAGCATTCTGGCAGAGTGGGATTTCCGGCGCTGGCGGCCATTGGTGATTGCAGTGGAAATCCATGACAGGGTTGATATCGCTTCCGTCATGCGGAACCCGGTTACCCGGCTTCTCGAAGATCGCGGATACGTCTTCACAAGCCGGATGTGGCACACGAGCCTGTTCACGCTGCAAAAGGACTAGGCCGCCGCGCTGCCGGTGTGGCATCCGGGCACATCCGCGGCGACGCCATTGATGCCATACCGTCCCGCCTGCCACACCCGCCGTTGGCATGCCCCCCCGCCCGGTCCGTCCCCCGTCCGCCGCCCGGCAGACGGCGAAAAATGGTGTGGCGTCGCCGGGTTGCCATCGCGTGCGCGCAATGTTAACTTTCCCGCAATCTGGGTGAAATAGAGTCAACGTGACGTCAAGACCGCCAGCGATCCGACATGCCCGCCTTGTGCCGCCGCTGGCTGTCTGCCCTGCCGCCGGGGCGCTGGCCATTGTCCGGTCGGGGGGTGGCGGATGGATGGGGTGAACGGCACACCCGGAGCCGTCCATGCCCGATGGCGGGACGGCAAGCCGCGCAAAACGCTGCGCGTCGCGCATCTCACGCCAGCATATTTTTCGCCTGACAGCGTGTTGGGCGGTGGCGAACGTTACGTCTATTACTTGGCGCATTGCCTGCGCGGCGATCCGGGGTTCCGGCAGTGCGTTTTCACGGTGGGGCCGGATGACAGGCTGTTCGGGCGCGACGGCATCCCGGTTCGCGTATTGCGCAACGAGTCTCCGCTGCCCGACGCCATGGACGGGTTTTCCTCCGCGTTGTGGCGGGAGCTCAGCGGTTTCGATCTGGTACACCTGCACCAGTGCCTGACGACATTCGGCGCCTACAGCCTCGCCATCACGCGCTCGATGGGTATTGCCACAGTGGGCACCGACCTTGGCGGGGGCGGCGACGGCGACCAGTTGATGACAACCCGGCGGGGTATGGGCCTGCTGGACGGCGTCGTCTCGATTTCACGTTACGCGCACAACATGATATCCAGTTTCTTCACCGGGCCGCATGAGGTTCTGATCGGTCCCGTCGACACCAATCGGTTCACCCCCGTTTCCGACGGCGGACGGCGCGATCCGGCAATGGTGCTGTGCGTCAGCCGCATCATGCCGCACAAGGGCATCGACCGGGTGATAGCAGCCCTGCCGCCCGGACTGCGCCTGGTTGTGGCCGGACGCGTCTACCATCCCGATTACTACGCCCGGTTGCAACAGATGGCGCAGGGCAAGGATGTGACATTCATCCACGACGCGGACGACGACGCCCTGCTGGATCTCTACCGGTCGGCCGGACTGTTCGTGCAGGCGAGCACGGCAAGGGACATCTACGGCAACACGGTTGCCAAGCCGGAACTCATGGGCCTGACCACGCTGGAAGCCATGGCCTGCGGTTTGCCCGCCGCGGTGTCGGATACCGGTTCGTTGGCGGAACTGGTGCCGGATGACCGGTTCGGACGGGTGTTCCGCGGGGATGTGGAGCTTGCGGCCCTGCTGCTGGATGTCGAGGCGGGCCGGTGGCCATCCCAGGACGCCGCGGCGCTGGCGCGTTATCATGTCGTCAAATGGCACGGGATGGATGCCATCGGCTGTCGCCTTGCCGATTTCTACCTGTCCGTGCTGGCCGCACCGGTGTTGGCAGGCTGAATGCGCATCCTGGTCCTGACCAACCTCTACCCGCCGGAGATCCTAGGCGGCTACGAGCTGGCCTGCGCCAATGTCTCGATGGCACTGTCCGGCCGCGGGCATGACGTGCGGGTGCTGACCACATGGAGCCATTTGCCGCTGCCCGTGGATGAGCCCGCGTGGGTGCACCGATCCATGGACGCGCATTGGTACCTGCCAATCAAGAGCCGCAATGCCGTCGTGGACCAGCGGGATCTCCACGCCGCGGTCTGCTCGTCGTATGGCAACACGCTGCATCTGCTGGACGCCATCCGCGACTTCCGGCCCGACATGGTTTACGCCTGGAACCTGACCGGCCTCGGATCGGCTGCCATAATGGACCTGCTCAACCGGATCGGCGTGCCGTGGGCGCTGCATCTGATGGACCGGGGTCCGGTGGATATCGAGTCCAACACGCCGCCAGCCATCCTCGGGCTGTTCGGCGGCCCCACAATGTATGACGGAGCCCGCATCATCTCCATGAGCCAGCACCTGCTCGATGAAATCGAGGCGGTGTCCGGCATCACCTTCCCGCAGGGCGCCGACCTGGTGCCTGGTGCCGCCGATGTCGATGGCGGGCTGGCGCATAAGCCTTACCTGCGCGACGGCATGGCCCGTTTTGTCACCGCCGGCACGGTGGTCGAGCATAAGGGGACCGACCTGATCCTGGAGGCCAGCGCCCGGCTGCGCGCGGAGGGATGGAGTTTCACCGTCGACATTTTCGGCAACGGCGATCTGCCGCGCTATGTTGACATGGCGAGGACGCTGCAGGTGGACGACCGCGTCCGCTTTCTCGGGTCGCTTCCGCAGGCCGAACTGGTAAGGCGTTACGTGGGCTACGACGCCTTCCTGTTCCCGACATGGGAGCGTGAGCCATTCGGCTTCGCGCCGGTGGAGGCGGCCGGCCATGGGACCCCCCCGATCATGACGGCCAATTGCGGCGCGTCCGAGCGCCTGGTTGATGGCGTCCACTGCATCAAGATCGAGCGGACCGTGGACGGACTGGCCGATGCCATGCGCCATGTCGCCGCCAATGAGATTGACATCGCCCGGATCGGACGCGCAGCCCGCCGCCTGGTGATGGGCGACCTGTCCTTTGCCCGCAGCATCGACCGCATCGAGGCCGCGCTGTATGGCCACATCCGGCCCTGGCGGCACGAGGCGGCCGACGATGCCCGCCTGCCGCTGCTGCTATACGTCAAACACAACCTGTCTGTCAGCCTCCGGTTCGGCTGAGCGGCGAGGAGACAAAACAGATGGACCTCGGTCGCGTCCGCGCCCACGGCATTTCGACGACAGGCAAGGCATGGATAACCAACCCGATCAGGTCGGCGATGTGGTTTCTGGTCGCGCCATATTTCCGCGGGATCGAATCGGAGATCGACGGGTGCCTTCGCCTTCAGGCGGCGTCCGCACAGGCGCGACCGATCCCTACCGCGCAACTGGCAGGCATGCGCAAGGACGCGGTGGCCGTGGCGCATCGGCTGGCGGGATTGGAGGAAGACGCCGAGGCCAACGGAATGGCCATAGCCGCGCTTGCGAAGACAGTCGGGGACGAGTGCCGTCCGGCGGTCGAGGCGCTTTCCAAAGATGTCGCCGAAACCGGTGAGACGGTCCAGGCACTCTGCCGGGACACCGAAGCCTTCGCCTCGCTGGCGCGTGACACCAACGCCGCGGTCGATGCCCTGTCCAGACGCCTCGCAGACACCGGTGGGACGGTCCAGACGCTTTGCGAGGACGTTGCCGAAGTTGCCGATCTGGCCCGCAAGACCAATGAATATGCCGCCGCCCTGCACCGGGATTTGCGGTCCTCGGTCGATGCGCTCAACGCCCGCATCGGCATGCCAGGCCACCCCATCCCGCTGCGCGAGGGCGATCGCGTGGCAGTCGGGCCGGACAGCCTGACCCTGGTCGCCACCACACCGGAGACGCGTTTTCTCGTGCGCGAACATGACCTGATCGGCAACAACGTCGCCGATCGCCAGCAATGGGAGCCGCACGTCCACGCCGTGATCGATCGCGCAGGCCGACCGGATGGGGTGGCGGTGGACGTGGGGGCATATATCGGGGTCCACACGGTGGCCATGTCCCGCCGCTTCGGTGCCGTCCACGCATTCGAGCCGCAGCGCGGGATATTCAATTTGCTCTGCGCCAACCTGGCCCTGAATGGCTGCAACAACGTCACCACCTACAATTCGGCGCTTTATGACCGCGTCGGCGCCATGCGGCTGGCCTCGCCGGAGCGGCAGGCGGTGGCGATGCCGGTGCTGGACGGCCAGCCCGACTACTCCAGGATCGAAAATGCGTCCGGCCTGATGTACGAGCCGGTTGACGATGGCGCCGGGGATGTGCGGTCCGTGGTCCTGGATGACCTGGCGCTGGATCGGGTTGCCATCATCAAAGTCGATGCCGAGGGTGCTGATCTGCATGCGCTCCGCGGGGCGGCGGACACGATCCGCCGCTGCCGCCCGCTGGTGCTGTTTGAATGGCACAGGATTCTCGGCGCCCTGCACGACACCACGCTGGCGGACTATGAAGCCTTTTTTGCCGTCCTGAACTACGATCTCGATGTCATCCATGTAACGCTGGCCGATTATGAATCTGATTACCTCGCCTCCCCGCGCTGACGCGGGTGCCATCAGGGTGCTGGTCCTGGCGCCGTGGGCGTTCCGGGTGCCGCGGCATGGCGGCCAGTTGCGCGGCGCGGCGGTGGTGCGGGCTTACCGGGATGCCGGACACGACGTGCGCATCGCCGCGTTTTATGATGGCGGGCGCGTCGGGCCGGACGAGCGGTGGCCCGACGACATCCCGATCCTGCCGGGTGTGTCGCAGGCCATGCAGCGTCCGTCAGCGCGGAAAGACGACTCGGCCCTGGCGTTCTGGGATGCCGTGGCCGACGCACCCGACTCCTTCGCCGCCTTCGCCGCCGCCGTGCGGGCCGCCAAGCCCGATCTCCTGCAATTCGAGGAGCCGTTCCTGTGGCCTGTGGTCCGCCGCCTGCGCGTCGAGGGCTATCTGGACCGCACCGCCGTGGTGCATTCGTCATACAATTTCGAGACGGCGGCATGGCGCGATTTGCAGGCGGCGGGTGCCGGTGTGACGCAATCCACATTGCGCGACATCGCGGTGCTTGAGCAGGAAATCGCCAGATCCTGTGACCTGGTAATCAGCGTGTCGGAGGGTGACGCCGGTGAGTTCCGGGCGGTCGGTGCACGCCGCGTCTGTGTGGCCGCGAACGGCACGCCGTCGCTTTCGCCCCCGGACCGCAACCCGGCACTCGACGCCTACATCCCCGTGGACACCCCATACGCACTGTTTGTCAGCAGCGCCCATCCGCCGAACGCGCATGGTTTGGTTGAGATGGCGGCGGGTGCCAGCGGCCATCCGCTCCGGCACGGCGAAATCATGATCTGCGGCAACGTCGGCTCGCTGGTGCGGACGGATCCCCATTTTAAGGCTGCCGGTCGCGTGCTTGGGCAGGCGCGGTTCCTCGGGTGGGTGGAAAACGATCTGCTCGGTGCCCTCTACGCGGGGTGCCGGGCCATCATTTTGCCGAAGACTCTGGGCGGCGGGTCAAACCTCAAGACCGCCGAGGCGCTGGCCAGCTTCCGCCCCATCGTGGCGACAACACGGGCTTTCGAGGGCTTCGAGCCGTTCACCGGATTGCCGGGCGTAACCATTGCCGACGAGCCCGATGAGTTTTGGTGTGCCGTGGACGGTCTGCTGTCCGGCGGCGATCCCGTGCCGCCCCGTCCGCCCGAGGCGATGGCCGGACTGCTCTGGTCGGCGTGCCTGGAGCCGATGGTGCGGGCGGCGGAATCGGTCGTGCGGGAACGGCGGCGCTAACCGGGATCGGCGCTGGCGGTCCTGGCAAGAGCCGAGAGCACTTCCCGGGCATAGTCGTCCCATGACCGGAGCGGGCGGGCGAACGCTTCCATCCCGAGGCGTTCCAGCAGGCCAGCCTCGCCAGCAAGCCGGGCGATGCCAGCCGCAATCGCGGCTTCGTCGAGCATGTTCACGGCCACGGTCCCGCCGCCGGGTGCCGTCTCAGCCATCGCCGAGCCGTCGTGGCATAGGCAGGGCACGCCATGCCACAGGCTTTCGAGAACCGGCAGCCCGAAACCTTCCTCATAGGAGGCAAATACCGTCGCATGGCTGGCGCGGAGCAGCGACAGCAAATCCTCGTCCGAAACATGGCTGCGGAGATCGACACCGCCCGCGTCTGCCGCCAGCCGCCCAATCTCAAGATCGAGGTCGGCGTAATCGGCCCGGCGACCGACAATGGTCAACTCGACTCCCCTCCCGCCAATGAGACGGCGCGCCAGGGGCAACGCCCGCAGCAGCCGCGGATAGTTCTTCCGGGGTTCCCATGTGCCGACCGCGAGCAGGCGCAGCGGGCCACTCCGATCCGACTGATGGCCTGGCATACGCCCGCGCGCCGCGCCGCGCAGATCCGCGGCCAGGGGGCAGGGCACAATCGGCGGTATGCGGAGCCCGCTTCCGGCAAGGTAACGCCCCAAATCCGCGGCTGATGTCCATGAAATCGGAAGCGCGACGTCCACTTCGGCAAACCCGTCGTAGTAGCGGTTGAAAGCCGCCACCGTGTCGTGCGGGTAAGCCCCCGGCATTTTGTTCGGAATCAGGTCATAAAAGACAGCGGCCACCCTCATGCCATGGCCACGCGCCACCGCCGCCGCGTTGCGTTCGATGCGCGGCACCGCCGACACCGCCGCCTCGGGCAACAGCAACCATTCCCCGGCCAGGTCGTCCGGCAGATGTGCCCAGTGCCTCGTGGCCGGGCCATCCCATTTTGCCAGATGGGCCGCCTCCGTGTCGTCCAGCGGCGCCATGCGGCCTGTCCGTCCGTCCCATTTGACGGGCACCACCTCGACATCCAGCCGACCCAACGCCTTGCCGAGTGCCCGCGTCACCCGCTGTATGCCTGTGTTGAAGGGCTGCCTGGCGGTCAGGCCAGCCCAATAGAACACACGCCGGGGCGGAGGGGGATGCGCCGCCGCCGATTTGCCATACCAGCCGATGCCCATTGCCGCGAGCTGTCTTGCTGGCCGATCCGCAATCTGAAAACGGCGCTGTTGGTCGGCACCCGGACCATTCCGGGATACGGCTTCCAGAGCCGCGTCCCGATCCCGCGCGGTTGCAAACAGCACCATGTCGGCTGTGGCCAGCGCGGGAAGTTCGGCTTCGCGCACCCCATGGCCAGCATCGACCGCGATACGCAGTCCGAGAGCACGCGCACCATCCTCGATCAGCATTACCTCCGCAGCCCCGCTGGTGGCCAGCGGCAGAAGTGCCGGAACACCGCGCAGGTCGCCGTCTCCGGGCTCGGGCAACCTTGGATGTCCGCCCCGGAGACCGGGCAGCAGTGCCTGCAGGTCTGGCCGCCAATGCAGCGATTGGACTGCCGCCCCGGCCGCACAAAAGGTCGCCTCGAACGCCCCGCCCCCGCCACGCGCCCCCTCGATCAACACCAGCCGCGTATCGCGGGCCAGGGGAAGCAGCCGTCCGACATCGTTCATGGCGAAGCAGCCCGCAAAAATCGGCCAAACATTGGCATGGCGGCGCGGCGCGGGCAAATCAGGCTGGCAACGTCCGTCCCGGGGTGGCGGTGCGGCGCGAAGCGGGCTACGAAACACACATGGTGAACGCAATTTGCGGTCTGCCCTGATGGTCCGGCGCCTGGTCAAACGCCTGCTGCGTCCGGTGGGCGCACCTCTGTTGCGGCGGCTGCAGTTGCCGTTCGACCTTATGATGCCCAGGATCGAGGATGTCGAGCGGCGGTCAAAATCCCTGGCCGTCGAGGTCGCGGAGTTGCCGACACGCGCGGCTTTCGACGACATGACGCGCTCCTGGCTGCGCCTGGAAAGCATTGTCGCTGTCCTGGCCAAAAGCGCGGCTGAGGGACATTCCCCTGGCGATGGCGTCGCCCGGTCCAGTCGGCAAGCGGTTCATGCGCGCATCCTCGCACCGGAGAAGGTCGACACCGCGCGCAACTCGGGTACCCTGCGCCTCAATCTCGGCGGCGACATCGCCGGGGCGGGCTACATCAACGTCGGTCCGCGGGAGTTGCCCGGCATCGACGTCGTGGCGGATGCCGGTGACATGCCGTTCGATCCGGGCAGCGTGGACGAAATCTCGTCCACACACCTGATCGGGCGTTTTGCATCCGATGACCTGCTGCGGCGGCTGTTGCCCCATTGGCGGCACCTGCTCAAGCCGGGCGGCATGTTCCGGGCAGTGACGCCCGATGGCGACGCCATGATTGCCGGGGTGGCGCGTGGAAGCTACGCATTCGAGGATTTCCGCGAGGCAATCTTTGGCGGCGATGGGCATGAAGGCGATATCTACAACAATCTGTTCACACCCGACAGCCTGCGGAGCTTGCTCGAAGATGCCGGATTTGAAGCCATCAAGGTTCCTGTGCGCGGCATCCGCAACGGCCGGTGCCTCGAATTCGAGATCGTTGCGCGGCTTCCGGTGATGGCAGGCCAAGTCGGATGACCGGTGCCGGCGGCTGGCGATGGTGTGCATGCCAATGTCGGTGATCGCCGCCTCCGGGCTACCGGGCATCCTCCGAATAACCGCGTCATCCATCCGGTGGTCGTGGTGAAATCGTGTAAGTCCACTCGCCGTGGAAGGCGTCGGGTTTGATGTTGAGAGTCGCCATCTCGGCGTCGGAGACCTTGATGCCCTTCTCGTAGTCGTTCTCATCGAGTTGGCAGGCGACGGTCAGTCCGGTTTTGGTGGTGGTGGCGGTGATGAGCTGGATGATGACCAGGTAGCTGACGAGCGGCTTGCCGCGCCAGTTCTGCGTGATGAACGCGAACAGGCGATGCTCTATCTTGTTCCACTTGCTCGTGCCGGGCGGCGGGTGGTTGACCGTGATTTCGATCTTGAGTTCGTCGGCCAGCGCTTGAAGTTCCCGCTTCCACAGGCGCACCCGGTTGCCATTGCTGCCGCCGCAATCGGCGTTGATCAACAGTCTCCTGGCCGTGGGATAGCGGGCCGCGCCGACCAAATTCCACCAGCGCCGAATGCTCTCGACGGCGAAGGCGGCATCCGTGATTGGCGGAGACGTCGTAGACGCCATAGGGCGAGACCTTGCCGAGCTCCGGAATGACAAAGTCGTGCACCCGGACCGGCTCCGGCTGTCCCTTCGGGCGCAGCTCCCGGCCGCCATTCTTGAAGTCCCCAACTGGGCCGCGCTTGGCCGGCACACCAGCGCACCGACAGTCCAGTTTTGTTCCGTCGTTGACGTAGGTGACATAAAGATGCCACCCGATGGTATTGACATAAGATAGATTCTGCGATGATGCGTGGACATGCCGCGTATTCCCGCAAGGCGCGCATTGCGCGGCGGCGATTGGCGGCGTTGATGCGGTGCGAGTTGCGGCCGACGACGGTCCTCCGGTGCGTACAGCCGTTGAGCCGGGCCCCTGCGGACCCGGCATCTCGATGGCTCAGAACGGCGGATTGACGACCCAGCCACCCCAGCCATTCCAGTCTGCCAAGAATTGCAGAACGTGTGGCGTGAGTCGGCAGGCATTGCATACGAGGATGGCCTTCGTGCGGGTGAGCTGTTGGATTGACATCGCGCACTCCCTGTCTGGCGTTCTCAGCGGATTGCTGACGGGAGCGGCTCCCCGCGGCCTTCGTGCCGGGTCAGCCCCTGAGGTGCGCAACCGGGCGAGGCAGGGTTGCGATGATCGCGGACCGTTTGGGGTCTGCGATCGGCGCGGCCCTGGCCTTGCTGTAGGTTGCGTGCCGAAGCCGCGCTTGCGCGGCGCCGCAAGGCGGGGTTGACGTGGCACGACCCGGCCGTGGGTACAATGGGAAGTCAGTAGAGGCGCTTTCCCCGGGCAATTTAGCCCGTGGTTTGCCCATAAATTCGTGTCCGCGAGGTTCGGTGCTGGTCCCGGACGGGAGTCGCCATGCGCGCGAGCGGCTCTGCCGCCCAGAGCGAGGTGGCGCGGAGCGCCACTGTGCGTCGGGTGGCAGAGCCGCGCTGCGGGCGTGGCGTGGTGGGCTGGCCGTTGCGGCGATCGGCGCGACTGGCTGGCTCTCTCACTGCTGGGTACAGCCGTCGAGCCGGGCCCTTTCGGGACCCGGCGTGGCGGTCAGTGGGTCAGTTCGCGCTCATCGATCGGACCGTCCTTGCCCCAGAGGATTTCAATCTCGGTCTCTCCGTCCGGCCATGCGTATGTTTCGATTGCGATGATCTCGTAGCCTGCGTCGCTCATGCGGTCGTTGTGGTAGGCGCATTCCGTGCAGCGGATGACGGTCATGATGCAGCTCCATTGCTGTCAGCCGATCGCTGACGGGAGCGGCGCACGCCGGCCTTCGTGACGGCTCAACCTCTGAGGTATGCGACCCGGCGTGGCCGGGATGCGGCTGGCGCGGGCCTCTTGGGGCCTGCGACAGACGCAGTCCCTGCCATGCCTCTGGGTTGCGTGCCGAAGCCGCGCCTCTGGCGCGGCGCCGAAGGCGGGGTTGAACCGGCGCGACCTGGCCGGCGTGATAATGGGAGGTCAGTGGAGGAAGCTCTCCCCGGGTAACTGTCGGGGGTGGCGTTCCATTGTCGTTGGAGGCGCGGGTTCGTGGTGACTTTGGGTTCTGGTCAGGCCCGATCGCAAAGGTCCGGTGATTTCATTCGAACTCGTTTGGCCCATTGTGCTTTTCTGACGCGGCGAGCCATGCGCGCAAGCGGCCCTGTCGCGCCGGAGCGAGGTGGCGCGAAGCGCCACTGTGCGAAGGGCGACCGGGCCTTGCGCAGCGCGCGTGGCTTAGGCTTCGGCGGTTATGTTCGCGAGGCCCTTGTCGGTGCCAGCCATGTGCGCAAGCGGCCCTCCCGCGCCGTAACGAGGCGGTGCGAAGCACCACTGAGTGCAGGGCGGGCGGGCTGCGCCGCGGGCGTGGCATCGCTTATCTGCCGCCGCTGTCTGTGATCCTTCGTAGCGACACACGAAAGGCGGGAGCCCGGAGGCCCCCGCCCGATCCGTGTTAGCCGAACGCGCCGAGTTCTTCGGCCGCGGACTTGCGCTCAACACCTTCGGCGGCGGGCGTATCGGCCACGTAGGGCTTCCACGTGTTGCCGGTCAGGTGTTCGTAGGCTCGCAGGGCGCCTTCCGCGGCGGCGAGCAGCGAGTAGGCCTGCTGTGCCGCTGTGGCAGCGAACTGCCGGGCTCGCTGGGCGCGGCTCTCCCAACCGGAGGGGCCATCGGCGTCCTCGTCGCGGGTGTCGTTGGCGAGCCGCATCGTGGCGTCCTTGGCGTCGCTGATCCGGCTGCTGTAGAAGTTCGCCGCGCCGTGTGCCGAGGAGACAAACGACCCGGTGATGCGCTGAAGGTGGATGTCCAACGCGCGCTCGTTCACCAGCCCTTCGAGCGGCCCGGTCGCTGCGATGATGGCTGCTTCCGTGGCGGCGCGGATATCGTCGAACGGCACCTGGTCGAGAGCGAAGGTGCGAGCGACGTTCGCGTAGACGGCCTCGGTCGGAGCAAGCAGGCGCACCACTTCGATGGTGATCGGTTTGCGCTGGTTCGACGCGGTTGCAGGTGAGCGAGCCGGGGTCTTCGGGGTCTTCGCCATTTTACAATTCCCTCAAGGTGACCTCCGACGGGCTTTGGCGTGATGCCGCAGTCCCCGCCGGGGTGCGGTCTCCTTGGCGGGGGCGTGCCTGCGGTGGAATCCCCCGAACGCATGTGAGCGAGCGAGGTGAGGCCAGCGTCCGGGCGGGGCGCTCTTGTCTTTGCGCCCTGCAGCCGGACGCGGACTCGCCTTCGCGCTGCGAGCGTGCGGAGCCGAAGGCGCGAGCGCGGCCATTGCGCAGCGAGGCATTTTTTGCCGAGCTGCAGTTGGCCTGGCGCTCGCGGGGGTTCTGCCGCAGGCACGCCTCCGCCAGACCGCACGCATCCCGGTGGGACGCGGCATTACGCTGGGAAGCTCGTCGGTGTCACATGGTTCGAGGGAATTGATGGCGGAGGCTTCGAAGGCCCTGCTCGCCACCGCAACCTCGATCGGCGACCAGCGCAAACCCGTCAACCATCGGGTGCGGCCTGCGTCCGACCGAGGCGATGCGCGTGTCGCCGCTCCGCAGTCTGACCCGGGTGCCGGACGGCGTCAGCGCCGTCATGGGAGCCTGCCTCATCGCGCTGGCGACCGGTATCCGCGAGGCTGGTGAATGAGATGGTGCTGGCCTCCATACCTCGGCGCCGTCACCGGGTTGTTCGCCTCGGCCTGCGGTGCGAGCGACTACATGCGGCCGGATCAGCGCGGCCACGGGCGCTGCGGTGCTCGCCAATGGGCCTGCGGCGAGGGCGCAGAGGCCATCTGGTGGGGGCCGTCGCCACGGGCTCGGCTTCGGTGCCATGGCGGCCGCAGTCTGGCTGATCGCTTGCCGCCGCGGAGGGTGCTGTGCGGGCAGCACAACACCACTGGCAAGATGTGGACGCCTCGCGTGGCGCGCGCCCGCGCAGATGGTGTGCGCCAGGTCTGCGTGCGAAGCCGAGGCTGTTCGGGCGCGACGGTTGGGCGGGGGCCTCCGCGTGTTCCGCCGTCGGAGCGGAGGAGGACTCGTAAGCGTGGTGGTTTCATCCGTGACCCGACGGCGCGCGCCGGATGCGAAGCGAAGCGCAGCGCGCGTGCCGGAGCCCGGAGGGCGCGCGAAGCGCGGGTTGCTTGCTCGTTGTGCGGGAGCATCAGCGATGTCATCAGGAGGTCTCCCTGGTCGCCAGCTTGCGCGAGCGATGTTAGCGCGAATGCGGCGAGACGCCTGCTTGGGCGGCTCGACTTCCCTTAGGTTCTGCGAAACTTCTTCAGTTTCGCGGAGCCTTAGGGAAGCTACGTAGCGGTCCGCGAGGACGCGCCCGAACTGGTTTCGAATGCGGCGGCGAGTTGGTTGAGCTTTTCTTGCTGGTCGGTTGACAGATGATCCCAGAATCGTACGAGTGCGCGTGTATCGAAGTCGTCTGGCACTTCGCTTCGTTTCTGAGCTTCGTATAACGGAATCAACTGCCAGAGGGTCTGGTACAGACCTGAATCGACGCCATCAAGACACTCTGCCGTCGCGTCTGGCGACCATACTTCGAATAACGGGTGCGGAGTGATATTATCTGAAGCGACCCCGTCCGCGTTGATCGTCGGAGCACTTTCCTGACGGGCTGTCAAGTCGGCCTCGTTTTGTTGGGTGTGCGGCGCGGATACAGGAATGGCTTGCTGGTGATATGGCTTAGCCGGTTGATGACCCACTGCCCGCAGACGCATTGCGTATTTCTCGATTCGCATCGGACTTCGCGCTCACATGACGGGCATAATCCGGACTCCACCGTTGTCGTTTGCCGTCCTCTTCGTCGCTTAGCGAGAACGTCGTGTTCTTCCGTGTTCATATCGATACTCCAGTTCGCAGAGGTGTTCGAGGCCGGTGTTGAGGAAAGCCGCTTGGTTAGATCGGCAGCAAATCGGCGATCAACCGCTCTTGCATTCGCTCCGCCCGGTCTCTGGCTTTGACGTATTCTCCAAGCCAGAAGGTCGCGCTCATTTCGGCCCGTATTGCGCGGTTGGTCTCCTCGCCGACTTGGGTGCGCAGTCTTTCATTCTCTGCTGCCATGGCTTCGAATTCGGTGATCTCCCGGTCATTCATTGGCTGTTTCCTTTGCCCCAGATGAGAATAGCCATGCGAGCGAGTAGCCGCGCCGGAGCGAGGCGGCGCGCAGCGCCGCTGTGCGAAGGCGAGTGGCCTGGCGCGGCGCGCATGGCGTCAGAGTATCGGTTCACCGTCGATTGCTTCGAACCAGGGATTTCCCCGCCATTGTCGCGTCTCGCCGCGAACCCGGATGGTGAGGTTTCGACTTCCGGCTTGGAATGCAGGAAGGTCGATCATGGCAAGGTCTTTTTCACGTTGCCAGTCGCGGAAGGTTAGCCGGATTCTGACAGTTCCGGTTCCGGTGTCGAGATGGAATGCCGCAGTCCGGCCGCCGTCGGGCTCGTGTGTGATTTCGGGGGTGCTGGCGAGTTGGCCCGTGACCGTTTCCGTCGCTGTCGCGAGGTAGCGTCTGTGATCGGCCTCCTCTTCGGCCGCGATGTCGTCCTTGGTTTTTGGGGTAATTGTTCGGAATGTCATCGCGTTGTTCTCCAGTTGTGGGCCGCTGGGTATTGCGCTGGTACGCGCGATGCGGGAGCCTGGAGGCCCTCGCCCGATCGGGCTGTACCCGTGCGGAAATGCACCTGCTGTCGCTAGGGCGACCAGATGGCTGCGTCGTCGCCGGTGCCGTTCAGCCGCAAGCGCGCCTGCAGTGCCGCCTCGTAGGCGATCCTGTCGCGGTGGTGGTCGGGCAGTTCGGCGATCTCCGCCGCCAGGCTGGCATGGAGCGCGTCGGCGGTGGCGTCGCACAGCCGGTCCCAGCGATAGGTGTGCCAGCGTCCGTCCGTTACGGTGTGGCGCCGGTACAGGCCAGGTGGTTGCTTGCCATCAGACGATACCGGCAGGCCGCCCTCGCCCACGAAGCTGCCGGGTTGCGCCACGAAAAGCACGATCGGATAGCCGTCGTCGTCGTCCCCGCCGAGGTACAGGGTCGCGCCGGTCTCCAATGCACTGAGGATGGCGCGCGTGGCCAGGTCGCCCGCGGCGGTCGCCCCAGCGGCGCCGTCCTCGATGTGCAGCGCCAGGAACGGCCGGCCGGGGTTGAAGGGGTGCGTGATGAGGTAGTCCGGGCCGCGGGCAACGATCGCGCTGTCGGTACCGAACGCAAGGCGCAGATCCTCGGGGTTGGCGTAGGTGCAAATTTCCGGCGGAAGCAGAACCTGGTAGGCCATCGGAAGGTCCTTTCAGTGGCTGGCAGGGGTTTGGATGATGGGGTACGCGAAAGGCGGGAGCCGGGAGGCTCCCGCCGATCGTGGTTAGCCGAAGGCGCCGAGCTCTTCGGCCGCGGACTTGCGCTCAACACCTTCGGCGGCGGGCGTATCGGCCACGTAGGGCTTCCACGTATTGCCGGTCAGGTGTTCGTAGGCCAGCAGGGCGCCTTCCGCGGCGGCGAGCAGCGCGTAGGCCTGCTGTGCCGCCGTGGCAGCGAACTGCCGGGCTCGCTGGGCGCGGCTCTCCCAACCGGAGGGGC
>Ga0302157_10003387_pt1 | contig 18033 bp, 14 predicted proteins | sample I_Bog_N3_3_FD_193502 | JGI IMG/M metagenome (GOLD analysis project Ga0302157, IMG submission 193502) | Peat permafrost microbial communities from Stordalen Mire near Abisko, Sweden - I_Bog_N3_3 | ecosystem: Environmental > Terrestrial > Soil > Wetlands > Peat | place: Sweden: Abisko, Stordalen...
CGGCGGGGCCAGCCAGAAAGACCGGTAGTAGGCCTTGCGGTAGTAGTAGCAGGTCATCCGGAAGCCCAGCGGGAAGATCAGGATGAGCAGGGCCGGCGAGATGGTCCACCAGGAGATGGTGGCGGTGTGGCTGGCGCCGGGCACGCAGCTGGCCGTCAGGCAGGGGGAGTAGAAGGGCGAGATCAGGTTGCGGTGGGCCGCCGAGCCCACGAAGTAGTTCTTGTTGACGAAGGCGGCCCAGCTGGCGTAGGCCACGAACGACGTCAGAACGACGAAGGTCACCACGGGCTGGACCCAGTAGCGGTCGGTGCGGAGCGTGGCCACGTCGGGCCCGCCCCGGGCCCCGCCCAGGACGACCGGCGTGACTGCTGCGTCCGGGGCTGGGGATGCGTCCTCCAACGTCGTCAATGCTCTTCTCCCTCATCGGGCCGTGCACGGCCACTTTCGGTGGCCGTCTCCGGCCGGCGTCCGTGGGGCGGAACCTGCCCCGGCGCGCGGCGACCCGGAGGCCCGTGCGCTGACAGACGCTTATCATTCCACCACTGGGGCGGCGGTGCGAAACAACGGGCGTTGGCCTGTCTCGCGTCGGCTCCGGTGGACCGCCCCCGGGCGGCGCTCCACGGTGTCGGCGCCCCGCGTAGGCTCGGCGCATGACCACCCCCGAGCCCGCTGCCCACGGCGCCGCCGTGGACCTCGCCACCCGCCTCACGCCGCCCCCCGACATCACCACACTGGGAGCGCTGCGCCAGGCGGGGTGGGCGCCGATGTCGGTGGCCGACGAGATCCGGCGCAACGCCTCCGCCCGGATCGCCGCGGGGGAGCCCCTCGTCACGGGCGTGCTCGGGTACGAGGACACCGTGCTGCCCCAGCTCGAGAACGCCGTCCTGGCCGGTCACGACATCATCCTCCTGGGCGAGCGCGGCCAGGCCAAGACCCGCCTGATCCGCTCGATGGTCGGCCTGCTCGACGAGTGGCTGCCCGTCGTCGCCCACTCCGAGATCAACGACGACCCCTTCCACCCCATCTCCCGGTTCGCCAAGGACCTGCTCGGCGAGCTGGGTGACGACCTGCCCGTGGCCTGGGTCCACCGCAGCGACCGCTACGGCGAGAAGCTCGCCACGCCCGACACCTCGATCGCCGACCTGATCGGCGAGGTCGACCCCATCCGGGTCGCCGAGGGCCGCTACCTGTCCGACGAGCTGACCATCCACTACGGCCTGGTGCCCCGCCTCAACCGCGGCATCTTCGCCGTCAACGAGCTGCCCGACCTGGCCGAGCGGATCCAGGTCGGCCTGCTCAACGTCCTGGAGGAGCGCGACGTGCAGATCCGGGGCCACCGGGTGCGCCTGCCGCTCGACATCGTGCTGGTGGCCACGGCCAACCCGGAGGACTACACGAACCGCGGACGCATCATCACCCCGCTGAAGGACCGCTTCGGTGCCCAGATCCGCACCCACTACCCGCCGGACGCGGCCACCGAGCTGCGCATCGCCGAGCTCGAGGCCGACCTTCCGGGTCGGGGCGGGACGCGCACGGCCGGCACGGTCGGCGCACCGAGGGTCGAGGTGCCGGCGTTCATGGCCGAGGTCGTGGCCGAGCTCAGCCAGCTGGCCCGCCAGAGCCCGCACCTCAACCAGCGCTCGGGGGTGTCGGTCCGCCTCACCATCGCCAACTACGAGACGCTGGTCGCCAACGCCACCCGCCGGGCCCTCCGCAACGGCGAGTCCGAGGCGGTCCCCCGGATCTCGGACCTGCAGTCGCTGATCTCCTCCACCCAGGGCAAGGTCGAGATCGAGTCCCTCGAGGAGGGGCGCGACGAGATCATCCTGGTCCAGCTCCTGGCCGCCGCCGTGCTGCTGGTGTTCCGCCGCCGGGTCCACCTGGCCGAGCCGCAGGCCGTGGTCGGCGCCTTCACCGAGGACACGGTCGTGCACGCCGGCGACGACCTGGCCGCCACGGCCTACGCCGAGACCCTCGAGCTGGTGCCGGCCCTGTCGGCGCCGGTGCTGGCGCTGACGGGCGGATCGGAGGACCCGGCCATGGTGGCGAGCGCCACGGAGTTCATCCTCGAGGGCCTGCACCTCACCAAGCGCCTGAACAAGGAGGCGGCCGGATCCCGGGCCACGTATCGGGGACGCGGGTGACCTGGCGGTTCGACTACCGGCGGTGGGACGGCTCCCAGGAGTCGTCGGTCGACGACGCCGACGCGGTCCTGCAGCAGCTGACGGATGATCTCCTGGCCAACGGCGACCTCCACGAGGCGTTGCAGCGCATGCTCAACCGGGGCTGGCAGACGCCCGACGGCGAGCAGGTCCAGGGTCTGCGCGACCTCCTCGACCGGATCCGCATGGAGCGCGAGGAGCTGCTCGAGCAGGGCGACCTCGGCGGGGCCTACTCCGAGATCGCCGCCGAACTCCAGGACGTGCTCCAGGAGGAGCGGCTCGGCATCGAGCAGCTGGAGTCGGACGCCCGCGACTCGGGCGACCAGCGCCGCCAGGAGGTCACCGACCAGGTGGCCACGGAGCGCCGGATGCAGCTCGACCTGCTGCCCAACGACCTGGCGGGCCAGGTGCGCAGCCTGCAGAACTACGAGTTCGTCTCCTCCGAGGCGCGTGAGCACTTCGAGGAGCTGATGGAGCGGCTGCGCGAGGAGGTCACCCGGACCTACTTCGACCAGATGTCCGAGGCGCTCAGCAACCCCGACCCGGCCCAGCTCGAGCACATGCGCCAGGCGTTCGACGCCCTCAACCGCATGGTCGAGCAGCGCGAGGCGGGCGAGCCCATCGACCCGAGCTTCGACTCGTTCATGGAGCGGTTCGGCGACCTCTTCCCGGGCGACCCCAAGGACCTCGACGAGCTGCTGGAGCAGTTGGCCGCCCGGATGGCCGCGGCCCAGGCGATGTGGAACTCGATGTCCCCCGAGCAGCGGGCCCAGCTCCAGGGCCTGGCCGAGTCCCTGCTCGAGGACATGGACCTGCGCTGGCAGGTCGACCGGCTGGGCCAGAACCTGCAGCGGGCGTTCCCGGAGGCCGGGTGGGAGAACCGCTTCCGCTTCCGGGGTGACGACCCGATGGGCATGGGCGAGGCGACCGACGCCGCCGGGCGCCTGCGCGACCTCGACGAGCTCGAGGGCTTCCTGCGCTCCGCCAACTCGCCGGCCGCCCTCTCGGAGGTCGACCTCGACAAGGTGTCCCGGTCACTGGGCGAGGACGCGGCCAAGTCCCTCGACCGCCTGTCGAAGCTGGCCAAGCAGCTCGAGGAGGCCGGCCTGATCGACCAGCGCGAGGGGCGGTTCGAGCTCACGGCCAAGGGGACCCGGCGCATCGGCCAGCAGGCCCTCTCCGACCTGTTCGGCCAGCTGACCAAGGACCGGGTCGGCAACCACGCCACCACCTGGACCGGGACCGGGCACGACCGCGAGGAGACGACGAAGCCCTACGAGTTCGGCGACCCGTTCAACCTCGACCTGTCGCGCACCGTGCACAACGCCGTGCGCCGGGCCGGCAGCGGGGTGCCCGTGCGGCTCCATCCCGACGACTTCGAGGTCGTGGAGACCGAGGCCCTCACGCGGTCGGCCACCGTGCTCCTGCTCGACCTGTCGCTGTCGATGCCGATGCGCGACAACTTCGTGCCGGCCAAGAAGATGGCCATGGCCCTGCACACCCTGATCAGCACCCGCTTCCCCCGCGACTACCTGGGGCTCGTCGGGTTCTCCGAGGTGGCCCGCGAGATCGAGCCCGAGGACCTGCCCACCGTCAGCTGGGACTACGTCTACGGCACGAACCTCCAGCACGGGCTGATCCTGGCCCGGAAGATGCTGGCCCACCAGCAGGGCACCAAGCAGATCATCCTGGTCACCGACGGTGAGCCGACGGCCCACATCGTGCCCATCGACGGTGGTCTCGACTACTTCGTCGACTTCAATTACCCGCCGATCCCGGAGACCCTCGAGTTGACGCTCGCCGAGGTGATGCGGTGCACCAAGGCGAACATCACCATCAACACCTTCCTGCTCGATCCCGACCGTGGCCTGTGGGGCTTCGTCGACCAGCTGTCGCGGATCAACCGCGGCCGGACGTTCGCCACCACCCCCGGTGAACTGGGTGACTACGTGCTCGTGGACTTCCTCAACCACAAGACCACCGTCCGGGCCCGGGGCCGCCGCGCCGGCTGAGACGTCCCGCCGCCGGCCCACCGACGGCGCCCGGACGGATCGATGCGCCGATGCCGTGACGGGGAGCGCCCCGATGGGTAAATGGGGTACGCCCGATCAACGGCAATACGCGACGGCGGATTAGTCCCGGACGGTCGGTGTCCGGTCGCAACGCCCGGTGCCGGGCGGCGGGCACGGACCGTGTAGCGCGCGCCCGGCTGGTCCCAGATCTTTTTTCTTGCGTTTCCGGCCGGGATGGTGAAGGATTACAGGCCTGTAGTTACATCCGTGCTATGCGGCTTCTGGCGAAGGCGCATGGATGAGTGGGAGGGAGGTCTGGCGATGGACATGGTGTCACTGATGTATGGGCCCCAGGAACGGACATGGCAGACCAAAGCGAACTGCATGGGGGTCGATCCGGACCTCTTCTTTCCCGAGCGGGGTGCGTCCACCCGCGAGGCGAAGGAGGTGTGCCGGGGGTGCGTGGTGCGCGAGGACTGCCTCGAGTACGCGTTGGCCAACGGTGAGAAGTTCGGCATCTGGGGCGGCCTGTCCGAGCGTGAGCGTCGACGCCTGCGCCGTCAGCGGGCGATGCAGCGTCGGGCGGCGACCGCCTCCTGAGTCGGGTGCATCCGGGGGGCTGACCGGCGGACGGTCAGCCCCGACGGGTGTCCAGGCGGAATTCGATGGTGTCCTCGGCCCGGAGGCCGACGTCGGCCCATCTTTGCTCCGGCACGGCGGCGAGTGCGGACCGGGGGAGGAGCCCCACGAGCTCGCCCTTCCACACGCGGCAGCCCTGTACCGCCGCGCCCTCGGCCACGGCGTCGTAGACGTCCACCAGGCCGACCCGGGCCGGATCGACGACGTTGCAGCTGACCTGGGCGCCGCCGTCGACGGCCAGGCCGAGCGTGCGCAGTCCCGGTCGACGGAGTGCCGCGGCGAGCGCCCTGGCCACCGACACGACGCCGGCGGCCTCGGGCGCGTCCGGTCCGGACGATGCACGGATCCACACGTTGTAGGCGATGAGGACGTCGCGGGCGCCCACCGCACAGGCCCCCGCGGTGGGGTGCGGCGTGGGTGGACCGGTATCGGGTGACAAGGTGGTGAACGCGCCGCGCCGGATGTCGGGGAGCGTGCGCTCCGGCCCGTAGAGGAAACAGGGGATGTCGAGGGAGGTGGCCATCCACCGGGCGAAGGCGTCCCGGGCGGCGAGGGCGGCCTCCCGGCCGGCGGTCGCACCCGCGGCGGTGGTGGTGGGTCCGGGCAGGGCGACGAAGGGGACGACGTCGACCGCACCGAGTCGGGGATGCACCCCGTGGTGGGAACGCAGGTCGATGGCGCCGACGGCGGCTGCGGCGACGGCGCGGGCGGCCGACTCGACCCCGGGCAGGTCGCCGCCGAGGGTCAGGACCGAGCGGTGGTGCTCGGCGTCGGTGTGCACATCGAGCAGATACTCCCCGGCCGCCCCGGACACGAGGGCGATGACCGCGGGGTCACGTCCTTCGCTGACGTTGATGACGCACTCGGCCGCCGGCACACCCGGCGCGCCGACCGGCGTCACGCCGGTGTCAGGCGCCGGCGCCGACGACGCTCAGTCCGACCCGGCGACGGCGCAGGATCCGGCGACGTTCGCGCTCGGACTTGCCACCCCACACACCGTGGTCGACGCGCTCGACCAGCGCGTACTCCAGGCAGGCCTCGGCGACGGGGCACTCGGCGCAGATGCGCTGGGCCTCCTGCACGCCGACGCCGTCACTCGGGAAGAAGATGGACGGTGACAGGTCCTTGCACTTCCCCACTTCCATCCAGTCCGTGTCCATGGATCCTCCAGATCCTCGTGGCCAACCGCCGTCCGGGGGTTCCTGACCCCTCGGGACTCCGGTTGTCCGTTGCCCTCCCAGTGTCGCGCCCGGGGCCTCCGGACGGTGCGTTTTCGGGGGGTTCTGCGGGATTCCTCACCGGATTCTTATCTGTGACCTGGGCCTTCTTAGGAAGCTCCCGACCGCCCCTCCGGGAGACGACCCCGGACGACCGGCGAGGGCCCCGGTCGGCGCCACCGGGACCCGTCGATGCCCCTCCGCTTCCGCCGCCGGACGGGAGCCCGGCCGGGCGGCGGTAGGATCTCGGGACTGCCGTCCCAGGAGGAACCACTGCCATGACCCCGGTCACCGATGATCCGACCCTCCCCGACGAGGATGCCGAACCGCAGCCCCCGGTCGGCCACGTGCGGATCGTCTACCTCGGCCCGGTCGCCCCGCACTGGGAGGTCCGCTCCGACTTCGGCGACGCCGCCCTCATCGAGGAGTTCCGCCGCCGGACCAACGCCCGGCTGGTGCTCCTGCCGCCGCACGACCCGCAGTACCGCCGCAACCGCGAGCGCGTCATCCGCGACGCCGAGCGGGAGAACATCCTGATCGAGTGGGACCTCGGCCTGCCCGAGGAGGAGACGGCCGCACCCGCGGCCGCGCCGGCTGCGGAGGCCGCGCCGGCCGCCGACACCCCGGCCTGAACCTCCGCGCCGGTCAGTCGGCCGCGGCGCCCGACGACGGCAGGTCGATGCGCTCCAGCCACAGGCCCGGCGCATCGACCTCGGCCGGTGTCGGCAGGTTCCGCACCGGCTCCCAGAGCCGGGCCAGTGACTCCTCGCCGGCGCGCTCGACGACACCGGCCACGAAGGCCCGTCCCCGGTCGACCTGCGCCTGCTCGAGATCGAGTCCGAAGAGTGCGCCCGCCGCCTCCTCGCCCTTGCCGCGCTCGGTGCGCCGGCGGTACCAGGCCTCGGCCAGCTGCGCGTGGGAGCCCACGAGCTTCGCCCCCACCTGCGTGGCGATGTGGTCGGCGTAGGCGTCGACCACCACCGCGACGGCGGTGAGCTGGTCCGACGTGCGACGGCTCTCCGGGGTCAGCAGGTCACCGAGGAGGGCCTCGGGGTCGCCGAACATGTTCTGCATCGACTCGAGGTCCATGCCGGCGCCGAGCATCGGGTCTCCCCCCTCGCCGGTCATCAGCCCGCGCAGCTTGCCCGCCATGTCCTGCTGGGCCGCGGCCTGGGACGCGGCGAGTGCCAGGAGCAGCTGCTCGAGGTGGACTCGGACGGCCGGCCGACTCATGACGGTGTTGGACGCCAGCTCCCGGGCGCACACCCACAGGAGCGCCTCCTCCTCGGGCAGGCTCCAGTCGGAGGCGAACTCGGCGATGTTGGCCGTGACGAGCAGGAGCTCGTCGGACGGCGCCCACGGTACGGCCAGCGGATACTGCCCGAGGGTGCGCTGGGCGAGGTGCCCGACGACCGAACCGATCTGGAGTCCGAGGAACATCGGCCCGATGGCCGAGGCCCACTGCCCGAGCATGGCCGCCATCCCACCGGTCGGGTCGTCGTCCAGGGGGTCGAGGCCCGGTGCGCCGGTCGGTGCGGGCGCCGTCTCGGGGGCGGCGGGGGGTGGGGCGGCCAGCGCCGACAGCACCGGACGCCACGACTCGAGCGCCCGCACCGTCCAGTCGCCGCGGCCCACGGGCACGCAGGTGAGGCGGCGGCCGTCCGGGGTGACCGGCAGGCCGGTGACCTCCATCACGTTGAGTTCGGCCACGCGCGACAGCTGCTCGACCTGGATGCGCTGGAGCGGCTCGACATTCGACTCGGGGGTCCCACCGGTGGCGACGTTGAGGGCGAACGAGCGGGTCATCTCCCACTGGTCGGGACCGTTCGACCCCAGCATGTTCATCAGGTCGCCGAGCAGTGACTGGAACGGGTTGCCGGCGTCCCCGGGGTCGGACGGTGTCATGCGGCCATGCTACGGCGGCCCACCCCGGTACGGGACGGCGGGGTGTCAGGAAGACGCGGCGTCAGGTGGCGGTCAGGACGGCCACGGTGTTGAACGTGGATCCGTCGCGCTCGACGGTGACCCGTAGTTCCGATCCCGGCGGGTCGCCGTAGAGGCGGGTGTCCAGCTCGGCCACCGAGCGCACGGAGTACCCGTCGACCCCGACCAGCACGTCTCCGGCCTCGAGCCCGGCCTGCTCGCCCGCGCCGCCCCCGGTCACGGACCTGATCTCGGCGCCCTCGAGCCCGGAGGAGGGGGCCGGATCGACGGCCAGGACCCCGAGCGAACCGTGGGCGACCCAACCGTGGCTGACGATCTGGTCGGTGACGTCGCTGACCAGTTCGGCGGGCAGGAACACCGATGTACGGCTCCGGCCCGTCCCCACGACGGTGTCGAGGATCCCGGACACGGCGCCGGTGGTGTCGACGAGCGGGCTGCCCAGGTCGCCGGTGGTCAGGGGGGCGTCCACGCCGGTGGCGCAGAATCGGCCGGCCGGGCCGGCGCCGGTCGCCACCCCGGCATACAGCACCGTGCCGGCGTAGAGCCGCACGGCGGGAGCCGCCCCGTGACCGTGCCCCCGCTCCTCGGCCTCGACGACCGCCACCGAGCCGGTGGACGGGTCGGAGGTGGAGAAGGTGGCGGCGGGGAGGTCGTCACTGATGCGCAGCACCGTGATCCCGGTGATCGTGTCGGTGCCGACCAGGACCGCCGGCTGACGGGTCCCGTCCGGCTCGACCGCGGTGATGCTGCGGGCGCCGGCCAGGGCGGGTGCCAGCGCCACCACGATGCCGCCGGCCTCGGCCACGATGCCGGTCCGGACGGTCGTGCGACCGGCCCGCTCGACCAGGAGCGCCACGGTGGAATCGTGGGTCGACCGGGCGACGGCGGACAGGTGGCGGGTGGTCGTGAGGCTGCTGAGGTCGACCTCGGTGGTCGGCACGCCACTGACCCAGGTCCCGGTCGGAGAGGTGGCGTCCTGGGCCCGGTCCGCCGCGACCACGGCCATGCTGACCACGACCATGGTGACGGCCACGCAGGCGGCGAGACCACCGATCATCCACCGGCCGCCCGGCGCGCGGGTCGGCTGGGGTGCAGGTCGGTCGGACAGGGCACTGCGTGCCGTGCCGCGCTCGGAGGGGTGGAGCCAGAGCCGGTCGTCCTGCGGGACCCAGCCGCGCAGCGGCCCGTCGTCGTCGCCGTCGTCGACGGGCACGTCGATGTCGTCTGGCGGCTCCCCGTGCACGGAGCGAAGGTTACCGACCACGGCGCCGGAAAGGACGGCGCGGCGCCGTCGTCCGCGAGGCGACCCGACCGACCCCCGCCCGGGGGGCCTGCGGACCGCCCTACGATGACGGGGTGGCCCGGGACCTCGCGATCGACCTCGGGACCTCCAACACCCAGGTCTTCGCCAAGGGGAAGGGGGTCATCCTCGAGGAGCCGACCGTGATCGCCCTCAACACCCGCACCCACGAGGTGCTCGCCGTGGGCGACGAGGCCCTGCAGCTGATCGGTCGCACGCCCGGGTACATCGTCGCCGTCCGCCCGCTCCGCGAAGGGGCCATCACCGACTTCGACATCACCGAACGCACCATCCGCCTCCTGCTGAAGCGGGCCGGGGTGACCAAGCTGAACCGCCCCCGGGTCCTGATCTGCGTGCCGTCGGCCATCACGTCGGTGGAGCGGCGGGCGGTCAAGGAGGCGGCCCGACGGGCCGGGGCGTCGGCCGCCCACCTGATCGAGCAGCCCATGGCCGCCGCCATCGGCGCGGGCCTCGACATCCACGAGCCGGTCGGCAGCATGGTCGTCGACGTCGGAGGCGGCACCACCGAGACGGCGGTGATCTCGCTCGGTGGGATCGTGGCGTATCGGGCCGTGCGCTGCGGCGGGTACGACATGGACGCCGCCGTCCAGGAGTACGTCCGCCAGAAGCACGGCGTGGCCATCAGCGACCGCACCGGCGAGGAGCTGAAGATCGCCATCGGATCGGCCCTCCCCTCGGACCAGGAGTTGCGGGCCGAGGTGAAGGGTCGGGAGGTCACGACCGGTCGGCCCTGCGCGGTCGTGCTCACCGGCGAGGAGATCCGCTACGCCTTGTCCGAGCAGGTCGAGCTCGTCGTCGACACGGTGCTCGGCTGCCTGGCCGATGCCCCACCCGAACTGGCCCAGGACATCATCTACGAGGGCATCCACCTGCTGGGCGGAGGATCGCGCCTCCGTGGGCTGGCCGAACGGCTGGCGCAGGCGACCGAGGTCCCCGTCCACGTCGTGGACGACCCCGTGGAGTGCGTCGTCCGGGGGGCCGGGCTGTGCCTCGACTCGTTCGAGAGCCTGCGCCCCATCTTCGCCGCCGCCGAGTCCTGACCGGCCCCCGGGTCCCACCGGCCCGGACAGGTCGCCCCGATCAGTCGACGGCGAGCAGGTCCTCGGCGACCTGACGGACCTGCCAGTCCCGGTCGTCGAGGCAGCGGCGCAAGGCGGCCTCGACCTCCGGGCCGTCGAAGGCGGCGAGCGCGACGGCTGCCCGGCGTCGGACCGCCGGCTTGTCGTCCAGCGCGGCGAGCACCGCGGGCAGGCCCGCCGGGTCGCCGATCGCTCCGAGCGCGGCGACGGCCGCCTCACGGCACAGCGGGTCGGGGTGCCCCCCGTCGACCGGCACCAGGCGGGCCAGTGCGGCGACGGCGGCGGACTCCCCGCGCTCCCCGAGTGACCACGCCGTCATCTCCACGACCGAGGGGTCGGGGTCGGCGAGCAGTTCCACCACCGGCACCTCGGGATGGGTGGCGGCCAGTTCGGCGGACCTCCGGCGCACGGACGGGTCGGGATCGGCGAGGCCGGAGTCCAGCTCGTCGCGGCCCAGCACCCCGAGGCGCTCGAGCGCACCGAGGGCCGTCGAGCGGACGGTCGGGGCCGGGTCGACCAGGCCCGCGCCGGCCGTGGCGGCGTCACCGGTGTGGCCGGCCACGGCCACGGTGCGCCGACGCCCGGTGACGTCGCCATCGTCCGGTTCCGTGGCAGGCTGCACGGCACCACTATGACCGACGACGAGCACCCGACCACGCCGGACGCCGGGCAGCAGCGGAATCCGGCGGCAGGTGACGCGCACCCCCCGGCACCGCCCCCCGCCGTGCCCGCGCCACCGCCTGCCCAGGCATCGGCGCCACCGCCTGCCCCTCCACCGGACGGGCCCGGGGCCGTGCCCGAGCTCCGGGTGATCGACGGCACGGGCCCGTCCGAGGACGAGATCGTCCGCCCGGCGCCCGCCCGGCGCCGCTCGAAGGTCCACTGGTTCGTGTGGGCCCCGGTCCTGGTCGTCGTAGTGGGCGTCGTCGTCTCCTCGCGCATCGACCTGAACTACTTCGCCATCCAGCCCGGTACCGCGCAGTCGGTGCAGCCCTTCATCACGGTCCCGCCGGAGAAGGGGCACCACGTGGCGGATCCGGTCCTCCTCACCGACGTCGAGGAGGCCCGGGTGACGGCCCTCAGCTACCTCTTCTTCAAGCTGCAGTCGGACACCGCCCTCTACTCGGTGCCGTCGGTCACGGGCGGTGTGTCACCCGCCGAACTCGACGCCCAGGGGAACCTCCAGATGTCGCAGGCGGAGACGGCCGCCAAGGTCGCCTCCCTCCGCCACCTCGGCTACTCGGTGCCCGCCACCCCGGTCGGTGCCGTCATCGCCGGGACGTTCCCCGGGACTCCGGCATACGGCGTCCTGAACGTGGGGGACGTGATCACGGCGGTCGACGGCGTGCCGACGCCCTCCGCCCACGCGCTGACCACGGCCCTCTCCACCTACAAGCCGGGGCAGGCGGTCACCTTCACCGTGCGTCGCAACGGGACGGCGCCCCCCGGACCGGTCACCCTGACCCTGCGTCGCACGATCATCGAGGTGGACGGCGAGCGGGTGGTGATCACGGTGGGGATCGAGCCCCAGGACCAGGTCCACTACACGTATCCGTTCCCCGTCTCCATCGACGTCGTCGACATCGGCGGTCCCTCGGCCGGCCTGGCCATGACCCTCGGCGTCATCGACACCCTCAGCGGGGGTCAGCTCACCGGTGGCCACAAGGTGGCCGCCACGGGCACGATGGACGCCTCGGGCGACGTGGGCGACGTGGGCGGCGTGGCCCAGAAGACGGTCGCCGTGGAGAACGCCGGGGCCACCATCTTCCTCGTGCCGCCGCAGGAGTACGCGGCGGCCAAGTCGAAGGACCGTCCGGGCCTCAAGGTCTACGCGGTGTCGACGCTCGACCAGGCCCTGCGGGTCCTGGCGGCCAACGGCGGCCATGTGCCGACCGGCACCCTGGTGGCTGCCTCCAGCACCCCCGCGGGATGAGCCGATTCGCCGGGCGGCGGTCGTAGGCTCTCCGCCATGCCTGAGGAACGCCGGTTGACCATCACCTCGTCGCCCCACCTGGCCCCCGACGATGTCGCCCGGCACACGTTCGCGTCCGTCCGCCGGGGGTTCGACCCGACCGAGGTGCGCGACTACCTCGAGTCGCTGGCCTCCGGGCTGCGGGGCCTCGCCGAACGCGAGCAGGAGCTGCGTGACGCCCTGGCCGCCGCGGAGGAGCGTGCCGCCAACCCGGTCATCGACGACACCATGCTCACCACGGCGGTGGGCAAGGAGACGGCGCGGGTCCTGCAGAGCGCCCACGACGCCGCGGCGGAGATGGTGGCCAACGCGGAGGCGGAGTCCACGCGCCTGGTGAGCGAGGCGCAGGCCGAATCGGAGCGGCTGCTGGCCGAGGCGACCGAGGTCAACGGGCAGGCCCACTCGCGTGCCGACGCGCTGCTGGCCGAGCGGACGGCCGAGGCCGAGGCCGCGGCGGCGTCACTCCAGGAGCGGACCGAACAGCAGGTGGCCGCCGCGCTCGACAAGGTGCGGGCCGACGCCGAGGAGCTGACCGAGCGGGCCCGGGCCGAGGGGAGGGTCATGGTCGAGGAGGCCCAACAGCTCCGGGCCAGGGTCCTCGCCGACCTGTCGCGCCGCCGCAAGGTGCTGCACGCACAGATCGAACAGCTCCGGGCCGGGCGGGAGCGCCTCGCCGAGACGATCACGGAGGTACGGCACGCCGTCGACGCCATCGCCGAGGATCTGTTCAACGCCGAGAACGAGGCCCGACTGGCCGCCGAGGTGGCCGGTCGGGAGCTGGCCGGTCGGAGCGACGACCAGACCCCCGAGGAGCTGGCGGTCGCCCTGCTGGCCGAGGAGGCCGCGTCGGACGACCACGCGACCACGACCGACGGCGACGGAAGCGCGGAGGCGGAGCCGACCACGTCGGCCGGGTCGACCGGTGTCCCGTCACCGCCCGTCGAGAAGGTCGACGCCCTGTTCGCCAAGCTGCGTGCCGCCCAGGGCGACGAGGGCGCGGCCGGGGCGGGCGAAGGTGACGCCGCGGAAACTCCCGCCGGGCCATCCGCGACGACGGCCACCGGAAGCGGGGCCCCCGCGGCCGAACCAGCGGTGGATAGGGACACCGCTGACGGGGACGCCGCTGACCAGGACGCCGCCGAGGGCCCGCCCGAGGCCCGGCACCCGCTCGCCGTGCAGCGTGACGAGTTGGTGGCCCCCATCATCACCGGCCTGTCCCGTCGCCTGAAGCGGGCGCTCCAGGACAGTCAGAACGAGCTGCTCGACCAGCTGCGGGCCAAGGGGACCGTCTGGTCGCCGGAGCTGCTGCCCGAGGAGACGGAGCACGTCGACTCGGTCGCGACCGCCGCACTGCCCCTCCTGGAGGAGGCCGCCGATGCCGGCGCCACGCTGGCCGGGGCGTCGGAGGAGCGTCCCTCGGCCGACGCCCTCCTCGGGGTCGCCCACGAGCTGGCCGAGTCGATCGTGCTGCCGCTCCGCCGCCGCCTGTCCGAGCCGGACGGCCTAGACGGCGCCGAGGAGTCGGTGGTGACCGAGCACGTCGGGTCGGCCTACCGCGAGTGGAAGGGCGAACGCATCGAGGGCCTCGCCGGGGACCACGTGGTGGCGGCCGTGTCGCTCGGGACCCTGGCCGCGCTCGGCACCGGGGGGACCGGAGTCGAGTGGGTGGCAGTGGCTGCGGCCGGGGGGACCCCGTGTCCCGACTGTGAGGACAACGGGCTCAACGGGGCCCAGGCGGCAGGCGAGGAGTTCCCGACGGGGCACGCCTACCCGCCGGCGCACCCGGGCTGTCGATGCCTGCTCGCGCCCGGCACCCCCTAGGCTGCTGCCGTGCGCACTCCGAGTGACATGCCCGCGGCCCCACGGACGTCGAGCCACCGTGGCCGCCGCTGGATCATCGCAGCCGTGGTGGTGCTCGTCCTGCTCTTCGCCTCGCTCCACACGTTCGCGGTCTTCTACACCGACGCGCTCTGGTTCTCGTCGCTCAACCTCCACTCGGTCTGGCTGAAGCTGTTCGAGATCAAGGCCGGCCTGTTGATCGCCTTCAGCGCCATCTTCGCCGTGCTCCTCCTGGTCAGCCTGCTGGTCGCCGAGCGCCTGGCCCCGAAGGGTCCGTCCATCGACGCCGAGGACGAATTCGTCAAGCGCTACCGCGAAGTCATCGGCCCGTACTCGCGTTGGCTGCGGGCGGTCGTCGTCATCGTGCTGTCCTTCATCGTCGGATCCCAGGCCCTCGGCCAGTGGCAGAACTGGATCCTCTTCCGCAACAGCACGCCGTTCAACGCCACCGACCCCCAGTTCCACCGCAACGTCGGCTACTTCGTCTTCACCCTGCCGTTCCAACAGTTCGTCATCCACTGGACGCTGGTGGCCCTGGTCGTGGTCCTCCTGGTGACGGCACTCAGCCACTACCTCAACGGCGGCATCCGCCTGCAGGGACAGCGGCCCCGCGTGCGCCCCGCCGTCAAGGCCCACCTGTCGGTCATCCTGGGCCTCATCGCCCTGACCAAGGCCGTCGGCTACTACCTCGCCCGGTTCAACCTCGACCTCTCGTCCAACGGCTACGTGCAGGGAGCCGGGTACACGGACGTCCATGCCCGCCTGCCCGCCCTCGAGCTGCTCATCCTCGTCTCCCTGGCGGCGGCCGCCCTCCTCATCTACAACATCCGTCGACAGGGCTGGGCCCTCCCCATACTGGGCGTCGGGCTCTGGTTCCTGGTGGCCCTGACGGCGGGAACCATCTACCCCGCCGCGGTCCAGGCCCTCAAGGTCAATCCGGCCCAGAACACCCTGGAGCGGCCGTACATCCAGCGGAACATCGACGCCACCCGGGCGGCCATGGGTATCCAGCACGTCACGAGCGAGCCGTATGCCGCGTCGTCCTCGCTGACGGCCGCCCAACTTTCGGCCGACTCCGGAACTCTCGCCAACGTCCGGCTGTGGGACCCGCTCCAGACCCAGCCCACCTACGACAAACAGCAGGACACCCGGTCCTACTACCAGTTCAACAGCCTGGCCATCGACCGCTACCAGGTGAACGGCCAGGAGACGCCCACGGTCGTCGGCGTCCGCGAGATCAACGACCAGGACCTGCCGTCGACGTCCTGGGTGAACACCACGCTCCAGTACACCCACGGCTACGGCATGATCGTCTCGCCCTCCAACGTCCAGACGTCGACCGGTACCCCGCAGTTCGCCCTGGGTTACGTACCGCCGATCTCCACCGAGGGACTGCCGCAGGTCACCCAGCCGTCGGTCTACTTCGGGCTCAACAACACCGGGTACGTGGTGGCCAACACCAAGCAGCCCGAGATCGACTACCAGCTGACCAACGGCACCAACATCGAGACCCACTACAAGGGTGACGGCGGGGTCCAGCTGTCGTCGTTCTTCAAGCAGGTGATGTTCGCCGTCCGGTTCAACGACATCAACCTCCTCATCTCGAGCCAGATCACCAACGACTCGCGCCTCATGTTCGACCGCGGCGTGCAGGCCCGGGTCTCGAAGGCGGCGCCCTTCCTCAATCTCGATGCCGATCCCTACCCGGTCCTCGTCGGAGGGCACATCGAGTGGGTGCAGGACGCCTACACGACGACGGACAACTACCCCTACGCCCAGAACGCCGACACCGGTGCCGTGGCGCAGGGCAGTGGCCTGTCCGGCAACTTCAACTACGTGCGCAACTCGGTCAAGGTCGTCATCGACGCCTACACGGGCAAGATGACGTTCTACGTGATGGACCCCAACGACCCGATCATCGAGACGTACGAGAAGGCGTTCCCCGGGATGTTCACCCCGTCGTCGAAGATGCCGGCTGATCTGCGGGCGCACCTGCGGTACCCGGAGGACATCTTCACCGTCCAGGCCACCATGTACGGGAAATACCACATCGTGAAGGCCTCGAGCTTCTACAGCGCCGCTGACGCGTGGACGCTCTCGCCCGACCCCGGTTCGGGCTCGCCCCTCCAGGCGGCCGCCACGACGCAGACGGTCAACGCCCAGGGCCAGGTCGTCTCGACCGGCCAGTTGGTGCGGATGTCGCCGATCTACCAGGTGATGCGCATCCCGGGCGAGACGACCCAGTCGTTCAACCTGCTCGACGCGCTCGTGCCGGTGTCGACCGGCAGTCAGATCCAGACACTGTCCGGATTCATGGTCGCCGGGTCCGACCCGGGCCACTACGGCCAGCTCCAGATGTTCGTGACCCCCCGTGACAACCCGGTCAACGGCCCGGCCATCGTGGCCGCCAAGATCAGTGCGACACCCACGGTGTCCGGCCAGATCTCGCTCCTCAACCAGAACGGCTCGTCGGTGCTGCTGGGGAACGTACTGATGATCCCCGTGGCCAACGCGCTGCTGTACGTGCAGCCGCTCTACGTGGAGTCGTCGAGGAACCCGTTCCCGGTACTGCAGCGCGTCATCGCCGTCTACGGCAACCAGCCGGCGGCGATCGGCAACAGCCTGTCGTCGGCGCTGACCCAGCTGTTTGCCGCGCCGGTCCAGGCCAGTCCGACCACGCCCGGATCATCGACGACCCTGTCGCCACAGGCCCAGGCGCTCCTGGCCCAGGCCCAGGCGGCGTACACGCAGTCCCAGGTCGACCTGAAGGCGGGCAACCTCGGCAACTACCAGACCGATATCAACTCGATGGAGTCGTACCTGCAGCAGGTCCAGGCCCTGACCGGCGGACCGGTGGCCAGCACGACGACGACCACGACAACCAACCCGGGCCAGGCCGCCATCGCCGGCCTCAACAGCTGACCAGGGGCCCGGTGGGCGGTGCAAGGCGATCCGGCGCGGCTGGACGGCACCCCGTAGGGGAGTGGTACTCTGTCCCCTCACGACGCGGGGTGGAGCAGTCTGGTAGCTCGTCGGGCTCATAACCCGAAGGTCGCAGGTTCAAATCCTGCCCCCGCCACCATGAGCCGTTTGCGAAAGCAGCGGCGATGCAGTTACGGAAGTCCCGGGTTCCCTTGCGGAGGCCGGGACGTTCCGCGTTCATGGGACGATCCGCACTCGGGATGGCTGCGGCAAGGCCGGCGCCGCTGTGCTGGCGCCGGTGGACTCAAGCTCTGCCGCACTGGGTGTCTCGAGTGCCACAGGGCGCCAGTCGGACGCGGTGGGGCTCATGGAGCAGACGAGGCACGTCGTCCCTGCCGATTCCGCACTCACGGGACTACGCTCGATGATGATGGCCGGCGGGTTGTACGGGAGGGCGGATGTCTGAAGAAGGTTGGTGCACCGATCCGTTCCGGCGGCACGAGCACCGTTGGTTCTCGGACGGCACCCCCACCTACCTGGTCCGCGATGACGGCAAGACGTGGAAGGACGAGCCGCCGAACGTGCCGTACGTTGAGGAACCGCGGCTGGTCGAGCCGCCGCCTTCGTCGAATGACCTTCGGCGATCTGGCAGTGATCACGGCGGCGGCGTGGACCCGGTCGATGCGGCTTGGTCCTACTTCACCCGCAGCGGGTCGGGATTCTGATGACGACCGCTCCGGACGTGGCTCCGGTCGCTGAGAGAAGTTGGGGACCATGAGCGTGACGATGGACTGCGCGCCGACACTTGGACCCGTGTCGGAGCAGAAGACGTCTTGGCGCGGTGGGCGGAGGTGTTACGTGGCTGCACTCGTCGCCGTCCTGGCATTTGCTTGCGCCGCACTGGTCGTCGGCCCCTTCCATGGACC
>Ga0302157_10003391_pt1 | contig 18015 bp, 15 predicted proteins | sample I_Bog_N3_3_FD_193502 | JGI IMG/M metagenome (GOLD analysis project Ga0302157, IMG submission 193502) | Peat permafrost microbial communities from Stordalen Mire near Abisko, Sweden - I_Bog_N3_3 | ecosystem: Environmental > Terrestrial > Soil > Wetlands > Peat | place: Sweden: Abisko, Stordalen...
GAACCTACAGTGAAAGCGGTATTTTGTCGATTTGCATGTGGTGCTCCCCCAAATAGAGAGTCGCTGTTACAGCTGGTCCAGCCGGTGGGGTCCGGTCTCAGGACCCGTCGCGCCGGAGGAGGAGGACCCCGGACGGGGTACCGCCGCCCGAGGTCACCACGGCGGTGGTGGCGCCGGCCACCTGCCGCTCGCCGGCGTCGTGGCGGAGCTGCTGGACGGCCTCGTAGATGAAGCCGAAGCCGTGGGTCCGCCCCTCGGACAGCTGGCCACCGTGGGGGTTGACCGGCAGCTCGCCGTCGAGGGCGATGCGCCGGCCGCCGTCCATCCAGTCGTAGGCCTCGCCGAACCCGCAGAACCCGAGGGCCTCCAGCCAGGACACGGCGTTGAAGGTGAAACCGTCGTAGAGCATGGCCACGTCGACGTCGGCCGGTCGGAGGTCCGTCCGTGTCCAGAGGTGGGCGGCCTGCCCCAGCACCTGGGGCTCGTGGGTGAGGGTCCCCTGGTCCCACGAGACGCGCTCGAGGATCTGGGTGCCCACCGCCTCGATGCGGACGGCGGGCCGGGGCCGGTCGGCGGCTGTGGAGGCATCCGACACCACGACAGCGATGGAGGCGTCGCAGGGGACGTCGCAGTCGTAGAGGCCGAAGGGGGAGGTGATGGGCCGGGCCGACAGATAGTCGTCCATGGTCATCGGGTCCCGGTAGATGGCGGCCGGGTTCCGTGCCGCATTGGCCCGCCCGTTGAGGGCGATCAGGCCGAGCATCTCACGGGGGACGCCGTAGCGCTGCATGTACTGGTGGGCGTTCATGCCGATCCAGTTGGCCGCCGACAGGGCGCCGTAGGGCGCCCGCCACGACATCCATCCCGACGAGCGGGACGCCGCCGGGCCGCGCAGGCCCAGCGCCGCGAAGGTCGACTCCCACACGGTCCGGAAGCACAGGACGTGACGGCAGAGGCCGGACGACACGGCCAGCATGGCGGCGACCAGGGCGCCGCCCGGTCCGGGCAGGTCACCTCCCCCGTTGGCCCACGTGGGTTGGAGGCGGAGGGCCTCTTCGACCGCGGTGATCCCACCCTCGCTCATCCCCATGCCGGCGGCCCCGGGGTAGGTCGACAGACCGTCGATGTCCCCGAGCTCCAGTCCGGCGTCGGCCACGGCCTGCAGGCAGGCGTCGACGGTCAGGGACAGCGGGTCGACCATCAGGCGGCGGCCGAGGGCGGAGCGCCCGACCCCGGTGAGCACCGAGCGGTGCTCGAACCGTTCGTCGCCCAGGGGGGCCCGGGGCCGGGGCCGCTCGGGCTCGGGAACGGGATTGCCGGCGACCGGTGCCCCGGTGGGGGCGAAGACCGGCAGCCACACGTCGTCGTGGGGCTCGAAGCGGACGGCCACCGGCTGGCCGACCGTCACCTCCTCCGGGTCGCACGCCACGATGGTGGTGGTGAGCCGGACGGCGGGGTCCTCCTCCAGCGCCACCACGGCGATGACGTAGGGCGGGGTGAAATCGGGATGCCACTGATGGTGGTTCACCGTGTAGCCGACGACGGTGGCCCGGCCCGAGACCACCGTGGGCTCCGAGGCGCGGCTGCGGCACACCGGGCAGATGGGCACGGGGGGGTGGACCAGGGTGGCGCACTGGGTGCAGCCCTGGATGCGGAGCCGGCCGTCGGCGCCCGAGGTCCAGAACCACTCGGTGGCCGGGGTCAACTCCGGGAGGGGTCTCACCGCGGCATCTCCGCCAGGGTGGCGATCACCTGGGGGAGCTCCACCGAGGTGCGGATGCCCGGCGCCGCCCGGCACACCAGCGCCACCAGGTTGACGGCCCGGTTGGCCGTGTAGCCGGGGGTGTGGGCGGCCATCTCCTCCAACGGGAAGTCGAACCGCATGTCAACGCGCAGGGGCGCGTCGCCGTCGACCGTGAGTCTCCATCCCGTCGCACCGAGGTCCCAGTCCGGCTCGAGGTCGGTGGTGCAGTACCAGTTGGCGGCAAAGGTGAGGAGGGGACGGCCGCCCCGCACGCCGGTGACCGTCATCCGCTGGGCGGCCACCGTGCCCGCCTCGAGCCGGCCGGCGGCGATCTCGGTGGTCCGCCGGGCCACCGCCACCTCGCCGCTGGCCTCGACCGAGTCGAGGGGGAGGCCGAGGGACTCGGCCAGCAGCCGGAGCGACGGACCGAAGCTGGCCGCCCCGTGGGCCCAGCGCCCGGGGTCGAAGGCGGCGGGATCGGCGCCGTACCCCATGAGGTCGAAGAGCAGCTCGGGCGAGTTGCGCAGCGAGAGGTCGGCGAACTCCTCGATGACCAGGCCGGTCAGCTGGCGCTGGATGGACGCCAGGACCAGCGGCACGGCCTCGGTGATGAACCCGGGACTGGACCCGGTGCTGTGGATAGAGGTCCCACCGGTGCGGCACGCCGCCTCGATCCGCTCCCTCGTCTCGGCGTCCATGCTGCCCGGATGGTGGAACTCGCCCCGGGTGGTCACGACGTTGGAGCCGGACTCGAGGAGCCGGCAGACGTCGTCGACGTCCAAGGCCCGCGGCATGTACAGCACGCAGTCGGCGCCGAGCCCCACGATCTCGTCGACGTCGGCGGTGGCCACCACCCCGGTCGGGCCCAGCCCGGCCAGCGCTCCGGCGTCGGTGCCCACCTTGTCCGGCGAGTACACGTACAATCCGACCAGCGACAGGTCGGGATGGGTGATCACCCCCCGCAGCGAGCGGGCACCGATGTTGCCCGTCGCCCACTGCACCACGGTGTACGGGCCGGCATCCTCAGGCACAGCACCGTCGCTCACGTCGTCAGTCACGGCGACTCCCCCTGTCCCCGTCATACCCCGGTCCCCTCGGCCAGCGACGCCTTGTACAGCACGTTCTCGGCCAGGCGCATGTGGGCCGCGTCCACCAGTGTGCCGTCACGGCCGATGGCCCCCACGCCGTCGGCCTCGGACCGGCGGTAGGTCTCGATGGACCGGCGGGCCTCGGCGATCTCCGCGGCCGTGGGGGCGAAGACCTCGTGGGCGATGGGAATCTGGTCGGGGTGGATGGCCCACTTGCCGTCGAAGCCGAGCAGGCTGGCATGGACGGCGGACCGTCGGAAGCCCTCGGGATCCTGGTAGGCCGGGTGGGGTGCATCGATAGCGTCGATCCCCGCCCCCCGGGCCGCCGCCAGCACCTGGACCCGGGCGAAGTGCCAGAAGTCGCCGGGGTACTCGCCGACCGGGTCGAAGTTGCCGTCCACCCGGGCCCGCAACGAGGCCGACAGGTCGCCGGCCCCGAAGATGATGGCCTCGAGCCGGTCGCTGGCCCGGGCGATAGCCGGTGCGTCGGTCAGCCCCTCGGCCTCCTCGATCAGCACCTCGAGGCCGATGCGCCGGGTCAGGCCCAGTCTGGATTCGAGCTGGGTGAGCAGGACGTCGACCCACCAGACGTCACGGGCGGACCGGGCCTTCGGCACGATGAGGACGTCGAGGTGGTCCCGCGCCCCGGTGACCACCTCGATGATGTCGCCGTGGCACCAGGGGGTGTCGAGGCCGTTGATCCGCACGGCCCGGACCGTGCGGCCCCAGTCCAGCTCGACGAGGGCCGCCACCGCCGTGGCCCGTGCCGCCTCCTTGGCCACCGGGGCACAGGCATCCTCGAGGTCCAAGAACACGAGGTCGGCGCCGGAGCCGGCTGCCTTCTCGCACATCCGCTCACTGCTGGCCGGGGTGGCCAGCTCGGCGCGTCGGGCTCGCAGTTCTCGCACAGGTGCCTCCTCGGGGTCGCGGTCAGATCACGCCTGCCGCCCGGAGGGCGGCCTGGCGGTCGGGGTCGATGCCCAGCAGGTCGCCGAAGACGGCCTCGTTGTCGGCGCCCAGGTGGCGGCCGAGGTGGTCGATCCGTCCCGGTGTCTCGGACAGCACGGCCACCGGCGCCTGCACCGTCACGGAGCCGAGGTCCGGATCGTCGACGGCCAGGAAGGTCCCCCGGGCGCGGAGGTGCTCGTCGGCCAGCAGCTGCTCGGCGTCGTAGATGGGGGCGGCCGCCACCGACGCCGCCTCGAAGGTGGCCATGGCCTGGGCCAGGGTGCGGTCGGCCACCCAGTCGGCCACCAGCCGGTCGACCTCGGCGGCCCGCTGCTGGCGGGGGATGGAGTCGACGTAGTCCGGGTTGTCGGCCAGGTCGGGCCGGTCGATGGCCCGGTAGACCCGGGCGGCGATGGTCGGCGAGGCACTGGAGATGGCCAACCACTTGTCGTCCGACGTCCGGTAGGCGTTGCGGGGAGCGCTGGCGTCGAAGCGGTTGCCCACCCGCCCCGTGACGGTGCCCAACTGGTCGTAGGCCAGCGTGGAGGACTCGATGAGGCGGGCCAGCGGCTCGATGAGGTTGACGTCCACCAGCTGGCCCCCGCCTCCGTGCACGTCGCGCTGGTAGAGGGCCATCATCACGGCGTAGGTGGCGGCCAGGGCGGCCACCCCGTCGGCGAGCATGAACGGCGGCAGGGTCGGTGGCCCGTCGGGCTGCCCGGTCAGGTGGGCGAAGCCGCTCATGGCCTCGGCCAGGGTGCCGAAGCCGGGGCTGTCGCTCTTCGGGCCCCCGGCCCCGAACCCGCTCACGTGGAGCACCACCAGGTCGGGATGGCGCTCGTGCACCGACTCGTAGTCGATCCCCCAGCGGGCCAGGGCGCTGGGCCGGTTTCCCACGATCAGCACGTCGCTCACCTCGAGCAGACGGTGGAAGAGGTCCTGGCCGTCGGCCTGGCGCAGATCCAGGGTCACACAGCGCTTGTTGCGGCTCAAGGACTTCCACACCAGGCCGATCCCGTCCTTGCGGTCGCCCCAGGTGCGGAGGGGGTCGCCGGCCCCGGGCTGTTCCACCTTGACGACGTCGGCCCCGAACTCGCCCATGGCCGTGGCCACGAGGGGTCCGGCGGCCAGGGTGGCGGCGTCCACCACCCGGATCCCCTCCAGTGGCGCCGACGGGCGGTCGCGGCCCCCGGCGTCAGGCATGCTGGGCCACCTCGGGGCGGGCCAGGCCGAGGGTGTCCCGGAGGGTCCGGCCGGTGTACCGGTCGCGGAAGACGCCGCGGCGCTGGAGCTCGGGCACGACCAGGCGCACCACGTCCTCGTAGGCGCCGGGCGTGTGGGTGGCGGCCACGGTGAAGCCGTCGCACGCCTCGGCCTCCATCCATTCCTCCATCTGGTCGGCCACCTCGGTGCCGGTGCCCACGAAACGCGGGCCCTGGAGCAGGGTGGCCCGGTGGCCGGCCAGGTCGGCGAGGGTCACGGTCTCCCCGCCGATGTGGCTCCTCAGGTTCTGGACCAGGCCACGGATGCCCGACACCGACCCGATCAGCTCGTCGGTGATGGGGGCGTCGAGCGGCAGGCCGGAGAAGTCGTAGTTCATCAGCTCCGACAGCAGGCAGAGCGACGCCTGGGGATCGACGAGCGAGTGGAGGAAGAGGTCCTCGCGCTCCTCGGCATGGGCGTGGGACTCGCCCACCACGGTGTACACCATGGGCAGCATCTTGACCGCGTCCGGGTCCCGGCCGGCCTGGGCGATGGCCTCCTTCTGGTCCTGGTAGTGGGCCCGCGCCACCTCGAGGCCGGGGTCACCGGTGAAGATCAGCTCGGCCCATCGGGCCGCGAACTCGCGGCCCCGGCCCGACGAGCCGGCCTGGAGCAGCACCGGGCGGCCCTGGGGCGAGCGGGGCACGGTGAGGGGGCCCCGGGCGCTGAACCACGCACCCTCATGGTCGAGCTCGTGGACCTTGTCGGGGTCGGCGAAGGTGCCGGCGGCCCGGTCCAGCACCAGGGCGTCGTCCTCCCAGGTGTCCCACAGCCCCGTCGTCACCTCGAGGAACTCGTCGGCCCGGTCGTAGCGGGCGTCGTGGCCGAGGTGCTCCTTCAGACCGTAATTCTGCGCTTCGCTGTCGTTGACCGACGTGACGATGTTCCACGCCGCCCGCCCGCCGGACAGGTGGTCGAGGGTGGCGAAGGTGCGGGCCACGTGGAAGGGCGAGTAGTAGGTGGTGGAGTAGGTGGCTCCGAGGCCGATCCGCTGAGTGGCCCCGGCCACGATGCCGAGCACGATGCTGAGGTCCAGCTTGACCGGCCGGGCCCCGAGGCGGACGCTGTCGGCCACCGACCCCCCGTAGATGCCGGGCATGGCCAGGCGGTCGTCGAAGAACAGCATGTCGAAGCAGCCCTCTTCGAGGGTCCGGCCCAGCTTGGCGTAGTAGCCCGCGGTCAGGAATCCGTGTTCGGTGGCAGGATGGCGCCAGGATCCCGCGTAGACGGTCGTGCTCCCCGCCTGCATGAACCCCACCAACGACATCTGGCGCTTTCCCATCGTCACCACCCCGCTCCTCGTCGTGTCCTCGTCGCGCCGGCGCCCGGTACCGGTGTCCGCCGCACGCCGAGCTCGGCCCCGAGCAGGCCCGGCCGAGCCGGGCCGATCACGCCGGCCTCCAGGACGCCATCGGCCCTGGCCACAGCTCCACTGCCCGCACGCTCACCGAGCCCACAGGCACAGAGCGGCCCACCCACAGACACAGAGCGGGGCGGCCTGATCCGACGGGACGGTCCGGCTGCTCAGGAGCCGGCCGCGGCGACGGCCCGGCGGGCCCGGACACGGTAGCCCTCGAGCTTCTCGTCGGCGGTGCGCACCCGGGTGCTCCGCGACATCGTCGACACGTCGTGGCCCGCCGCCCGGCGGCGCAGGGCGCCCACGGTGGCGTCGGCCCGGTCAATGCGGGTGAAGGGGTCGAACGAGTACCAGCGCATGGCGTTCTCGTGGGTCATCTTGGCGATGTCGCCGTCGGGGACCGAGTACGTCGTGAACTCGGCGCCCAGCTCCTCGGGTGCGCTGGGCCACATGGAGTCGCTGTGCGGGTAGTCGGCCTCCCAGGCGATGTTGTCGATGCCGATGGCGTCACGCAGCTGGATGCCCACCGGGTCGCTGATGAAGCAGGTCAGGAAGTGCTGGCGGAAGACCTCGCTCGGGAGGCGGCCGCCGAAGTCCTGCAGGGTCCAGGCGTGGTGCATCTCGAAGGTCCGGTCGACCCGTGACAGGAAGTAGGGGATCCAACCCGTCCCTCCCTCCGACAGGGCCACACGCAGGTCCGGGAACTGCTTGAACACCCGGGACCACAGCAGGTCGGCCGCGGCCGACTGGATGTTCATGGGCTGGAGGGTGATCATCACGTCGGGGGGCGAGTCGACGGCCGGAATGGACAGGCGGCCCGACGAGCCCAGGTGGACGGAGAGCACGGTGCCCGTGTCGCAGCAGGCCCTCCAGACCGGGTCCCAGTACTCGTCGTGGAAGCTCGGATAGCCGAGGGCGGCGGGATTCTCCGTGAAGCTGAGCGAGTGACAGCCCTTGGCCGCCGTGCGCCGGATCTCCTCGGCGGTCAGCTCGGCGTCCCAGATGACCGGCACGGCCATGGGGATGAACCGCTCGGGGTAGGCCCCGCACCACTCGTCGATGTGCCAGTCGTTGTAGGCCCGGACCAGGGCCAGCGACAGGTCGGCGTCGTCGCTGGCGAACACCCGGGCCGTGAAGGTCGGGAACGAGGGGAAGTTCATCGATGCCAGGACACCCCCGGCATCCATGTCCTTGACCCGCTCGTTGACGTCGTAGCAGCCCGGCCGGACCTCATCGAGGCTCTGGGGCTCGAGCCCGTACTCCTCCTTGGGCCGGCCGGCCACGGCGTTGAGGGCCGCGGTCTCCATGACCACCGGTCCGAAGGTCCATACGTCGGAGCCCTCGGCGTTGCGCGACAGCGTGGGCGCCCGGTCCTGGTACTTGGCGTCGAGGTGGCCGACGAACAGGTCGGGCGGCTCGATCACGTGGTCGTCGACGCTGATCAGAATGAGGTCCTCAACGGCAGCCATGGTCTCCCTCCCCAGAATGCAATTCTCTATTCACCATAATCACCCTATCGCACCGGCCAGTGCCGCCCGGAGCCAGGCCCCGATCCGCTCGAAGGCCGGGCCGGCGGCGGGGAATTCGAAGTTGACGAAGCCGTGGGGTTGGCCCGGGTAGGACGCCAGCTCGACCTCGGTCCCGTCGTCCTGCAGCCGCGCCGCGTAGGCCCGCCCCGCGTCCCGGAGCATGTCGCACCCACCCAGGACGACCAGCGCGGGCGGCAGTCCGGAGAGGGTCGGCGCGGCCAGAGGGACGGCACAGGGGTCGTCGGTCAGGTCCCGTCCGGCGCTGTAGGCCTCCCAGTAGCGCTGCCCGGCGGTGCGGCTGATGATCAGCCCGTCGAACTCGACCATCGACGGGAACTCCGCCGGCCCACCCACGGCCGGATAGACCAGCACCTGGCCGGCCAGGTGCGGTCCGTCGGACTGTCGCAGCCGCAGGGTGACGGCGGTGGCCAGGTTGCCCCCGGCACTCTCGCCGGCCACGGCGACGGCCTCGGGTGGGACCCCGAAGCGGTCGGCGTGCTCCACCGCCCACCGGGTGACCGCCTCGCAGTCGTCCAGGCCGGCCGGGTAGGGATGCTCGGGGGCCAGCCGGTAGCCGACCGAGATCACCACGGCCCCCGAGGCGTGGGCGATCTCGCGGGCCACGTTGTCCATGAGCCCGATGCTCCCGATGACGAACCCTCCCCCGTGGAGGTAGACCACGATGCCGGTGGGCACCCCCTGGTCCCGGTAGATGCGGACAGGCACGCCCGCTGCGGTGTCGTCGGTGATGACGGCCACCGGCCGGGTGGGGGGGAACCCCATCGGCGACCGGGCCAGTTCCAGCATCTCGGGGGACAGGTCCTCGAAGGGGGTCGCCCGCTGCGGATTGGCCGCCATCCATTCGGCGACCCAGGGGTCGAGCCGCCCCTCGTCGTCCACGCCCACGGGGTCCGCTGTCATCGCAGGGGTGTCGCCCCCTCCGGGTCACCCACCGGTGCAGCGGGCTCGTGGGCACCGCCCGTGGCGGGGGTGGCTGTCGAGGCCGTGTCCCCGGCCGGCGATGACAGCCGGTGCTCCGAGCCGCCGAGGTACACGGCGGAGAGCTGTTCGACATCGAGCGCGCTGGCCGGCCCGGACCAGATGACGTTGCCGAGCTCCATGAACACCAGGCGGTCGGCCACCGCCACGGCGTGCTCGGCGTTCTCCTCGACCAGCAGCACCGCCGAGCCCCGCTCACTCAGCTCGACGATGGCCCGGATCACCTCCTGGGCCGCCAGCGGGGACAGCCCCAGGGTCGGCTCGTCGGCCACGAAGACCTTGGGCGGCTTGGCCAGCGCCGGGGCCAGTCCGAGCATCTGCTGCTCCCCGCCGGACAGCAGGCCGGCGATCTGGTGCCTCCGGCCCGACAGGACCGGGAAGCGCTCGTAGGCGCGCTCACGGTCCTCGCTGGTGCGGAGGGCGAGGGTCAGGTTCTCCTCGACGGACAGTCCGGGGAACACCCCCCGGGCCTCGGGCACGAGATCGATGCCGGCCCGGGCCCGCCGGTAGGACGGGAGCGGGGTCAGGTCGACGCCGTCGAGCGAGACCACGCCCCGGGTCGGCTCCAGCAGTCCGGCGATCACCGCGCACAGGGAGGACTTGCCGGCACCGTTGGCACCGAGCAGGGCCACGATCTCCCCGGCGTGGAGTTCGAGGGCCACACCGTGGAGGACCTCGGCGTCGTCGTAGCCGGCCACGATGCCCTCGACGGACAGGGTGGCAGCGACAGGCGGGGGGGCAGCGACGGAGCCGTCGGCGTCCGTCGGGGGAAGTACGCCGACGGGGCCAGCGACCCGTTCGGCCCCCGGTGCGCCCACCGGCGCCGGCGCCGGGACCGCCGGCGGCCCGGCGGCGTCGGCGGTGCGCTCGGTCGGGGTGACCTCCCCGGCCGAGGGGATGGCCCGCTCGTCCTTGGCCCGCGCCCGGGCCCGGCGCTTCACCAGCGTGCGGCGCCCCCGCATGGCCAGGATGCCGTCAGGTTCCTGGGCCAGGGCGATGGCACCCATGCCGAACAGGATGGGGAGGAAGTACGGCGACGACACCAGCGTCTGGAGCGTCACCCCCGGAAGGATCTTGGTGATCTCGGTGAGCACCGGCGTGCCCACCGCCACGGCCAGGCCGGCCAGCAGGGCGCCGGCCGGGCGCCGCACCCCGAAGACCACCACGAAGGCCAGCCAGGTCAGGCCGACCAGGGGCGGGGCCGTCGAGTTGGAGGCGGCGAAGGAGAACAGGCTGAGCATGACCCCGCCGACCCCGGCGATGCCGGCGGCGAAGGAGAAGACCAGGATCCGGTTGCGATTGGCCCGGATGCCGACGGCCATCGCCGCGGTCGGCGAGCTCCGCACGGCCAGGGTGGCCCGGCCGGTGGCCGAGTGGGTGAACAACCAGATGACACCGGTGAGCAGACCGAACACCGCGAGGAACAGCACGATCTGGTCGTTCAGGTTGGCGAAGTTGAAGTTCCAGCCGAAGAGGTCGACGTCGGGGCTCCGGATGGTCCACCCCGACTGGCCGTTGCCGATGGCCTGGGTGTCGAAGGGGACCAGGTTGAAGAACAGGCAGGCGGCCAGGGACCAGATGGCCAGGTACACGGCGCCGAGGCGCGTGGCCGGCCAGGCGATCAGCGCCCCGATGGCGGCGGCCACGACGGCCCCGATCACCACGGCCCAGAAGAAGTTGAGCTGGCCGTGGGAGGCGATGAGGGGGATGCTGATGCCCCAGTTGCGGTTGAGGGCCCAGCCGGCGGCGAAGCCCCCGGCCGTCACGAAGGTGGCCTGGGCCAGGCTGACCATGCCGCCCATGCCGGTCACCACGATGAACGACAGCAGGATGATCGAGGTGGCCAGCCCCTGGGCGATGACCGTCTGGGCGGTGGCGGTGGCCTGCAGCCCCGACGGGAACCAGTGGAGGGCGTACCCCATCAGGCCGACCAGGAACACCACCCAGGGCCACCACCGGCGGGGCAGCGACAGGCCGGCCCGGTGGTCGCTCGGCGGTCGATCCTCGGCCACCGAGCCGGCCTGGCGGGAGCGGTCGCGCCCGATGACCAGTCCGAGCAGGATGACCAGCACGTACGGCACCGCGCTGGAGAGGCCGTTGAGGTTGGCGATGAAGCCGGGGTAGGACGTCGAGTACCCGGCCACCAGGTCCTGGACCACGCCGAGCAGCAGGCCGCCCACGAAGGCGATGGGCAGCGAGCGCAGCCCGCCGAGGACCACGGCGGCCAGTGAGCCCAGGACCACCAGCGTGAAGATGTTGGCGTCCAGCGTGAACAGCGGGGCGATCAGGATGCCGCCCAGTCCGGCCAGGACCGTCGTGAGCACCCAGGCCACCGCCGAGGTCTTGGCGGCGCTGACCCCCTTCAGTCCGGCCAGCTGGCGGCGGTCGACCACGGCGCGCATCTCCAGTCCGATGCGGGTGTGGCGCAGGACAGCCCACAGCACGGCGGCCGAGACCAGCGCGGCGGCGAACACCGCCAGTTGGTCGGAGGTGAGGGCCACCCCGTGCATGACGTGGAAGACCTTGGGCGGCGTCGGTCCGAGCCCGGGTGTGGGCAGGCCCAGGTTGTCCGCCTTGTTCCCCACCAGGTTCATGTGGAGGACGCTGTTGCCGAGGGTGACGACCAGCCACTGCATCAGGTTGGGGATGGCGACCAGCAGCCCGATGGTCCCCACGATCCGGGCGTACACCGGTGCCTCGCCCAGCCGACGCAGGAGCAGGCGATCCAGGGCCAGGCCCATGAGGGGGGCGAACACCAGCACCGACAGGATGGCGGCCGGCACGATGGGCATCCCGCCCGAATTGAGCTGATAGTAGAAATAAGCCACGGCGAAGGCGATGGCCCCCTGGGCGAAGTTGAAGATGCCCGACGTCGTGTAGGTGAGGACCAGCCCCGACGCCATGATCGAGTAGATGCCGCCGGTGACCGCGCCCGAGATGACCAGGCTCAGGAACTTGTCCATGCTCGGGTGCCCCTCCCCTCGTCAGACGACGTGGCCGAGGTAGGCGCTGCGGACGGCGGGATCGTCCTGGACCTCGCTGGGCCTGCCGTCGGCCAGGATCGAGCCCAGGTTGAGCACCACGACCCGGTCGCAGTGGGTCATGACGAAGCCGGCGTTGTGCTCGACGAGGAGCACGGTGCACTGCGTGTCCTGGCGCACCTGTTGGATGAGCCGGCCCAGGCGCTCCACCTCCTCGGCGTGCAGGCCCGACGCCGGCTCGTCCAGGAGGAGCAGCGTCGGTGGCTCCACCGTGGCCCGGGCGAACTCGACCATCCGGGCCGTCCCGATGGGGAGGGACCCGGCGAACTCCTTGCGCACCGCGGTCAGCCCGCACCGCTCGATGGCCGCGTCGGCCAGCACCCGTCGCTCCCGCTCACGCCGGCGCCGGCCGTGCCAGCCCACCATGTCCGCCAGCACCCCGCCACCGCCCCCGCGCCACTCGGTGGCGGCCAGGATGTTGTCCTCGACGGTCAGCCATCCGTAGGTCTGGACCCGCTGGAAGGTGCGGCGGACCCCCAGGTGGCTCCGCTTCACCGGTCCGGCGGAGCTGGTGTCCCGGCCCTCGAGCAGCACCCGGCCGGAGTGGGGGCGCCGCACGCCACAGACCACGTCGAAGAGCGTGGTCTTGCCGGCGCCGTTCGGGCCGATGAGTCCACAGACCATGCCCGACGGCACCTGCAGGCTGACCTCGGACACCGCGGTGATCCCACCGAAGCGCACGCTGATATCGACCAGCTCCAGCGTCGGCGGGCCCGGAGCCGGGGCGGTCACCGCCGACGGCCGTTGGAGGTCGGTCTCGCTCATCCGCCCAGGCGGCACCGGTCCGCCGGAGGTCGCCCCGCCGTCAGCGTGGCCCGTGGCCGTCCACCGGTCAACTGACCTTCTCGGCCTGGGGCGTCACCTTGAACACCTTGGACGTGCAGGAGTAGGGGTAGATCATTTTGGTGGTGCCACCGCTGTAGGCCAGGAACTCCGTGCAGTACGGCGTCCCCGCCACCGTCGAGGCCGGGTACTTGATGGGCCCGGCCAGGCCGGGGATGGACCAGGTGATGGTGGACAGCGCCTTCTGCACGTTCTGGGGGGTGATGGCCTCGTGCTTGGTCTGGACCAGGTGGACGGCCGTGGCGAACAGGGAGGCGGCGAAGTACGCCGGGACGTTGGCATACCCCTGCAGCTGCGTGCCCGGTGCGACGGCGTCCATGGCGTTCTGCATGGTGGTGAGGCCCGGATTGGGCTCGTTGTTGAAGGTGGAGGTGGTCACCGTGCCCGCCATGGCCGAGTCCAGGGCGGCGATGACGCCGAGCGGCGACCAGTACGAGCCCTTGAACCCGGCGTTCTTGAGCGCCGCCCACATGGGGATGCACTGCTCGGTCAGCTGGCAGCCGACGGCCTGGGGCGGCTTGCCGTGGTTCGCGGTCATGATCTGCTCGACGTAGGGGGTGTAGTCACTGGCCACCGTGGGGATCGGGGCCTTGGCGTAGACGACGTCGAAGCCGGCTCCCTTGGCCGACACCGTCGCCAGCCTCACCGAGTTGGACCCCGAGGAGCCGCTGTTGGAGAACAGGGCGATGGTCGGGTGCGCGCTGTCGGTCTTGGCCGCCACGTACGTCTCGAACTGGCGGTAGGTGTTCGACATGAACTTCGGGCTCTGGGGGACGAGGCAGCCACCCGTCGAGAACCCCCACACGCTCGTGGAGACGTTGGTGGAGCAGTAGGTGTAGTCGAACCCACCCCCGACGTAGGGCACCTGCTGGGACTTCAGGTAGGAGGCCGGATTGACGTCGGAGAGGTCGGGCACGATGGCGAACACCTGGTCCTGGGTGACGAGCTGGCGGGCCGCGCTGAGGGCGGTGGCCGGGTCGGCGTCGTCGTTCAGGTAGGTGTCGAACTTGATCTTGATGCCCTTCAGGTAATTCGTCTTGTTGAGCTGGCTGAAGAAGGCCTGGGCGCCGACCTGGGCGTTCGGGAAGTCGGCGGCGTACCAGAAGGCGCCGACCGTGATGGTCTTGCCGTTGAACCCGCGGACGGTCGCCGCCCCCGCCTGGGCTGTGGTGACCCCGACCGCGGCCGCCGACAGCAGTCCTGTCAGCAGGAGTGCCGCCCCGACTCGAACCTTGCGTCCCATTGATTCCCCCTTGTCACGAGAACAGTACGAAACGTGTTCTCTTTTTGTCAGCATCGGCCTTCCCCAAAATGGGCCAACGGAGTCCCGGCGAGCGTATACAAGATTCTTGGAGATGTCGACCAGTTCCGCGCCTCAGTGGGGAAAAACAGCCCACCGGTACCCGCCCGTCGGCGCGCGGGCACGGTCCGGCCATCACGCAGATCAGCGCTGCTCGTGGACTCCCCCTCCCCCGTTCCCGCCCGATTCTGTCAGCTCGCGACCCCGACCCGACCGCCGCCGAACCGACAGTAGCAATCAGCGCCGACGCTGGGGGCGCGTCACCCGGAATTGTCGTTCTCCTCGGGAAAGAACGGCGGGCGGGCACCACCGGCGTCGCCCAGCGGACCGACCCGCCCCCCGGTCCGGCGGACCGGTGACTGCGACCGCCCCCGGTCCCGGGCGGCGGTGGCTCAGCGCTTCGGTGCGAGCAGGCGTTCCAGATTCGACCGGGTCAGGTCGTCCTGCCAGTGGTCGAGGACCTGCCGGTCGATCTGCCGGCCCCCCTCGTCCGCCACGGCCGACAGCACCGAACGGCGGGCCGACGCCTTGGCCAGCGCGTAGGCACGGGGGTCGAGCGCGGCCAGCCGTTCGGCCTCGGCGATGGCCGCCCCGGCCAGCTCCTCGCGCGGCAAGGCCCGGTGGGCCAGGCCGGTGGCACGGGCGGCGTCGGCGTCGAGCAGCCCGGCACCGAACATGACCGACTCGGCGGCCGGGCCGCACACGTGCTTCAGCAGCTCGACGGTCAGCACGGGGAAGGCCACGCCGACCTTCAGCTCGGTCACGCCGATCCGTGCGTCGTCGGCCATGAGCCGGGTGTCGAAGGCACAGGCCAGGAGGGCACCGCCGGCGATGGCCGCGCCGTTGACGGCCACCACCGTCGGCAGGGGGCAGGCGAAGATGGCGAGCAGTGCGTCGCCGAGCGCCCCGAGCACCAGCGCGGAGTGACTCGCCTCATTGGCCAGGATCTCGTTGACGTTGAGTCCGGCGGAGAACACCGAGCCCTCCCCCGTCAGCACCAGGGCGGTGACCTCGGGGGACTGCTCGCAGTACTCGACGACCACAGGCAGCTCACGCAGGAGCTCGAGGTCCAGGGCGTTGACCTTGTCGCTGGCCAGCGTCAGGACGGCCGTGCTCCCGACGTGCGAGAGGCGGGTCCGCGTCAGCGTCGGTCGGTCCATCGGTGGTCGTTCCTTCCTGGGCGCACGGGGTGGGCGCTCCTGTGGGGCGGGTTCAGCGGTGCAGGTGGGTCAGCGGTACTCGGCCGGGATCCCCTCGAGGATCACCGACTTGGTCTCGAGGAACGGCAGGAGTCCCTCGGTGCCACCCTCGCGCCCGATACCCGACTGCTTGAAGCCACCGAAGGCCATGCCGAAGTCGGTCCGGAAGGCATTGTGCCCGACCGTGCCGGTCCGGAGGCGGCGGGCCACACTGCGGGCCCGGTCGACGTCGGGGGTGAACACCGAGGCGTTGAGCCCGTAGATGCTGTCGTTGGCGATGGACACGATCTGATCCTCGTCGTCGGCCGCGATGACGGTGAGCACGGGGCCGAAGATCTCCTCCTGCGCGAGGGTGGACGCGTTGTCCACATGGGCGAACACGGTCGGCTCGACGTAGTAGCCGCGGTCGAGGTGCCCGGGGCGACCGCCACCGGCGGCCAGGACGGCGCCGTCCGCCAGTCCTTTGGCGATGTAGCCCTCGACCCGGTCGCGCTGGCGTTCCGACACCAGTGGGCCCATCTGGGTGGCGGGGTCGAAGGGATCACCCACCCGGACCTCCGAACAGGCGGTGGCCAGCGCCTCGACCAGCTCGTCGTGCCGCCCGCGGCTCACCACGATCCGGGTCAGCGACGAGCAGACCTGGCCGGACAGGGAGCATTCGGCCCGGGCCAGCGTGGCCGCTGCCTCGCCCAGGTCCATGTCGTCGAGGATGAGCGCGGCCGACTTCCCGCCGAGCTCGAGCGTGCACCGGGCGATCCGCTCACCGCAGATCGAGGCGATCCGCCGCCCGGCGGCAGTGGAGCCGGTGAAGGTGATCTTGTCCACGCGCCGGTCCCGCACCAGGAGCTCGGAGACCTCGCGGTCGGCGGTCACCACGTTGAGCACCCCGGCCGGCAAGCCGATGGCCTCGGCCACCTCCGCCACGACGTAGGCGTCGCCCGGCGCCTCCGGCGAGCACTTGAGCACGATGGTGCACCCGGCCAGCAGGGCCGGGGCGATCTTGTAGGTGATCAGGCCGATGGGGGCGTTCCACGGGATGATGGCCCCCACCACACCCACCGGCTCCCGCACCAGGAGTCCGAACCGGCCCTGGGTGGGCTGGGCCGGCTCCTCGAAGGGGAAGGTGTCGGCCAGTCCGGCGTAGTAGTCGAACGCTCCGGCGATGCCGGCCGCCCCCCGCGAGGCCATCGAGTAGAGCACACCCGACTCACGGGGCCAGATCTGTCCGATGTCCTCGGCCCGGGCCCGGAGGCCGGAGGCCATGCCCTCGAGGAACCGGGCCCGCTCGCCGTGGGACAGGGCAGGCCACGGCCCCTCGTCGAAGGCCCGGCGGGCCGAGGCCACCGCCCGGTCGATGTCGGGGGCCTGTGCCTCGGGCACCTGGAAGTAGACCTGCTCGGTGGCCGAGTCGATGACCTCGAAGGTGGCCTCCGACGACGGCACCACCCAGGCCCCGTCGATGAAGAAGCGGTCGGCGTGTCGCAGCGGTACTGCGGCCTCGGTGGTCAGCGTCATGGGGATGGTCTCCTCAACGATGTCAGGGCTTGGGCGGCAGGCTCTCCCGGAAGGTGACCGGGAGGAGCTCGATGAGCTGGCCGTCAGGATCGCGGATGAACAGGGCGACGCCGAGGTCGCTGTCCTGGATGACGGAGCCACCGAACTCGACGGCCCGTTCGGCGACGGTGTGGACGTCGTCCACCGAGATGGACAGGTGGGTGAGCCCGGGCTCGTTCATCGTGCGCGGGCGGTAGGGGGCGGCGGCGCCGGGGGCGGCGTAGTGCATCAGCTCGAGGACGAACCCGTCCAGGGTCAGGTAGGAGGCGGTGACACCCAGCGGTGGCGTGAGGCTGGTGAGCTTGGCCGTCGGCCCGTCGGGCGGGGAGATCTCGTACCAGGAGGCGAAGCCCAGGACCTCCTGGTAGAAGCGCTTCGAGACCTCGAGATCAGTCACGACGTGCCCGGTGTGGTTGTAGGTCCCCATGGTCAGGAGGGAACGGCGTCGCTGATCCGGATGGCCGACGTCGGGCAGTTGGAGGCGGCCTTCCACACCTGGTCCTCGCGGCCCTCCACGCCCCCGATGACCACGGCGATCCCGTCCTCATCGAGGTCGAAGACGCCGGGGGCCCAGAACGCGCAGTTGCCCGAGCCCATGCACGACTCCCGGTCCACGAGGGCGGCGGGACGGGCCCCGTCCGTGCTCACGTTCGTGGTCCCCGGGCCATGGGCCCAGGGTAACAGGGGCGCTCCGATTCCGGACCGTCCCCTATGCCGACCGCGCCGACGGAGCCGGCGGAATCGGAGAGGCACAGGGGATGGAGCCAATGCAGTTCGGTGTCGCCTTCGCCAACATCGGGGCCTTCGCCGATCCGGCCCAGGCGGTGTGCCTGGCCCAGGCCGCCGAGCAGGCCGGCTTCGAGTCGATCTGGACCGTCGAGTGGACGCCGGTCCGCTCCATCTCCTGGCGGACCTCGTCGGTGAGGACCTCGTCCAGGAAGTCGCGGGCCTCCTGTCGGAACTCCTCGCTCCGCTCGCCCAGTCGGAAGTCCATCGTCACCCTGTCGGCGCCGGGCCGACCGCGCTCAGGCGGCGGCCGAGTCGTCGAAGCCCATGAGCCGGTTCAGGTTGCCCCCCATGACCAGCTCCACGTCCCGCTCGGGCAGTCCCTTCAGCTCGTCGACGAAGCTGATGGGGTCGGCCAGTCCCT
>Ga0302157_10003393_pt1 | contig 18011 bp, 7 predicted proteins | sample I_Bog_N3_3_FD_193502 | JGI IMG/M metagenome (GOLD analysis project Ga0302157, IMG submission 193502) | Peat permafrost microbial communities from Stordalen Mire near Abisko, Sweden - I_Bog_N3_3 | ecosystem: Environmental > Terrestrial > Soil > Wetlands > Peat | place: Sweden: Abisko, Stordalen...
GGAGGGAGGTACGGATCGTGGACATACGCGATGTTCGGGTTGGTGTCCGACACGTCCAGCCAGGGAGACAGCAGAACCATCGACGCCGGAACGGCCTGGTTGTTGGCGACCAGGTACTCGACCGACGCGAGTGCCAGGGTGCCGCCCGCTGAGTCCCCGAGCACGCTGACATGGGAGGCCCCGTGCGCGGTGATTTCCGTGGAGATCAGGCCAGCCATCTTAGGCACCACCACACCAGCGGTGCCGCCCTGCTGCATCAACGGGTAGATCGGCACCTCGATGGTCGCGCCGGTCTGGTAGGCCATCAACGAGTAGTCGATCCAGTGGAAGATCGTCGGCGGCAAAATGAACGCACCGCCATGAATGGCGACCACGTCATTGCCGTCTGGATGCGCAGGCGTGATCTGGACGACGCTCATCCCGTCGTAGGTGGTGTGCTGGACCGTTTCGCCCAGCAGCAACGGCAAGATCTTCGGCGGGCTGTTGCAGAGGATCAACGATAGTCCCGGGGCGTTGCTGGCAAGCACCGCGAGAATTGGCGAGTTCGGATTCCCCCACTGGTTATAAACACCTGTGACGTTCAGGAGATCTTTGACCGGATACAACGCAGCGGTTTCGATCCTGCTTGCCAGTGACGGTGCGCCGGTAAAGGTGGGGTGCAGTGAGGCCGGAATCGGCGGGATGGCCGCTGATGCGAAGAAGGTGTCGACGAGCGTGGTTCCCACCTGGGTGAATCCCGTGCCCAGTGTCGTTGGGATCTGCTGAATTTCCCGCTGAACAACAGCGAAGCCGTTCCCGATAGCTCTGGCACCGATTAGCGGGCGCCCATTAAGCGCGAGGAATGGCGCATTGATCACACCCAACACGTCCTGTTCGACGGTCTGCGCCGGACCAGCCGTAATCGCCGCAACATTGGCGGCCTCTGCGCCGGCATAGGATCCCGCAGCCGCGGTCAACGCCTGCACAAACTGGTCATGAAACGCCGCCGCCTGCGCACCGAGTGCCTGAAAGCCCTGGCCGTGGGCGGAGAACATCGCCGCAATGGCCGCCGACACCTCATCCTCGGCCGCAGCCATGATCTGCGTCGTCGCCCCCGCCGCCGCGTGGGCAGACCGAACGGTTGAACCGATGGCAGCCAAATCCGAAGCGGCGACTGTCACAAACTCCGGTGCGGAAATCACATAGGACATCCGATGCCTCCTGCGTATGTTCTTAACGTTGGACAACGACTTTCCGCACGCAGATCGCGGCTACAAAAATCTGTCAGGAATTGAGCTCCTGCAAGCCGCCGGCGAGGGACCAGAAGGCCCGCCGCTGATGCTGGTAGGGCAGCGGATTCTTCGGCGCCGGCGACAGCGTGCGACATCGACCAATTCAGGCGCCTGAAGCATCGCAATTCACCTTTCCGGAAAACCAGCCGCGGACATCACGACTATCCGGTGCCGGGAGGCCGAGACCATCCGCTCCAGCGCGTAGATTTGCGAGCTGGAGGGGTCGTAGATATGGGCGGGCAGGGGTCGTAGGTAAGCCAGATTTGCCGATGGTTTGCCGCTCGAAGTGCGCGCATTCTGGCTAGCATGAGCCAGGTCATCCAGGCATAAATATGCCGCTGGTGAATTGGAGCGAAGTTGGCGTGAGCGGGCTATTGCCGACTGGCACGGTGACGTTGCTTTTCGCCGACGTCGAGGGCTCTACGCAGTTGTGGCAGAGCCAGCCCGAGGAGATGTCCGCAGCCGTCGCTCGTCTTAATCGGGCGGTATCGGACATCGTCGCCGCACACGATGGTGTGCGGACGGTAGAGCAGGGTGCGGGTGCCAGCGTTGTGGCGGCGTTCGCGCGTGCCTCCGACGCCGTGGCCGTCGCTCTGGCGTTGCAGCAGGCGCCGTTGGCGCCGATCCGGTTGTGCATCGGGGTGCACACCGGAGAGGTGCAGCTGTGCGACGGCTGCACCTACATCGGTGCCACGGTCAACCGCGCGGAGCGCATCCGGGATCTGGCCCACGGTGGCCAGACCCTGCTCTCCGGCACGGCTGAGGATCTGGTCGCCGACATACTTCCGGCTGACGCCTGGCTTACCGACCTCGGCCTTCACGAGCTGCGGGGTGTGCCCCGTCCAGAGCGGGTGGTGCAGTTGTGTCACCCTGATTTGCGCAACGACTTCCCACCTTTGCAAACGTCGAAAAGCATTGCAGCAAATAATCTTCCGTCGCAATTAACCAGCTTCGTCGGGCGAGGCGCACAGATCGCCGAGGTGCGGAATCTGTTGACGGGCAACCGGGTGGTGACCCTGACAGGAGCTGGCGGCGTAGGCAAGACGCGTCTGGCGGTGCAAGTTGCAAACCAGTTGGCCGCCGAATACACCGATGGTGTCTGGTACGTGGATCTGGCTCCGCTGACGAACTCCGAGCTTGTGCCGGTGACGGTGGCGCGAGCACTGGGCCTGCCGGATCAGCCGGGCCGCTCGACGATGGACACGCTGCTCCGGTTTATTCGCAACCGTCAGATGCTGGTGGTGCTGGACAACTGCGAGCATCTGCTGGATGGCAGCGCCGAGCTGGTTGTCGCGCTGCTGAGTGGGGCGGCGGGGCTGGTCGTGCTCGCGACGAGCCGTGAGGCGATCGGGGTGGCCGGTGAGGCGAGCTGGCGGGTGCCGTCGCTGTCGCTGACTGATGAAGCCATCGAGTTGTTCGCCGACCGAGCTCGCAACGTTCGGCCTGATTTCGAGATGACCCACGACAACGTTCCGGCGATGACCGAGATCTGCCGGCGACTCGACGGTTTGCCCCTGGCCATCGAGCTGGCGGCGGCGCGGGTGCGGGCATTGTCGCTCGCCGAGATCCTCGACACTCTCCATGACCGGTTCCGGCTGTTGACCGGTGGTGCGCGTACTGCAATGCGCCGCCAGCAGACCTTGCGCGCCTCGGTGGACTGGTCGCATGCCCTGTTGATCGGTCACGAACGGAGGTTGTTGCGCCGGCTGGCGGTGTTTTTTGGTGGCTTCGATCTGGTCGCCGCTCAGGCGGTCGCGGGCGGTGGTGATGCGAAGCGCTTCCAGGTGCTCGATCAGCTCACGCTGCTAGTGGACAAGTCGCTCGTGGTGGCCGAGGACAGCGGGGGCCGAACCCGCTACCGCTTGTTGGAAACGGTGCGGCAGTACGCCCTGGAGAAGCTGGGCGAGTCCGGCGAGGCCGACGTCGTGCGGGCACGTCACCGTGATTACTACACGGCGATGGCCGCGCTGTTGGACGCGCCGGCGGGCAGTGACGACGAGAAGCGTCTCAAGCACGCCGACATCGAGATCGACAATCTGCGCGCTGCGTTTGGGTGGAGTCGCGAAAACTCAGATGTCGAGCTGGCGTTGGCGCTGGCGTCTTCCCTGCAGCCGCTGTGGCAAACGCGGGGACGCCTGCGGGAAGGGCGGACCTGGTTCGACACCGCCCTCGCCGACGACGACGCACACCAGCCAGGGGTGACGCCCGCGGTGCGTGCACGGGCGCTCGCCGACAGGTCGGTACTTGCCATGTTGATGGGGGCCGCCGACAGCCTGGACCAGGCTGAGCAAGCCCTGGCGATGGCGCGCGAGGTCGACGACCCGGCCCTGCTGGTTCGGGCGTTGACGGCCTGCGGCTATGTCGCCGTCAACCAATACGCCACGATGGCCGGGCCGTACCTAGCCGAGGCGCTCGGCCTGGCCCGGGCGTCGGGTGATCGGTGGAGGCTCGGCCAGATTCTGGCCTGGCAGGCGCGCGGGGCGATGGCCGGGGGTGACCCGATCGCGGTGTGCGCGGCCGCCCAAGAAGGACGCGACCTCGCCGACGCGATCGGTGACCGGTTCGTCTCGCGCCAGTGCCGCTATTTCCTTGGGTGGGCACGGCTATTCCAGGGCGATCTGGCTGCAGCCGCCGCGCAGTCCGGCGAGGTCACCACGGATTCCAAGGCAGCTCACGATGAGATCTCGAGGGCGCAAAGCCTCACGCTCCAGGGTGTCGCACTTGCATGGCAAGGTGAGACGGGCGCGGCCCGGGCTGCGGCCGACGCGGCCGTCGAGGCCGCCGCGGAGCAGGGCGGGCTTGCTGCGGGCGTGGCGTACACGGCGTTGACCATCACGGCCCTGGCCGGCGGCGACCTCGAAACGGCGCAAGACGCAAGCCAAACGGCCTGGCCGCACCTGAGTGGGCTGCGTGTGATGGTGACGCTGCGCGTCTTCGGTGCGCAGGCTGCGCTGGCGTGCGGGGATCTGCTCGCGGCCCGTCGCTGGGCCGACGACGCCGTCTCGACGGCGGGGGGTTGGTGGCACATGCTGGCACTGACCACGCGGGCCCGCGTCGCGATCGCCCGAGGTGAGCCAGAGCAGGCCGAACGCGACGCCCATGACGCGCTCGCGAACGCCGCCCGCGTCCAAGCGTATTTGGGGATTTCCGACATCCTGGAGTGCCTCGCTGTCCTGGCCGGCGACGCCGGCAGTCATCGCGACGCCGCGCGGCTCTTCGGCGCGGCGCACGGCATTCGGCTGCGCATAGGCGAGGTGCGGTTCAAGGTGTGGGACGCGAGCTGCGAAGCCTGGGTGGCGGTGCTGCGAGACGCCTTGGACGAGAGGGATTTTGACTCCGCGTGGGCCGAAGGCTCGGCCCTGTCCATCGACGAGGCCATCGCTTACGCCCAGCGCGGCCGGGGCCGACGCAAACGACCCACCAGCGGCTGGGCATCGCTCACCCCGACCGAGCGCGACGTCGTCCGACTGGTCGGCAACGGGCTCTGCAATAAGGACATCGCCGCCCGGCTTTTCGTCTCACCGCGCACCGTGCAAACCCACCTCACCCACGTCTACACCAAACTCGACCTGAGCTCGCGCGTACAGCTGGTCCAAGAAGCAGCCCGCCACTTGTAACCAATCACGGTGTCTGAGCTTTCGAAGGGTCAGCACCCGAAGAAGGTCGATCTCCAACGTCGCCGATGATGCAATGACCCGGTACAACGTCAAGGCTGCACATACGACAACATTCATCCAGAAGAAAATTCTGGGTGCGTAGAGCATGACATCAGGGTTTCGCGCGGAACGCGTGACTGAACCCGAAGGTGCAACGGCGCGTTCGTGCAGCCGGCCACGAGCGTGCTGCGGATTAACGCTTTAGGGGGACGCGCGTCTCTCGGCCAGCCGCCCAAAGTGCGCCGTCGTCGCCTCAAAAGTCTTCCGCACCATTCCCCCTAGTGCGCGTGCCGCGATCGAAGCCAACGGGCCGGTAAAGACGGTGCGCTGTGTAATCAACGTGCCGGAGTCAGTGGGCTCGATGAGATGATCGACGGTCTCGGTCAATCCGGGCACTCTCGCCACTCCCGTCCACAACATCGGCGCTTCTATTCGGGTGACGGTCAATCTCAGTGGCGGATGGCGCCTTACCTGCATGGTGATCTTCGCCCCCACTGCGAATGGGCCGTCGATCTTGGCCATGACCATGACATCGCCTGGCCACTCGGCGGGGTTAGTCCACACCGCCCACACATCCTCGACGCTCGCCGAGGAGTGGGACGATCCGCCGAACGGGCCCTTCGCCTCACCCATGTCGGATCATCTTTCCTCGCTTCGCCTTGCCGTTGTGCCCTGTGTCCGGTGCCCTGCGCCGCGCCGCGAGCCAGCGCGTTGCGAACCAGCAGAACAGCGCGAACCCGATGCTGGAGTAGATCAAGTTGATGACCACGCCCGCCGTTGGATCGAAGCCGAGCTGGCGGAGCTGGCTGGCTTTGCGGGCGTCGATACCGTGGCTGAGTTCCCACATGATTCCCGCAATCGCGGCGAGTTGCCCGGCGAGCCCGACGATGACGACTTGGATCGCCCAGCGTGTGCCGCGCAGCATCATCACTGCTACGGCGGTCAAACCGACCGCGACCGGGATGTAGGCCAGTGCTTGACCTGTATCGCGGTGCGCGACGGCGAGGATCAACGCGGTGACGGCCAGCCCGACGCCGGCAAATATGAGCCCGGCCACGCTAATCGCCAGCGGCCGATGGAAAACACGCCCATCAGCCCTGAACATCATCTTCACCGCATGACGCAGCGGCACGAATCGAACTGTACAACTCCCGATGGCCCGCAGGTAGTGGTCATTAGTCGTTAGCGGGGTGGGATACCGCCCGCCCATCGCCCAGTACAACGTCAAGGCCACCGGCCACGTTGCCAAGCTGCGCCGCGACTTGTCGGTCTAGACACTTCGCGAGCGTCCACCGCTGTGGTCGAGGCGGTACTGCATGGAAAGATGGTTGCCAGCATCCACTGGATTTCGAGCTAGGTGCGTATCTAATGAAGGTCCTTCTATCCATTGCAGCGGTCCTGGCGGTCACCACGACCCTCGCGGCGACCGCGCACGCAGATCCGAACGACGCAGAGTTCCTCCAAAAAATCCGCGACGGAATGGGACTAGAGGTCAACGACGGACCGGGCCTCATCAACGAGGCGCACGAACTTTGCAGCGAGCTGAAGAAGGGCACGCCCTACAAGACAGTTGTATCGACCCTCTTTCAGGGCAACGGCAACTTGGGCCCCGACGGAGCTGCCTATTTCGTCAGCGCCAGCGCCCAGGCCTACTGCCCGGAACTTGTCGCCGAATGAGTTGGATGCTTACGGCGCTCGGGGTCGGATTACGTCGGTATGAGGTTGGTAATGCAGAAAGGATGACCCGCCGGATCGATCAGGACCCGCCAGTGATCCGGATTGGGCTGCAGTTCGGCCTTCGTGGCGCCCAGGGCAAGGATTCGAGTCTCCTGACCGTCGAGGTCCGAGACCGCTAGCTCCAGGTGCAGCTGTTTGGGCACCGTGCCGTCCGGCCAAGTAGGACGTTGGTGGTCAGCGACACGTTGAAAGGTGAGCAGCACGCCCGTCCATTGTAGGGCCAGAAAATCCTCGGTGGAGAACATCACCTCCAGGCTCAGTACGCTTTTATAGAATTCGCCCAACGCAGCGGGGTCTGGGCAGTCGACCGATACCGCACCCAGTCGAACGTCCTCCACCATGAACGCCTCCATGCCGCTGGCTCGTTGCCTTCATCACCTTGTGGGCAAGTCTGGCACGCGCCAGCGACAGACCGGTCTAGTGTGCGTCAAGCCAGGTGGGCCAGCAGCAGTGCTTCGGCGACCGCCGCGCGTTGCAGCACACCCAGATGCAGGCTCTCGTTGATGCTGTGCGCCTGCGTTGCGGGGTCTTCGACCCCGGTGACGAGAATCTTCGCCCGCGGGAACGCGGCCGCAAACTCGGCGATGAACGGGATCGAGCCGCCCATGCCCATGTCGATCGGGTCCGTACCCCAGGCCTGCCGAAACGCCACCCGCGCGGCGTCATAGACCCCGCCGCTCGCATCGATCGTGTAGGGCTCGCCTTTTTCGCCGCCGGTGACGCTGACGTGGGCGCCCCACGCGGCGTGCTGCTGCAGGTGGGTGGTCAACGCGTCCAAGTGCGCCTCGGCGTCGCCACCAGGCGCCACCCGCATGCTGATCTTGGCGCGGGCCCGCGCGATGAGCGTGTTCGACGCCGCCGCGACGGATGTGGTGTCGATGCCGATCACCGTGATCGCCGGTTTGGCCCACATCCGCTCGGGCACCGAACCCGAGCCGATTTCGGACACCCCGTCCAGCAAGCCGGAGTCGGCGCGTGCCCGCCCGGCCGGATACTCGGGGTAGTTCAGTCCCGCGACGTCGGTTTCGTGCAGGCCGGCCACGGCCACGTTGCCGTCGTCGTCATGCAGACTTGCCAGCAACCGCACCAACACGCTCAACGCGTCGGGAACCACGCCGCCCCACAGGCCGGAGTGCAGGCCGTGGTCCAGCGTGGCGACCTCGACCACGCAGTCGACCAGACCGCGCAGCGACACCGTCAACGCCGGGATCTCGGTGCTCCAGTTGTCAGAGTCGGCGATGACGATCACATCGGCGGCCAGCGCGTCGCGGTGGGCGGCGAGCAACCGGCCCAGTGACGGCGACCCGGATTCTTCTTCGCCCTCGACGAACACCGTCACACCCACCGGCGGCTTCCCTTCGTGCGCCCTGAAGGCCGCCAAATGCGTTGCGATACCGGCTTTGTCATCGGCGCTGCCGCGGCCGTAGAGTCGCCCGTCACGTTCGGTCGGCTCGAACGGCGGCGAGACCCACTGGCTGCGGTCACCTTCGGGCTGCACGTCGTGGTGGGCATACAGGAGCACGGTGGGCGCGCCCGGGGGCGCCGGGTGCGACGCGATAACGGCCGGCGCGCCGCCCTCGCTGACGATTCGCACATCGCCGAAACCCGCCTGCGACAGCAGATCCGCCACCGCTTGCGCGCTGCGGTGCACCTCGTCGCGTCGACCGGGATCGGCCCACACCGATTCGATCCGCACCAGGTCCTCGAGGTCGCGTCGCACCGAGGGCAGCACGTCGCGGACCCGCTCAGCCAGATCGGTCATGTACACCCCTTGCTTTGCCGCGAGCAGACGCAAAAGCCCCTCGTCGTCGGCGTGTCGCGGCGCTTTTGTGTCTGCTCGCCGGAGTTAGTTGGATTCGAGGATGGCCACCGCGGCCGCGGTATCCCCTTCGTGCGTCAGCGACACGTGGATCGTCACGTCGGCCAGATGCTTGGCCACTGCCCCGGTCAGCCGTACCCGCGGTCGTCCCCACATGTCGGTGACCACCTCGATATCGCGATGGATGGCCTCCGGCAGCACCGGCCGCTGCGCGAACCGCGATCCCGACCAGGCCTTGATCACCGCCTCCTTGGCGGCCCAGCGCGCGGCCAGGTGACGGGCGGCCGACGAACTCTTGTCGGAGGCGTCGCGCCGCTCGCCGGGGGTGAAGGTCTCGGAAAACACCGTTCCCGGTTGATCGACCTGTTCTGCGAAATCACTGATCGAGACGAGATCGATCCCGATTCCGACGATGCCCATGGCTGGCTACGTTAACGGATAGGCCGCGTCATCTTGCAGAGGCCTAGAAGGCCCCGTCACCACCCAGCCGGGCGTCCGGGTTCAGCAGCATCGCCGCCTCCTGGCGCTTCTCCGGGGAATTGTGATCGAAACGACGGTCTGGCGGCCGCTCATACATCGGCGCACCGCCGGCGATGGCCGAAGCAAGTCGGCGCTGACCGGCCAGCAGGCGTGCGTCCGCACGGCGCTGGTAGTCCGCGCGCTCGCCCGGCTCCAGCGAAGCGATGAACGCCTGTGGGTGCACCAACGCGACCAGGCCGGACACGTGGCCGAATCCAAGACTGGTCAGGATCCCGGCCTTCAGCGGGAGCTTGTCACCGAGCCGCAGCGTGTCGCGCACCCACACGAAGTGTGCCGAGCTGGCAAGTTCGTCGTCCACGCAGTCCAGGCTGCGGTTGGGTGGGATCACCCCGTCGCGCAGCATCTGGCACAAGCCCATCATCTGGAAGACCGCCGCGCCGCCCTTGGCGTGGCCGGTCATGCTCTTCTGCGACACGATGAGCAGCGGAGCGCCCTCCGAGCGGCCCAGTGAGTCGGCCAACCGCTCGTGCATCTCGGTCTCGTTCGTGTCGTTGGCCAGCGTTGAGGTGTCGTGCTTGGAAATCACGGCGACATCGTCCGCGGTAAGACTCAGCGCGGCCAGTGCTTTCGCCAGCGGGGAGTTCTTGCCGCCGCGGCCGGCGCCCAGCGCACCGAGACCCGGGGCCGGGATCGAGGTGTGCACACCGTCGGCGTATGACTGCGCGAAGGCCACCACCGCGAGCACCGGCAGGCCCATCTTCAGCGCCAGGTCGCCGCGCGCCAGCAAGATGGTGCCGCCGCCCTGGGCTTCGACGAAGCCCAGCCGGCGACGGTCGTTGGCCCGGGAGAACTTCGAGTCGTGGATACCGCGGCCGCGCATCATCTGAGTGTCGGCGGTGGCCGCCATGTCACCGAAGCCGATGATGCCTTCCAGCGTCAGGTCGTCGATGCCACCGGCCACCACCAGCTCGGCCTTGCCAAGCTTGATCTTGTCGATGCCCTCCTCGACCGACACCGCGGCCGTCGCGCACGCGGCGACCGGGTGGACCATCGCACCGTAGCTGCCGATGTAGGACTGAACCACATGCGCGGCAACGATGTTCGGCAAGACCTCTTGGAAGATGTCGTTCGGCTTGCTACGGCCCAGCAGGTTGCCGTGGTACATCGTCTGCATCGATCTACCACCACCCATCCCGGTCCCCATCGTGTTGGCCACCATGCTCGGGTGCACATAGCGCATCACTTCGGCCGGGCTGAAGCCGGCGGTCAGGAAGGCGTCGACAGTCGCGACGATATTCCACACCGCCAGCCGGTCAATGGAACTGACCATGTCGGCGCTGACGCCCCACACCATCGGGTCGAACCCGGTCGGGATCTGAGCACCGACGACGCGTGACAGCTTGGTCTTTCGCGGCACCCGAATCTCGGTGCCGGCCTTGCGGATGACCCGCCAGTCGCTGGAGTCCGGCACAGGCTGGATGATCGTGTGCTCCGGGTCGAACTCGACGAAGGCGCGGGCATCGGACTCCGACGACACCACGAAAGCGAAATCCTTGTCCAGGAAGACCGATACCAGCAACGGCGACGAGTGGTCAGGGTCGATCGCGCCGTCGTCCACGAACTCACGAATGCCCACGCGCTCGACCACGACGTCGTGGTAACGCTCGACCAATTCCGCCTCATCCACCAGGTCGCCGGATTCGCTGTCGTACCAGCCCGGTTGAGGGTCGTCTTCCCAACGGATCAGTCCGGTGGTCCAGGCCAGTTCGAGGACTCCGGCCGCCGACAGTTCGTTGTCGACCTCCATCTCGAAGCGGGTGCGCGAGGAACCGTACGGGCCCAGCTCGGCGCCACCGACGATGACCACCAGATCGGCCGGGTCGACGTCGAGGTCATCCCAGTGCGGAGGCGGCGCCGGGGTGAACCCGCGCGGCGGGGACGGCAGCGCGGCGATGGTGCCCTCGGCCGCGGTGTCGTCATCTGCACCCGCCTCCGCTGACATCTCCTCGCGCGCTTTGGCGGCGAGTGCGGCCATGTCGAGGTTGGCGTCACCCAGCCCACCGGTCAGGTCGGCCTCGATGGGCTTACTCGCCGCGGCCACCTTGGACTCCACATCGCACAGGCTCAGCAGCATTGCCGCCATCTGGTCGGTGGAGTACGTGGTGACACCCGCCTCCTCGACCGCGCTGACGATGGCGTCGTTGTGGCCCATCAACCCGGTGCCGCGGGTCCAGCCGATCAGCGCGTGCGCCAGGCTGACCCGGGCGGCCCACGAAGTCTCGGCGTGCCAACGGCTTACCAAGGCGTCCAGCGCAGACTTCGCTTCGCCGTAAGCGCCGTCACCACCGAACATTCCGCGGTTGGGTGAACCGGGCAGCACCACATGCAGCCGGGAAGCGATGTCGCGCTCGGCGCCGATCTTGGACAGCCCGCCGATCAACCGCTGCACGGCCCACAGCAGAACCTTCATCTCGATCTCGGAGCGCGCACCGGCCTCCGACAAGTCGCCGGCCACGCGCGGTGCCGCGAAGGGGAACAGCAGCGTCGGCGTCTGCGCGTCCTTGATGTGAATGGACTGTGGCCCAAGGCTTTCGCTCTGCTCGTCACCGATCCACTCGACGAGTGCGTCGATGTCGGAGTAAGACGCCATATTGGCCGGGATCACCCACAGCGACGCGCCGTAACGAGCATGGTCGCGGTACAGCGTGCGGTAGAACGCCAGCCGCTCGTCGTCCAGCTTGGACGTGGTGGCGATGACGGTTGCACCGCCGTCGAGCAGCCGTGCCGCCACCGACGCCGCGATCGAGCCCTTCGAAGCGCCCGTCACCACCGCGATTTCGTTGCAGTGCGGACCTGAGTCGGGGTTCTCGGCACCGGCGGCGATCCGCCCGTACAGCGACCCGTGGATCTGACGGCCGGCGGCCAGCGACTTGCCCTGCCACCAGGTGGCCTGAGTCGCCACGACGTGGCCGGCACCCTCGAACCGTTCGGACAGTCGCACCCAGTCGGCGTCGATGTCGCCCTCGTCGGTCAGCCACAGCTTGACCAAATCTTCACGGGCGCTGGCCCAGCGGTCGTCGAAGACGACGGCCTTCTTGGCGTCGAACACCGGCGCCACCAAACGCGGCCAGTCAGCACCCAACTCGGCGGTGACCAGGTCGATGAGCTCGGCATCGGAGGTCGCGGGCGACGCGCTGATCGGGTCGTCCAGGCCCAGCTGACCCAGCACCAGACGGGCGGCCGAGGCCAGCACCCCGTCGCGACCGGTGATCTGGTCAGTGAATTCGCTCAGCGCGGCCGCGTCGACGGTCGCGCCGCCGCCACCGCCCGTGGACGGCAGGGCCACCGCGATTCCGTGACGCGACGCGACCGCGGCGACCGCGGCGTCGATGACCTTGTCAACGGAGCCGGCGTCGGCCAGCGCACCCTCGTGCAGGTGGCCCATCGCCCCGCCACGAACGCTGGTGCCCTCGCGGGTGCCCAGCGCGACTTCCACCGTGACGTGCTTGGCCCAACCATCGCCTAGCTCCCAGGCCTTCTTGACCCGCTCGGCGATGGCACCGGGTCGCTTGCCCGACGGACCGAGGATCGTCTTCAGCTGATCATTGATCGCGTCGGAAAGGACTGGGCCGTAAGGCTTATAGGTGCGCGCCAGCTTGTTCACCTGCGACCGCAGCCCGGCCAGGTCGGCCTCGGCGGCGCCATCGATGGCACCCAGGTTCAGCTCGGAGCCCAGGTCCACCAGCAGCTGGTTGCGTCGCGACGAGGCGCCGTCGGTGATGGACTCGATGGAGTCCAGCTTCTCGATCTGATCGATACGCATCTTGGCCGAGAGCGCGATCAGCGCCAAGGTCGCGTCGGCGGCTTCGAACACGATGTCGTCGGGGCGAGCCGCACCCGACGGCGCAGTAGTGGGCGCGGGCGCCGGTGCGGCGTGGGCGCTGACGGCACCCTCCGCCGCGGACGCGGCGGAATCCTCGGACTCGTCTTCGATCTCCGGCTCGGGGTCGGTGTCGTTGGCGAACAGCACTGCGGCGTCGCGCTCGGCATTGAGCACTTCCACAGTGCTATGGGCATATTCGGGCAGCTTGAGGGTGTTGGTGGCGAGTCCGGCGACGGTCGGCGCGGACTTCACCCCGATCTCGACGAACCGCTCCAAGCCGAGACCACCGGCGGCCTCCTCGATGAACAGCAGATCCTGGGTCTCGATCCAACGCACCGGGCTGGCGAACTGCCAAGCCAACAGCTCGATCAAGACTATGCGCGCCAGCTCGCGCGGCCTCTCGGTACGCCACGTGTCGTAGTCGGCGAGGATCTCGTCGAGCGGCTCGGCGGGCACCAGATCGCGGATCTCCTGGATGAAGTCACGGTCCAGCGTGAACGGGCGCGGCACCAGGTTGGGGATGTAGCGTCCGACGATCACGTTGGGATCTTTGTCACGCGGCATGACCCGCTCCAGCGAGCGGCGGAAATCGGCGACACCAACCCGCAACACCCGCGAGTGGAACGGCACGTCGATACCCGGCACCAGGATGAATGAGCGCTTGCCCCCACTGATTTCGCGGCGCCGCTCAACCTCCTCTTCCAGCGCTTCCAGACCGCGCACCGTGCCGGCGATCGCGTACTGCGAGCCGCGCAGGTTGAAGTTCACGATCTCAAGAAACTCACCAGTATTCCCCGCAATCTCGGCGACAAAACTCGGGACCTCGTCGTCAGGAAGGTCGATCTGCGACGGGCGGATCGCAGCCAACCGGTAGTTGGAGCGACCCAGCTCGTCGCGCGGCACGATGTCGTGCATCTTCGAGCCGCGGTGAAACACCATCTCCAGCAAGGCTTCCAGCTCGTAGATATTGGTGACGCAGGCCAGCGCGGTGTACTCACCAACCGAGTGGCCGCACGCGATGGCGCCCTCGACGAAGGCACCCTGCTCACGCATCTCGGCGACCTGCGCGGCCGCCACCGTCGCCATCGCGACCTGGGTGAACTGAGTCAGGAACAGCACGCCGTCGGGGTGGTGGTAATGCACGCCGCTGGCGATGATGCTGGTCGGGTTGTCCCGCACCACGTGCAGCACCGAGAAGCCCAGCTTCTCGCGGGTGAACTTGTCAGCTTTGTCCCACGCCTTGCGGGCCGCCTTGGAGCGGGCCCGGACCTCCATGCCCATGCCCTTGTGCTGGATGCCCTGGCCGGGGAACGCGTAGACCGTCTTGGGTGCGGCCAGGCGCGCGGTCGCCGACATCACCAGATCCGATCCGATCCGCGCGGCCACTTCCAAAACCTCTGCACCCTGGTCGATTCCGACGCGATCGACCCGGAATTCGACCTCGTCGCCCGGACGCACCATGCCCAGGAATCGTGCGGTCCAGCCCACCAACCGAGCGGGTGGACGGGCTTGACCGTCGGTGGCTGTCACCGCGTGCTGCGCGGCGGCCGACAACCACATGCCGTGCACGATGGGCGAATCCAGGCCAGCGAGCAGCGCGGCGGCCCGGTCGGTGTGGATGGGGTTGTGATCACCAGACACCATCGCGAAGGGGCGCATGTCGACCGGTGCGGTCACAGTGACGTCGCGGCGCCGGCGGCGCGGAGTCTCGGTCGCGTTCTCGGATACCGCGCCACCGGCCCGGGCCGGGTCGGTGAGTTCAGCGGCACCGGTGCGCCCAAGGATCGCGAAACGCTCATCGAGGGTGACGATCACCGCGCCGTCTGCATCGGCCGAGTCTTTCAAGGTCACGGCGACCCGTACGACGCGGCCCAGGTCCGTGTCGGTGGCCTGCGAAGCCGTTGCGGTGACTGTCAGTCGGGCCGGGACCTCCGGCAATTTGCCGACCACCCGGGCGGCATGGTCCAGGTGCACCAGGCTCAGCAGCCCCTCCACCACCGGGACACCGGCGGCGGTGACCGCCGAACCGATCGCCGCGAAAACGGCGGGCCAGCAAGGGCCGACCAGTGCGTCGGGCACGGTGGTGAGGCTGGGCGCCAGCGGCTCGCCGAAGATCGCGGTGACCCCGGTGTGGTCGGCCACCCGCTCCGGATCCCAGTCCACCGTCACGGTGGCTGTCCCGTCGGTGACCGGCGGCAGGAGATCCGGCCCGTCCACTCCGGCGGCGATCGCCAGCACCGCGCGCATGGCGGTGGCGGCGTCTTCGATGGAGACCACCGGGGTGCCGCCGTCAACAGTGTTGGCAGGCAACGTGAACGGGATGTCGACCCACGTGCCGGACACCGGCACGCTGAGAACGACCTGGTCGTCTCCAGCCACCTGCAACCGGGCTCCGGTGGATGAATTCGTGGCGCGAAGGCCGTCGTGTCCATCGTGCACCAGCCAGTCGGCCGAGTCGGCGATTCGATAGACCGGGTTGATGGCGGTGCGGCCCGCCCACAGCACATCCGGTGCGTCGAGCACCACGGCCAACGGTCCGGTCACGTCGGCGCGGCCCAGCCGGCGCGACGTGACGGCCTTTGGCTCCGTTGGGGTGGCCAGCACCTGGTCGATGGCGGCCTGCTCGAATCGGTCCAGCAAGGCACCCACGGGTTCGTCCAGCCGGGTGATGCCGGCCACGGCCGCGGTGCCGGGGATGATGCACACCTCGTCTGCGCCGTAACGGGCGTCGTGCGCCTGCCAGAGCGAGTCGCTGCGCCACCAGCGCCGGACATCCTTGTCGATGACCGGGACGAAGTTGACCGGCTTGCCCAGCGTCTTGCACAGCGTGATGAAGAACGGCGCGTCGGCGGGGTGCAGCTGCACGGTTTCGGCGTCGGGGTAGCGCGCGAGCAGGGTCGCGATGGCCTGGTCTGGATCTTCCAGCAGCACCGAGTCGCTGGACCCGAAAAACATCGTCTCGATCGGGCCGTGGTCTTGCGGATGCAACCGCGCCTCGGCCCGCTGCAACATCTGCTCGAACCGGTCACGCCAGGTGTCGGCCAGCCACGGGCTGCCCGGTGCCGCGGTGTCGGCGGTCGAATCGCCCTCGCCGATTGTCAACTCGACATACCGCCGCAGCCACTGCAGGTAGGTCATCTCGCCGAAGTCGCCGAAGTAGGGCTTGGCGGTGTTGGCCATCGCCGCGATGATCTCCTCGCGGCGCTCGGCGACCGCGTCGGCATCGCCGGCGACTTCGTCCAGCAGCCGGCCGCAACGCGACGCGCTGTTGTCGATCTCGTGAATGTCCGCACCGAGCTGGCTGCGGCCGGAAGCCATGCCGCCCTGGGCTTTTCCGGCACCGACCCACTGGTCGGTGCCTTGTGTCTCGACCAGCATCCGCTTGACCGCCGGCGAGGTGGTGGCCTCGAGGGTCGCCATTGCCGCGGTCCCGACCAAGATGCCGTCGATCGGCATCGACGGGAACCCGTATGACTCAGACCAGCGCCCGGACAGGTATTCGGCCGCCTGCTCGGGGGTGCCGATGCCGCCGCCGACGCAGACCGTGATGTTGGGGCGCGATCGCAACTCTGAATAGGTCGCCAGCAACAGGTCGTCGAGGTCTTCCCAGGAATGGTGGCCGCCGGCACGCCCACCCTCGACGTGCATGATCACCGGTTTGGTGGGCGCCTCCGTCGCAATGCGGATGACCGAGCGAATCTGCTCGATCGTGCCGGGCTTGAACACCACGTGGCTGATGCCGATGTCGTTGAGCTCGTCGATCAGCTCGACGGCATCCTCAAGATCCGGGATGCCGGCGCTGATCACCAAACCGTCGATCGCCGCGCCGGACTGGCGGGCCTTCTGTACCAGCCGCTTACCGCCGACCTGGAGTTTCCACAGGTAAGGATCGAGGAACAGGGTGTTGAACTGATAGGTGCGACCCGGTTCGAGAAGTCCGGACAGCTCTTCGACGCGGTCGGCGAAGATTTCTTCGGTGACCTGGCCGCCGCCCGCCAGCTCAGCCCAGTGCCCCGCGTTGGCCGCCGCGGCCACGATCTTGGCGTCAACGGTGGTCGGAGTCATACCTGCCAGCAGTATCGGCGAGCGCCCGGTCAGCCGGGTGAACTTCGTCGAGAGCTTGACCCTGCCGTCGGGGAGGGTGATCACGGTTGGGGCGTAGGTCGACCAGGCTCGGGCCACCTCCGGGACGGCCCCGACGGTAAACAGGTTGCGCTGCCCACCACGGGTTGCTGCGGGCACGATGCCGACGCCGAGTCCGCGGATCACCGGCGCGGTCAGCCGGGTCAGGATGTCGCCCGGACCCAGGTCAAGAATCCAGCGCGCACCGGCGTCGTGAACCCGGGTGATCTCTTCCACCCAGTCGACCCGGTCCACCAGGATGGCGTTGGTCAGCGTTCGGGCCAACTCGACATCCAGGCCCACCTTCTCGGCCCAGCCCCCGACGATGTCGATACCGTCGGCCAGCCGCGGTGTGTGGAAACCCACCTCTACCTGCACCGGGTCGAAGACCGGCGCGAAGACGTCGCCGCCGCGGAGCTTGCTCTTGCGCTCGGTCTCTTCCTTCTCCGAGATCTGCTGGCAATAGAGTTCGAATCGCGAGAGCTGCTCGGGGGTACCGGTGATGACGACCGAACGCCTGCCGTTGCGGATGGACAGCACCGGGGGCAGCACCGTGCGAACATCCTGAGCGAATTCCTGGAGCAGGCGCCCAATGCGCTCGGGGTCGGCGTTGGTGACCGAAACCATCGGGGGGCGGTCGCCGAGAACGGAGATTCCACGCCGGCGCGCCACCAGCGTTCCGGCCGCGCCGATCAGCTGAGCGAGCGCCAGCAGTTCGACGTCGCGGGCGCCAGCGGCCTTCAGCGACTCGACACCGAGCACGCCTTGCGAATGTCCAGCGACGGCCACCGGCGGGGTCGCGACAAGATCCATGCCCTGCCGGGCCAGCGCACGCACCGCAGCCATCTGGGTGAGCAGCACACCGGGAACCGAGACCGCGGCGGACGTCAGATGCTTGTTCGACGGAACCGGATCCTCAGCGGCCAGTGCACGCACCCAGTGCAGCGGCTCGAAACCGATCGGGCGAACCACGACCAACTCTTTCGCCACCGGCTCGAGCAGCAGCTCCACCTCGCCGACCAGCGTCGCCAACTCGGCCTCGA
>Ga0302157_10003395_pt1 | contig 18009 bp, 13 predicted proteins | sample I_Bog_N3_3_FD_193502 | JGI IMG/M metagenome (GOLD analysis project Ga0302157, IMG submission 193502) | Peat permafrost microbial communities from Stordalen Mire near Abisko, Sweden - I_Bog_N3_3 | ecosystem: Environmental > Terrestrial > Soil > Wetlands > Peat | place: Sweden: Abisko, Stordalen...
GCTGCAACGGTGGCGGTGAAAGTCACCGGCTGACCTGCCAGCTGCGGATTAGCGCTCGAAGTCAGTTCCGTGACGGAGGCGGCCGTCGGAGCACTCAGATCGAGTTTGGCGATGAACGCATTGGAATAACCGTGCCGGCTCTGGCGGAACGCGTTCTTTGAAATGGGGAAGTCCGCGGAATTGGCATATCCAGTCACGTAAACACGACCGCTCGAATCAACCGTCAGCCCCGTCGCGTAGTCCGCGCCCGTTCCCCCCAGATACGTCGACGCCACCAGGGATTCGCCCGTGCCGTTCAATTCGGCGACGAATGCGCTGATCCGGAGTGGCGCCGCGGTGATCTGGCTGCGATTGGTCGTCTCGAACGCCTTGCGGGTCACAGGAAAATCGGCGGAAGAGGTGATGCCGGCGACGTAGGCGTGGCCCGTGCCATCGACGGCAATGGAGTTGACCGCATCACCACCCACACCATCGCCGGCGTGCCCAATTCCGCTCCCGCCGAGAAACGTGGAGTACATGAGTGTCTTTCCCGCAGGGTCGAACTTCGTGATGAATCCATTATTGCCCGGATACTGACCGTTGCCCGCTGCTTTGTTGATGGTCTGGTAGGCTCCCTTGGTCACGGGAAAGTCCGCGGAGACCGCTGAGCCGGCAACGTAGGCGTCGCCTGCGGCATCGACCGCCAGCGCGTAGGCGGCATCTGTGCCCGCGCTTCCTCCGGGAGGACTCCCGCCCAGGTAGCTCGAATAAACGAGAGCGCTTCCAGTGGCGTTGAACTTCGTGACGAAAGCGTTCCCCCTGACCGCTTCGCTGGTATGGCCCCGGTTCGTGGTCTGAAAAGCGCCGACGGTGACTGGGAAGTCGTCGGAGAACGTGACTCCCGCGACGTAGGCGTTGCCATCGCGATCCAAGGCGAGCGCATTGGCAGTGTCGCCGCCAACCCCGGGACTACCTTTGCCCCCCAGGTACGATGAGTAGATCAGGCCGGTGCCAGTCGGGTTCAGCTTCGTCACGAAAGCGGTGTAGCCGCTGTTGTTCTCTGCCTCGTGATTATGGGTCTGGAAGGCAGCCGTCGTGACGGGAAAGTCCGTCGATCCGGTATATCCGCCAATGAAGGCGTTTCCAGCCGCGTCCACAGCCAGCGCAGTCGCCACGTCGCCACCGCTGCCACCCAAATAGGTGGCATAGAGAAGTTCGCTGCCGCTCGAGTTCAACTTGGCAACATACGCAGGGGCGCCGCCGCCCCGGATGCTGGTTTGAAAAGCTCCATCGGTGACCGGGAAACTACCGGAGCACACGGAGCCGGCAACATAGACGTTGTCATGCTGATCGACGGCCAGGGCATTTTGCGGCAGCGGTTCGAGTCCGTTGTCGAGAAAATCTTGGCTGTAACAAGCGCCGGTACCAAGGTAGGTGGAATACAGCAGCGCCGTGCCGGAACGATCGATTTTCGAGACGAAAGTGACATAGAGGTCATCGGAACCGTCGAAATGGGTATCGAAGGCCCCCGTGGTTACGGGCAGGGCGCTCGAGGCGGTGTCGCCAACCACGTACGCATTACCGTCATGATCCACGGCGATTGCACTGCCAAAATCCAGGGTGCCTCCGAGATAGGTCGAGTACTCGAGCACCGGGTCGATGATCAAAGGCTTGGAACGATCGTAGCTACCGAGGGCGAATCCGACCCGACGGTCACGGCGCACAACGAATCCGCCGGCGATTCGTCGACGATGACCGTTCACTTGCTGATAAATAGCCGGCTTGCGGAACGCTACTTCGCCATTCGTTGCAGCGACGCTGAGATCTCCATTGGCTCTCACGGTGATCGCCCTCGCAGCGGAGAAGCGGAGTGCAATGGCTTTTGGCCGGGCCTTCGGAGCAACGATGAAATCATATTCCAACTGGCCTTGATTACCGTAGTAGACGAGATCCACGCCGGGGTAGATCCCCGAATATCTTACCTGGGCAAAGGTGGGCACATTACGGCGCCATTGGGCAGGATCTTGGCCGACAAAATAGTTGGCATATCCGGGGAGTTGGGCCGAAGCGACGGCCCGCGTGTCGCGATTGCCATCGACCAGTTCCATGCGGATTTCCTCCGTCTTGTAATGATTCGTGCGGGGAACCATGCCGATTGTGCCGTCCGCGGGTCTGCGCAGCGCAAGGATGGCCCCGCCGTGAGTCAACCGAACCGAATAGCCGTTGCCGCGCGAAAGAAACTCTACCTGATCCCCCGTTTGACCTTGGTTCGCCTCGAAACTCAAGGGTAGGCAGCCATATTGTTGAGCCGGATTGGCGCACGCGGCCGGCGCCGTAGAATCCGATGCCGCAGAAGCCGTCGCGGCGATGGCGCCTAATGCAAGGATCGATCCTGTAGCGACGAGAACAAACGATCGGGTCGGGTTTATGGCGTTGCGCATCACTCGCTCCTTGCACGATGACTGGTCGTACTATCGTGACGCGAGCGCCGCCAACGTTGCGCTGAAGTGCTGCGTCAATGGGCCGACGGCTGCTGCGCCGCACCCGACGCGTACCCCGTGACCCTCAAGTGACGAGTCACCCTTCTGTATGGTATCGAACGGTCGGAAGAGATACGGCGATGCAAACTCATCCCGATTCACGGGACGAAGAGGGACGATGATCGACTTCAATCCCGACACCCGTTCCTGAGATCACGCGCCATCGCCCTGCAGTGACTTTCCCGACGAGGCCTATTGAGCCGGGGCGGAGTGAGTGCCGAGAGTTCCCTTTGCTTCGCGCATAAGGGTTATCGCTTAGCCGCATGTGAATTGATGCAATTACTTCTTTCGGCGCATTACTGTAACTTGCTCTGAATGAGCAGAGCGAGACAGGCACGGCACCCCTTGCTGCGGGCAACGTCGACCGGGGGTCGCAAGCACACCCCCGAGGAACCCATGTGAACTCCGTCCCCGCTCTCGATCCGCGCGTCTCGCTGCTGATGTTTCTTGCCATTGCGGGGTTGGTACTCACGCTCGCACTCGGGCTCGCCGCGTGGTTGCGTGAGTCCTCGCGCAGCGGCTTTGGCATCTATGAGAGCGGCGCGCCGCCGGGCGCGCCGTTGCAGGAGCCGCTGACCGCGCAATTTTTTCTGCTGGCGGTGCTGTTCATGATCTTCGACGTCGAGGCTGCCTTGCTGTTTGCCTGGGCTTCGGCCGCGACCGAGTCCGGGCGCTCGGGGCTGATCGCCGCTTCGCTGTTCATCGTGATGCTCCTCGCGGCGCTCGCGTATCTGTCGATGGACGGTGCGCTTGCGACCGCGCCGGTTCCGCGCGATCGCGCTCGTGCGCCGGATCCTACGCACCCATGACCGTCGAATTGACGCGCTTGGGCGAGGAAACCGCACCCGAAGAGCATCTGGCTCGAAGCCACCTGCTGACCCGCCTCGATGACCTGGTGGCCTGGTCGCGCAAGAACAGCCTCTGGCCGTTCAACTTCGGGCTTTCCTGCTGTTATGTCGAGATGGCAACTGCATTGACTCCGGTCTTCGACCAGGCGCGTTTCGGCGCCGAAGTCATCCGTGCGACGCCTCGCCAGGCCGACCTGTTGGTCGTGTCGGGCACGGTTTTCCTGAAGATGGCCGTCCCCCTCAAGCGTCTGTATGAACAGATGCGCGAACCCCGCTGGGTGATATCCATGGGTGCGTGCGCCAATTCCGGCGGCATGTACGACATTTATTCCGTGGTGCAGGGAGTCGACAGCTTTCTGCCGGTCGATGTGTACATCCCAGGTTGTCCGCCGCGGCCCGAACAGTTGTTGGACGCCTTGATCTTGCTGCAACAAAAGATCGGGACCGAGCGCCGGCCGCTCGGCATCGGGCGCGGGTCCGAGCCCGGGCGTGCGTTCGTACCGCCCGCACGCCGAGACCAACTGCGCGACGCGCGTGCGGCTGCCACTCGCCTCGCCGACCCGGAGTCGCCATGAATGCGCCGGCGAACGACGACGTCGTGCCGGCGCTGCGGGCTCGGTTCGGCGCCGCGATCCTGCACGCTCAGGCGAGCGCCGAGGACTTCCCGGTCCTCTGGGTCGAGGCCGAAGCCGCGCCGGCCATTCACGGCTTCCTGAAGACCGAGATCCCGCGGCCGTTCCCGCTGCTCGCCGACCTCTGGGCCATCGACGAGACGACGCGGGTCCATCGGGCCGATCAGCCCCGATCCGGCATCACACTCGCAACGCACATGATCTCGCTCGAACGCAACACCGACATCCGCTTGAAAGTCGCCTGCGATGCAGACCTGCCGCGCGCGCAGTCGATCGTCGGCGTGTTCCGGAACGCGGATTGGTACGAACGCGAGGCCTTCGACCTCTTTGGCCTGCAGTTTGCGGGCCGTCACAGCCATCGACGCATCTTGATGCCACCCACCTGGGACGGCCATCCGCTGCGCAAGACCCACTATGCGCGCGCCACCGAGCGGCTTCCGTATCGCATGACCGAGGATCTGTTCCTCCGGGAAGAAGCGGCGCAGCGGCTCGATCCTGAGGCGCTCGGCCTGCCGGTCGCGCGCGACGGGGTCGAATTGATGGTGCTGAACTTCGGTCCTCACCATCCATCGACTCACGGCGTATTCCGCATCCTGCTGGGGCTCGACGGCGAGGAGATCGTCTGGGCGCTTCCCGACATCGGCTACCATCATCGCGGCGTCGAGAAGATGGCGGAACGCCAGACCTGGCACCGCTTCATACCCTATGCGGACCGCGTCGATTATCTCGGCGGTGTCATGAGCGAGCTGCCGTATTTGATGGCGGTCGAACGGCTCTGCGGCATCGCCGTGCCGGCACGTGCACAGATGATCCGCGTGATGCTCTGCGAATTTTACCGCATCATGAACCATCTTCTGTTCTACGGCACGATGGCGCAGGACGTGGGCCAGATGTCGCCCGTGTTCTACATGTTCACGGATCGCGAGCGCGCCTACGAACTGCTGCAGACCATCACGGGGGCGCGCATGCACCCGGCATTCTTTCGCATCGGCGGCGTTGCGATGGATCTGCCCGCCGGTTGGGACCGGCTGGTGCGCGAGTTCCTCGATTGGATGCCCAAGCGCCTGGACGACTACGAGGGCATGGTGTTGCGGTCCGAGCTGTTCCGGATCCGTACCGTCGGGATCGGCGCCTACGATACGGCGACCGCCCTCGAGTGGGGCACGACGGGCCCGCAGCTGCGCGCGACGGGCTGCGATTGGGACTGGCGCAAGCGGCGACCGTATTCGGGGTATGGCGAATTCGAATTCGATATTCCCACCGGTTCGCGCGGCGACTGCTTCGATCGTACCCGCGTACGCGCCGACGAAATGCGGCAGTCCCTGCGCATCATCGCTCAGTGCCTGAGCAACATGCCCGCCGGGGTCATTCGGGCCGACCACCCGCTCGCGACGCCGCCGCCCAAGGAACGCACGCTGCACGACATCGACTCCTTGATCCGCCACTTTCTCGCGATGAGTTGGGGAACGCTGGTGCCCGCGGGAGAAGCCACCGGGCAGATCGAGAGCCATCGGGGGCTGACCCAATATGCGATCGTTTCGGACGGCGACACCGCCAGCTACCGGACCCGCATCCGCACCCCGTCATTCGCGCATCTGCAACCCCTGCCAAGCATCGCACCGGGGATGACCGTCGCCGATTTCGTCGCGCACATCGCCAGCATCGACTTCGTCATGTCAGATGTGGACCGATGACGCTGCCGCCCGAAATCGTGAGCGGGATCCGACGCGCGGTTGCCGAGCACGGCGGCGTGCGCGCTGCGATGCTCGAGGCCTTGCGCCTGATTCAACACGCGGAAGGCTGGGTTTCCGATGCACGGCTCGCAGCGGCGGCCGAACTGCTCGGCGTGACGACCGCGGAGCTCGACAGCGTGGCCACATTCTACAGCATGATATTTCGGCGACCGGTCGGCGCGCGCCTGATCCTGTTGTGCGACGGGGCCGTATGCCATCTCAACGGGGCCGACGCCGTGCGCGACGCGGTGGTCGCGCGTCTCGGCATCAATCCCGGTGAGACGACTGCGGACGGAACCTACACGCTGCTCAGCATCGCCTGCGTCGGCGGTTGCGATCGTGCGCCGGCAGCGGTCCTCGGTCGCGATCGCAAGCTGACCGGCCCCGTCTTCCCCGACAATATCGACGCGCTGCTGGCGGACGCCGGGTGAGCGCACTGCCACTGACCGGACGCGCCGCGCGCGACCGCAAGCCGCACGCTCTGAACGAGTGGCGCGCCCTCGGCGGCTATGAGTCGGTCGTGCATGCCCTGCGTGGCGAGCCGCTGCAGGTACTCGAACAGGTGGAGCGCGCAGCCCTCCATGGGCGAGGCGGCGCCGGATTTCCTGCGGCAAGAAAATGGCGTTTCATGCCCGCGCGCGGCACGACGCCGGGCGACGGGGCGAATTATCTGATCGTCAACGGCGATGAGATGGAGCCCGGCGCCTTCAAGGACCGGTTGCTGCTCGAGGCGCTGCCGCACCAAGTCGTCGAGGGCGCCATCCTCGTCGCGTATGCCTGTCACGCAAGCGAGGTGATCATGCTGATCCGCGATGCCTATCGCAGCGCCATCGACGGCATGGAGCGGGCCATCGCCGAAGCGCGGCAGGCAGGACTCTTGGGGACCGATATTTTGTCCTCCGGTTTCAGCCTCGAGATGCGGGTTCATGCCTCCGCAGGCCGCTACATCGTCGGCGAGGAGACTGCGCTGATTGCGGCGCTCGAAGGCGGACGCGCCGTGCCGCGCAAGCGCCCTCCCTTTCCGGCGCAATCCGGGCTGTGGGGACGCCCAACCATGGTGAACAATGTCGAGACCGTCTCCTGCGTACCGCACATCGTCACGCAGGGTCCGGACTGGTTCCGAAGTCTGTCGTTGACCGAGGAAGGCGGCACCAAGCTGTTCGGGGTTTCGGGTCGGGTCCGGCGCCCGCAACTGATCGAAGCGGCGATGGGGACGACGGCACGCGAACTAATCGAGCGTTGCGGCGGCGTATCGGGCGATGGCGTGCTGCGGTGTTTCCAGCCGGGCGGCGGCGCGAGCGGCTTTCTCGAGGCCGCCGAACTCGATGTGCCGCTGGATTTTGCGCATGTGCGACAGGCTGGTTCGAGCTTCGGTACCGGTACCCTGATCGTGCTCGACGGCACCGCATGTCCCATCGGCGTCGTCGCCCGCCACCAGCGCTTCTATGCACGCGAGAGCTGCGGCTGGTGCACGCCGTGCCGCGACGGGCTTCCCTGGGTGTCGCGTATTCTCGACGCGCTGGAAGACGGTACCGCGGTGAGCGAAGACCTCGAGGTCTTGCGGATGACGGCGGCGCAAGCCGGACCCCATGGGCGCACGTTCTGCGATTTGATGGGTGGTGCAATGAGTTCGCTCGCCTCCGCTCTGGAGCGCTTCAGCGCACTGTTCGACGAACACCTCGCCGGCGGCTGCCCGCAGCGCGTGGCATCGCGATGAAAGTCGAGATCGAGATCGACGGCCGGACGGTAACGGTCGACGCCGGCAAGGACTTGCTGAGCACCTGCCTGGAGCACGGCGTCGACGTCCCGCATTTCTGTTGGCACGGGGCGCTGGGCTCCGTCGGGGCGTGCCGGCTGTGCGCCGTCACGGTCCGAGATGACCCGCATGACGCCGTCGGTCGCGTCGAGATGGCGTGCATGACCGGGGTGGCCGCGGGCCAACACATCCGCGTCGATGATCCGCAGGCGGCCGAATTCCGCGCGCGTGTCATCGAGTGGCTGATGGTCAATCACCCGCACGATTGCGCCGTATGCGAGGCGGGCGGCGCCTGCCATCTGCAGGACATGACCGTGCAGTCGGGCCATCGGACGCGCCGCTTCCGCTTTCGCAAGCGCACGCATCGTAACCAATACCTGGGGCCCTTCCTGACCCACGAGATGAACCGCTGCATCGCCTGCTATCGGTGTACGCGCTTCTATCGGGGCTACGCGGGCGGCCGGGATCTCGATGTATTCGGCTCCGGTGAACGCGTCTACTTCGGGCGTGCCGCAGACGGCGTCCTCGAGAGTCCGTTTGCCGGCAATTTGGCGGAAGTTTGCCCGACCGGCGTGTTCAACGACAAGGGTTGGTCACAGCACTACGCTCGGCCTTGGGACCTGCGCCTCACGGCGTCGATCTGTCCGCATTGCGCCGTGGGCTGCAACCTCACACTCGCCGAGCGCCACGGGAAGCTGCGCCGCGTCGAGAACCGCTACCACGGCGCCATCAACGGCCATTTCCTCTGCGACCGCGGCCGCTTTGGGCCGCTGTTCGTCGAAGCCGCCGCGCGTCTCGACGTGGCTCGCCACCGGGAAGCGCCTATCGACCTGCAAGCCGCTCTGGCGCTCGCCCGGACCATGCTCGCCGACGATGCGATCGGTATCGGTTCGGTGCGCGCGTCCCTGGAGGCGAATTTCGCCTTGCGCCGACTCGTCGGGCCGGAGCGCTTTTTCATCGGTGTCAGCGACACGGAGGCCGTGCTGGTTCGGCGGATGGCCACGCTATTGCGTCGCGGGCCCTCGCGTATCGCCAGCTTGGAGGCGATCGAAACCGCAGACGCCGCGCTCGTACTCGGCGAGGATCTGACCGGCACCGCCCCGCGCGCCGCGCTCGCCTTGCGCCAAGCCGTGCGCGGCGCCGAGAAGGCGCTCGCGGCCGCCAAGGGCGTGGCCGCGTGGCTCGATGAGGGCGTGCGCGTGGCCGGCGAAGGACGGCGTTCACCGCTCATCCTGTTGACCGCCGCGCCGGACGCCCTCGACGAGGTGGCGACGCTCTCGCTACGGCGCAATCCGAGTGCGATCGCCGCGTTCGGCTTGGACGTGGCCGCGGCCCTGCGCGGCGAACCCGTCGCGGATGCGGACGCGAACGCGACGGCGCGCATCCTCGCCGCGGCGCACGCGCCGCTCGTCGTCGCCGGCGCGGGACTGCTCGACGCGGCTATCGTCGAGGCCGCCGCCGCGGTGGCAACCGCGCTCGGCGCCCGCGCGGCCCTCGCGCTGTTCCCGACCGAATGCAACAGCATCGGCTGCGCACTGATGGGCGGGGACGGCCTCGACAGCGCGGTGACGGCGCTGGAGGGTGCCGGCGAGCACGCGCCGGCCGCGATGATCTTGGAGGCCGATCTGTATGCGCGCGCCGACCCCGCGGTCGTCGACCGCTTGTTCGCTGCCGCGGCCACGACGATTGCGCTCGACTGTCTCGCCACGCGCACGACGGCACGTGCAGACCTCGTGTTGCCGGTGGCGAGTTTCGCCGAAGCGGCCGGCACGACGGTGAATCACGAAGGGCGCGCGCAACGCGGCTTTGCGGCACGGCCCGGCAGGATGCCGGCGTCGTGGCGTCTGCTGTCGGAGCTGCGCCCGGGTCTGTTTGCAGTCGACGCGCCGGCGCTCGATGACGTGCTCGTGGCGCTCGCGCAGGATTGCCCCGCCCTTGCGGCGGCCGCGAGTGCAGCCCCGCATGCCGACTTCAGGACACCGTACGGCCGGGTCGCGCGGGCCCCGCAGCCCTTTTCGGGTCGCACGGCATCGGATGCGGCAGGCCGGACGGTCGATGGGACACCGCCGAGCGATCCCGACTCGCCGCTGAGCTGGAGCATGGAGGGCGCGCATGGTGTCCAGGTGCCGGCGGCGCTCGCCACCGGCGCCGCGGCGCCCGGCGAGCATTCGCCCTATGCCGTGTGGCGCGCGCAGACCCGCATCGGCGGACCGCTGCGCGGTGGCGATCCCGGCGTGCCGCTGATCGTGGTCGGCGCACTGCCTGATGACGACGCGAACGTCATCCCTCCGGTCAGCGTCGGAGTGCAAGAAATCCCGGGGCCGACGCTGCTCCTCATCCCGCTGCATGATCCATTCACGGCCACCGAACTCGACGGCGCCAGCGCGCTGCTCGCCGAGCGCGCGCCCGCACCGCGACTCGTCCTGCATCCGGCAGATGCCGCCGCACTCGGCCTCAGCGCCGGTGGCGCAGCCCTGCTCGACGGGGTGCCGTTGGCGGCCCGCGTGTTGCTCGACGATGGGCTGCCTCGTGGCCTCGCCGGCCTATCGACCGTGGCGTTCGGGCGGCGCGGGCCGCCGCGTCGCGGCAGGCTGGAGCCGGCGTGAATTCTGCATGGCCGATCCTCTCGGTCGCCGGCGATTCGACCCTGCTGGTCGCCGGTCTGTTGGTGGCCGCCGGCGTGTTCACCTGGGTCGAACGGCGCGTGCTCGGCTTTCTGCAAGAGCGTCTCGGCCCGAACCGCGTCGGACCGTTCGGGTTTCTGCAATGGGTCGCCGATACGCTCAAACTGCTGACGAAGGAGGATGCCCCGCCGGAGGGTGCGGATCGGCTGCTGTTCCGTCTCGCCCCGGCGCTCGCGACGCTGCCGGTGCTCGCCGGCTTCAGCGTCGTGACATTCGGGCCGCACCTACAGATCGCCTCGCTCGACGTCGGACTCCTGTTTGCGTTGGGGATGCTCGCGCTGAGCGTTTACGCGCTGATGCTGGCGGCCTGGGCCTCGCACAATCGCTACGCGATGCTCGGCGGACTGCGCGCGGCGGCTCAGCTGCTCGCTTATGAGTCCTTTCTCGGGCTGTCGCTCATGGGCGTCGTCGTACGCACCGGCAGCTTCGATCTGTCAGCGATCGTCGAGGCGCAACGGCACCTCTGGTTCGTCGTTTATCAGCCCGTCGGCGCAATCCTGTTTGTCATCGCGGGCGTCGCCGCTGCGCATCGCCTGCCGTTCGACCTGCAGGAATCGGAGAGCGATCTGGTCGCAGGCTTCATGACCGAATTCTCCGGCATGAGTTTCGCGCTGTTTTTCTTGGGAGAATACGTCGCCATTCTCTTGATCAGCGCCTTGGCAACGACCTTGTTCCTGGGCGGCTGGCTCGGCCCATGGCTGCCCGCCCCGGTCTGGTTCGGACTCAAGGTGGGCGCGCTCGCCTTGTTCTTCATTTTGCTGCGTGCCGCACTGCCGCGCCCCCGCTACGATCAGCTGATCACGTTTGCATGGAAGTACGCGCTGCCATCGGCGCTGCTCAATTTGCTGGTGACCGCCTGGCTGCAGATCATGAGCGCGACAGCGTGATCGGAATCTTCGAATCGCTGTGGCGGATCGGCCGCAAGCTGGCGGCGACCACTCAGACGCGCGAGTATCCCGAGGTCAAACCCGATCTACCCGCGCGCTATCGAGCACGCATCGTCCTCACGCGGGATCCCGATGGCACGGAGCGCTGCGTCGCCTGCAATCTCTGCGCCGCATCCTGCCCCACCGATTGCATCGACGTGGTCAAGGCGGAAACGGCCGACGGACGTTGGTACCCCGACACTTTTCGGATCAACTTTGCGCGCTGCATTTTTTGCGGCTTTTGCGAAGAGGCCTGTCCCACCTCCGCGATCCAGCTGACACCGGACTTCGAGCTTGCCGATTTTCAGCGCGATTCCCTGATCTACGACAAGGATCATCTGTTGATCGCAGGAGGCGGAAAGCATCCCGATTATTGCTACTGGTCGGTGGCGGGCAAGGCCATCGGGGGCAAGGACACGGGTACCGGCGCCTGCGAGAGTTCCCCGATCGACTTGAAGGGACTCATGCCATGAGCGCCATGGTGGCGATCGTGGCCGGCGGTCTCGCGGTCGTGGCTGCCTTGCTGGCGGTGACCTCGAGCGACGCGGTGCGCTCGCTGTTCGCGCTGCTGGCGGCGCTCCTGACGCTTGCAGCGGCCTTTTTCGCTCTCGGTGCGGACTTTGCCGGCGCCCTGCAAATTCTCATTTACGCCGGTGCGGTCGCCGCCGTTTTCGTATTCGTCGTCATGACCATCACCAACTCGGACGCGCTCCGGGCGGCCGAACATAGCCGGTTGCGCCGCGTGTGGCCCGTGCCGGCCGCGGTCGCGATCTTGATCGTCCTCATGGTCTTGCCCGCGCTGCGCGGTGCCAAGAGCAGCGCCGCTGTCGGCGCCGCGATTCCCGTCCGCGCCGTGGGAGCACTGCTGTTCGGGCCATGGGCGGTGGTGGTGGAACTTGCTTCGTTCCTGTTGCTGGCTGCGATGCTCGGGGCGCGCCATCTCGGCAGACGCGCGCCGTCGCCGCCGCCGAACGAACCCCTCCAAGGGCGAGACGGGCCATCATGACCGATCAGTCCTTGGCGATGCTGCTGGTGCTGGCGACGACGCTGTTCGCGGTCGGACTCTTTGGTGTCCTCGTGCGCCGTGGCGTGCTGTTGCAACTCATCGCCCTCGAGGTGTTGCTCGCGGGGCCCGCCCTCGCGTTCATTGCAGCGGGCGCGCGGCGCGGCGACGCGCAGGGCCAGGCGATGTTCGTGATCCTGTTGGTCTTCGCAGCGGCGGAGGTTGCCATTGGGCTGGCCTTGTACTTGCGGCTGCGCCGCTGTGCCGACGTGTCGGACAGCGACAGCGTCAGTCAGTTGCGGAGCTGAGCGCGTGAGCAGCAATTTCTGGCTGTTGCTCGTGCCGGTGCCGACGCTGGCCGCGTTCATGACCCTGGCGTTCGGACCGTTTTGGCTCGGGCCATCGCAGGTACGGGCCGTGGCACTGGCCGGCGCCTGGCTGACCGCGGCATTGATGCTGGCGGCCTCGGGAGTCTGCGCGTCCGGCACCTGCCATCTCCTGGCGCCGGTATTCACCGTGAAGGTGGGTACGGCGTCGGTCGCACTGGCGCTCATACTGGATCCTCTGGCCACCGTCGTCGGCACGACCGTGGCCATCGTCGGTGGCTTCGTGATCTCGTATTCGCTCGGCTACATGGCGCGGGCGCGCCTCGCCGACCTGCGACGCTTCTTCGCCTACATGAACCTGTTTCTCGGTGCCATGCTGACGATGGTGATGGCCGGCGATTCCATCAACTTCTTCCTCGGCTGGGAAATGATGGGGTTGTGCAGCTTTTTCCTGATCGGCTACAACATGTCGCTGCCGCGCGCATTTGCCGCCGGCCGCAAGGCCTTCGTCATCACGCGCTTCGGTGACGTGCTGCTGCTCGCCGGACTGTTGTTGCTGTTCTACGAAGCAGGCGGCGTGCGCATCGATGCGCTCGTGAATGCCGCCCTCGTCATGCCGCCCGGCCGTCGCTCGGTGGTCGCGGTGCTCTTGTTGGGCGGCGCGCTCGCGAAATCGGCCCAACTACCGTTCCACACGTGGTTGCCGGTCGCGATGGCCGGTCCCACTCCGGTTTCCGCGTTGCTGCATTCAGCCACCATGGTGGCCGCGGGCGCTTTTCTGCTCGCGCGCTTTGCGCCGCTGTTCGCGGCAACCCCGGAAGTCCTGGCGGCGGTGGCCATGGTGGGCGCGTTCTCGTCCTGCTTCGGTGCACTGGTTGCGGTATTTCAGACCGATGTCAAGCGCATGCTCGCGTATTCCTCGATCAGCCAGATCGGCTTCATGATCATCTCGATCGGCGTGGGCGCGCCGCAGGTCGCGATCGCGCATTTCGTGATCCATGCGATCTTCAAATCTCTGCTTTTTCTGAGCGCCGGCGATATGGCGTATGCAGCCGGCGGTCGTACCGACATCGCCGCGCTCGCCGGATCGAGCACGCGCCGGCCGATTGCCTATTTCAGCTTTGCCGCGGGCGCCGCCTCGCTGGCCGGCTTGCCGCTGATCACGGCTGGTTGGTGGTCGAAAGAGGCGATTCTGGCGTCGGCCGTCAGTGCCGGGCCGCTCGGCGAGATTCTCTGGTCACTCGCGCTGATCGCCGTTGCGCTCACCGCAACCTACGCCACCCGGGCGGTGCTCGTGGGGGCCGGCCCCAGCACCCTGCTTGCACGCCCGCCCGCGGTCCCGCCCGCCGGCATCGCCACCAACGCGCCGCTCGTGCTGCTCGCGGCGGCGTCGCTTGCCGGTGGCTTGCTCGTCGGCCCGATCGTCCGGTTTCTCGGCGCCGCAGAGCCCGACACTCCGGCCTTTTCGGCCATCGTCGGCGCTGCCGCGGTGTTGCTCGGTGTCAGTGCCGCCTTCGCGTTGCGCAGGCACCCACACCTCGCGTCCCGCATCGCCCGTGCCCGCAAGGTGCGTCAGGGATTTCGCATCGATGCGGTCTACCAACAGCGATTCGTGCGTCCGTTCCGCCATCTGGCGTATTGGTTGAACGGCGTGCGCCGCGGCGGCCGATCATCCGGCATCGTCGATCCGCTCGGCGCGGTACCGGTTCTTGGCATCGTCTGGCTGGTCCGAAGGATGATCCACTGGGCCGCCGTCGATCGGGTCGACCGCGTCTGGATGAGATTGGCCGGCATGGTGCCGGAACTGTCGAGCTTCTCGCGGCGCAGCCAGACTGGGCGCGTACGTGACTATGCGTTGAGCCTGATCTTCGGCATCGCGGCCCTGTTATTGCTCGCCTTGAAGTCCCCGCGCCTCCCATGGCATTGACGTTGCAAATTTTGCTGCCGTTCTTTGGCGGTTTGGCCTGCATTCCGGCGGCTCGACTCGGTCGCAACGCGGAGCGTTGGGTCGCGCTCGCCTCGCTGTTGATCCCGCTCATGGTCTTGGGTCTCACGTGTCTAGGCGGCGATCCAGGACGATGGATCGCTCAGTATCGGGTTGCATGGGCACCGAGCCTCGGCATCGACGTCATTTTCGCGCTCGACGGCCTGTCCGCGCTGTTGCTCGCCGTGTCGCTGGTGCTCGGCGCCGTATCGGTGGTCATCTCGTGGCAGGTGCACGAGCGGTCCGGCCTGTTCCATGCCGCGCTGTGCTGGACCGTAGCGGCCTCCAACGGCGTCTTTCTGTCGTTCGACCTGCTGGTGTTCGCCTTTTTTTGGGAAGGCATGCTCGTGCCGAGTTTCCTGCTCATCGCGCTCTGGGGCCATGGCAAGCGCGAAGCCGCGGCCATCAAGTTCCTGGTATTCAACGCCGTTGCCGGCCTCGGTTTGCTGGCCGCGGTATTCTATCTCGGTGCGACAGGACGTCCCGTCAGCTTCGATGCGTTCGTCCTGCAGGGCCGCCACCTGGCGCCGATCACGCAGGTGTGGCTGCTGCTCGGCTTCGCCCTGGCCTTCCTCGTAAAACTGCCCGTGCCACCGCTGCACGCGTGGCTGCCCGACGCGCATACCCAGGCACCGACGGCGGGCTCGATCCTGCTGGCCGGCCTGCTGCTCAAGACCGGCGCCTACGGGCTGTTCCGATTCCCCGCGATGCTGTTTCCTAACGGCTTCCTCGCGCTCGCGCCCTATGGCCTCGCGCTCGGCGGCTTCGGTGCCGTGTACGGCGCCACGCTCGCGTGTGCGCAAACGGATGCCAAACGACTCGTCGCCTACACCTCGGTTGCGCACATGAGCATCGTGCTCATGGGCATCTGCGGCGGTCGGCACTTTGCCATGACCGGAGCGGCCGTGCAGATGATCGCCCACGCGTTCTCGGCCTCGGCACTCTTCCTGCTCATCGGCATGGTCTACGACCGCGTCGGTACCCGCGACCTGCGCAAGCTCGGCGGCCTACAACAGACCGCGCCCCGATTCGCGGCGGCTTTCGCCCTGTTCTTTTCCGCGGCGCTGGCGATGCCCGGAACGGCGAATTTCCTCGGTGAATCCCTGGTCATCACCGGCATGTTTCAGGGTAACTGGATATTTGCGGCAGTCGCCCTCGTGTCGCTGTTGATCGCCGTGGTCTACGCCACGCGACTGCTCATCGCGATCATCTTCGGAGCGCCCGGTCCCGCTGCCGTGACGCAGGATCTGAGTCTCGGCGAACTCGCGCCGATCGTCGTGCTCGCGGCCGGGACGATTCTATTCGGCCTGTTTCCGCAACTGCTGATCCTGCCATTGGCGACGGCGGTGGACGCTGCAGTCGCCTCCCTCGATGCGGTGCGCCCCTGATGAACATCGACGTGATCGCGCTTGCGCCGTTCGCCGTGCTCGCCGCGGCGGCGATCGTCGCGATGCTGCTGGCGCCGCTCGGCGACTGCCGTCCGGCGTACATCGCGGCGGCGTTCGGACTCGTGTGTGCGGCGCTCCCGGCGCTCGTGCGTCTGGGAGCGGGCGCCGCGGTAGCCGGCCGCGCCACGGGCGGCTTCACGGCATTGCTCGCCGACGACGGACTCGCGCGTTTCGGCATCGTGATCTCTTGTCTCTCCGGCCTTGCCGCGCTCGCGTTCCTGCGCCCGTCGGTTCGCGCACCGGAAGGCGCGGCGCTCGTGGTGATCGCGGCACTCGGCGCTGCCACGCTGTCGGCCGCGATCCACGCGGCGACGCTCTTTCTCGGCCTCGAGATCGTGAGCGTGGCCTCGATCGCGCTGTTTGTACTCCCCTTGACCCGGCCGGCGCTCGAAGCCGGATACAAATTTCTGATCTTGGGCGGTGTCGGCGCCGGCGCGCTGCTGCTCGCGTTCGCGCTGTCGTATGCGGCCACCGGCCGCTTGGGATTTGCTGCCTGGTCCGACGGCAGCTTGCTCACGGCCTTGGGCGCGGCGCTGTTGCTCGCGGGCCTGGCGTTCAAGCTTTCCCTGGTGCCGTTTCACATGTGGGCCCCCGACGTCTACGAAGGGGCTCCGGCCGCCGCCGTTTCGATCGCGGGCATCGCCTCCAAGACCGCGGTCGTCATCGTTCTGCTGCGTCTCACCGCGGTGTCGCCGCCGGAGCCGGTGTGGACCGGCGGATTGGCTCTTGCCGGTGCCGCTTCGATCCTGTTCGGCAACCTGCTCGCGCTACGCCAAACGTCGCTGACGCGCATGCTCGGCTATTCCTCGGTTGCCCATTCCGGCTGTCTCGCCGTCATTCTCGGCTCCGGCGCACCGATTGCCCGCGAAGCGGCGCTGTTCTATCTCGCGGCGTATGCGCCGGCCTTATTGGCAGCGTTGTGCGCGGCGGCCGCGGTCGGACCCGACCCGCATTTGAACGAGCTGCGCGCGTTGGTGTGGCGTCGCCCGCTGATCGGCGCGGTACTTGCTCTCTCGCTCGTATCGCTCGCCGGTCTGCCGATCGCCGCGGGTTTCTTGACGAAGTTATACCTCTTCGCCGCACTGCTCGAATCGCACGCCTGGGCGCTGCTCGGCATCGCGGTCGTCGGCTCGGCGCTTGGCTTTTTCTATTACTTCCGCTTCTTGATCGCGGCTTTCACCGCCGAACCAGGAGTCGAGGCACAGGACGACCGGTGGACGCGGCCGGCGGCCTTCCCATTCCCGGGTCGGGCCGTATTGCTTGCCTGCGCGCTGTTGATGCTCGTAATCGGCGTTTACCCGGGCCCGTTGATCGGCGTCTTGAGAGCGGCGGCCACGGCTTCCCGGTAGCCTTCAGCGGATCGCGGAACGACACCCCGAGTGTCGTTGCCGATCGGACACCGGCTGTTCGGTTCGCGTGACCACACGTTCGCCGTGCGCAAAGATCCTCGTCCCGGCTCCCGCTCCCAGGTCCCCGGTTTACGGGGGAGTACCATTCGTGTTGGCAACGCCGGCATAGGGCGTCAGCAATATCGCGTCGCCACCGCCCGACTGAAATTCCCGCCCGCCGGGGGTGAATACGATCAAATAGTCGGTATTGCTCGTGGGCCCCAGGAATCCCGCCGAGACGTACCCGTAGTCGTTGGACGTAATGTATTTGATCTTATAGGCAGTGGAATTCATGAAGACTTCGGTGACGCCGAAGTCGCCCTTCTTGACACTCACCACCTGTGAATTCTGATCCGTTCCGATATAGAGGAAGCCAGCGTTGCCGGCCATCGAGCAGATGGCCGTGGCGCTGCCGACCAGCGGGAGCGGGACGCTGTTGGTCAGTTTCACGGTGACCGCATCGTTACCCGTCCCGGCAGCGATGGTGTCGGTTTTCAGATATCGATACAAGGTGACGCCCGTGCCCGCCGCTCCGCTGCTCCCATCGACGACGTAAACGGCTCGGGTGACGGAATTGGCCTTGATCGCGGCATCGCCTTCGATGATGCACCCGACGCGGCCGAAAGGTCCTAGGCTGCCCGAATCAAAACAACCCGAAGCCACCAGACTCGCACCGCAAGTCAAGTAAGTCACCTGCTGATTCCCCTCATACAGGGAGTAACTGGTGAAGAATCCGGCATCGGGCGCAGCAGCCCGAGCCGG
>Ga0302157_10003398_pt1 | contig 17997 bp, 17 predicted proteins | sample I_Bog_N3_3_FD_193502 | JGI IMG/M metagenome (GOLD analysis project Ga0302157, IMG submission 193502) | Peat permafrost microbial communities from Stordalen Mire near Abisko, Sweden - I_Bog_N3_3 | ecosystem: Environmental > Terrestrial > Soil > Wetlands > Peat | place: Sweden: Abisko, Stordalen...
CAGATCGCCCGTCAGAGCATTCCACTGCTGTCCGACGTGATCCCACTGCTCTGCCAGACCAGTGAACTGCTCTGCCACACCAGTTTTTTGCTCTGCCACACCACCGCGCTCTTGTCGGACACCAGTCCACTGCTCTGCCAGAGCAGTCCACTGCTCTGCCAGAGCAGTCCACTGCTCTGGCACACGATCCAACTGCTCTGGCAGAGCAAAATTTTGCTCTGGCACATGATCCCACTGCTGTGGCTAAGCAAAATTTTGCTCTGACGCCCGTTCGCGCCCTCGTCGGGCTCCGCGCGGCCCCGCTCCCTCCTCTCTAGGGCGCGCTCGCGGCCCCCCGACCGGGCCTCGCACACCGGAACAGCACTGCCCGCAGGCTGTGCCGACGCTGTGCGGAGGCTGCTCGACGCTGCGCGCCCCTCACGGCGCAGCCGAACGCCCGCGCCTTCGCGACGCCCGCACGAAAGAGCCTCGCGGCAGCCCCACGACAACATCGCTCGCCGTAACTGGTGGGGGTGTCGGCAGCAAACGTTCCCCCGCTGCCCGGAGCCAACCACCATGAAGACCCTCTCGAACGCCATCGAAGCCATCGCCAGCAACGTCTCGCGCCACGCCGCCGTCTACGCCGCTGCCCGTCCGAATTACCCGGCGCTCGCCTCGTACGAAACCATCGCCGACGTCCTCGCCGTGCTCGTCGATCGCTCTCGCCTGACGGCCGACGAGCGCGACCCGATCCTCATCGCCCTCGTCATCGAACATCAGCGCACGCGGCACGCGCTGTGGCAGTCGCTCCTGCTGAAGGCGTTCGCGCCGATGCTCCTGCACCTGCGCAAAGCGCAGGGGCGCATCGACGACGCCGATCTCGACCAGGCCGTGCTTCTGTCGTTTCTCGAGGCGGCGCGCAGCATCCGCACCGAGTCGCACGTCGCCCGGTGCCTGCGCATCGTGACCGAAGCGAAGGTCTACGAGGACGAGCGCAAGGCGCGCCGGCACGCGGGCGGCGAGGTGTTCGACGACGAGGTGCAGTACCGGTCCCCGTACGGTGCGAGCACGCACGCGAAGGTCGCGGCGAGCGAGGTCCTCGAGATCCTCGAGGCCGAAGGGGGCGCCGAGCTGCGCGACCTGATGTTCAACACCTGCGCGCTCGACGAGACGGTCGCCGACTACGTGGCCCGCGTCCACGCGCGGAAAGCGCCGGCCGCCCGGGTCGCCATCGCCGACCGGCTGCGCCGGCTCCGCATCAACGCCCTTCAGAAGCTCAACGCCCGCGTTCAACGAAAGGAGCAAACGCGCGGCGTCGCGTCCACCGCATGAAACCCATCGACCTCGAAGCCTCGTCCATCACTCGTTCCACCGTTCTGTCTCAGGAGTTGCCCATCCCCATGACCGCCAAGAAGACCGTTTCTCATTCGCACGCTTCCCAGTCTCACAAGTCCAACGTTTCCACCCAGGAGGTGCCCATGACCACGAAGAAGACCGTTTCCCACGCGCATGTCTCGCACGCCGCCACGTCCGACTCTTCCGCGCCCTCGGAGGTGGCGCCGCACGCGGTCACCCCTGCCGCACCGGCCGCCGCGACGCCCACGAGCGCCGCGCCGGTCGCATCCACGAGCACGCAGGCGGCCAGCACGACGGCGCTTGCCGCTCTCGCGCCGCCGCCCAGCAACGCCGTCATCCCGCCGGTGCCGAGCGACTACGTCCCCCAGAGCGGGGCGACGTACCGCAGCGTGTCGCCGAAGAAGGCGGAGCTCCTCGTCCTCGCGCAGGCCGTGAAGAACCTCGCGCAGTTCGCGAGCTACGCGCAGGTGATGGGGCCGTACGCGCCGCCGTACGAAGAGACGCTCGCGCTCTTCACGGTGGTCTACCAGTGGTCGTCGATGCGCACGGCCAGCTCGGCGTGGGACGCGTACAGCGTCGACCAGGAGGGCCTCGGCTGGGCGACGCTTCGCCCGGTGATGGAGCGGCTTCGCCCGCTCTTCGACATCGCGGTCAGCGCGGACCCGACGCTGCTCGTGAAGCTCCCTTCGCTGGGGACGCTGCTCGGCGCGCGGACGGCCATCGCGCAGAAGGGCGCGGCCACGCGGCAGCGCAACAAGCAGTCCGAGGCCAAGGGGGAGCCGCAGACGCACGGCAAGGTCGGCAAGGCGCGCAAGCGCGTGGCCGAGAAGGCCGCGCTGGCGACGCTGCAGGAGCAAAAGCAGCAACAGGCTGCGACGGCGCCGGGTTCGGCGACGGCGGGTGCTGCAGGTGCAGCGGGGCAGGGGAGCGTCGCGACCGCGCCGGTGGCGGTGGTGACGAGCTCCGCGGCGACGGGGACGACCCCCGTGGTGAGCGCGACGAGCGCGGTTCCGGCGGTGATCAACGGGATCAACGGGATCGCGAACGGAGCGGCGCACTAGAGAGAAGGAACGTACGGTCGCCGCGGCTCTCGTGAGGGAGCCGCGGCGGTCGCGTCACCAAGAGGCGATGACATCGGACAGCCAATTCCAAGGGAGATGCTCGGGATCTCCGGCGCGCCTCGGTCACGGAGGTCGCCATCGACTTCCCTCTGGCGCGGGCGCGTTCCGCTGGACCGACCGCACCGCCCGCTACGCCAGCCCCCGTCTCCCGTGAAGGAGCCGGGGGCACACGCTGACTCTGGCCGCTCGTTCCTCAGCGCGCGACGAGGCCGTTGGCGCTCGCCGGCAGCCCGTCGATCGCGCCCAGGCTCGTCAGCGTCCCATCGGCCCCGCGCCGGAAGATGTCGATCCCCTGGGTCCCCCCGTCGCGGACGTACACGTACGCCCCGGCCACATCCAGATCCAACGGCGTGCTCGTGCTCCCGATCGACGTCGCGATGCTCTCGACGAGCGTGAGCGAGCCGTCAGAGCCGATCGCGAACGACGAGAGGGTCCCGTCATGGGCATTCGTCGTGAACGCGATTCGCCCCTCGTCCGCGACCGCGACCCAGCACGGCGCGGTGCGACCGTCGGCGAGTGGGCCCGTCACGAGGTGCGCACTGGCGCCATCGTCGAGGTGGTACGAGGAGAGTGCGCCGGCCCCCGGCGCGCCGCCGTAAGCGTCGCTGACGACCAGCGTGCCGCGCCGGCCGAACGCGAAGCCAAACGGGGTCTGGCCCGACGACGCCGTCACCACCGCGTCACCCGGCGTTCCGTCGAGGCGAACGACGAACCCGTCGATCCGGTTGGTCCCCTTCTCGGTGACGACGAGCGCCTCGGCGTCCGGGGTGAACGCGATCTGGGCCGCGCCGACGTTCTCGGGGCTGCTCAGGGGGCGGGTGGATCCCGGGATTGTGCGCAGATGGGCGCCGTCGAACGTGAGCCCGGAGATGTTCTGGCGAGCGCCGGTGTTGAGTACATAGACGAGCCCTCCGGACTCCGTGACGCTCGCGGGGAGATCGCCCCCCGAGTCGGCAACGTCAACGAGCGTCAGCGTCCCGTCGTGCTCGCGCCGCAACGCGGACACCGAGTGGCTCCCCGGGTTCACCGCGAAGAGCCAGCGGCCGTCGCGGCTCGCCGTGAGGGCCCCCTGCGTGCCCAGGCCGCCGCCCGAGCCGGTGCCGCCGGTGGCTACGCCGCCCGCGGCGTGGAGCGAGCCGTCGCGAGCGCGGTCGAAGACGAGCACGGAGTTTGCGCCCGCGTCGTTCGACAGCACGTAAACCGCGCGTCCCCCGTGGTCGTCGTCCGCTTCGCGAGCGGATGCGGAGCCGGTCACTGCGAAGATCGAGGCGAGAGAGGCCAGAGCCATCCAATGAAAGCGCATCGTCGTTCTCCTTCAGGTGTGCGGGCGCACGGGTCCCTCCGGGCGTGGCTCGAGAGACAGCGCCTCTGCCGGACAGGAAACATGCAGGCCCCGCGGTCGCGCTCACGTCGCGTTGGTGTGATCGCGAGCGCGTGCCGTCGTTACGCAGGGGGACACAAGTGGGTTTCGCCGAATCGCCCCGAGGGAGGGAGATCGTCACCAACGTCGCGTCCTCGGAGAGCGCGGCGCGGATCCGCGCGGCGAGCTACCCGGCCGCAGCGCCGACGCTCGCCGACCTCCAGGCGATCGTCGCGCGCTCCAGTGGTCGGGTTATCCCCGCTCTATCATCGCTCGCACCCGCTCCAGATTCGCCACGTCGGCGACGTCCTGCGGCCGCCCCGCGGCGCGCTTGTTCGCGATCAGATCGTCCAGTGCGATGACGCGAATCCGCACCCCCTCCCACGTCGCCTGGACCGCGTTGCGAAAGACGTCCGCTCCGGCGACGCCATCGATGCTGCGAAGCAGGTCGATGCGGAGTGGCGGTTGGCCGAGGTAGGCTACCTCGGTCTCGCCGAGGCCCCGCGTTGCGATGACGACGCTCGCCGGCGCTCCGTAACGCGCGAGCGCCCTCGCCGCGCGCTCGAGGTTCGCGGCGCTCCCCTCGAGCAGCAAGTCGAGATCCTTCGTCGCTCTCGGCTGCGCGTGAAACGCGAACGCGTAGCCTCCTATGACGACCGCTTCAACCCCCTCGCGATCGAACTCCTCCAAGAGCTCTCTGAAGTCGTGAGGAAGGTTCATGCGCCGGGCCCCGAAGGCTCGCCTGCTCGTCCCACATGTCGAAGACGCATCCGAGGCGCTCCTCGCCGGTCATCCGCAGCCACCACTCGGTGGAGCGCGATTCCATCTCCTCGGCGTTCTTTGCGACTCCGCCGGTCCATGTTCGTCGGCGTTCCTCAGCACGTGCACTGCGGTCCGGCATTCGATCTGAGCGTAGCAACTCCTTCGCCCGTGAGCACCCCAAACGACGGTCCCGCGGCCTCGGCTGGCGAGGCGAGCACGCGCGCTTCACCCCCACAGCCTCGCGAGCGGAATCTCGAGCCCCTCAAAGCTCTCCGGCCGGAACGTCTCCTCGCCTTCGAGGGACGCCGCGATGACGAACGACCCCTCGCGCAGAACGAGCCGCTCGAACGTGCGCCCTTCCGGATCGACGATCCAGTACTCGGGCACGCCGAGCTGCGCGTACCAGCGGAGCTTGGTCACGCGGTCGTAGCGGCGGCTGCTCGGCGAGACGACCTCGACGACGAGATCCGCGCGACCGCGCTCCAGCCCGTGGTTCTGATCGGGCGACACCTCGTTCCCCTTCCGATAGAGCTGCAGATCGGGCATGACGCCGCTGCGCGCCGAGACGCGGACCTTGTACCCGGAGGCGAGCGCGAGCCCCCCGTGTGCGCGGGCCCAGAGGCAGAGGTCCGTCCCGAGCTCCATGACGACCTCTTCATGATTGAGCGTCGGCACCTCGACCTCCACGAGCTCCCCGTCGATGAGCTCACGCAGGTCGTCTTCTTCGAGCGTGAGGAAGTCGTCCCACGTATACGGGGCGTTCGATGCGGTCGCGGAGTGCGAGGCCATGCGCGAAGAGTACCCCATGGCTTCGGGTGATGCAGTGGACGCGCCAAGGACGGAATCGTGGAAAATCGCGACGTTGCCATTCTCCAGGAGTGGCACGGTCGAGAAACAGGTGGCAGGGCCAGCCGGGTCACCCTCCCCGCCGCTGCCGCTACGTTCTCGCCGTAGCTCGTGCCCTCTCGCGAATGCGTTCGATGCGCCCTCGTCGTCGCCGGGCGCCCGATCACGCAGGTCGAGCCGCATTGCGGCCGCCGCGCTCATGGACGCTTCAGGAACCTCAGATAGAACGCCCCAAACACCAGGACGACCCCGACGTTCACCATCAGCCGCTCCCAGAACCGGTTCCTGAAGAACAGGACGTCGAGGCCGACCACGACGGCTACGAGCGCAGCACGTAGAGCACGACGGCCGTCTGCCTTCCCATCGTTCGTTTCTACGCCGGCCTCGGGGGCAGCGGTACATCTCGTTCCTACAGAGCACGCATGCGGGCGTCGATTCCGTGATCCTCGCGAGGCGCGTGACGTGAGCCGCGCGGGCGCACGCCTCGCGGGGCCCGCGCCGCCAAGAGAACATCGCCGTCGAGCGAATCAGGCGCAGCCGTGACGACGCCGCGCGCCCGGGCCGCAGCCCACAGCGCCGCCGCGTCTCGCCAGTGGGTCGTCGTCACCGGCACGTAGAGAAGCTCGCGTGCGAGCTCATCGAGTCGAACGAGACTGCGCGTCGCGCCGATGCGCAGCAACTCACGTCGCAGCTCGTAGTCCGCCAGCTCGGAGATCATCACGGCATGCGCCTGCACTGCGCCGCGGAGCCAAGTCCGGACGTCCGCGTGCTTCCGCGGATGGCAGATCTGACCGAGGACGCCCGTGTCGAGCAGCAATCTCACGGAGAGGGCTTGCGAAGTGCGATGCGCTCGAGCTCCTCGACGTCCCCCGCGGGCTCATCATCGACGGGCTCTGCCTCCCAACGATCGAGCATCGAGGCGACACGCTGCGCGCGGTCCGCGAGTGGCCGAACGCGCGCGCTGAGGGCGCTTTCGGCGGGGTTCGAGCGGCGAGGGGTCACGCGAGAAAGGTAGCGCGCCGTGCACCGGCTCGCCAGAGCCTCGCCGGGTCGGGCCGCATGGTGCGGAGTCGAGCAAGCAGAGCTGTCTCGCGCAAGCTGTTTGGTGGCGAGAACGACGACTGCGAGGTGTACCGCAACATCGACTCGACGCGCGGCATCGTCCAACTCGCCGACAAGGACCCTGAGTACCATGAACCGCTTCTCGCGCTGCTGCGCGAGCCGTGAACACCGGCGACGACAAGGACCTTCAACTGCGCCGCACCTGAACGATCGCGGCGGAAAGAGGGGTGCAGCTCGCTCGTGAAGCCGTCAACGGCTCTGCGACTACGCTCCGGACCATCGGCGAGAATCGTCTGCCCTGACGTGCGATACGCTCGCCGTTTCGATGACCAACCGGATCCCCCTCGGCACCCTCCTTCTTGCGCTCGCGTGCTGCGCTCCGCCGGCCTCCACGCCGCCACAGGCTCCGCGAACCGCGGCGGCGGCGACCGTCCCCGCAGCTCCGCCCACCTCCGTCACTTCCGCCGCCGCCCCGACGGAAGCCCAGGCGCCGAACGCAGAAGAGCAAGCCATCGCGCAGCGGCTCGTCGGCAGCGTCCTCGTCGGCGGTCACGCCATGGACTACCTGCGTGAGCTTGCCGACGGCATCGGGCCGCGCCTCACCGGATCCGACGGCTACGCGCGCGCGGCGGCGTGGGCCATCGAAGCGTTCCACAACGCGGGCGTCGCGAATGCTGCCGCCGAGCCGTTCACCATGGCGCATGGCTGGCAGCGCGGCGCCGCGACATTGAAAGTCGTGGCGCCCGTCGAACGGCCGCTCCATGCACTGGCCTTCGGATGGGGACCGAACCTACCGAAGGGGGGACTGCGCGCCGAGGTCGTGAGCCTGGAGGACTTCACGCCGCAAGCGCTCGATGCGGCGCTGAAGGATCCCGATCGCGTGCGCGGAAAGATCGTTCTCCATGGCAAGGGCCCCGGCAAGACCGGATGGGCGATCGATCAGCTCGCGGCGCATGGAGCCGTCGCGCTGCTCAGCGCCGAGATCGCGCGCGACGACGAGGTCCTCGTCGCGAGAGCGATGCATCCACTGACGACGGAGCTCGTGGGCACGTTACCCGGTGCGATGCTGGGTACCGAGGACGCTGCATACCTGAAGCGGCTCCTCCAGAAGGAGCCGGTCACGGTGACTCTCTCGGACGACAGTCGATTGCTCGGGCCCGTACAGGTGCCGAACGTCGTCGCCGAGATCCGCGGGCGCGAAGTGCCCGATGAATGGGTGCTCGTCGGGGCGCACCTCGACTCGTGGGATCTGGCCGCCGGGGCGCAGGACAATGCGAGCGGAGCGGCCGAGGTGCTCGAGGCCGCGCGCGCGATCCACGCGCTCGGCACAGCGCCGCGGAGATCGATTCGGTTCGCGCTGTGGGCGGCCGAAGAGGAGGGGCTGCGCGGATCGCAGGCGTACGTGGCGGCACACGCGGCCGAGCTCGATCGCGCCGTCTTCGTCTTGAACACGGACTCGGGTGCGGGACAGCCGACCGGATGGGATCTCAGTCAGTCGAACGCCGCGGCCGCATTTCGCGCAGCGACGGGGAGCCTGCTTTCGGGCCTCGGCGCGGACGAGACGGATCCCACCGTGCATTGCTGGGGCGACGACTGCCCCTTCCTCCTGGCGGGTGTGCCCACGGCGGGCCTCCTCGTGCCGGACCTGCCGAAGTACCTCACGGTCTGGCACAACGCGGGCGACACGCTCGAAAAGGTGACGCCTGGTCCCGTCGGCACGGCCGCGGCCATCGTCGCCGTCACCGCATTCGCCATCGCCGACGCGCCCGCACGAATCGCGCCCCGACTCGACCACGCGTCCGTCAAGGCGAACCTCGAGAAGGCCGACGTGGATCCGAACCTCGTCGCTCGAGGTCTCTGGAGACCGTGATTCGCAGCGCGACGCGAGGGTAAGAAGAGCCACGAGACGCGACGACGCGGGCCCTTCCCCCGCACTAGACGCACGCCCCGCGGCTCTGCTCGTGCGAGCCGTAACGGCTCCACGGGCGTATAGTTCCAGAGGACCATGAAGCAAGACCCGATCGTCGTGATCGTCGTGATGGGCGCGGTGGCTGCGTTGTGCGCGTGGGGCTTCTTGCTGCTGCCGTAACGACAGTCAGATACTCTCGCTCCGGCGGGTCCTGCTTGCGAAGAGCCCGTGCGAGATCTGTGGGGAGCGCATCGACGTGCCGCAGGGCGGCAGTCGCATCCCGCCGTTCTCAGCGAAACCCACGCTGCGACCCACCCTAGGACGGCGTGACGGTCACTGCGCGTCCGTACCTGCGTCGGTGAGCGTGCAGAGATTGAGCCGGATCAATGTGGACGGAGGGGGGCAATCGCTAGGGTATTGAAAGCCTGGCGTGGCCGCGCTGCAGGTAACCACGTCGCCTTCGCACCATCCGGGCTGGAGCGCCACCAGGCGCCCGTTGTCGCGTCGAATACCGAAGTCGATGAACATGTCCTTCGTTTCCTGCGAGGCCGATGTTCGTGTCGGCGGCAAGTACCGCTTCGTGTTCGGACTCGATGGCTCGAAGACGGTGACGTTCTTCGGCAAGTACCTCGAAGTCGTCCCGAACGCGCGCATCGTCTGGACCAACGAGGAAGGAGAAGGCGATCACGCCATCACGACGGTGACCTTCGAAGAAAAAGGGGGCAAGACACGGCTGGTCTTTCACGAGCTCCACCCCTCGAAGGAAGCCGTCGATGAGGCCATCGGCATGGGGGAGGGGATGCGCGAGACGTTCGGGCAACTGGACGAGCTTCTCGTCACCATGTGAGCGCGATGACACGCGAGAACGTGCCCGTCCTGTCGTCCGATTCGTCGTCACCCCGAGGCCAATCGGGAGCCGCAGACGCACGGCAAGGTCGGCAAGACGCGCAAGCGTGCCGAGGAGAGAGGCGGATTGGCTAGCGGCAATCGGGCCCGCCGTCGCAGCAGAACTGGGCGCTGGAACAACTGTGTCCGCCATACAGTGGTGCAGACGTCATTGGGCTCGAGGAGGATACCGGACTGAGCCAAGCCTAGACCCACGACAAGCGATACCTGGCCTCATGACGGGTGGCCGTGAACGACACCTCGCTCATGAAGCTGCGTCGGGTCACGATCTCGAGCAGTCCGAGCGCGACCCCGCGCAATGCGCTCCGGAAGTACGGCGACTGGAGGAGCGCGCATTTCGCATAGACGATCTCGGCCTCCTTCGGGCCGTGCTTGACCACGGAGACGCCTCCTCCCTTGAACGAGCGCGCCCAGAAGCGGTCGAATTGCTCGAAGACGAGCCACGGCGACACGCCGACGCCGCGCGAGAGCACCCCAACGGCGCGCGTCAGATGGTGACGGAGGCCGTTGCCCGTCTGGCGCCCCAAGGCCATCTGCTCGAGGGAAGTGAGTCCGAGCGCATCGCACGCCCGGTAGTGGGCGAGTGCCACGCGAGCGGGCACCCATGATCCGGCGACGGAGGCGAGCACCGCGTCCCGATGCTGGGGGTCGAGCCGGGCCTGGTAGGCGTCGAGGTATCCGGCGACGCGGAGCGCATGCACCGAGGCCAGGAGCAGAGTGCTTCTCACCTCGGACAGAGCGGTGAGGGGCACGGGGAAGGGCACCATGACGACGGCACCTCGCGCGGTGATGCCGAGCGGGGCGGGAGCCGAGGACGGCGGTGTGCTCGAGCTCCTCTCCTGCTTCCGCTCCGACCACGGCGGCGCATCGTCCTCGAGGGACCTGGCGTCGTTCGGAGCCTTCATCGCCATCCCACAGCGCAAGCACCGCTCGCGACGCCCGGGCTGGTGCCGACGCCCTCATCACGGAGCCGCACCTGGGAGCTCTCGCTCAGCTCCTCGGTCCGCTGTCGGAGCTCGACGATGAGCTCGAGCAGCGCCCACCTCTGCGCCTGTCGTAGCTCCACGTGCTTCTGCGCCTCCAAGGCGCGCTCGTAGGTCTCGACGCGACCGCGAAGCTCGCGGCATCTCGGGGAATCCGGAAGCGCTTCGAGCACCGCTCGGATCTCCTGCACGTCGGTGCAGACGAGCCCGTCGACCGGCGTTCGAATCGTCTCTTCATCGTCCGGCCCCATCAGACCTTGCTGGCTCCGATGCATCATCTCAGCTCCTATCGGTGGACATTACCGAGGAGTACCCCCGCCCCGCGGAGTGGCTCACCTGAGATCACGAGATTGCGAGACGGCCTCGGTTCCATCGCGTGAGCCGTTCGGGGTCGCCGCGGTACTCGGGATCACTGACGCGCACGAGCTCGTTCCCCGCGACGTCACCAGGAGAATCCAATCATGCGACGGATCCCCGTTCTTTCCTCTCTCCTTGCATGCGCTCTGGCGATGACCGGCGTGCTCGCGGCGTGCGGAAGCTCTGGAAGCGGAACCGGTAACGGGCCTCGTGGAGATGGTGGATCGTCACCGGACGGCATGGTGGGTGCTGGTGGGTGGCAAGACGGAAGCCTGCTGTTTCCGGGGGACGGCAGCGGTTCCGCCGGCGGCGCCTTCACCGACGCGAGCTTCGACTGCGACGGGTGCGCACCTTTCCCGCCTGCGGGCTCGCCCCCCTGCGCTCCGGCGACGCTGGGACCTTCGACGCTCGTCTATCCGCCGACGGGCGTGCTCCTCCCACCGAACATGAACGTCCTCGAGGTGCAGTGGACGCCGCCCGCAGGCGCCGCCCTCTTCGAAGTGGACTTCACCAACGGTGCGACCGACGTGCGCGTGGAGACGACATGCAACGCGATCACGAGCGTGCGCGGTGTCGCGAACGTGGGATGCGGCCTGACCCTGTCGCAAGCGGCATGGAACGACATCTCCAACGCGAACCGCGGAGGCGACCCGCTCCAGGTCACGGTGCGCGCGACGCCCGCCGGTGGCGCGTGCGTGAGCTCCTCCCCGCAAAGCGTCGCCATCAACTTCGCGCAGGAGGATCTGTCAGGAGGAATCTACTACTGGCAGTCGGCGACCTACGGCGGCGTCGCGGGAACGACCGGCGGCATCTACTACCACGACTTCGGATCGTTCGACCCCACGCCCACCCCGTTCTGGACGTCCGGATCGACAGGGACGTGCGTCGGCTGCCACACGCTGTCGAAGGACGGGGTGCGGATGTCGCTGATGAACGACGACCCCGACGCCGACGACGAGTACGGCGACGTGAAGACGCTGACTGTGGACGTCGCGAGCCGCGCCGCGCTCGGAGGCGCCAACATTGGCCCCGGCTTCCAGACGTTCACGCACGACCATCAGTACATGATCGCCAGCACGTTCAAGCCGGCCGGGGGCGGGCCGCCGCCGCCGCCAGGAGGCGCAGTGGATACGTCGTTCGCCGTCTGGAGCGGAGACGGCAAGACGCTCGTGAAGAGCAACGCGCTGCCGACGGGCACCCAGGGCACGCAGCCCAATCTGTCGCAAGACGACAAGACGCTCGTCTTCGTGGTGCCGGGCCTCGTCGGCGGAGCGAGCTCGATCTCCCAGGCGGGTGATCACCACTTCCTGAGCGGCTCTCTCTGGTCGGCCGCCTTCGACGAGAGCGGGAGCACGCTCTCCGGCTACGCCCCCTTCCTCACGGCGACCGGCGCGCAGAACTTCTACTACCCGGACCAGTCCGTCGACGGCAACTGGGTCGTCTTCAACGAGAACGACGACACCTCGGCGGCGAACAACGACGGCGACTGCTTCTACAGCCGGCAGGCGCGCGTGAAGATCATGCACTTCCCGCCGCAGGCCGGCGACCAACCGCTCGATCTCCCGAGTCTCGACGTCGCCGACGGTCTCACCAACTCGTGGCCGCGCTGGAGCCCGGCGCTGCAGACGTACAAGAACCACAAGATCCTCTGGGTCACGTTCTCCTCCAACCGTGACTACGGGCTGCGCCTCGAGAACACGGGCTTCGACAACTACTATCCCCCGGAGTCGCCGACGTACGACCAGCCGCAACCTGCGAGCAAGCAGGGGGTCACGTTCGACAATTACGCGGCTCCGCAGATCTGGATGGCCGCGATCATCGTGGACCCCGATCGATCGCTCGACGCCACCGATCGCTCGTTCCCCGCGTTCTGGCTCCCGTTCCAAGCCGTGACGGCGCACAACCACTCCGCGCAATGGGTGACCACGGTCCAAGGGGGAACGGGGACGGGGGACGGCGGCGCCGCGAACGAAGGCGGCGCGGCCCAGGACGGCGCCGGCGGGACGTGCGGGGAGCCGAGCGTGGCCTGCTCGACCTCGTCGCCGTGCTGCTCCGATGCGATCTGTTGCTCCGGGTCCTGCGCGTACTCGTGCAGCATTCCGTGAGCCGCGTGCGCGCTCCGCGAGAAGAGTGCGAAGAGAGTGAGCTACGACGCGCGCCGGCGGTACTCTCCCCCACATGACCCCGGCGAAGGCACCGACCCTGTCCGGCGCCGGGCCCTCCGACGCGGCGCTCGTCGTGGCCGCTCGGGCCGGGGAACGGTGGGCGGCCGAGGCGCTCTTTCACCGCTACGTGCGCACGGTGAACCGCCTCGCCTTCCGCCTCATGGGGCGGGACGTGGACGTGGACGACCTCGTGCAAGAGACGTTCGCGCAAGCGCTCACCGGGCTCGCCCGGCTCGAGGAGCCGGGCGCCTTCGGCTCGTGGCTCTCGGCGATCGTCGCGCGTACGGCGTACAAGACGATTCGACGCCGGCAATTTCTCCGCCGCATCGGCCTCTCGGGACGCGAAGAGCCGATCGATCCCGAGACGCTCGTGTCGCGCACCGCGCCCCCCGACGTGGCCGCGGAGCTCCGAGCCGTCTACCAGTCGCTGCACAAGCTCCCTGCGAGCTTGCGCGTTCCTCTCGTGCTTCACCGGGTCGAGGGGATGCAACTGGAGGAGGTGGCCGCCATCGTTGGCGCCTCGATCGCGACGGTGAAACGGCGCATCGCGCAGGCGGAGGACGCGCTCTCCTCTCCGGCGCCCACGACGGTCGGTAGGAGAGCACCATGAACACGCGACGCCCCATCGAACGCCACGTCATCGAGCCGGAGATCACCGATGCGCGAATCGCGCGCCAGTGGGCCGGCACCGAGCAGCGGATCGCCAAGATGGCCCAGATGCGTTGGCGGTTGCCGGCGTTCTCGGTCGCCTTCGCCATCGCGGGCGCGCTCCTCTTCCTCTTCGTTCACACGCGCAAGCCGGAACCGATCACCGAGGGTGCGCTTCTGGAGAGCACGGGCCCGCAGTCGATCACGCTGAACGACGGATCGCGCGTCGATCTCGCGCCGCGTTCACGCGTTCATGTGAACGCGCTGGAGCCGAAGCACGTCGAGCTCGCGCTCGAGCAGGGCTCGGCCGTCTTCGACGTGCGTCATCTCGCCGGGCGCCGCTTCGTGGTGCAAGTCGGTCGCTTCGACATCGTCGACATCGGCACGCGGTTCGGCGTGGAACTGACGGGACCCGACGCGATCACCGTCGTCGTCGAAGAGGGCACCGTGCGCATCGAGCGACGCGACTCCTCCGAGCCGCCGCGGTTCCTTTCGGGCGGCGAACGCTGGTCGACGAGCACGATGGAGCACGCCGCCCCCCTACCGGTAGTCAGTGACGCGGGCGCGGCCTCGCCTCCGAGCGCGCCGTCGCCTCCCGACGCCCTCGGCACCGCGACCCAACCGGACATCTCTCCGCGCGCGGCCACGCCGGCTCCGAGCGGACCTTCGCCCAGAGAGCTCCTGGAATCGGCGCAACGAGCGCAGCGCGCCGGTCACTTGCGTGATGCCGCCGCCTCGTACGACCGCCTTCGACGAACCTTCCGCGCGGACGCGCGCGCGGGGCTCGCCGCGTTCGAGCTGGGACGCCTTCGGCTCGATTCGTTGGGCGACCCACGCGGGGCCGCGGGGGCGTTCCAAGACGCGATCGCGCTCTCGCCCAATGCGCCGTTTCGCGAGGACGCCGAGGCTCGCTTGGTCGACGCGCTCGACGCCGCGGGTGATGTCCCACACTGCGCCTCGGCGCGTAGCGCCTACCTCGCGGACTACCCGCGCGGACTTCACGTAGGAAACGTGTCGGCGCGGTGCGCTGGGGCGCCATGAGGCATGCGACGCTGGCGACGATCGCCCTGATCCTCGCTCCTGCCCGAGCCGTGATGGCGGACGGCGTGCCCGCATCGCCGGCGTCCGGCGCTCCGATCGAGGCCACCTCGCCCTGCGGTGCTCCGGGCCGCTCGTGGATCAAGCTCGAGAGAACGGACGCGAGCTTCGTCGATTCCTTTCGAACCGAGCTCGCGAGCGAGGGCTTCGACGTCTGTCGCGACGGGGGCCCCACGCCACCCGTCGCCACCGTCTCCGTCACGGCGCGAGACGCCGCGTCCACGATCGAAGTCGTCGACGTCGTGACGTCGAAGCGCGTCTCGCGCGACGTCGATCTGCGATCGATCCCGCGCGATGGGCGTCCCCTCGCCCTCGCTCTGGCCGCCGACGAGCTGCTTCGCGCGAGCTGGGCCGAGCTGGTGATGATCAACGCGCCGCCGCCGGCCGCGCCGGTGCCCGAGCCCGTGCAGCGAGCCGTCGACCTCTCGGTTCGCCAAGCCGCTCCTGCGCCACCGGTACACTCGGGCGCGATCGGCGTGATGTTCGCTGGCGAAGGCTTCACGGGGGGACAGGTGCAATGGGGCGCCGACGCCCGCGCGTCGTACTTCGCGACGCCGCGCTTGGCTGTCACCCTCCGGCTCGGACTTCGATCCGCGCTCCCAAAACAGACGCCGGAAGGCGAAGTCCGCTCGAGCGCGGTGCTCGGCGGAATCGGAGCCGCGTATCGCGTCGTCGGTTCGCGTCCGATCGCCTTCGATGTCTTCGCGCGATTCGACGTCGCCGAGACGGCGTACGCCGCCGACACGACGATCGACGCCAGGGCCTCGAGCGGCTCCGCGGTCGCGCTTCTCGCGAGCGCCGGCGGTCAGCTCGCGTGGTCGGTCCTCCCGTCGCTTCGGCTCACGGGAGAGATCGGCGCGACCGCGCCCCTACGGCCGGTCCGTGCGACGGAGGCGGAGACGAGCGTCGTCGTGGGCATGAGCGGCGTGGGGGCTCTGGTCGGCTTGGGCGCGGGAGCACTCTTTTGATCGCGCGCGGGCTACTCCAGCGTGTCAGAGTCCTCCTCCGGTGCGCGTCCGTCTTCCTGGTCGTGGCGCTGGCAGGCGCTTGCCAGACGGCCTCGGTGGACGTGCTCGATCCACTTCCGACGTCACCAGCGGAGCCGGAGGCCGGCGCCTTCGATGCGATGACTCCCGGCGACGCGACGATCGACGGCTCCTTGCAGGACGCCTCCTCCGAAGCGGACGCTCCACCAGGCGCGATGGAAGGCGGCGAGTGCGATCGCGCCCCGAACGGCGCGCGCTGCGAGACCTCGGGCGCGTGCTGCTCGGGACTATGCGCGCTCGATCCGACGTCCAAGCTGACGTGCCGCCCAGCGAACGGTTGCCTTGGTGTCGGAGGCCCCTGCGGGTTCGCGGGCGCGTGCTGCTCACTCGCGTGTACGTCCACCGGGGGGGCTGCGACGTGTGGCGCGTCGCCGCTGTGCGTGCCTGCCGGGGGCTCGTGCGCGAGCGCCGACGACTGCTGCGCCGACCAATGCGTCGCCGGGAAATGCATCGCGACGAGCGCGTCGTGCAAGCCGGCAGGAGAAACGTGCGCGGGCAACCCGGACTGTTGCGGCCGCGTGTGCAGCACGGCAGGCGACGGCCAGCAGCGCTGCGCGCTGCTCCAAGGATGTCGCGCCCAAGGAGAGATCTGCGCGAGCCCCGCCGATTGCTGCTCATCGACGTGCGCCTTCGACGCCAACGCCGTCGGTCACTGCGCGGCGCTGCCCAGCTGCATGACGAACGACACGAAGGCCTGCGCCTCGCAGGTCGATGACGTCTGCGCCGGGAACGACGACTGCTGTTCGCGTCAGTGTCTTCCGACGAGTGACGGGACGACTCGTTGCGTGGCCGCCGGTGGCTGCCGTACCCAATGCGAGCTGTGCGCCTCGAGCGCCGACTGCTGCTCGGGGTCATGTGTCTCGATCAGCGCGTCCGTGTCGATCTGCCAGGCCTCGGGCGCGTGTGGAAAAGACGGCGAAGGCTGCATGGCGAATCCCCAGTGTTGTGCCGTGGGGCCCGGCCTCGGTTGCGTCGAAAACCCGCCTGCCGGTGGCTTCCATCGCTGTCATTCACAGCCGGTTTCGCCGGACGGTGGAGCGGCCGATGGCCTCGCGTGTGCGCTTCCCGACGAATGCTCGAGCGGCTTGTGTCTGCCGCAAAGCGGCCCCCTCCAGTGCTCGGCGTCTTGCGTCGCCGACGGGTTCGCGTGCACCGACCGCGCCGATTGCTGCGACCCGTTCGCCGACTGCATGAACGAGCAGGGGTCGCTCGTGTGCGCGCCCCTCATTCACTGACCCGCGAGCTCTACGGACCATGCGAACGGCATCGTTCGGGAGCGTGGTGAGCGCGACGAGCGCGGTTCCGGCGGTGACCAACGGGGTCAGCGGGATCGCGAACGGAGCGGCGGCGCACTAGAGAAAGGAAGGAACGCGCGGTCGCCGCGGCTCTCGTGAGGGAGCCGCGGTCGACCTGGAAGCCTTGGTCGCGCGGATTCTTACTTGACGGTGTGGGAGCGGGCGGTCTCGATGCGCCGGTTCGCCTTCCGCCAAGATCCGTGCGAGTCATCCGGACCGCCTATTGCGTCCTTCGCTGCTTCCTTTGTCGAAGGCTCGCAGCGCAACCGGGAGGCGAAAGCGAAGGGGAAGCCGCAGGTCCACGGCAAGGTCGCCAAGTCGCGCAGAGCCTCCGCGACGAGCTCGATTTCTGAAGAGCCCGATCGAGCACGCATGGCGGCACGAGTCCTTCGCAGGGCCCGCGATGATCTGCGCGACGCGGCGAAGTACCGCCGCGCGATTCCCCCTCCGCGGGTGGGACGTCACCTCGCCGCGCGCGTCGTCAGCGTGTTCAATGCGTCGCTCCCGACCGTCGTCGCGATGCCGCTTTCGCGACCGGAGCATCCCGAGATGCCGGGCGTTCGTTATGTCCTGTTTGCGCGATTCCCGTACATGGCGTTCTACGTGGTCGACGGCGACGACATTGTCGTGATCGCCGTCGAGCACACCGCGAGCGACTACGCGTCGCGCGTCCTTCGCCGGGTTGGATCAGCACGCTAAGTCCGTGAGCACTTCGCGCGCGGCATGATGCTGAAGGGCGCGCGCTCGCGAAAGCACAGGTCGAGAATCTTGTGCGCCTCCACGGCCTCGCCCTCGCTTCGCGTGAACATCGCCTCCTCGGCGCCGGGTTTGGCGACGACAGGTCCAACGGGTGCAACAGGGAGCGTCACGTCGCGCCGGTGGCGGTCGTGACGACCCCCGCGGCGACGGGGACGAGCCCCGTGGTGATCGCGACGAGCGCGGTTCCGGCGGTGACCAACGGGGTCAACGGGATCGCGAACGGGGCGGCGCACTAAACCTGCATTTCGCGCCGATCGGAGAAACGCGACGTTCGAGCAGCGATTGACACATCGAAGGACCTCGGTCGGGTTCGGCTTTGGGTTTTCATCGCGCGGAAGTCACACT
>Ga0302157_10003401_pt1 | contig 17983 bp, 16 predicted proteins | sample I_Bog_N3_3_FD_193502 | JGI IMG/M metagenome (GOLD analysis project Ga0302157, IMG submission 193502) | Peat permafrost microbial communities from Stordalen Mire near Abisko, Sweden - I_Bog_N3_3 | ecosystem: Environmental > Terrestrial > Soil > Wetlands > Peat | place: Sweden: Abisko, Stordalen...
CGAGCTGGCGCCGTCGTGCTCGGAGGCGGGCGTGCTCGGCGTGCTGCCCGGCATCATCGGCTCCATTCAGGCCGTCGAGACCATCAAGGTCCTCCTCGGGCTGGGTGACCCGCTGATCGGGCGCCTGCTGGCCTACGACGCGCTGGAGGAGTCGTTCCGGACCTTCAAGGTGCGCCGGGACCCGGCCTGCCCGGCCTGCGGGCCCGACGCCGGCGAGATCGTCATTGCCGAGTACGACGACCTCTGCATGCCGCACGCGCACTGAACGAGTGGGCGGTCGGCGGCCCGCCTGTTCCCAGACCACCTACCTCGGGACGCGTAACCTGTCGGCATGACGCCGCCCGCCGCGCCGTCGGCGACGGTGCTGCGGCGCCATCAGCCGGGTGGCCCAGATTCGCGGTTCGGTCGTGGCTGAGTTCGACGTAAACCAGGACGAGAGCGTCTATTACGACGCGGGCTACTGGAACGACTTCGAGGCAACGCAGCAGATGTTCAGCCGGCGCATCGCCGGAGGGATGCCCGGACCGTGGTTCCACGACTTCTTCGAGCGTCGCGGCAGGCCGTTCGCCCGTGGCCTGTTCCTCAATTGCGGGAACGGCTGGGTCGAGCGGGAAATGGTGGCTGCCGGCGTCGTCGGCGAGGCCGTCGGCATCGACTACTCCGAGGCGTTGCTCGAAGAGGCCAGGCGGGAAGCGCGCACGGGTGGTCTGGCCGTGACGTATCACCAGATGAACGTCAACACCGCAGCGTTTCCGCCAGGGCCGTTCGACCTCGTGGTGAACTATGCCGCCGCCCACCACATTGCGATGATCGACCGGGTCTTCCGCCAGATCTGCCGGCTGTTGCCCGAGGACGGGTGCTTCCTCTCGTTCGACTATGTCGGCCCGCACCGCAACCAGTACTCGTCGGTGGCGTGGGAACGGGCCTGGGCGCTCAACCGTGAGTTGCCGCCCGGGTTGCAGCAGTCCATGGAGTATCCCAACGTGCCCATCATGGTGCAGGTGGACCCGACGGAGGCGGTCCACTCCGAGCTGATCGTCGAGACGCTGCACCGCTATTTCCACGTGGAGAGGTTCGTGCCGCTCGGTGGCGCCATCGCCTATCCGATCCTCACCCACAACGACCGCCTCTTCGCCTGCGAGGACCGGGCGGAGCAGGCCGCGGTGGTGGACACCGTCCTGCGTGCCGATGAGGAGTTCCTGGCCGAGCACCCGGACTCGACGCTCTTCGCCTACGTCGTCGCCACCCCGAACAAGGACGTCCTCGAGAGGCCCGCCCTGCTGGCGGAGTGGGAGCAGGAAGAGCACGACCGCGAGGCCCGGGCGCGCGCCAACGGCGGGGCGTACTACCCGCACACCGCACTGCAGGATGCCTACGACCGCCTCGTCACGGAGGGGGTGGTGTCCGCCCAGCTGCGGGCCCAGGTGGCGGACCTGCAGGGTCAGTTGGACGCCCTGCGAGGTGACCCTGCCGTTTCTCTGCTGACCCGGGTCCGGGAATCAGAGGCCTTCGGCGTCGTTCGCAGGAATCCGTTCCTTCGGCAGGTGTACGAGCGCTTGACCCATTGAGCCACGAGGGGCCCTTACGGCTTCGGTGGTGCTCTGAGTACCTGGTTTCGTGGTGCATAGAGTGTCCCCACGTCCACCGCCGACCTGCTCGCACGCCCATTCCCCGAGGCGGACTCCCCGGCGCCGCCGCCGGCAGCGCCGCCCGTAGCGCCGCCGGCACCGCCCGGGCTGACCTCTCGGCGGGTCAAGCGCAACCGCCGGTTCTGGGGGGTCGGACTCCTGGTGGTGCTGGCCCTCATTCTGGTCGTGCTGGTCCGCGGAGGCGGTGGGCACCCGGCGGTGGCCGGGCAGAGCCACAGTGGGAGCGGTCACCAGGCCAAGGTCCCGCCCACGCCGGCCACCAACCCCAGGCTCGATCCGGACTGGAAGGGCGACGGGCAGGCCGTGACCTTCGCCTTCGGGGGAGACGTCCACTTCCCGGCCGGCACCACCTTGGGCGACCGGCTGGCGGCCGACCCTTCCGCTGCCCTGGGACCGACCGTGCCCGCCCTCCTGTCGGGCGTCGACCTTTCCATGGTGAACTTCGAGTCGGCGCTGACGGACGGCACCTGCCCGCAGCCCCAGGCCAAGCAGTACGACTTCTTTGCGCCGGCCTCCGCCATCAGCGCCTTCAAGGGAGCCGGCGTCTCCCTCATTACGGAAGCCAACAACCATGGCGAGGACTGCGGCCCGGCCGGCCTACAGATGGCCCTGACCACACGGGCCCAGACGGGCTACACCATCCTCGGTATCGGCCAGAATGCCGCCCAGGCGTTCACTCCGTACACGACCACCATCCACGGGCAGCACATCGCCATCATTGCCGCCACCCAGGTCATCGATTCGGACCTGCAGACGGCCTGGACCGCCACCGCCACCCAGCCGGGACTGGCCTCGGCCTACGACGTGAACGACCTCGTGGCTGCGGTGGAGGCGGCGCGCAAGACGGCCGACACGGTCGTCGTCTACCTCCACTGGGGCACCGAGCTCGACGCCTGCCCCAACCCGCTCCAGGAGCCGCTGGCCCAGGTGCTGGTCCAGGCGGGCGCCGACGTCATTGTCGGCACGCACGCGCACGTGTTGCTCGGGGGCGGGTACCTCGGCTCCGCCTACGTCGACTACGGACTGGGCAACTTCGCCTTCTACGACAACGATCCGCCGGAGAACGCCAGCGGCTCGTTGGTGATCTCGGCGATCGGCCGCGACATCGACCAGGTCACGTGGCGCCCGGCAGTGATCGTCAACGATCTGCCCCAGCCGCTCTCGGGTGCCGCGGCGACGGCCGCCCTGGCGGCGTGGAACCAGGCCCGGGCGTGCACCAACGTCTCGGTGGCCCCCGGTACTCCGGTGGCGTCGGCGCAGACGGAAAGTGCACCGGCACCGGCGGCAGCGGTGCAGGCGCTGTCGGCCGACTCGGGCTGACCTGACGCTGCCCGAATGCGTTGTGCCTCAGGTCGATGGGCCTAGTGGCGGCCTACACCTGGAAGGTATGGCGGACCCGAGCGCTGAACCGATGGCTCGAGCGCTCCCGATGGCCCAGCGGTGTTCTCAGAGGACGTGGGGACGTGGGGGACGCCCTCATGGTTCATTGGCGAGCGCGGGATTCAGTCGGCTGGCATCTTCAGAGGACTCATTCCCGAGACCCGGATCTGGCGATGCACACACGTTGTGAAGCTCCAGCGCGGCCACGCTAGAGAGGCGCACTGCCCCCACGGACACCACGAGCAAGCAGAGAAGTCCGATCGCCACGAGCGCGTAGCCGGCATCGGCGTGACCGTAAGCCCAAAGATCGCCACTCGGCAGAGCCAGATGATGGCGCATCAGAGTCAAATACCCTCCAAGAGGGCTCGTGGACCACTTGAAGTAGAGCGCGTTGAACTGCTGCGCGGCGGTCCCTGCGTTCTGAATGCCTAACCGCGCCCTCAACTGCGGGGAGCTCAGCACCGAAAGCCATTCGCCGAGTGGCACCCGGGCTGACAGGTAGCTCACAAACCCACCAAGCAAGGCCAGAACAGTTACGGCAAGGTAGGTGGCGGCTCGCCTGACGACAGTTGTCGAGCAGCGCAGCACGGGGACGATCATCAGCGACAGGAGAGCGACCACAGGTAAAAGGAAGCGCGGACCCCACGTGCTCCCTCCCCACCAGTAGTGCCATTTCGCAAAGAACAGCATCCTTGGAATGATCAACAGCAGGACCAAGAGCCCCACGGAGCGGTCTCGTTCCACCTTCGGCCCGAACAGGATCAGAGCGACGCCAACGACGCCGACGGCCGTCAACGGGTTGTAGACAAAGAGCCCGGCCCCCGGGCTGATGAGGAGACCCTGCAGTCCGTGAATGAGAGGCGTGTCGTAATAATTGTCATTTGTTCCATACCCGAACACGACCAAGCTGCCAAACCTCAACTCGTTGTACCACAGCAGAAATGCAACGCTCACGAGAATGGGCGGAGCCATTCGCACGAGCGAGCGTTTTGAGAAGAGCTCCTGCGCCGAAACGAAGAGCGGCAGCGCGAGGAATCCGACTCCGACCGTGAGCATCGCATCTGACCGAAATTGAATCGCCGCCGCAAGGGTGAGACCGAGGATCAAAGGAGCCGAGCTCCTTCCCTCACGCCAGCGGACCATCTCCAGCACGATGAGCAGGACGCAGAGGGTCACTTCAGGCTCGCTGAGAAGCTCGAGCGAGTACCAGATCGCAATCGTCGGGAGGCCAAAGGCGAGGGCGGCGACCATCCCCTGCCACGGAGTCCATGCAACGGCCCGTGCGATCTTGTAAATCAGCAAGACACATGTCGCAGTGACGAGAGGGTTGATGAACGACACCAGAACGTCAAAGTGTCCCGTCACCAGTGAGAGGACGTACGGCGGTATGGCCAAGATACTCACGCCAATTCCATACGGGGACCAGGGATTGGCCAAGGAATAGCCTGCTCCGTCCGCATGAAGGGACCCGTGATGAACGAGATTCTGAGTCACACCGAGCATCGCTTCGGTGTCATAGACCTCGATCTTCCCCCGCATGACAGCGAGGTAGACGATCAGTACTCCCACGAACAATCCGACCGAGATTTTTCGGTCCGACCAGTACGGGCGGGCGTGACGAGCCGAGTCCGTTGTCATGACCGGGGCTGACTCGTCGCCATTCGCGAGAAGCGTCATTGGCGAGTTCGATGCACCAAGCTGATCGATGCGATCGCGAGTCCGATCTCACGTTCGTCGCTGGCCCCGAGCAACTCCGACGGGAGCCACGTCTCAGAACCAATCTCGAGGCAGATTGCCTCCGGATCATAGGGAAGCCGAATTTCGACGCCGGAGTTGGCGGCAATCGTGCCGCTCTCGGCCCCTTCTCCGTGCTGCACAGAGTACGAGAGGCCACAAGGTGCGTAGTTGTTTGCGTGGATAACAATCGATTCGTAGCTGCCGCGGGTTTCGATCGATATTCGGCTCGCACTGGTACAGAATCTGTGGGCGAGATCTGGTCCGTCGCTGGGCGCCCACGATCGGTCCTCGTCGGGAGGAAGATCAAACGCTCCCATGACATACGAACCGTTTGCGCGAGTCGCTTCGAGCACTGTGCCGATGTGCGGGACGGTGCTCACGTGCACGGTTGCGAGCCACCCGAGCCGGAGCAGTGTGCGCACGAAATACGATTCTTGGAAGCCGAGTTCAAGCCACCCGTTCTGCCGGATGGCCCAGAGCGACTCGCCATCCACGCGAACGCCCCATGGTACGGGAAAGGCTTCGAGGATCGGTTCCGCCGCAAAGAACACCTTGCCCCCGGGGTTCAGCACGTCGGCAAGTTTGGAGATCAGCTCCCGGTGATCGGAGCAATGGTGAAACGACTCGTAGAAGAGTATGGCGTCGAAGGTCCGACCCAGCTTGTCAACATCGAGGAACTCCCCAGTTGCTGATTCGACATTGAGGTCCAATTTCTTGGCACGTTCTCTGATGCAGTCGGCGAACGACTCGTTGATATCGACGGCCATGAGGTCGTACCCCATTCTTGCCAGAGCGATCGTGGTGTTTCCCCAGCCTGCGCCGAGTTCGAGGATGCTCGATCCCGGCGATAGGTTCATCGCGGTGATGATGTAGCCGATCCCCATCATCTGGTGACCGACGGTCTGTGGACTCTCCGTGTAGAAGGGGAAAGGCCTGCTGGGGTCCACTGGAAAATCCATGTGCTCATTACTTACGTCGTAGCTGTCGCGTCCGGATATTGCCTTGTAGTAGTCGAACACTCGATCTGCGTAGTCACTGCTGTAGGGATCGCTCGGCATGTCGCTCGGATAGGTCATTTCGAAGGACGCGAATACCGACCTCATCGCGTCGTCGGAGACCTTCCAGGCTTCTCTGACCTCGTCCAATTTCTTGTCGAGCTCGTCGAGATCGGTGATGATCGTGACATCGGGTGCGCTGTCTTGCGTCACGTCGGTCTCCGCTGTGTGAACCGGGGGCTCGGAACGAGGGACCTCGTCATCGCGGCCCGAAGACCGTCTGCCCTGCCTCACGAGGTTCGCAACTTGTTTGATCTTTGACACATTCACTCCGGTCGTCACCTAGGTTGCGAGCCCATCATCCGGCCGTCACGGGCTGATTGAAAAAAGGCACAAGTGAGGGACAGCCGGAGAACTGCTCTCCCGCGGGTGGTCCCACCCAGCCGCTCGCTGACCCACAGCGGGCGAGGTTACCGCACGTGTTGTCGTGCTCAGCAGGAATGACGCCGTGGTTCGGGTCGGTGGGCAGGACAGCGAGCCGTCGCCGGGCGCCGGCAGCGGACCGAGCGGAGAAGCGCTAAAAACAGGGCACATGACAACGGCCGAGATGTTCCGCGTGCACGGCGTCGACCTGGCCTGGTCCGAGAGCGGGAGCAGTCCCGCCGGGAGGCCGACCCTCGTCCTCGTGCACGGCTACACCGGGTCCTCCCATGACTTCTCGCTGCAGGTCGACGCGCTGGCGGCCGACCGCCGCGTGCTCACCATGGACCATCGGGGGCACGGACTCTCGACGAAGACGGGGCACCTCGACGGCTACACCATCGAACAGCTGGCAGCTGACCTCACGTCCCTGCTCGAGGCGGTGGGTGACGGGCCGGTCGACCTGTTGGGGCACTCCATGGGCGGGCGGGTTGTCATGCAGCTGGTGGTGGCCCGGCCCGATCTCGTGCGATCGTTGATCCTCATGGACACCAGCGCCTGGTCCTTCCTCCCGCCCGACCAGGAGACCCGCGACTTCGTCCGTGGCTTCATGGACGCCTTCGACCCGGCCGGGGGCATGCCCACCACGCTCAACCTCGGCGGTCCGGAGGATGTCCTGATTGAGGCGAGCACGCCGGCCGCCTGGCGCCAGGAGAAGGACGCCATCTTCGCCGGCATGGACGCCTACGCCGTCAAGGCCCTGGGCGGCGCGTTAATGAGCGACGTGGCGGACGACGCCGACTCACTGCGGGCCCAGCTTCCCTTCATCACCTGCCCCACCACCGTCATTGTCGGAGAGCATGATCACCCGCTGGTCGACCAGGCACCCGCGCTCGCTGCGGCGGTGGCGGATGGCCGTCTCACTGTCATTCCCGGGGCCTACCACTCGCCCCAGCTGACGCACGCCGCCGAGTGGCGGTCCGCCGTGCAGCATCATCTGGAGTGGGTCGAGACACGTGAAGGCGCACAGTGACGGGCGCCCCGCCACCGCACGCTGGAGATCGGGTGCAGCTCGCCGGCATCGACGTCGCCATCCCGCCCCTCGGCGTGGGGACGTGGGCGTGGGGCGACAAGGGCACCTGGGGCATGGGTGGCTACGACGGGTCCCTGACGGAGTCGACCATCCGCCAGGCCTGGGAGGCGAGCATCGCGGCCGGCGTCGTCCTCTTCGATACGGCTGAGGTCTACGGGGGCGGCGAGAGCGAACGCATCATCGGTCGGCTCCTGGCCGCCGACCCGGGAGTGCGCAACCGGGTCGTCATCGCCTCCAAGTTCATGCCGAGCCCGTGGAAGCTCAACGTGCGGGCCGCCTTGCTGGCGGCGGCACGCGCCTCGCGTGAGCGGTTGGGGATCGATGTCATCGACCTCTACCAGATACACGGGCCGATCTCGCTGCGTTCCCACGACGCGCTGGCCGAGGCGTTGGCCACCGCGCACGGTGAAGGCATCGTGCGGGCGGTCGGTGTGTCGAATTACTCGGCCAAGGGGACCCGGTCTATGGATGCCGCCCTCCGAAAGCGCGGCCTGCGGCTGGCCAGCAACCAGATCGAGTTCTCGCTCCTGCGGGCCATGCCGCTGCGCGTGGGGCTCATCAGCACCTGCCGCGAGCTCGGCGTCGTGCCCCTGGCCTATTCGCCGATCGGGCAGGGGCGCCTCACCGGCAAGTATTCGGCGGCGAACCCGCCGCCGCGTGGTCGCACGTTCTCGGCCCACCCCATGGCCGAAGTGGACACGATCGTCTCGCTGCTGCGCCGGATCGGCGAGGCCCACGGCGATCGCACCCCGAGCCAGGTGGCACTGGCCTGGCTCATTGCGCAAGGGGCAATGCCCATTCCCGGAGCCAAGAACGCCGAGCAGGCCCAGCAGAACGCCGGGGCCCTGGGCTGGCAACTCACCGGCGAAGAGCTGGACCTCTTGACCCAGGCATCCCTCTACGGGACCAGGACCTTGCAGCAGCGCATTTGGCAGCACGGCTGACACCGGCGGTACCGTCTTGAGGTGATCGCCGTACTCGCCGACGCGGGACTCCCGCCCCTGGGGGGTTCGCAGCTCTTCTCCACGCAGTTCGACTTCGTTCCGGTGGCGATGGTCGTGGTGGCGCTCGCCCTCTACCTCTGGGGCGTGCGGCGCAACAACGCGCTGCACCCTCGGCACCGCTGGCCGGTCGGCAAGACGATCGCCTGGGTCGGCGCCCTCTTCAGCACGGGCGTCGGGATCTTCAGCTTCATCGGCGTCTACGACACCGAGCTCTTCTGGGACCACATGGTGCAGCACCTGATCCTGATCATGGTGGCCGCCCCGCTGTTCGCCGTCGCCTCTCCCTTGCGGCTGGCCTTCAATTCCACCTCCGGCACGGCCCACATCGTCGTCACCGAGGCGTTGCGCTCCCGCGTCGCCAAGTTCCTGGGCAACCCGATCGTCGCCTTCATCCTGTACGCCGTCGTGATCCCGGTCAGCCACCTGACGGTTTGGTACAACTACACGCTCACGCAGGAGAGCGTGCACAACGCAGAGCACCTCGCGTTCCTGCTCGTGGGCTACCTGTTCTGGCGGCAGATCTTCGGGAACGACCCCAACTCGCACCGGCTCCACCCCGCGCTCCAGTTCTTCTACCTGTTCATGGCCATCCCGATCGACACCTTCACCGGCCTGTCGCTGGCCGGCGCGAGCCACGAGCTGTTCCCCGCCTACTTCGCCACGCACCGGACGTGGGGACCGTCGTACGTCACCGACCTCCATGTGGGCGGCGACATCATGTGGGTCGTGGGCGACACCCTGATGCTGTGGCCGATGATCCCGGTGGCCCTGCGCTGGATGCACATGGACGAGCGCAGGGCGGTGCGCGTCGACCGCGAGCTGGACGAGCTGGCGTTACGCGAGGCCGCCGCAGCGGGCCCCGTGCCCGATCACCCGCCGAGGTCCATCAGCTCCACGCGGACCCCGTCGGGATCGGTGCAGTAGACGAACTCGAGGGCCGTCCCGCCCAGGTCGATGGTCGTCCGGCTCACTTCGACGATGGCACCGCCGAGCTCCACCACGCGGGCCGCCGTGGCGGCGACGTCGCGCACCCTGAAGGACAGGTGGGTCAGTCCGAGCTGGTTGACGGCCCGCCGTGCACGCGGACCGAAGGGAGCCGGCTCCTCGAAGGCCAGGAGCTCAATCGCTGTCTGGCCTTTTCGGATGAACTGCGAGGTCACCGCCACATCGGGGAACTCCATGAGCTGGGCGAACTCGGAGCCGATGGCATGGGACTCGGCCTTCTCGAAGCCCAGGCCTTCGCAGTAGAAGCGCAGCGACCGTTCGAGGTCGCTCACACAGATGCCGAAGTGCGAGAAAACAGGTTCCGGGGCGTCGTCCACGCCCGTAGTTTGCCTCGTGTGGCCGGGGTACCCGGATCCTTCGTAGGCTCGTCGCCGTGACGCCGGAGAAGAAGGACCCCCAGGACAGCCCCGAACGACTGACGGACTCGGGGATCGCCATTCAGCCCGTCTACCGGGCCGAGGACCTCGAGGGCTGGGATCCGGCCGCGCAGTTGGGGGAGCCGGGCTCCTTCCCGTACACCCGGGGCGTCCACGCGGGCATGTACCGCTCGAAGTTGTGGACCATGCGCCAGTACGCCGGCTTCGGATCTGCCGAGCAGACCAACCAGCGCTTCAAGTTCCTCCTCGACGCCGGGCAGACGGGTCTGTCGTGTGCCTTCGACCTGCCGACCCAGATGGGCTATGACTCCGATCACGCCCGGGCCGAGGGCGAGGTGGGCAAGGTGGGAGTCGCCATCGACTCGTTGGCTGACATGCGCCTCCTCATGGCCGACCTCCCGATGGACAAGGTCACGACGTCCATGACGATCAACGCCACCGGCGCCATCCTCCTGCTGCTCTACGAACTGGTGGCCGAGGAACAGGGAGTCGCCGCCGAGTTGATCCGCGGCACCATTCAGAACGACATTTTGAAGGAGTACATCGCCCGCGGGACCTACATCTACCCGCCCCGTCCTTCCATGCGCCTGATCGTCGACACGTTCTCCTACTGCGCCACGAACCTGCCCAGCTGGAACACGATCTCCATTTCGGGCTACCACATACGCGAAGCCGGTTCGACCGCCGTGCAGGAGATCGCCTTCACGCTCGCCAACGGCATTGCCTACGTCGAGGCGGCGATCGCGGCCGGCATGGACGTGGACGCCTTCGCACCCCGGCTCTCGTTCTTCTGGAACGCGCACAACAACCTCTTCGAAGAGGTGGCCAAGTACCGGGCGGCCCGGCGTATGTGGGCCCGCATCATGACCGAGCGATTCGGTGCCAAGGACGAGCGCTCCAAGATGTTGCGCTTCCACACCCAGACGGGCGGCTCGACGCTGACCGCGCAGCAGCCCGAGAACAACATCGTCCGCGTCACGGTGCAGAGCATGGCCGCCGCACTCGGGGGCACGCAGAGCCTCCACACCAACGGTTTCGACGAGGCGCTCGGGCTCCCCACCACCCGGGCCGCCAAAATCGCCCTGCGCACCCAGCAGATCGTCGGCTTCGAGTCCGGCATCGCCGACACGGTCGATCCCCTGGCCGGCTCCTACTTCGTGGAGTCACTCACCGATGAGGTGGAGCAGGCCGCCAATGCCTACCTGGAGCGCATTGAGCGGTTGGGCGGGGCGGTGGCGGCCATTGAGGCCCGCTTCATGCAGGAGGAGATAGAGGCGGCCGCCTACAGCTTCGCCAAGTCGGTCGACGACGGCGAGAAGGTGGTGGTGGGCGTGAACCGCTTCACCGACGCCGAGACCGAGTCGACCGAGGTCTTCCCGATCGACGTCAAGCTGCAGCAGATCCAGATCGACCGCACCCAGTCCGTTCGGGCCGGGCGGGACCAGGCCGCGGTGGACCGTGCTCTGGCCGACGTCGCCGAGACGGCCAGGGGCGAGGGCAATCTGCTCGTTCCCATGAAGGTGGCGCTGCAGCAGATGGCCACTCTCGGCGAGGTGTCCGACGTCCTGCGCGAGGAGTTCGGCGTCTACCAACCCGGGGGCTGAGACCGTGGCGGGGGAGGAGCCGTACGCGTTCTGGCCACTCTTCAGCCTCGTCGTCCGTACGCCGCGCCTGGAGCTGCGCCTCCTGCGCGAGGACGATTGCGCCGCCTTGGTCGAGCTCATCGACGGTGGGATTCACGACCCGGGCATGATGCCCTTCTGGGTGCCCTGGACCGAGGTCGAGCCGCGCCAGCGGGCCCGCGAGGCGGCCCAATGGATGTGGCGGCACCGTGCCAACTGGTCGGCGGACAATTGGACGCTCACCAGCGGCGTCTTTGTCGATGGGAGGCTCGTCGGTGTGCAGGATCTGGAGGCCGAGTACTTCCGCGCTGTGCGCTCGGTCGGCACGGGCTCCTGGCTCGGCCTGGCCCATCAGGGGCAGGGCATCGGCCGCGAAATGCGGGAGGCCATTCTCCACCTGGCCTTCGCCGGCCTGGGTGCGCAAGAAGCACTGAGCGGCGCCTTCGAGGACAACGTGTCCTCGTTGGCAACCTCCCGCGCCGTCGGTTACGAGGAGAACGGCGAGGCCAGAAATCGCCGCCGCGATGGCTCGGGCCGGACCATCCGCTTCCGCTTGGGGCGCGACCGCTGGGAACAGCGACGGCGTTCGGACATAGAGATCCTCGGGCTCGAGGAGTGCCTCGACATGTTCCTCAGCCCACCCGGCTGACGCAGCGCACGCAACGGAACCAGGTCGGTCAGGACTCGTCGAGCGGCTTCAGCATTCCGGGCCCGTCGTCGCGGCGAGCCTTGCGGCCGCGCCCGGAGAACTTCCCGATCAACCAGTACCCCCGCCGTTGTCGCACCGCGCTGCGCCGGAACGGATCGTCGGGCTGGAGATGCTCAGTGGCGCCGGCGACAACCTCGTCGAACAGCAGCGACGCGTCCCTCGACCGCTTGAGGGCCACTAGCTCCGTGGCCATCGCCCATTTCTGCAACAGGATCGTGCGCTGGTCCCCGCGGGTCCGTTCCAGGCTCGCCACAGCCTCGGCGAACAGCCCCAGGGCCAGTTCGTGATTGCCCAGATGCCGGTGTGTCTGGGCGAGGTCGATCTCGGCCCGGATGGTCTCGGGGCTGTCGGGCCCGAGCCGGCGGCGGGCCGACTCGAGCACGCGCACCCGGAGCGGGAACTCATCGCCGTAACGGCGGAGCTTGCGCAGTGTGATGGCCAGATTGATCGCTGTTTGCGTGGAGAGCTCGCTCTCGGCGTCGTCAAGGTCCGAGGATGCCAGGACCTGCTCCCAACGGCGCCGGGCCGCCTCGTGCTCACCGAGCCGGTCCAGCACGATCGCCAGGTTGAACTCGGTCCATCGCACCCCGGCCTCGTTGCCGTCCTCCGATCGGTTCTGCAGGGAGAGCGAGGCCGTCAACACCCGCTCGGCCTGGCGGAGGTCGCCCGCATCACGCAGAGCGCGGCCGAACTGCAACATGGCGTCGAATGTCGCGGGATCCGATTCGCCGTACAGCTCCTGGCGGGCGTCGAGCACGAGCCGGGCCTCTTCGACCGCGCGGGCGTGCATGTCGTCCATTGAGCGCTGACGTTACCGGCCGGGACCGGCCCGCCCCGCCCGGCCGAAATGGCTCAGGCGACGGCGCCCGCTATCTCGTCGAGAGAGAGCTCGCTCGTGCGAGAGGCCCCGCACGCCACGCAGTCCTCTGTGTGGAGGGAGGCCCGGACGAGCCGCGTCCGGGCCTCGTTGAGGAAGACGGTGAAGTTCCGCCCGTGCGGATCGATCTCGAGCTCCCAGTACGGGCGCCACTCCGTGGATATGCGGCGGTGCCCGACGGCGATGCCCCTGAGGATGCGGCAGAAGCGCAACTGGCGGGGATCGAAGATCCAGGTGCTGTGGCACGACTCCAGCGTGATGATGTGCATGGCACGAGCTTGACCGGCCACCCGTAAGCGGAACTCGGAGTTACCTGGCGGAAGGCTTGGAATCCGATGACGGACCCATGACGGCTTCAGGCGGTCACGACCGCCTCGAAGTGCTCCACCACGGGGAAAGGGTCGTAGAAGTGATGCAGCGCGGCACGCCATTCCTCGTACGCCGGCGACCCCCGAAAGCCCTGGGTGTGGTCCTCCAGGCGCTCCCACTCCACGAGGAGCAGGAAGCAGTTGGGCCGTTCCACGCAGCGCTCGACCCGCAGCGAGACGAACCCCGTGCTGCCGGCGATGAGCGCCTTTGCCGCAGCCATGGATTCGACGAAGGCGTCCTCCCGGCCGGGTATGACCTCGAGCAGCGCGTGCTCGGTGATCACCGGTCGAGCAAGTGGGACCGCAGCGCCGGGTCACTGGCGGCGTCAATGGCCGTCCAGGCCAGAGCGATCGCTCCGTCACGCACGGCGGCGTCCGCCGACGCGGTGATGCAGGCGGCGGCGAATTCCCGCTGGTGGTTGACTGCACCGTGGGTCTCAATGCCGATGAGCGGGTGGATGGTCGGCACCGCGAGCGACACGTTGGCCATGTCCGTGGAGAAAGTGGGCAGCGGCGCCCCGTCGTCATCGGCGTCGAAGTGCCGGCCCAGCGCCTCGGCGTTGGCCCGGTAGGCCTCCAGCAGGCCGGGGTCGGACTCCATGTGTGAGTACACCGGCGACAGCTCCTCGTAGTCGAGTGAGCACCCGGTGGCCAGCGCTCCCGCCTCGAAGCAGGCCTCGACGCGCGGCCGCACCGCCGCCAGGCCCTGCGCCGTGCGCGAACGGACCATGTAGCGGGCCGTGACTGAGGCCGGGATGATGTTGGCGGCGGCCGAGCTCTTCGTGACCACGCCGTGTACCTGGTCGCCCGGGGGCAGCTGCTGACGCAGGAGCCCGATAGCCACCTGCGCGATCGTCATGGCGTCCTGGGCGTTGACCCCTTCCCAGGGCGCGGCCGACGCGTGGGCCTCGCGTCCGCCGAAGTGGACGTCGTAGTGCGCCACGGCCAAGCAGCTGCCTGTGAGCCGCTCCGTCGGCCAGGGGTGGACCATCATGGCGGCGTGGACGCCGGCAAAGGCGCCCCGTTCGAGCATGAGCACCTTCCCACCGCCGCCTTCTTCGGCCGGCGTGCCGAGCACGCGCACCGTCAGCCCCACCTCATCGGCCACCGAGGCCAGCGCCAGCCCGGCCCCCACTGCGGTGGCGGCGATGATGTTGTGCCCGCAGGCATGGCCGACGTCAGGCAGCGCGTCGTACTCGGCACAGACCGCTACCACCAGATCGCCGGCACCGGCCCGGGACTCGAGTGCGGTCGGCAGGTCGTAGACGCCTTCGTTGACCGCCAGTCCTCCGGCCCGGAGCGCCTCGGCCACGGCCCGGGCCGAGGTGGTCTCGCCGAAGCACAGCTCAGGCGTCGCATGGACCGAGTGGCTCAGTGCGACGAGTTGATCCAAATGGCGGTCGACGACAGCGGCGGCGGCCTCCTTGGCGGAAGCGGTGTTCGTCACCTACTCAATGACCGCCACGACGTCCCCGGCACCGACGGAGTCGCCCGCGCTGACCTTGATCTCCTTGATCACACCGTCCTTCTCGGCTGCCACCGCGTTCTCCATCTTCATCGCTTCCAAGAGGCAGATCGTCTGGCCCACCTCGACGACGTCACCAACTGCCACCAGGATTTTGACGATGGTGCCCTGCATGGGGACCGTCACCTGTCCGGATCCGCTGCCGGCCACGGCCGCCGCCGCCGTTCGCTTGGGGCGCCCGGCGCCCTTGGCCGGCGCCGCCGCCGTGCCCAGATCGGGGACCCACAGCCGCACCGAGTAGCGCCGGCCATCCACCTCGGCAGTCACGTCGCGCTGCACGGTGGGTACCTCGTCCTCGTCCTCGGCCGGGGCCGGCGCCGGCGCGCCGGCGGGGTCGACGACCAGGTCGCTCAGGTCGAGCACGTCCTCGACCCACTTGGTCGAGTAGTTGACAGCGGCGAAATCCGGGTGGCTCAGGATGGCCACGTCCGCCGGCAGCGTCGTGGCCACCCCGGTGATGGAGGTCTCGTCGATGGCGCGCAGCATGCGCCGGCGGGCCGCCTCGCGATCGGGGGCCCAGACGATCATTTTGGCGATGAGGTTGTCGTAGTACTGCGACACCGTGTCGCCGGACTCGTAGCCGGCATCGAGGCGGACGCCGGGTCCCGAGGCGGCGTGGAACGACGTGAGGGTGCCCGGGGACGGCGAGAAGCGGCCGCCGCTGGGGTCCTCCGCGTTGATGCGGACCTCGATGGCGTGGCCGTTGCGCTGAATGTCGTCCTGCGTGAAGTCGAGGGCCTCACCCGCTGCGATGCGGATCTGCCAGGCGACGAGGTCGAGCCCGGTGACCAACTCGGTGACCGGGTGCTCCACCTGCAGGCGGGTGTTCATCTCCAGGAAGTAGAACTCGCCGTCGGCGTAGAGGAACTCCACGGTCCCGGCGTTGTAGTAGCCGCAGGCCTCGGATACCTTGACGGCGGCCGCGCCCATCTTCTGGCGCACCTCGTCGGGGAAGTCGGGCGCCGGGCTTTCCTCAATGAGCTTCTGGTGCCGGCGTTGAGCCGAGCAGTCGCGCTCGCCGAGCCAGAGCGTGTTGCCGTGCTGGTCGGCCAGCACCTGCATCTCCACGTGCCGCGGCCACTCCAGGTAGCGCTCCAGGTAGATCTCGGGGCGGCCGAAGTAGGCCTGAGCCTCACGCGCCGCCGACTCCATCGCCTCCGCTGCCTCGTCGGCCGACTTCACGACCTTCATGCCGCGCCCACCGCCGCCGTAGGCGGCCTTGATGGCGACCGGCCAGCCGTGCTCCTCGCCGAAGGCCACCACCTCGTCAGGAGAGGTCAGTGGCTCGGAACGCCCGGGGACCCCGGCAACACCGGCCTCCTCGGCGGCGAGCCGGGAGCTGATTTTGTCGCCCATCACCTCAATGGCCTCAGGGGGCGGCCCAATGAAGGTGACGCCCCGCTCGGTGATGGCCCGGGCGAAGTCGGTGTTCTCCGAGAAGAAGCCGTAACCGGGGTGTACGGCGTCGGCGCCGCTCTCCTCTATGGCGTGGAGAATGGCCTCGGTGTTGAGGTAGCTCTCCGCTGCCGTCTCGCCGCCGAGGGCGTAGGCCTCGTCGGCCATGCGGACATGCAGGGCGTCTCGGTCGAGGTTGGAATACACGGCCACCGTGCCGATGCCGAGCTCGCGGCACGTCCGGATCACCCGAACGGCGATTTCACCACGATTTGCAATTAGGACCTTCTGGATCACGCTGGCCTTTCCTCCCTGCGGCGGACCCTCACAATTGCACGCACCCTATGGTCTCTGCCATGTGGGACATCCACCGGCTCGGTGAGGTCGACTCGACCAACACCTTTGTGCGGGACCGGGCCCGCCAGGGGGCCGCCGCCGGGCTCGTCGCCGTGGCCGACCACCAGACCGCCGGTCGGGGGCGGCTCGACCGGCGCTGGGAGTCGCCAGCAGGGGCAAATCTGCTGGTCTCGGTCCTTCTGCGGCCACACTGCAGCGCCGCCGACGTGCACTTGTGCGCCGGGGCGGTGGCCCTGGCCGCCGCCGACGCCTGCCGGGAGGTGGCCGGGGTGGCGCCGGTCCTCAAATGGCCCAACGACCTGCTGTTCGACGGGGCCAAGCTGGCCGGCGTCCTGGCCGAGGCGGAGTTCGCCGGATCGTCGCTGACCGCCGTCATCGTCGGCATCGGGCTGAACGTGGCCTGGCCCGGCCCCCCGGAAGCGGGGGGCACCTGCCTGGACGACGCCGGCGGACAGGCGCAGCCGGTGGACCGCCAGGTCCTGCTCGACAGTCTCCTGCGCGCCCTGGAACCCCGGTGTGCCCTGCTCGACGATGCCGCCGGGCGGCGGGCCCTGGCCGACGAGGTCCGCAGCCTCTGCGGCACGGTGGGCCAGCTGGTACGGGTGACCCTGGCCGGCGAGGAGCTCACGGGCCGGGCGAGCGCCATCGACGACTCGGGCCGTCTGGTGGTCGACACCGCCTCGGGTCCCCGGTCCGTCAGCGCAGGCGATGTGGTGCATGTCCGCCCTGACCAGGGCCGCGAAGAGCTTCGAGGCCTCGGCTAATATTCCCGGCACTATGCGCCTTCTCGTCACGGGAGGTGCCGGATTCATCGGGTCGAACTTCGCTCGCTACTGGGTCGAACGGCACCCCGAGGACCATGTCGTCGTCTACGACGTCCTGACCTACGCCGGCAACCGACGCAGCCTGTCCGACATTGAGGACAGGATCGTCTTCGTCCAGGGGGATATCTGCGACCCGGCCGCCGCCGAGAAGGCGTTGCGAGGCGAGGAGATCGACACCATCGTCCACTTCGCCGCCGAGTCGCACAACTCCCTGGCCGTGCTCAATCCCGGGCTCTTCTTCAAGACGAACGTGATCGGAACCCAGACCATGCTCGAAGCCGCCCGCCAGGTCGGCGTGGCCCGCTTCCATCACGTGTCCACCTGCGAGGTGTACGGCGACCTCCCGCTCGACACCGACGGGGCGTTCCACGAGGACTCGCCGTACCGGCCCCGCACGCCCTACAACGCCTCGAAGGCCGGGGCCGATCACGCCGTGCGGGCCTATGCCGAGACCTACGGGCTGCCCATCACCATCACCAACTGCGCCAACAACTACGGCCCGTACCAGTTCCCCGAGAAGCTGATCCCGCACTTCTGCGCCCTGGCGCTCGACGATCAGGCGCTCACGCTCTACGCCAGCACGGAGAACCGTCGGGAGTGGCTGCATGTCATCGACCACTGCACCGCCATCGACGCCGTGCTGTCA
>Ga0302157_10003402_pt1 | contig 17981 bp, 16 predicted proteins | sample I_Bog_N3_3_FD_193502 | JGI IMG/M metagenome (GOLD analysis project Ga0302157, IMG submission 193502) | Peat permafrost microbial communities from Stordalen Mire near Abisko, Sweden - I_Bog_N3_3 | ecosystem: Environmental > Terrestrial > Soil > Wetlands > Peat | place: Sweden: Abisko, Stordalen...
AAGCTCCCCAGCCTCATCTTCATCCAGGGCCTGTTCCCACTACTGGCGCGGTGGCGCCGGGAGTCAATTTTTTCGAGTTCCAGAAGCGAGGAGTGACGCATACCGGGTGTCTGCTAACGACGATCAACGCAGAAATCGGGAAAATTGGCCCCGGCCCTTCGGGTTGCGGCTAAAAAGCGGCCATACTTCATTCTCGCCCTCGACTGTGGACCCGCCACAATCTTCGGGTTCGGCTTCGTCTGGCCGCTTTTTCGCCCGCAACGCCATCCACACCAGTAGTGTTTATGTGCGCCTCTTTCGCTGGTTTTCCTATCGTTTCTGGATTGAAAACGCACTCGGGCGGGTTGGGAAAAGGGAGATGGACGGTCTGGGTAGCGGGCGATCATGGCTTGCTTTCCAGCAATTTGAGACGTTGGCGGGCCTGCCATTCCTGGTTGGGGAATTTTCCCGCGGATGAGTCCAGGAAGCGATGGTAGTAGGTTGCGGCCGCCGCCTTTTCGTGGAGCGCATCGTATGCGGTCGCCCAAAGAAAGAACGTCGATGGCACTTCAGGAAGGAATTTCGATCGCATGGTAAGGGCATGCAGCGTGATGGTGGGCTGATCAGTTCGCGACGCAGCAAAAGCCAGGCCGCTCCAGCCGTCGGCGTTAGCTGGGTCGAGTTGTGTGGCCTTGTCGAAGGCGGCAAAGGCTTCGGCGTATTTCAGCAGGTGGATCAAATTCTGGCCGTGGCCGATCAGCAGGGCGGCATCTTGGGGGCTGGATGCGAGAAGTCCTGAGTAGAGCTGGTCGGAACCGGCAGAGTCACCGGCCTCGGCCATCACCTCCGCAAGCATTCGAGTGATGGCGGTGTCAGCGGGGTGGGCTTCGTGAAGCTTCTGAATCAACGGAAGAGCCTCTGCCTTGTCTTGTGCGGCCAGCACGGTGGCCAGTTGTGCGGTGAGAACGGGGTCGTCAGGCGATTGACTGAGAGCCGCGCGAAGTTGGACTTCGGCCTCAGGATACAGTTTTCGTACGATTAAAAGGTGAACCAGGCCGGCATTGGCGGGGGCGGACTTTGGGTCCTCGGCGAGTACGCGCCGATAGGCGGCCTCGGCGGCATCGGACTCTCCAGCCTGGTCAGCGATACTGGCGGCAAGGAGCGTATCGTCCACTGTCTCGGGTGTGAGCTTCAATGCTTCCAGCAGCTCATTCGAGGCTTCGGTGGTATCGCTACTACGGTCGATCCGCGCCAGTGCGCGCCAGGCGCGAGCTTTCATGGCGGGCCCGGCATCGGCGGGATCAAGAGACGTAGCTGCTGCCAACTCGGGACGGGCCTCATTGAGTTTATTTTGGCGAGCCAGGAGCAGCCCGAGCGAGAGATGGGCCAGAAACGACTGCGGATTGGCCTCGACCGCACGGCGGTAGAGGCTGGCGGCATCGTCGAGGCGGTTTTGTGCGTCTGCCACATAGCCGGCGTCGAAGAGGGCGCGGGCGTCGTCGGGGTGTGCAGCCAGCCAAGATTCCAGCTTCGCTTGGGCCGCTTTCCAATCGGCTTTGACGAGGTCAGCCTCGGCGCCTGCTACCTGTTCACTGACGGGCTGGGAGGTGGCGGCAGCGGGCTGGGCGGCTGGAGTCTGCGCTTCCTGGCTCGAAGCAGAGTCCTGAGTGAACCCGGCGGTTGACACGCAAAGCAGGACGAAAAAAGCAAAACGAAGCACGGAATACCTCATCGTTCAGTTTAACGGGACCGAACCGGGCCGCATTGAAGGGAGATCTGAGAGTTCGACGCGCCGGCGAGACGGAAGGAATCGAGCGAGATTGCCGGGGCTCATCGCGGGCGGGCATGGCAGACGATTTGCGGACCGTCCTTGGGAAAGAGTGCTCCCAGATTTCGGCCAAGAATGGACGGATTTCCGCGGTGCAACGTGGGGGTAACGGAGTATTCTCTCGGCTAGGCAGTTGAAGTCACCCCCAAAGAAAGGTACGACTGAACCATGCGTAGTCTCAAAACTCTCCCTGTTGCAGCGCTTGCGCTGCTGACGTTTCTGTTTCTGGCGCCCGCTACGCAGGCGCACGCCCAGTTCCCCGCATACCTTCACGCACTCTCCGACCTGCGTACGGCTCGCGCTTACCTTGAGATGGACAGCCGGCACGAGGGCGAGCACGCCCGCCATCATGCGATCGACCAGATCGACAGGGCCATCAACGACATCAAGGTTGCCGCGATGGACGATGGAAAGAACCCCTGGCGCACGCCGCCGCCGCAAAGCGGAGGCAATCCCGGATGGCCGGTCCACTCTGCGGTGAAGTTGCTGAGAGAAGCGCGTGGCGATGTAGACCACGGGCATGATCGCCCAGAAAACCATGGGCTGCGCGAGCGTTCGCTCGACCACATCAACCAGGCTCTGGCCGATCTGGAGCCTCTGCTCTAGCAACCGGCACACGGTTGAGTTTCATTCCATGAAGGCGGCAGCGGACCCTGAGGTTCGCTGCCGCCTTGCCGTTTTGGAAGCGGTCTGGCGGTTGCGTTCAGGGCAATTGCGTGAAAATGGACAGCGGGGCGAAAGAGGCTCGCCGCGGCCCTACGGGACGCGAAAATGTGGTTGTGACGCAGTCCCCGGATTCCGCTTCGCTTCATCCGGGGCTATTCTCGCTTCTTCCCTCCGGGAAGAGGGCCGGTGCTTCTCGGTTTCGTCAACGGGAGAAGTCAGATTCGACAATAAAGGACCTTCATGCGGTTGGCCTGCGGTTGTGTGCAACGTGCGCTCTTAGCCTGCGGCTTATAATGAACAATGGCCGGTTGCGTCCTGAGCCTCGCTGAGACCCTAGGGACGTTGCCGACCAACTTCTTCCCGGTGCCCTCCCATTGAATGACGCCATCATCATCCGCGGAGCGCGGACACACAACCTGAAGAACGTCTCCTGCGAGATTCCCCACGGCAAGCTGACGGTGGTCAGCGGCGTATCCGGGTCGGGGAAGAGTTCGCTGGCCTTCGACACCATCTATGCGGAGGGGCAGCGGCGCTATGTAGAGTCGCTTTCGGCTTATGCTCGCCAGTTTCTTGAGCGGATCGAGAAACCGGATGTAGACATCATTGACGGCCTTGCACCGGCCATCGCCATCAAGCAAAAGAACACCACGCGCAACCCACGCTCGACGGTAGCCACTGCGACCGAGATCTACGACTATTTGCGCCTGCTGTATGCGCGCTGCGGGACGGTGCATTGCGTCTATTGCGACGGGCTGGTGAAGCGCGACTCGATGGACGAGATTGCCGAGGCCACGCTGGGGCTGGGCGAGGGAACCCGGCTGAACGTGCTATTTCCGGTTGCTGTCTCGACTCCGGGGCCGGAGCCGGCTGCGAAGGCTGCCGCCAAGCCGGTGAAAGTTGCCGCGCGGATTGCGAAGTCGCCTGGCAAAGCCAAACCATTGATCAACAGTGGAGATTCGCCGCACACGGAAACGCTGAAGGCTCGTCTCACCGAACTCCGCTCGAACGGCTTCAACCGGCTCTACCAACAGGGAAGGATCGTCGAGTTTTCGACGCCCGAATCCCTGCTCGATCTCGACTTTACTCTGCCCGTGTTTGTCCTGTTGGATCGGATTGTGGTCAGCGCGGAGAACCGTTCGCGCATTGTGGATGCAGCGGAGATTGCCTACCGCGAAGGCGGCGAGGTGATCTTCGAGGAGGTTCCGCGCGACGAAGCGGCGGAACGGAAACGGCATCGCTTTTCGGGCGCGTACGAGTGCAAGAGCTGCCATCGGCCGGGCAAGGAGCCCGAGCCGCGCCTCTTCAGCTTCAACAATCCCTTTGGAGCGTGCCCACGTTGCCAGGGATTCGGCAACACCATGGACTTCGACCTGAACCTGGTCATCCCGGACAAAAAGCTGACCCTTAACGGCGGCGCCATCGACCCGTGGAATCGTCCCAAGTACAGGCCCTGGTTCACAGACCTCAAGAGGCATGCGGCGGAACTCGGCGTGCCGCTGGACGTGCCCTGGAACCAGATGCCCGAGCAAGCGCGGGAGACGGTGCTGCGCGGCAAGGGGAGCTTTGCCGGCGTGTACGGCTTCTTTGCGCAGATGGAAAAGAAGAAGTACAAGCTGCACGTGCGGGTGATGCTGAGCAAGTATCGCGGGTATGCGGAGTGCCCGGATTGCCGGGGACAGCGGCTGCGGGCTGAGGCTCGTTCGGTGCGGATCCATGGGCAGAATATCTGCCAGGCTACTGCGCTCACCATTGCGAAGGCCAAAATGTTCTTTGATTCGCTCAAGCTGACGCCGATGCAGGAGGAGATTGCCGGCCCGATTCTCGACGAGGTCAGGGCGCGGCTCAGCTTCCTGGATGCGGTGGGCCTTGAGTACCTGACGCTGGACCGGCTGGCTTCTACGCTTTCGGGGGGCGAGGCGCAGCGGATTCAACTCGCCACCTCGCTGGGGTCGCGGCTGGTGGGAGCGCTTTATGTGCTGGACGAGCCGTCGATCGGGCTGCACACGCGGGATACTGCGCGGCTAATCCGCATTCTGAAGGATCTGCGCGACCTGGGAAACACGATCCTGGTAGTCGAGCACGATGCGGATGTGCTGCGGGCCGCCGATCATCTGCTCGATCTTGGTCCTGGGGCCGGCGAACTTGGCGGCAAGCTGCTTGCCGAGGGCGTACTCGCCGAGATTGAAGCCAATCCGAACTCGCTGACCGGGCGGTATCTTTCCGGGCAAATCTCGATTCCAGTGCCCACGCGGCGGCGCACGCCGGGCCGTGAGCGGCTGGTGCTGCGCGGGGCCCAGGCCAACAATCTGCACGGGCTTGACGTTGAGATTCCGCTGGGGATGCTGGTAGCCATCACCGGCGTTTCCGGGTCGGGCAAATCGACGCTGGTGCATCAAGTGCTCTACCGGGCCGTGGCGCGGGCGTTGGGCCAGAGTGACGGCGCCGATCCCTCGTCGGCCTACAAATCGCTGACCGGAGTGGAGCGGCTCAACGACGTGGTTCTGGTGGACCAGACCCCCATCGGGCGCACGCCGCGGTCGAATCCTATCACGTACATCAAGGGATTCGATCTGGTTCGCGAGCTCTTTGCCGCGCAGCCCGAGGCGAAGCGGCTTTCGCTCACGCCGGGCCACTTCTCCTTTAACGTGCCCGGCGGCCGCTGCAACACCTGCGAGGGCGATGGGACGGTGACCGTGGAGATGCAGTTCCTGGCCGATGTGGAACTGCCTTGCGAAGACTGCAACGGCACACGCTACCAGGCCAAAGTCCTCCAGGTGGAGTACAAGGGCAAGAACATCAACGACGTGCTGCACATGACGGTGAAGGAGGCGCTACGCTTCTTTGCCGGTCAAACCAAGCTGTTGGAGAAGCTGGCCGTGCTGGACGAGATCGGCCTGGGTTACCTGCGGCTGGGGCAAAGCGCCACCACGCTGTCAGGCGGAGAGGCGCAGCGCGTGAAATTGGCCGCTCATCTGGCGCAAGTGCGCGCGGCGAACGCAACCGCCAAGCCTTCGCAGGCCAGCCGTGTGCTCTACATCCTGGACGAGCCAACCACGGGGCTGCACTTCGACGACGTCTCCAAGCTGCTGACCGCGTTTCGCAAGCTGATCGATGGCGGCGGGTCGCTAATCGTCATCGAACACAATCTTGACGTGATCAAGAGCGCCGATTGGGTGATCGATCTGGGCCCCGAGGGCGGCGAAGGCGGCGGGCGGATTGTGGCGGAGGGCACACCGGAGGAGATTGCCGGGAATCTGCTTTCGCATACCGGCAAATGGCTGAGCAGGGTGCTGTAAACAATAAGCGCCATTTTCATGGCATTTTTGAAATGTCGCAGCCATCGGCCAGTTGAGGCGTTGCTTGTCGCGTGCCAGTCAATCATGGCGGCGGTGGAGGACAAGAATGCGGCTTTGGAGGCGACAAGGCGGACTTTTCAAGGCTTGCTTCAGTAGTCCTATGATGAGGGTGAATTGTCTTCAACTCGCTCGGGCAGGCAGGCTGGAAAAGCTCGAAGGCTCAGTTTGCACGGCCCCACGCAACGAACACGGGACGGCGTATCCATGCTCGGTCTAGCGCAATGGAATTGCCGAGGCACTTCTCAGTTGGATCACTCAGTTTCTAATCGAACGGCGTCTTTTTGAGTGATAGAGGTTGCCTTGCGCTTGTCTTGCGGAGAATTTCGCGCGGAGAGCTTAGAATTCCATAAGACTTTGGAAAGGGCAGGGACACGGGCTTGGCGGTTCTGGCAGTGCAGCATATCCGGCGTATGCGGGGCGGCGCGCAAGGCCAGCTGATGCTGGGCGCGGACGGCCATATTTATGTTGTGAAGTTCCAGAACAACCCGCAGCACACCAGGGTTCTGGCAAATGAGTATCTGGCCTCGCGTCTGGCGTCCGCGGTGGGGCTGACGGCTCCGGAGGCGGAGTTGGTGGAGGTATCGAGCTGGCTTGTGGAACATACGGCCGATTTGGAGATCGACTTTGGCAGGACGCGGGTCAAATGCCAGGCGGGGTTGCAGTTCGGGTCGCGATTTGTGGGCGGTTTGATGCCGGGACAGGTGGTGGACTTCCTGCCTGAGGAACAATTGGTCGAGGTAAGGAACCTGGGCGAGTTTGCCGGCATTCTGGCGCTGGACAAGTGGACCGGAAACGCCAATGGGCGTCAGGCGGTGTTCACGCGCAAGCAGCGGGAGCGGCGCTACCGGGCGGTGTTCATCGACTACGGATATTGCTTTCATGCCGGGGAGTGGCGGTTTGAGGATGCACCGTTGCGTGGGGTCTATTACCGCAACGATGTGTACCGGGAGATAACCGGATGGGAGTCGTTCGAGCCGTGGCTGACGAGACTTGAAACCATGGCGGCGGAGACGGTCTGGGCGGTGGCCTGCGAGATACCGCCCGAGTGGTACGGCGGCGACCTGGGCGAGATGGAAGAGCTGGTGGAAAAGCTGCTTAGGCGCCGCTGCCGTATCCGGGAGCTGATTGAGGGGTTTGGGAAGTCGGATCGGAAGCCGTTTCCGAAATGGGGCGGGAAGGGGAATGAAATTGAAGAGAAGGGTTTGAGAGAGGCGCGGTGGGGGACTAGCATTGCGGTGAGGGTGAACTGAGAGGCGGCTTTTAGCTCACGGCTACTAGCTCTCAGGTTTCAGGAATGGGGACGGTCTTGGACGGCTGGGCCTGGCTTTGGACAACGACAAACAGGCAGCCAGGAGCTAAGAGCTGACCTTCAATAGCAGTGGGCTTTGTCAGAACCAGGAGAACGGACGTTTGGCATGAGTAGCAACGGAGATCGGCGAGCATGCGAGTTTCGGCTGCTCCGGTATGTGCCGGATGCGGTGCGGAACGAGTACGTTCATATCGGGGTGATTCTGCGCGAGCAGCGCCGCTCAGGCGCGGCCTCTCCGGAACCGGCTCAGGTTCGCTTTACCCGCGACTGGCGGCGAGTGCACTGCCTCGATCCCGAAGCGGACACGGCGTTGCTGGAGGGCATGGAGAGCGAGCTGAGGCGGCGATTTCAAGCGGAGCCCGATGGAAACCTGATGCGGCTATTGACCGAGTCGCTGTCGCTGAGCGTGCAGATGACCGAGTCCAAAGCCTATCTGGCGGAGAGCCTTCCGGCGGGGATGGAAGAGCTGATGCGGCTTTACGTTGAGCCGCCGCCGCGAGAGCGTGTGCCGAGGCTGAGCGGGCGGGCGGCGATTCAAAAGAAGATGCGGGGCGAGTTTGAGCGGGCCGGCGTATGGGATTTGCTGAGAAAGCGAATTGCGGCCTCGGAGTATACGCGGCCGGGGGATCCACTGCGAATCGACGTGGGGTACCGGCCGAATGGATTGATCCGGATGTTTCACGCCGTAAGCCTGGAGCCGGGAGTGGAGATGGCCAAGGTGCTGGCGTTCTCGGCGGCAGGATTGAGGGCCGGGGTGGAACGGGTGGAGAAGGCTGAGCTGGAGCTGACGGCGGTGATTGAGCCGGCGGCCCGTCTGGGGGCGACCGGGGAAGAACCGGAGAGGCTTGCCATGTACCGCTTTGGCGTGGAGACGATGGAAGAGCATCGAATTCGGGTGCTGACGACCTCGGACCTGGGCCGGGTTGCCGAGACGGCAGGGCGGGAGTTGAGGGTGTAAGTCGACGGTATTCAGAGACTGTTTTTTTGTTCGAATCTTTTCGCGTTTGGATTTGCATATTGTTTTTTGTCTTTGCGGTAGGATGGATTTTGTGAGTCGGAAGTTTATAACTCTTAGCTGGTAGCTGACAGCGGGATAGGAACGAGGCATGACCCTTTCGGGGGTCATGCCTTTTTGTTTGCGGGGCAGCGGGAGAAGGAAGGTGCGCGTGAGGGTAGGAGAACAGTTGCGTGAGATGTGGCGGCAGGCGACCGGAAGCGGACGGAAAGCGGACCTGGCAGCGAGCGCGGCCAATGCGGAAGCGGAGCGCAGGACGCTGGCGCTGCCCGCGATCTTGAGCCCGGTCCAGTTTCCGGGGCGGCTGCTGCCCAAGCCGACGCCGGTCAACCTGCGCCGCTTTGCGGAGACGCCGGTGGTGAGGCGGGCGATCAATGTGATCAAGGACCGGATTGCGGCGATGGACTGGCAGGTGCGGGTGCGGCGCGGGGTACGGCAAGAGGATGTCGCGTTTACGGAAAGGAAGCTGCGGGCGTTGCGCCGGATGCTGGAAGAGCCGAACGCCGTGGACAGCTTCAGAACGTTGATCGAACAGGTGATCGAGGACGCGTTGACAGGCGGGTTTGGGGCCATCGAGATGGAGCCGACGGGAGATCCGGAGCGGCCGGCGATGCTGTGGCCGGTGGATGGGGCTTCGATTCGAATCAATGCGCGCTGGGATGGGCAGGCGGAGACGCCACGGTATGCACAGGCCCTGCCGGGACAACTGGAGTCAAGCGCGGTGGATCTGCGGGACGACCAGTTGATCTATGTACGCATGAATCCGCGCAGCTTTACACCCTTTGGGCTGGGACCGCTGGAGGTGGCCTTCGAGACGGTGAACCAGTTTCTTAGCGCACACCGATTCGCGGGGAAGCTGGCGTCGAACGCGGTAGCACAGTATGCCTTATGGCTGAACGAGGCCACGCCGGCGCAGCACGATCGCTTGATCCGGTGGTGGCAGGACGAGATCGAGGGGACAGGGCGGGTGCCGCTGATCTCGACCGAGCAGAAGCCGGAAGTGTTGCGGTTTGCCCAGGGCACGGATGCCGACATGCGGCTGGCGTGGCAGGAGTTTTTAATCCGGATGGTGGCCAACGCCTTCGGGCTGCCGCCGCTGATGCTGGGGCTGGAAGCGGACGTCAACCAGTCGACCGCAGCGGAGATGACCGACGAGGCGTTCCGAGGCGCAATATCGCCCTTGGCGATGCTGCTTGCCGGACATTTGACCCGGGATCTCTTCGGAAAGTGCATCGGATGGCGGGAGTTCGAGTTTGTCTTCAACGATCTGAACGCGCGCGATGAGGAGACGGAACTGGCGGTGCAGGTGCAGTTGCTGAAGGTCGGCGTGCTGACGGTGAACGAGGTGCGGGCGATGCGGGGACTGGGGCCGCTTGAAGTCGGAATAGCGGGCCAGGATGGGACGGCGCAGTTGGCGGGTGAAGGGGCAGATACCAGATACCAGGGACCAGGGACTAGGGACTAGGGACTGGAGACTGGAGATTGAGGAACGAGGACTAAGGAAGCATGGACCCGAGAGGAGAAGGCGCGGCCCCGAATTTGGGGCTGAATCATCTTGTCCAGGGGCGCTTCTCGGGCTCCGATTCTAGTCCCTAGTCCCTAGTCCCTGGTCCTTCGTGGAGCGGAGAGCGGATGCGATTGGAAGCGATGGCGGTAACGATTCCCAAGGTAGACGGGCACCCCAACCGGGTGCCGTTCGAAGGGGTGCTAACGGTGGTGAACGCGGCCAGCGACAAGGCTCCGGCCGGGGCGCGCGGGCACCGGGTGATGCTGACGCAGGAGGCTGCGGCGAAGGCTTTGCCTTCGCTGCTGGGGATGGCGGTGGACTACCGGCCGGGTTGGGACGGCCACGATGCGCGGCGCAAGATCGGGTTGCTGACCGAAGCGGATCTGGTGGGACAGCGGCTGGTGGTTCGCGGATACCTCTACGCGCGGGATTTTCCAGAGGTGGCCGGGGCGATCCAGGCGCAGTCGCCCGGCGCCATGGGGATGAGCTATGAACTGGCCGACGCGCGCGTGGAAGACATGCGGGCCGAGGTGTGGAAGCTGACCCGCGTGACTTTTACCGGGGCGGCAATCCTGCTGCGGGAGAAGGCGGCTTATCGAGCCACGAGCTTTCGCATGGCGAGTTAGCAGTTAGCGGAGCTGGCGGGGTTGGCGAGTTAGCGAAAGCTTTGCGCGAGAATCACGGCAAACAAGAAAGGAGCGAAATGGAAGTGGAAGAGAAGGAGCTTACGGAGCGGCTTGAAGCCGCGACCACCCTGTTGGAGAGAACTTTGAACTGGCTGGAGGAACGGCAGGTCTCATTGACCGGCGAGGTAGAGAAGATCTCCGCAACTGTTGAACAAAGCCGGCGGGAGGCGGAGCTGGCGGAAAGACTGGCAGCGGCGGAACGGGAACTGGCCGAGCTGAAAGCCGCGGCTGCGCCAACCGTGTTGAATCCGCTGCGCAGAACGGTGCCCGCGGCCACCTCCGAGATGCTGGCCAAGCACGGAATCGGCGAAGGTCCGGTGGACGTGCGCACACTGGACGCGGCGCTGGCCGGTTTGAGCCTGGAGCAGCGAATCGCAGTCAAGAGCCAACTGCTGCGGGCAGGCTCGATCGCCTGAGAGCAGCCTTCGGCTTACAGCTAACAGCTAGAAGCATAGCCGCGAGGAGCAGGCTCCAACTGTTAGTTGCCAACCGATAACCAATAACTGATGGCTGTGCGCTGCCGGCTGTCAACTGACCAACGACTGGCCCCATGGAGGGGGCGGAAAGAGCCTATGAACGCAACCTTTGCAGACATTCACGCGGCAGCTGATTTTATTGGGCCGGGCGCTATCGAAGTTCCGCTGTATCAGACCGAGATCTTCGACATCTGCCGGCGTTCCAGCCCCTTCGGGCAGCGCATCAAGCAGGTTCCGGCGACCGGTCATCCTTCGCGGTTCTTTGAGGAGACGGCGATTCCGAGTCCAGGGACGGCCGGCTTCGTCAACCCGCGCAGCATCGTGGCGCCGGTGGTGAGCCCGACGCGCGTGGAGCGGAGTGTGCCGCTGAAGGCGATCGTTTCGCAGATCAACTACAATCTTTTCGACATCGAACTGGGCAACCAGCAGCAGCAGTTCGCCTATCTGCAGGCCAAAGACCTGGTGGATACGGTGAGCGGCGTGATGGTGGCTCACGATGTGGCGCTGTGGAACGGCAACGACACCAGCCTGAGCACGCCGACGACAACGCAATACATGGGAGTAACGGCGCAGATTGTTGCCGGAGGCAACACGATTTCGATCGGCACGACCGCTTCGATCGTGGACGGCCTGAAGTCGGCGGTGGCGCAGATGGTGGCCAGCAACGGCTACTATGTGCGTCCTACGGCGATCTACGCCAACCCTGTGCTGCTGGATCTGATCGACAGGGAGATGAAGGCCGAGTACAACGTGGTGCTGAATACCGACCAGATCACCGGCGGATTCAGGGTGAAGATGCTATCGACGCAGGCGGGCGATCTGCCGTTGATTCCGGACTGGAGCCTGAGCTACACGGGCACGCCGGGCACCGGTTCGGCTGTGCTCCCGGCCTACATCGTGACCGAGGATCTTATCGAGTATCACTGGCTCGGCGATCCCACTCCTCGCATCTTCCAGTTGGGGCTTCCAAACTCATTGACTTACCAGTATGTCGCAGTAAAGTTCGGCGCACCGGTGGTAAAGGGAGCGAACTATGCCCATTACCAGGTGCTTGTGGACCGGTAGGTAAAAGACAGGGACTAGGGACTGAGGAAAGGAAGGCAACAACAGAACGGCACGGAGTTCTGCTAGCTGCGTTCTGCTCCTTGCGTCCCTACCCCTACTCCCTGTTCTCAAGTCACTCTTTCTCGTTTATTGAAAGGAAATGGTATGGCATATCTGCAGCCAGCGGATTACCCGAATTATGGATTGCCGGCTGGTACTACGGCGGACTGGATAACGGCCGCCACAGCCTTGATCAACAGCTACTGCAGGCGGCCGGACCTGAATGTAATCCAGTACACGGAGCGCTTGCGGCTGACCAAGGGATCGCAAACAGTACGGCTGAGCTATCTGCCTTTGGCCCCGCTGGGGACTGCGTCCTCGCCATTGGTGAGCATCCAGGGCCGGTTCGCGAAGCCGCGGCGGGGCGAGATTCTCGACGAGCCGATGTTCGAGATAGTGTGGGCCTTCTCTCTGCCCGGCCAATGGACCGCAATCGATCCTAACTCGGTGGACTATGACCCAAACACGGGAGAACTGACGCTGCCGTGGAATGTGCTGGGACTGCCATATAACGAAGTTACCGTGACCTATACGGCAGGGCTGGCAACGATCGGCGCCGACGTGAAGACGGCATGTGCGCAGATTGTGCGCAATGCGCAGTCCACACCGGCGCTGAACGCAAGCAAGACCAAGATCGACACGATGCAGATGCAGTACTTCTCGAGTTCGCTGGTGGACGAAACTGTGCAAGCGTGGCTTCGTCCTTACATTGCGAACAGGCTGGGGTGAGCAATGAGCGATACAGCCCCGCGCAACCCAGTGGGAGCGCCGCAAATGCTGGCCGATGCACTACTGCGAAGCGTGGCAGGAACTTCGGCCCTCCTGCGGATGACTGGCACGAATACGGATACCAACATGTCAGAGTTGGGATTGGTGGCCACAACCTTTGCCGATGTGGTGGTGAGCCCGGTGGTTATGCGCAAGCTGCGGCCGGCGTGGCAAGAGGGCGGAGAGTCGAAGTGGGAACTGCTGGTGTCGGCAACCGGCATCGAGCAGCAGGTGAGCGCACTGGACCTGGCCTCCGCGCAATCGCTCTTCGCCATGACGCTGGCAGTTACAGTGTCCGGGCAGGACTATCTGATCGAGTCAGTAGCTTCAAGCGAGGCCTTCGGGCAGGTATATCTCTACCGGCTGCTCTTGCGAGAGGCGCGGCAGCAGGCGGTATAGCAAGCTGACAGCGGGCAGCGACAAGTTATCGGTTATCGGCAATCCGTTGTTAGCTATCTGCCGCTTGCAGCTAGCTTCCGGCACAGAGGAAATCCATGCAGAATGCGAAAGATTCGTTTTATATGGCGCTGCGCACGCGGCTGGCCACGATCAATCCGGAGCGGACGGTTCTATTGCGTGGGGCGGTGCGGCCTGGGATTCTGGTGGAGGAAGCGGAAGCCCCGTTCAGCCCGCCCCCCAGCGATGTGTTTATCCTGCGATGGCTAAGTTTGGGCGTGGATCTGGATCTCGGTTCAGCGTTGACGGTCGCGGAGTGCGAGATCGCATATCAGACGTGTGGGACGCAGAGCTTCGGCGGCCTGGATCGGGGACGGTCACTTACTGGGATGGATGAGGAGTTAGTGGCCATGCTTCAGCCTTTCAACACACCCAAGCTGAATTACACGGCGACACCGCCGGCGGCGATGCTGACGCGGGTGTTTTGGGGCGAGCCGGGGTTCGTGCCTGTCATAACGCAGAGGGACCGGTTGAGCAGGTCGGTCAAGGTGATGGTTTACAGCTACCAGGAGCAGGGGGAATAAATGGCGGCGAATTGGTTTTCAGCGCCAGCGCCGGTGGCGAGGCGGGTTCGAGTATACTTTGCGGCAGTGAATCGGGCGACGCAGACGCCCGTGCTCTTCGATCCAGCGGAACAGGGCGCCTTCAACCTGGACGCTCCTCCGGCTCCGTGGATCGACCTGGGTTGGATTCAAGGGTTTGCGCGCAAACCTGGAAGTAAGACATCGCCTGTGCTCACGGGCATTCCGGCCTGTACATTGGAGCAAGTGCGCGAGACACTCGAGGCGCAGGTAAGTTTCGAGTTCTTGAGTTGGACAAAGCTGACGATGGCGCTCGCGACCGGATCGCAGCACATGAACCTGCTTGCTGCGGCGAGCGGCGCTACTGCGTCGGCAGACGGAGGGCAAGCGACCGCCGCGGTAACTCCGCAAAGCGGATCGACCGCCGGGTTTCTGGCGCTGGCTGCTACAGATGCGGCAACCTTCGCGCCCGGTTCGATTATCGCCTTGGATCTGGATTACACCGGGCAGACAGGCTTTGTGGGCGCGCCGGTTGCAGGTGCGTATGTGCGGCAGGCGTTGACGGATGTGGACTATATCCGGCGCGTGACCTTCAACGTCGCATTGGTGTCACAAGTCGGCTCTACCGGACTAACACTTGCCGGGCCGTTGCCGGGGGGCGCTCCAGCAGCAGGAGCAAAACTGCAAGCCCTAACTGGATTTGTCGATCGCGAGGGCGGAAGCTTTTATCAAGAGTGGTCGGCGCTGTTTGTGATGCAAGGCAGCCAGGGCGAGCGAATCTTCTTCTACTATCCTCGCCTGCAAGCCATGACCGGCGCGGAAGAAGAGGCTGTTCCTTTGGACGACAACCATGAGGGCGGGCAAATGCGCGTGCTGCTCAAGGGGCAGTTTCTCGCGCTGCCAATTTCCGATCCATTGGATGGAGAACACGTCTTGTGTTATCGGAGCTTCCTTCCGGCGTCCATGGCGCTGGTTTAACCAGGTGACAGAGCCAATGGGCTTGCGAGTAAGAGAGTCGCGATGAAGATTACGATCCAGGGGCAGGATTACACAGTTGCGCTAGATGCAGTGCGGCCTTTGACCATTGAGCGCAAGCTGAACGAGCCAACCATCTGCGAGTTATGGCTGAGTCTTCCGGCCAACGAAGGTCTGGCCATGCCATCGCGCAACCAGTCTCTTGCGGTGACCGGGGATGACGGCACACCCTACTTCACGGGTTACATTGCGGTAAGTCCGCTGCCGGAATATGCCGGCCTGGCTATCGAAGGCCCCCGTTACCGGATTGCGATTCAGGCACTGAGCGACGAGGTGCTGCTAGACCAACTGCTCATGCCGCCCAGCACGGGCGCTACGGGCGAAGATGCCGGGGCGCTGATGGCAGCCCTGGTAACTCATGCCGGATCTGCGGCGCTTTCTACCGAGGGGCTTTCGCTGAGCGCGCGGGTAAGTAACTTTGTTCCCGATCCGGGCGCCTCATGGAGCAAGAGCGCTGGGCAAGTGGCAAGTCAGGCGCGCGCCGCGTATCGCGCGGTCAATGGAGCGCTCACACTATCGAGTGTGCCGGGAGCGGTGCATACTCTGAATGAGACCGACGGCAGCCTGAGCCTGGCCAATCTCTCTTTGACTGCAAGCATCAAGCGCGCACTTGCAAACGATGTTACAGTGTGCGGCGAACATGAGCCGGCTGCCTATGTAACGGAGTATGTTCTGGGCGATGGAGCTACAACGCAGTTTTATCTGGCGGCGAACCCATTCTTCTTTGCCGGATCCAAGTCCACAATTATCAGCGAGCTCTTCAACGAGAGTGCCATCGACATGCGCCTGTGGGGCAATCCCGGAGGCTATGGGTATCTCTCGCTGGGCGCGGGCGGGCTGGTGATGAACGGGGGCAATGGAATCGACGGAGAGACGGCGCTGACCTGGATCGATCCGGTGGAGATGGGTGGAACACTGTTGCTGGAGGCTGTGGGCGTGAGCCTGTCGCCGGGCAGCACAGGTGTTTTGGCCGGTTTCTTTGTGGGCTATGACACACAGGGCTCATGCACCGCCGGATTCCAAGTTAGTGCGCAGCAGGTCACTGGGGCAGTAACCGTGCAGCCGATCATTCAGGGGACACTGACGGGATCAAATTATGCAGTGAATCCGGCCAACCAATATACGCTGCGCGTGAGAGTGCATTGCTGGGAAAGCCAGAGAATGCTGGCCATGTATCGATCCTTTGGCGATAGCGGAGCAATCTCCCTGGGTGGGCAGACAAATCTAAGTTCTGCAAATGTACAACTGGAGATTCAGGAGTTTGTGAATGGCGTGGGCGGAATGCCGGTGACACTCTATGACGGAGTTATCTCCAGCCTGCCTCCGGCGTGCGTGGTGGCGGCCGCCAGCAGCATCAATCTTATTGGAACCATGCGGGCAATCAACCTGACCAATTTGGGATCGGGCTGGGTAGTGAGTACGCCGCCGGGCGGCGGCCCCTACACGCGGCGTTTGGGTACGGTGGCCGAGGCGGCGGAGTGCCACCTGGAGCGCACCGGCAAGGTTGTTTTCTACAACGGATTTGCGCCGGTGGCGGGCGAGCAGGTCGCGGTAAGTTACCGAACAGTGGGCAGGGCCGCGGGACGCGCGGTAAACACCGCCAGCCAGAAGGCGCTAACTCAGGCCGGATCGCCCGCGGTGGCTACATGGATCGGCTCGGTGACCGATCCACCGGCGCGCAGTTCGGCGGATTGCCTGAATGCGGCAATGGCGATCGAACAGGCCGCAGCCGGAGTCAGCGCTTTGTGGAGCGGAAGCTACAAGGGAAACAGAATGAGCTTTGCCGCGGACGTATGGCCGGGCGACGCTCTGCTTTTGAATGCGCCTTCGACCAGTCTGAACGCGGAAGTAGTGGTGCGTTCAGTCAAGGTGAGTTACCGCGCAAGTTATCCTGACCTTGTCGAGTATGAAATCGCATTCGCCAATGACTGGGCCTGTGACCTGGCTATCAAGACGAGCGCAACCGTGCCCGCGGATGCATGGCTGCCGGTTGCGATCGCTCCAACCTACCCCGGCAATTTGACTGGGCTGACAGTGACCGCCCTGAGTGGAAGCACGGTGACGATCAATGCGGGAGTTACTCCGCCGGCCGGAGGCGGGTTTGAGATACGGCGGCGCGACTTTGCTTTTATGCCGGGCGAAGACCCCGGCCTGGTGGCCCGCGCTACTTTGCCCAATATGACTTTTTCCCGCGAGTCCGCCAACGACCGGTTCTATATCCGGATGTATGACGGTGCGGCGCCGCCGAACTATTCCCAGTTTTCAACGGCATTGTTCATCAACTTGCCGCTGGGCAGTGAACAGTGAGCAGTGGTCAGCGGCCGGCGCGATGGCCTTTTCCGGCCGGCAGCAGCGGGTTGATGCATAAGATGGAGCACGTAGGATGCGGATGATGAATGAATTCGAAGCGCAAGTGCTGAGCGATTTATGCGTGGTGAAGACCCAGATGACCGCGCTGATGGGCGACGGCAATGGCGGCCGCATCGCCGAGTTGGAGCGCCGCATGGAGCGCCATGAGCAGAATTGGCAGCGGGCCAAGGGCTTTCTGGCGGCTGTCAGCGTGGTCTTCGCGGTGATTGAAGTGGCGGTGGAGGCATGGCACCGGCATTGAGCGGAGGGGTGCATCTGCCGCGTCGGCGGGGAGGTTTATCGGTTTTGGATTGTGCCGGGAGCCTTCGTATAATGGCCCTATGAGCGAACATCCCCTGGTTGGCATCGTGATGGGCAGCAAGAACGACTACGACGTTCTAGTAGCTGCGGTTGAGATTTTGCGCACGCTTGAGATTCCCCATGAGGCGCGGGTACTGAGCGCGCATCGCACCCCCGATCAGCTTTTTGCATATGTTGAAACAGCGCGGGAGCGCGGGCTGCGCGTGATGATTGCCGGAGCCGGCGGCGCGGCGCACCTGGCCGGCGTCATCGCGGCCAAGACGCTGATGCCGGTGCTGGCCGTGCCGATTGCGGCCACGCCGCTCAACGGCCTGGATTCGCTGCTTTCCATGGTGCAGATGCCCAAGGGCATCCCAGTTGCCACTTTGGCCATCGGCAAACCGGGTGCGGCCAACGCTGCGCTCTTTGCCGCGGAGATTCTGGCATTGAACGACCCTGCACTTTATGATCGGCTGGTTGCATGGCGCGCTGCGCGGGCGCAGGAAGTGCTGGATCAAAAACTGCCCGATTGAGCTGAGTACCCAACCGAAGAAGTGTTCGAGCGAGTGTTTGAGGCAAGGCGGCGGCTTGTCCGAGGTTTCCGGAAAATCGGAAGAATTGCAGTC